>Ga0179593_1307735_pt1 | contig 27698 bp, 27 predicted proteins | sample CZODoug2_1_08_16_FD_185931 | JGI IMG/M metagenome (GOLD analysis project Ga0179593, IMG submission 185931) | Vadose zone soil fungal communities from Angelo Coast Range Reserve, California, USA - CZODoug2_1_08_16fungal (PacBio error correction) | ecosystem: Environmental > Terrestrial > Soil >...
AACAAGAGGACCAGGCGCCTCAGACTCGGCCTGGGATTCGGGGGGGGGGTTCCCTGAAGTAGCAGGGGAATGACGGGGAACCTTACATCGATGAAGTCGGAGCCAAAGCAGAAAATACCCCGCTTCGCCGAAGAGGTCGCTTCTACTTGGGGGAAAAGAAGAAAAGGGGAGACTTGGGGGGGAACCCGTTCGCTAGGGACGGGGAAGAGGTGCTGTCGCGAAGAAACTTTCCCTTCAACGCGAAGCGACGGGGGTCGCAAAGAAGGACGAAGGAGGAAGGGGGAAGACTTATAAACATATCCCGGCTCAAGGAAGGAATCAGAAAAGGGGAAAAGGAGTCCTGATTCAATGAACCCACAAAAGAGGTAGCGGTAACCCGCTCAATTGAGGGGGGGGGTTGCGATGCTGTCGATTGACAGGATGAGAATGAGTCTCTATACTTTCCGGAAAGTACCTGTTGTAGAGAGGGTTCTGAAGACCATGCTGCGAGACCTGGACAAAGGACGTCTTACCGAGGGAGAGGTCGAGGACGACATCTTGGTAAGAAAACAGAGAAAGAAACTAAAGCATTACTGACAGGGAGTCTGTTGATGGTATACGTAATGAAAGAAATCTGCCTAGAACGCAAAAGATCTTTCGGCAAACTCACCGCGGACCCTTATAAAGAGTACAGCCAGAAGGTCCGTGGACGTTACGATCTGTTGCGCAAAACAAAACCAGAACATATCGAGGAAAACACCCACTGGAAGGATTTAATACTGGGCGAGGAGGCTGGGGGACCTGGTTTGGAATTTAGACTAGACGCGAATGTAGAAGTGTTTCACGTCATTACCGGTACCGGTGGGGAAAAACGAGCCGCGAGAATGTCCCAGAAATTCGAGTCCGGGGAGAGTGGTAGCATGGTCTTTTCGAGGACGCAAATAACTGGGCAAAAAACGAAGGGGCCCAAACCTGGAGGAGCATCTCGCATTACATATTCCAAAGGGCCTAAAACCGAAGAGACGAGGGAGAACGAATCGAAGGTACGACGAGGATCTCTCCGGAACAGGCCACTGAATTTGAAGGATCTACCGATTTTTGGTGGATTCGTAAAATTTTTGGGTGGGCCGGCCCTTATTACGGTTGGGCAAATCGGGATGAAAATGGCACACAAACGTCAACAGGGGACCCGTATGAGCAGGACCGCCAAAAAACTAGGACCGCACTAACGGAAGGGAAGGGTCCGAACGCCGTTTGTAGCCAGGGTCGCCAGCGTATTGGGGGCTTGTACGACCATTCAGTGAAAATAGAGTTAGGCAAAACCGCGGGTTGTCTCCGCATTTACCGTGCATGGTTGTGAAGTCCTAGCCCTGGGATGGGAACTGCATGACGGCTTTCTTCCTTCTCGGCTACATGACAACCACCTCGTGGGTCCCAAGGGAACGTTCCCCAGAGAGGGATTTGCCGGAGGAAAAGTAGATATTGGCGCCGGAGTAAGCGGTCGTGCTTAAGGTGGGGAAACCCTGCGGAGGCAAGGAAAAAAAATTTCAAAGACAAGAAGAAAAATCTTTCCCACGTGGTCAGCCGTGGACGTACCCGCTCTGCGAGGCTTTATATGGGAAAGTAGAGGGAAAATCGGCGGAGTCTCTTTGCCGAGAAATCCGGCGGGGGGGGAGAAAGTCCGAAAACTTCCTGGAGTTACACGCTGTCGGACCCCCAAAACTTCGCTCTACCGTGGCGGGGTGACCTGGCTCCATCCGCAGCAGAAGGTAGGCACAACCCACGCGGGATGGACTGACCGATGGAATGGCATGGAGACCGGCTTGGTCCAGAGTTACTTTGGCTCGCTCCGGAGACCGAGACGGCAGTGTTGAAGCACGGTGCACACCTCCTTGTAATCAAGGGAGTCCTGCTAATCAGCGTGACGTAAGGTCGAAACTAGCGGAGGTCATCCACCCGAGACGGGAGAGTCTCTTATGGGAGCGACCGGGCCCGGGGCGGAGGCACGGGTCTCGTAGACATGCGCAACCGGAAGCCCTCGAGTGATTCATTCGGGGCTTAAAGATAATATTCTTTTCCGTACAGGCGCCTACATGCGGCGAGACACGGATACAACCCGCTGACACCGGTCATTTCAGAAAAAAGAGGGGGGGGCACGGACAACTGGTGCCGAATTGGTACAGAGGCGTGCTGCCTGACATTTCGGACCCCGCCCTCTGGTAACTGGGGAAGTGCGTACTGAGATGGGGCGGGACTCCGATGGAAACAGATCACGGACCTCCACTGAGTAGGGCTGGAAAGGAAATTCTCATAGGTCCTTGGCAAAGGGACGGCGGGAAGAGGCGAGTAGGCGGGAACTCGGCCAGCAGTCATCGACGGGACCCGGACAGGAGGGAATAGTAAGTCACACTATGCAGAAGGTTGGCGGATACGTAGAGGCATCTAAGTGGAGAACATCGCTGGAGGAAAAAGAGAGAACGACCATACCTCATCACCCCAACCAAAAAGTTCACCGGCACGGCGCGGGAAGCGAGAAAAAAAGCGGCCTTGGCTTTCACGAGAGAGGCCCGCAGGGGTCGCGGGAAACTCGGCATCAGGATTGAGGGAGGAACTCACGGAAGCGGCTTCAAGAAGCAACAGCGACCTCGAACATATCCTTCTACATCAAAGCCGAGAACTCCCCTTCGCCTCAGCACAAGTTTGGCCTCCCGCAGTTGGACAAAACCAGGAGTAAAGGTGATTAAAGCCAGTGATCGGGGACATCGAAGGGGGAGAAGAAACCGTTGGAACCCCCCTTAAATGCACAATCCGTAGGAGCGGGAGGACTCGAACGTCAGGCTGTACAGCACCCAAAGGTGAAAGCAAGCGAGACCCCAGGGAAAACAGAAAAAAAAACAAAACGCCTGGTTCCTTAGCGTGTAAACAGACTGCCGAGAGATCACCAGGCAGAAGATAGTGACCATTGCGGTGCAAGAGGACACGGTTAGATCACGATTGCGTCCTCAAGGGCAAGAGAGATGTGGAACAAGGGACAAATCGCCTTTGGAAAAACCCCGTCCAGCGGCAAGCGCAGGGTGTGATGCTCTTTGGTTGGAAGAAGAGAGGCAACAACAGAAACAACAACTTATAGGAATGAAAGGAGATAGATGACGGATTCCCCACCGAAGGGGCACGAAAGGGCGATGAAAAAAAAAATAGAATGGGAGGTTCAAAAGGCGAGGTACACAGGGTTCAAAGGGTTCCTAATTCTATCGGGGGAAATTTGATACAGCGAAAAATGGACGCGAAAACAATGACGAAGCTAGTTCTACGGGAGCGCGTGCGGCATAACTCGAGGTCCAGGCACAAAGGGGAGGTTGCGTGTCTTTCGGGCTCGGGGGGGGCCGCAAGATCTGGGGGCTGCCACCGCCGTTGAGGTTCCTCGCAATACCCCTTGCCGGTGGAAAAAGGGCTAGCACCTTCAGGGGGAAGGATCATAGAATTAAAAATGTAATCACCTTGAAGAAAAGGGTGTGAGGCTGCGCGTTTAGGAAAAATGTAAATTGGCTTCGGGGGAGGGCGTAGTCTTTCGGCGGCGTCATCAGGGGAGGAAGTGCCGTGGTTCGCTTGTGATTTCGTTAGCCGCTTACCGTGAGTTAGCGTAGCGGGAGGGCTCAGATAACAAGAATGTGCGGCCTAAGATTAAGAAGGTGGGAAATAAAAGTGTTCGAAAAAACAAGGAGGGAAAAAACGGCCCTGCGGGAATTGGGGTTTTGTATTAGTTAGCTGTCTTCTTCGTCTAGGAGCTATGGTGGAACTGAAGAGAAGAATAGCGAGAATGCCCACCCTGCTGCAGCAGGTGTTTTACCATAAAAAAAGAATGCTCGAGCCTGGGAAAATGGACTGGACCGGGGGCCGCAGGGGAAAGAATAGCCTCACTCGAAGATTCCGCCGAGCCCAGACTAATGATTATCAGGGGAAATCCACCAACTCCGATTCACTGAGGGGAAAAGATGGCCATGTAGTCTTCAAAGGGAACCTACAAGAAGAATGAAAGCAGGTAAAAGTAGGCTTTCCGACCCTGAAGGGAGAACTCCTCTGAGACTGGTAAAAGGTCGATCCCAAGCGGCAGAAAAGCAACCCGTTTAAAGGGACGGGCCTTACCTGCTGAAGGTAGAATGTTATTGGGGGGAAGATCGATAAAATGGAACGTACCGGGGATGAAAGCACATAGTACAAACCGGGCCAAGTTCTCGGAGCACACTATCGGCAGAATCTTTGACGGGAGCCTCAAAAAAGCTGAAAACGGAGGACCGGTTGTCCTCAAGCGGGGGAACGAGGTCATACGGTGGACCAGCTGGTCTCCGAGGGTACAAACGCTTTGACCGCCCGATCCTGCCACTAACGGCCCCGGAAATTAGCCATCCAGTCAGTTGTGCCTCCTGATTGCTTGGCTTCAGGTTCCAGCCGGGTGGGGAACTCCAGGGATATCGACGCAAGATGAAAGAGAGTGGTAAAGGAAGAAAAGGAGGGGCACTCAGAGAATAAGGCCATCGCAGGGGACGCTACGGAGGAACTTAGCACGAATACAAATAACCTGCATCGATGATGAAGTGGGGGAGAACTAGAAAGTTCAGGGCAATAACAATATCCGGGAAGGTTCTTATTTGAAAGAGAGTTACACTGCGATACCCTGGAAAGAAAACATCGAGAACGAGAGGAGGGCAAAACGATAGAGGGGGCTAAGGTGCAAATAGTCTCAGGCCAGTAAAGGGAGTACACACTGGAAGGGCATGTGGGGGGAACTACCGAGAAGAAAACATCAGAAGTTACCTGCAGGAAGGGGAGGATGCCGAGAAAAGCAATTGGGGGGGGAAAAGGCTGTGGGCTGAACCCCATCGGGGGAGAGAAGTGACACGCGTGGAAAGGAAAACGTTGGGATACCAGACCACGGGAAAGGCCCGGCACGAGGACATAACTAAGGGCCGCAGGGGGAAGGCGGAGGGCCGGACTGGGAACTTGCGAGGGGGGAGCGAAATTGTGAGGTCAAGAGAAGACGATTTGCAAAAAGATTGGCAGTCTATCAAGGCCGGGGGAAAAATGGAAAGGAGGAAATAATGAAAGAGGGTTTGAAGTGGAATGGTTTACGGCGGAAGTACTCAGGGAGCGGCCGACGATTCTTACTGTTCCATGAGGGGGGACTTAAGTGAAGGGCCTTAGTATGGACGAGTTACTGCAAAGTGGAGATATTCTCAGAACGGGGGCCAAATTGGGAAGGCTGTCAGGGAGGAAGGTGAGAGAAAAGAAATCACAAATCATTTCTTAAAAAACGCGCCAAGAACGCTCCGGGAAGGGGGCGCGGCCTCAGGGTAACCTCTGTAAGGGCAAACAAACAAAAGAACCGCTGAATCGACAGGCAAAACAAAGCGATGGATGCCGCTAGCACGGAGGCGACCAGAGAAAGTACGGGGGGGACGCTGGGAGTGATCGGTGTGCTTAAAAGCAATTACGACCGTACAGAAGAAAGTGGGGGACTCTGACGAGGGGGATAGGGAAAGGGTTGGAAACTTTGGGATTAAGAGTCAGCCGGGAATTCATGGACGTTCGCAGGACCCCTGTCGGGATCTTACCTGAGAGGACTGGGAAAAGATTAAGGTTGAAAAAGAGCAGCGCGAAACACTCGCCCTATTGCAGAGGCCCGGAAGTGACCCGAAGGACTCCTGCATGGGGAGGAGGAACACGTGGAAGCCCTCCGGAATCGGCAAGAGCCGGAGGAATCCCGCGAGAATCAGCTAACAAAAAACCTTGCGTTTGGGACTAACTAGCTACCAAAGGGGAAAGGGAAGTCCGGAAGGGAAAAGATCCAAAAGACGGACAGGTGAAGGAAGCCAGGCCGGGGCAATTCAGGATCTTTGGGGTAGTAAGGATAGGCGTCATTTGCTCCGCGGGAGGGGTAGGTCTCGTCAACGAGAAGGGGGGGAAAAGTAGCAGCAACAACCAAGTCTTGGGAGCAAGATGAAACCCCGGTCAACGTTCGAGTCGAAGAAATACCGCGGAAAAAAACTCCAGCTTAAAGAGAGAGTTCTTATTTACGAGGGAGTACCGGCCGTAACTCTTTGGGAGGAGGAAAGCGACCGTCCTTTAAAAAAATTCGAATAACAGGAAAGGAAGCAGAATCTTAAGGATCCATTGGGAACGCGGTTAGAGAGATCAAAAAAAGACCCCTGAGTAATTCGAAAAGGAGACACCGCGACACAGGGCCTCCCCGGACGTTCAAAAAAAAAAAGGGCAAGGGGAGGGGAGAAGTGTTTTGACCTTACTTTAGCGTTTGACGGAATCGAGGCAGGAAGTTTAAGAATTCTACTCAACTCAGTCTGACTGTGCCGGAACGGTCTTAGCTGAAAAAAAGGGCGCAAGGGGTTTCCAAGGTCCTGCGTCAATCCTGGGTCTGGGGGAGGGAGCGCAACTTGTCTGGCCGGTCGATTCAACGCGACGAGAACAGGGAGGGACACTCGAAGGGCCGTTAAGGCAATCTAATCCCACGAAAACGGCCGGCACAAAAAAGGTCATGCCGGTAACAACGGAAACGACTCGGCAGGGGCCTGCAGGAAGCAAATCGAACAGTTAGAAGGTAGAAACCACCAAGGGGGATGCGTTTTTGTCGGGTCGAGGAAGCGTGGGCGCAGTTCTCGAAAAAAATAAGGAAAACGGGGGCTTGGTCAAACGGTGGACCTCCCAAGGAGGGCGGACTGAATGCAAGTCCTTGTCGGTTAGGTGCGAGTCGGAGCTTCAATAGGGAGACCAATAGACTGGGGGAAAATCCACCCTGTACAGGGCGGAGAGTTTACTTCTAAAAAGAACTGACTGACGTGCTTGGGACTCAAGGAGGACGTTCTCACCAGCTTACCCAGCTAAAGGGGGGGAGGGGACGAAAAAGGTTGCTGGCTGATCTGTAGTGTAATACCACCTCGAGAAACACAGGCTTAACAACAAACCCTTACTTCAGAGGTAGAACTTTTCTAAAGAGGGTGGAGTATGCCTGTGGAAGGAGGCGATTACCGAGGGTCATAGGGGTGCGGGTTTCTTGGGTACCAGGGGAAACTGGGGTCCGCGACTGGCCGGGTATTCGAAAGGAGATTTTGGAGAGTTAATAGGCACCAGGGAAAGGTATGGCCTCCTCACGAGGGGCAGGAGGAAATTCCTTGAAGGTTGACAAACGAGGATCAGTCTAAAGAAGGGGGAGAGTGCTTCAAAAAAGTCAAGAACATAACTTCAATGGAAGATGTAACATAACTACTAGAAATTAAGAAATTATGCAGCACGAACAGGTAAAAGAAAAAACGACCAGCAGACAAATGAAAAAGAAAATTTGATTCAGGAAGGGGGGGGGCAAAAAAATGGATTAGACGCAGTTTGGCAACATAGGTAGTGAAGGGGAAGGTGGAAAGCCAGTCGCTAGAGAAACACCAGTCACCGTAATACTCTAAAAAGAAGGTCACAGTAGGGAAGGGCTATGGCTGGTCCTCAGAAGGGTGTGGAGGGTCGCCCAGATTCTTTGGGGTAGTTAACTAAAGCCAAAAGGAGGGAACAACTCTGATTGACAGGGAAGAAAGCAGAACGGCTGAAGGGGGAAACACATTAACGGAAGGTTTTGGTTGACGTCAATACGCCGGGCCTGAGGCCGCCTTCAGCTGGGTTTCAATGCCGGACATCAGCGGAACATGGCCGCAGAACAGTGGGTCCTCATCCCGGGGGAAGGGCGATGGCGGGCTCCCTACTCGGGGATCGGGGGGAGGAAGGCCCCAGGGAGAGTTTCTGAGTCGGGGCGGCCCGGGAGCTGTCGGGTGATTACTGGGGTCCCCATCAGAGGAGCAAGGGCGGGGAGACACCAATTTTCAAACTGGGAGAAACGGCAACGCTAGCGCCGAGGCCGGGAGTTTTCGAAGGATCAAATTACTCGTCTACTGGGAGGGAGGCGGGATGGTGTTCAAGGAGTCCTCTCTGGTTTGCTCACCAAAGTAACTTTCAGGTGTCTTACTGAAATGTTGTGGAAAAGCTGTTCGAAACCTGAGCGCCTCGAAAGGGGGGAGCCAAGGTAGGGACATCCGAAGCAGAAAGGAACAGTCAACACAGCGGCGTATGGAGGCCCTGTGCCGTGATGCCTGAGCAGGTCGGAATTCGGCTTTGGGGGGGCTGTCATCACTCCGAAAAGGGGAAAGACCGCCAAAGGGGAACCCGAACTAAAAAAAAGGAAAAACAAGGTCTTCTCACATCGTCGTCGGGGATGCCAGGAAAAAAAGGCCATTAACACTGATGAAGAGGGAGATGGGAGAAAACAGGACTCGGGGGCGGCTCCAGGGGAAAAACCAGGGAGCAAATCACTACACGAAAGGATCGGTACGGCGGATATTGAAGGTGGCACTAAAAAAAAACCTTGTGAATTCGGGCAAGGGAGACAGAAAGAGTACAACAGGTTGCAGGGCGTGAAAAAACTGGCGCCGGATCCTTTGAAGAGCATGGTGTACAGAGGGGAGGGCTAACCCGGAGAACACGCTCCTGTTACTGCTGGAAGGCTGCTTTTCTCCTTCTTGGGGGGGGGAAAGAAGACTGACCCCATCGCAAAGGGGAACCGGAACAAGGGGCCTCATGTGCTGCACTCCGCGACTCAGTTCAATTTTCTTCGGCTGAATTAGGAGAGGTACGGAAGATGAAACGTCAGGAGGAAATCTCAGGAAGCCTGTCGTGGAACGGTCAATTGAACACTAGGAAGAGGGGTGATAGAGGTCTCAAATCAGAACCGGGAAACATCTCAGGCAAAAAAAATCATAGGCAAGAGGCGAGGCGACAGAACAACACTATCACAAACAGGAAATCAGACGAACTAAAGAGAAATCGGACGGGAAAAAAAAGTAGGACCTCTTGGGAGGGAAAAAAGATAACTAACAAAACTGAAAAAAAAAACTACAAAAAATTATGGGCTCACCTCTCGATCCGTTAAAAAAGAAGTGCGGAAAAGAAACGGAGCGCTACAAGAAAAGACCGCTGAAGAAAAAATATTCCAACAAAGAACGTATGGAAAAACATCATCAGCGTTCAAGCTGAAAAGCCCTTTCTCATACTCACCATTTTGGCAAACCACCATGAAACAGAGGGGAAGGGATACGGGGCGGAGGTGCTGATCTCCGTGAGAGACCAGGGTATCAAAAAGGTAGAACGGGAAGAAGTCGTAAGGGGACGGGACAGGACTGGAGGAAACACCCAAATTTCGTGAACAAAAGCAACAAGACAAAGAAAGTGTCCTGACGCGAATTGTAAAAACTGCCCAAAGCCGTATAAGTGAAATCAGGGGAAAAAAAGGAAGAAAGGGCACGGATACCGCGTAGCTCCAGAAGGGGTCAGATAAAGGAGAAAAAGACCAGTGAAACCTAACGGGGAAGGAGGTGGGGGCAGACGGCACTAGAATGGTTGTTGGTCTCTATGAAAAGTGGTGGTCTACGGGGGAATAGAGATGACACAACAACGGAGGTGAGGTAAATATAGGCTCAAGGGAAGTGAGCCCCAAGCAAGAAATCGCCAAGAAAAACCGGAGGAGGGGAACTCTCCTCACCTTGAAAAGACTGGGGCTCTTTAAAGCGGTTTCAACGGTACTGAAGGGATTGGGGGAAAGGTCGGGAAGCGACTTCTTAGACGAAGATGGAATCGTGCAGAGACGGAACGGGTCTACTGGAAGGGATCGGGGGGGCGTCAGGTTCTGGAGGGAAGAGAGGAGCCAAGGAAGGGTTCTGGCTGTCTGGCAGGGGCCCGCAAGAGGCCGGGGTGCGGACCGCAAGGTTCGAAGAAACGCTACAAGGCCTGGACAAAAAAGGTGGGAGACGACTGTTCTAGAAAGGCGATGCAGCGAGAGGGACAAGGGCTCACCGGGGGAAAAAGGGGCTGGGGCATCATGGGGAGAAAGATGCTGGGGGGGGGATCGCAGGGGCTGGAAAAGCGGCTCTACTGTCTAAGAGCGGGGGGAGGCCGAGGGGTGAGGGGAAGTATTTAAACTTGAGCCAAGGGAAGGAGTGGAAGAATTATTATAGACGTACGGAAAAAGAGCAGGGCGGGGAATCGTTAAAGCCAGGTAACCGGGTTGACGCCGCGGAGATTCAGTCTGCGGAACGGTTGGGGGGGGGGGTTACTGGGGTAGAGGGGGCTATCCACTCAGAAGGGTTTTGACTGGAGGGGAGGAGGAAAAGGGGAGTCGGAAGCCAACCTGCGACCTAGTTGTTGAAAACCAAAAAGAGCCGAATAAGTCCTTGCACGGACGCAGGACGTGTCCAGGGGGGGCACTACTGCTAAGATCAAAGAAGAAGCCCAGGCCCAGGTGATTCTGTTCACACAAGAAGGGGCCTTTAGGGACCAGGTGTATAAGGAAACAGGTATCTTCAAAGAAGAGCCCAATCATAGGCCCTCAGGGTGGAGTGTTATTTGGGGTCACAGGGTCAGAAGTGTCTTAATAGTACGAGTTGAGTCTAAAAAATTATCCTTCTGACACTGAAGGAGAAAAAACCCTGTGGGAATAGGAGGTATCGGTATTCAGGAGGGAGTTATGGAAAATTAATCTGTGGAATAAATCTCTTTCCAGGTTTCCTACCGGGGAGAATAGGGAAGCAGAAAAGTTCGTCGGGAACGCTCAGAGGAAAAGCGGTGACTTTACGAAAGAAAAAGGTCAAGACGTAACGAGTGGGAATAACTTGCCATGAACATTACCGAGAGGGTAGGCTTGAGGGAAATAAGTCCTCTCTTCGGAATTTAATAAAGAAAAAAATTAGGAACATACCCTTCGCTTCTCACTAAAAAACTTCCAATTAAGGCCTCTTCTGGGGGTGGGGGGAAAAAGGCTCTGACTGGGAGGAGGGAAGCAGGCTCACAGAAAACTCACTCGAATATAAGGTTTACTAAACATGTGTTGTGGTGTTGGGGGGAGTGTAAAGTCCGTAAAGAGTTATAAACCACTAACTGGTCCAAAAAAGAGGACGACGAAGAAGTAGAGGAAAAATATACTTAAAGCCGAAGCCTCAAGCGTATCGGTCCAATGGAAAAGTGTCTTAGCAGGGTGCCCATCGCCAGAAGGTAGAGAAAGTATTTCACTGGGAGTCGGAATACCTGAATCTCCCGTTCATACAATCATCATAAAGAGGAGAGGGGGGGGAGAGACAAGATAGAGGATCAGGGCTTCAATACGATCAGTCCTGATTAGGAAAACCCTTGCGGTGTTCGTTGAAATATCCTGAAGACGGAAAAAAAAACACAAGGGGAATATAAAAGGGTGGTGAAGGAAACCAACACGAAGGGGGGGACAATGTGGCGAACAAAACTCCTGCTGCGAACAGTACGCGGATCGCTTCTGGAGTCCATCCCAAAATCTTTGAATACAAAAGAGAAAAGGGGAGGAAAAAGAAAGGAAGGTCAAGAGAAGGTGAGAGGAGGTGCGTTCGGAGAAAGGGGGACTGGGGAAGGCGAGGGTGGAACGGTTTCCATAACTCCAGGATTTTCAATTGGATAACAATTGGGAATGAAAAAAGAAGAAGAAAAGGATCCGACAAGGGGCTTCTTTGGGAGTGGGAGGGTCGAGATACGAGGGAGTCGGCTCGATTCGGATATTTACCTAAAAGTCGTTGAGAGGGGGAAGGGGGAGGATCGTGAATCACTTGGCAGTAGTCTAGAGAAACTGGGGGCCCCTTGAAAGGCTTGACTACGGATGAGGGGGGGGGGAAAAAAGTATCAGGTGATTCACATCCCTAAAAAAAGAAACGCCCTTCCTAACGGACGCCAGGGGTGAACTTTGGAAGGTAAAGTCAAAAGATTAACCTGGTTAAGAGGTCTAATTCACCCTCAGAATAGACGCGCTAGCCAAAGGACAATCGAACTGTTTTTGGTCCGCGGGATGGGACGGGGGATGGAAGCCCAGTAAACCTTCCATCCGAAATGGGTCTCGTATCTTTAATAAAATTTTGACGGAGGGGGGGTAACAAATAAGGGAAAGGTAAGAGCCGCCGTCGTGGCAGAGACAATTCCAACGCGATCTTCCAGGGAAAGCAGGGCTTGTCCCTATAGGGGGGTCTTCCCTATTATCAGGAAAGAGAAAAAGAAGTAAGGAGAACGGCCAGGGGTTCAAGTCCTCAGAAGGTTCTTAGACCCAGGTACCAATACCCTTCCCTTCAAGAAGAAAAGATGTAGGTCCACATGAAAAGAGAGAATCCGAATAAAAAGAACGACCTTCGGTGTGGAGAAAATGCTGAACAGAGTGGGGAAGATGGGCTTCTGACTAAGTCCAGATTATTAAAAATAAGGGAATGACGGCCTGTATCTTTGGTCAAGGACTTCAGACGAAAGCGTAGGGGGAAAAAAGGTGCGCAACGGGCTGCGAGAGTTGCCATAGGGAGGCGAAGTTCTAGCATCATACAAGAAAAAACTTGAGGCGGCCGCGAAAGGGAAAAAGCGCCCGCGGCACCTGCATATCTAAGGACCTGGAGTAACCTTTTCCAGAATCAAAAAACAGAAAGGTCGTGAAGGGAGAAGGTACCGGCCTGACTAGAGGGTTCCGGGAGGTAGGAAAGGATAACGTCGTCGGGCCCTTCAGGCCCCCCTTCCATTCACCAGGGGGAAAAAAGAAGAGGTAGCGACTCGGGACAAGAAACAACAACTGGTTGGAAAAAGAATAGATAACAAGAGACCCTTGCGACCTGGGTGAAGGGAAGGAAAAAAAGGTTGGATGAGAAGGGGTGAAAGACGGTGAGCCAGGCCGAAAGGGCTTAATCGGAAAGTAATTCTCCGAGGAAATCCGAGTCTGTCTGGAGTGGGCGGGATTCTAAGGACTTACTTGGTTCAAGGTTCCTGGGGGGAAAGGGGGTCCACATGGAGTCCGACTGGGGCTGTCGCTGGCGCTCATTACTAGCAGAGTAATCTCCTGGTACGGGGGGGAAACAGTCTCCGACGTTCAGAACTAACAAGCGACAAGGAAAAAACTTCCGATCATCCATGTTCCGTTGTCCGTGGAGGAATTGGAGAAGATAAACGCGGTAGCCGAGTGGGAGAACAAAGAGGGGGAAAGTGTCGTGAGGTCTATGTGATCGCTTGACTCTTCCTGGCTAGGAGAGCAAGACTGAAGGGGGAACAGGTTCAGGGGGAAACGTCGGGAGACAAGTAGGGAGGTGCCCTTGGACAATTCCGGCTTCCTAGACGCGGGGAGTTGGCAGGGCAGAGGGGGTAAGCCCAAAGAAGAGGACATAACCTTAGACACGGGCCGATCGGGGAGGTTGGTACTTATAACGGAAAAAAAAAAAAAGAAGGTCGGGCGGAAAGAGACTTTCGGTCTCACAGGGATACCGATAAACGGGTCCGAGAAAGTCCTTCTTAAGGGGTTCGGGCGTGGAAAAACTGAGCAAGAAAAAGATGAACCTCCTTAATAGACGCAGACCGGGAGAGCGTAGGGCGAATATTCCTTTGAAGTTAGTCCGATTAAAAAAAAAGGGTCGTGGTTCACGGTTGACATTTTGGGGGGGGAGTTACCTCGGGTCCCCGATGAATCGTCGGCCGATTTAAAGAAAGAAAGGGGACGGTGGCCAAAGGAAAAGGTTGGCCGCTCACAGTCATGGCAAGAAGGAAGTGGAAAAAGAACCAAGGGGTCATCATCTAGGGCCAGTGAAGAAACGCGTCACGCATAACTTCCTACTCAAGGGCTGACCTAGAAAGAGCCGGAATCCTATTGGGGCCCAGAAGTCAAAAGCAAAAGATAAGAAAGAGAAATTAGGGACCTGGGGGGAAGAGAAGGGTTGGACCATTCACGGATATAAACGCATGTTTGGGAAAAGGGGGGTGGTCATATGTCAAAGCCTTCATCAAGAAAAGGAAAGTAAGCTTAACCAAGAAGACTGGGAAAGGAGATGCATGGGGAGGGGAAGAAGTTGGGGGAGGTCAGGACCAGCTGATGGTGGGGGGATTAGAACTTTAACATCGCTGAAAACATTCTTCCGCATTTATAAGGGGGGTAGAGGACGGAAGGGTGGGGGTGACGGAAAATAGGAAATTTCCTTAGGAAGACTTCTGCTGGTGGAGGCAAGCTACGCATTTACAAGAAAAAAAAAATGGTTAATCTCAATTTCGGGAGTGGAAAGAGAATCCGGATCGGTGGGGAGACCTAACTTCTTTATGGAGGGTGGCGTCCCGGAAGGGGGGGGGCAGGGGTGCCTTCGTAAGCCATCTCCTTCTCGAATGGGAAAAATGGGGGCAGAAAGGGAAGGAAACTCCAATCAGGGCCCTGGACGCTGTCTTCCGAGAGGGGGGTTTCTGGATCCTGGCTGGAGTCGGGAGGTTTCATGATCCTAGGCGGGGTGAGAAAAAAAGGGAAAGGAAAAATTTGGGGGTAAAAATGGTCGTCACCTGGGAGGCTCGCGATAGATTGGGCGGTGCCTGTCTACATCCGAAGCATAACAGGTTAGAACTCGAGGGGGAAAGTAAGGACCAGTGATTGACTGTCCGTAGACGGGCTGTTCCTACTAGGGTTTTGCTCTAGGACCCCGGTTAAGGCCGCTGGAACAACCCAAGATGAAAAAAAACCCCGCTCAAGGGGTCCTATGCTGGTAAAGGATCACCGTTCGCGGAGAGAGGGGGAGGTCCATTCACCTAATTCTGGGGTCGATGGACTGGGAGGAGACACGGGGACAGGGGAGGAGAACAGATGAGGCTTTCAGGGCACACCTGAAAGATCTCTCTTAGAGATCGAAGTCAGAAAGGGACATGCAGTTCAAGAGATGACCACCGGGTTGGCTTTCCTTCCTTAGATGGGAAAGAGGAAAAGGGTACAGAAGGGGAGTAAGAAGGGTTAGGCAACTCTCCATGACTTGTAACTGCGGCATTCTCTACTTCAGGGGGGCAAAAACCTTCCCTCTACCGTTGGAAAAAGAGGATTGTTTCTCCAGGACAGTTCTCATCATGGATGGGCGAGGGTAGTGAAAAAAAAAAAAAGCTTGCAATCTTCCAACTGCCTGCTTGGGGGAAGGAGAAAGGACTCCGAGTTTCAGAGATTGGTCAAAAAGAGGCAGCAGGTTGGGGATGGTATCGATCCGCATAAGAAAAAAACTTCGTCATCAATCGGGAGTCAGGAGAGACGAGAAGATAAAGAAAATCCCACCACACTGGAAAGAATAATTCAAATCGCTGAGAGCCAAACGGCTAGGAACTTGTGCGCCACACAATACTCAGCTCGGCCAGCAATGGCTAGGATCTGCGCGAAAGAACTTATTCCTCAATGGTCCCTAAAAGGGGGGGGAAGCGGCAAATGAAAGAACCCCATCGAAACAAAGAAAAAAAAAGGAAAAAACACAGGGAGCAGGGCAGAGCCTCCGCACGCAAGAACAGAAAAACGTGTGACTCCAAATCATCCAAAGGAAAAGGTGATGGCACTTGGGACTGGGGAGATGTCTCCGGTGAGGGACAACTTTTCTCCCAAACAGGACGGAGGACAAGGGTCCTTCGGTATCTGTATTGAACTAGAACTGCGGCTGACGACCAACATTGGGGCCCAACAAATACATCATACAGCAATTAGAGAAGGTGCATGATTAAACCGAGATAAGGAAGAAAAGAAGTCGGATTGCGTGCACGGGAAAATTTCAATAGACCCCTAAGGACCATATCAGGGTGAAGGATGACGAAGGGGAAAATGGAAAGGCTCGACCTATTAGGGTCATTTGGGGGGGACCTTCTGCAGCAAGAACCTTTGGGGGGTGGGGATGACGAGGGTTGGGGCGCCGAGATAGTCTGAAACAACAACTTATAGAAAATAAGAGAAGAGTCTGCGCCCACAAGATCCACAACGCTGAGAGTTACTCTACGGCCAATGAGCAACACTAAATAGGAGATCAGTCAAAAGGGGGCTTGGACGAAATTATATCCTTTGGAACTGTGCGCCTGTCTCACATCATGGAAGAGTTGCACTACACAGGAAGGTAGTTGAGGTAGGTAGGGGCCGAATCGAGGGGGGGTTCAGCGTACCAAGAACTCTCTTCAAACCGTGTGGGCTGGACGAGGGGGAAGAAAGAGTCGGGGGAGTCACCCGGGAGAAAGTAAGGCACCTCTTAAATAGAAGGTGGGACCTCGCCTGGTAGAACGGGGATCAACGAGCGATCATTCTAGTTGACCCCACTCAGTTGAAGGGGGAAGTCTGCAGCGTGTGATCCACCTTGGTTGAGGAGTCAGTTTCGCTGAGGAGGCTTCTGGGCTAAATAGGGGTGGATGAGGGAAGAGGGTTCAGTTGGGGGGATTGGGATCCTCGGAAGTGATGGAATCATGAGATCTAGCCCTATCCTATCAATGAACGGAATCGTTAAATACAGTGTAATAGCAGTGGGCAGACATCGATAGATGAAGGATAAGTGGGGGTTGGGTTTCGGGTCTTCGCTGGAGGAGGATGTTTATTAGTAGGGGATCGAGGCTATAAAAAAAAAAAAAAAAGAGAACAAAGGAAGATAAGCAAGGACTTCAAGAAGGGGGGCCTCCTGTGCCACTCAAGGAAGTCACTTTCGCGGAAAAAACTAACCGACTTGCAGGGGGGACCGGTACGCTCTAATATCAAGGACTAATCCCTGCAATTTCAGGCGGTCAAAGAAAAACCCAATAGAGTAACTTTAGGGGGTCACGGGGAAGATGGAAAAGGGGATCCTGCCTCAGAGAAAAGCAATGAAGCATTAACAGGAGGAGGGGGAAATACACGGGAAATACTACTCTGTGACAATTTCAAGGAACAACAGGATCTCTCCAATTAAAAGCAACCGGTGTCCCAGCTTGGCATGATAAATTGAACTGCTGCATGAGAAAAGAGGGGAGTAAAGCTCTAATGAATCTCTATTACGGGGATGCAAGACCGCGAAAATATTAAATTCCCGGAATGAGAACGAGCACGGTCCTCAAGATCTTTATGACCGCCGCTCAGGAAACTAAAAAGAGGGGAGAAGGACCGTGAAAGGAAAGGGGGAGAGGAAGTTCAAGCTTTCTTGTCCAAGCCGTCGCGGCGCCGGTAGAAGCCAAGCTTAATACAGCCGGTAAAAAAAAACATCACAATCCCAATTTCAGCAACAATCAGCGGAGGGTTTTAAGGAAACTCAATATTTCTCAGGCGCCCGACAATCGACGAAAAATAAAGTGGTTGAACAGTTTAACTCCAGACGACATTGAAGAGGTGGAAAACGCGTCAGGCCACAGAGAAGCCGCAGAAATCCTAACGCGAAGGGGCCGGTCGGGGGACAAAAGTGCAACTGACCAAGGGGCACAAGAGAGAAGGGGAAGTCTAGGATTGCAAAAACGTCCAAAAAGAGTACATTTCCTCGCAAGATAAGGAGAGGAATAACGAGTCGCGGCTAAGAAAAGAAGGAATGAAAAGTGATATGACCACTTGCTTCTTACATGGGACGAGCACCGTCCGGCCAAAAAAGAGCCTGAATGCCAATTCGTCTAGCCGAGCACAAAATGCAGGGAAAAGGGGGTGAGTGAAAAAAAATGGGGCCTGCTGGCCAGACGTCAAGGGGGGGTCGAACTTCGGTCCACAACAAAAAATTTCTACATCAGGCGTAGGGGAAAAAAAAGAAAGAGAAGTTAAGAGAGGGGCAGGAGGGCGGTCTCATAATAAAGGGGGAAAGGTGAAGCGACTGGCTGGACATAAGGAGTATTTGTCAACATCTTAAAAATCAAGAATGCCAAAGGCCGACTCAATCAGGCCGGTGGGAAGCGGGGGAAGGGGAAGCTTGACTCGTCCTATGAGAGAGTAGAACGATTCGTTCGAGGTGCCGCGGACCCTGTGGCTCGTCCCATGTTCGGTTTTCAGGGAAAAGAGTTCTGACAGGGGGCGAAGGTCGCCAGAAAGGGGCCACTGCACAGGATTGAAAAGGGCAGTGAGGAGCCTACGGGGAGTAAATGGGGTAGAAAGAGTCGACGAAGAAAAAAAGGAAGAGAGGCCTAAGGGGAGAAAGGGGCGCTGTTACTACATTAACCCCTATTAATAGTGATTAGTCCCTTAATAGGCTAACTGACGAGGCCCTGTCGTCAACTCAGTACGGTTGTGAAGAGGTGATGGGAATTTGGAGGAACTGCAGGAAGACACCGTCAGAAGGAAATTTGGGGAACTCATTTATCGGTTTCTCTGGAGAAAAGGGAATCGTTCTTCCGTCGCCGTAGTTGAAGGAGTCCGCAGGAAAAAAAAAGGAGAGAGGGGGGAACGGTCGAGGTGGGGAGGGGGAAAGATCTTGTGGGCGTTAAAAGAAGGGCTAGCGAGGCCAGAGAAAGGCCAAGGGAAAGGGAAGTTCCAGTAAGACTTTTACGAGAAACCGCATGACCAAAAAACCTTTCAGGCATCACGCGGGCGCGTAGGCGTCACGTTCGCATCATCCGTCCGAGAAGAACCACCACCTCACCTGGGTGAAAAAATAGGATACCAGGGGAAGTATGTTCTTCCATTAATCCGGCTGCCAGAACTACGGGGGAAAAGGGAAGCCTTACGGAATGGATGGCAGAAGGAAGGGATTAGGAGAAGGGGGGTGCCCAAGGTGAGCTTGAAAAAGCATCAGAAGTTAGAAAAAAGCAAATGCAGAGGAGGGAGTCCGCGGAACGGAACAAGTGGGTCTACGGGAACAGTCGATATAATGAGACATTCTGAAACGGCTACAAGATCGAAGAGGAAATTATCCACGCAGGCCCTGGGATTTAAGGAGTAGGACGGGGAAAAAAGTCGAAAAACGGCCAGAAAAAAAGTCAAGAGGGAAAATTCAGGTCCGACGGTTATCTCTCAGAAAAAAAAAAAAACGGATGGGGGGGAATAGGAAATATCACCTGCGACCAGGGTCTCAGAAGAGGAAGTCCCGGCGGGGAGGAGAGGGGTTGAAAGGGACTGCTTGAAAAAAAGGAGTACATCGCTTCCTGCGGACCGTACGTTAGGGAACATCAAGAACGCTGGGGGCGAGCGGATCCGGCGGGTCAGAGCTCTCTGCACTACTCCTGGAGGGAGGAATTGGGCCTTTAAGCGTACGATGTAAGGGAGCAAACCTTACGGGGGAGGAAAACCTTTCGGAAGAGGGAAGCGGCAAAGAGGACCCCGGGTGGCAGAAAGATCCGCATCCTGGGTTCAGACTCCACAGGAGGACTCCGTGGAAAAAGGGGGGAACAGGGGGCCGTAGGAGTAACGGAAAGCCAGACTCACGCTGGTAAAAAATCGGTAAATATTGCTTCGGCGGTTTTCGTCTTGTTCGAGCGGGGAATTCTCACTGGGAAGAGCTCGCGAACGTACCCGCATGGCTCGAAGACGCCACTTGAGAACGAGGAACCGAGAAGGAAAAGTGGCGGTAAGAGAGAGCAGAGGTACCCGAAAGGGACGGTGCTACCGGAAGGAGTCGTGGTGGACACGGTCTATAGACGAGGGAGGCTGTAACAGCGCGGCCTATGTGGGGCTAGGGTAAAGAAGAGACGGTTCGGCAGAAGTAGGTTGCGGAAAGGGGACTACTGACGGGAAGGTGGGGGAAAGATGCCTTGAGTGGAGACGGGCTTTGGGATAGGGGGGAGGGGCGGAGACTGGGACTGGAAAGCCGGAGGTAAGAAGAAAATACTCTGGGCGTGCCTGTACTGGGGGGAACGTGAGGGTAAAACCATCATGGTGGGGAGAGCGGGACGTTGTGAAGAGGGGAGGGGGGGACGTCAGGGGGGGAGGTAATGTTAGGGGAGTGGGGAGGGGGGGGGGTGGGGAAGGGGGGAGGATGATGGGGGGTTTGGCCTGGCAGGCGAGGGGTCGGTGGCCGTCCTCTGTTGGGTTGGGGTTCTCTTGGAGAAGACCAGGCAGGAGGAAATTAAGGGACATGCGAGCAGGAAGGAAAAGCGTGCTGTCGATTTTAAACAAAATAAAAGAGTACAAACCGTTATACAGGTTGAAGATAGCGTTCCACTTCTGAAAAAAGTCCTTAACGAAGCTACTCGGCGCAATCGTCTTCAAGGGAACCTCTTGCCCCGAAGGAGGACTAGAACAGTTACGGATGACGGAGGTAAGGGCGTGTATACAAAAAATCTCATCTGCAGTTAACAACCAGGTTAGTAGGTCCTTAAGATCCCAGCTGCAAGGACGTCTTCCTTTGAATGGAGAAGAAGTCCCCAAAAAAAATCTTTAAGAGGTTTTGCGGTCGAACTGGGTACCTAGGGTGACCCAACCCAAAAACAACAAAAGACAAGGCATCTATGGGCAGTTATGAGCAGGTCTATGGGTGAAGACATGATCCGGTGAGGAAAAGCCTCAAGCAGGACAGGGCAGTTGCAACCCAGGCTTCTACCACTAACAGTCGTCACTAAAGGAATAAAGAAATGCAGAAAGGGGAAGATTTAACGAATCGAAGGCAACTACCTAGGAATAAGAAGGAAAAGTCCACAGAACTACCCGTAGTGGAATGAGTCAGGGCTTGTTCAGACCTTTAACGGGGTGCACAGAGGGGGGGAAAGGGAAGAGGGAACAGCCCAGTTCAAAAGGGACCCTAAGAAGGAAAAAGGGGAAACCTGCACCTGCGGAAAAGGCCTATAATCCGTGTGGCTGTCGCACAGAGGGAATGGTTTGTGCTAAAAGATAGTGAACAGCTTGGCAAGTCAGGGACATCAGGGAACGCTGGGGGGAGCCAACGGAAAAAAGGTTGGGTGAAGGACAGGGAAGAAAGTTCCTTCAGGAAGAATGGAGTCTGTTTTCGGAAGGAGCCGGAGACATTAAAGACTAATTGCCATCAGAACGGCCAGTGGTACGGGCGATACTCGACGTGGGCGCGGCCAGGAATAGTGAGTGAGGCGGTGGCCAAGGAGAGGGAAGGGGTGTGTCCTTCAGGAATCCGCGCAGGAATCTGGGAGACATGTCAGAGACGTTGAAAACAAGCGAAATGGACTAAGGGCACGTGCTTTCCGGTAGACGGTCGCCTTGCACTTCGTGGACTGAGCTCAGGCGGGGGATCAAAGTAAAGGGAATGGCTTGTACAACAACGGGTTCGTACAAAACAGGAGATAGCCTTGAGAAACTGGGGACTTAGATCCTCAGAACTCCGCAACCCGCGAGTAGGGGAAAGGGGAAAGGGGCCGGAAATGTTCAGGAGACCGGTCATGAGGGCGGGGTCGGATCCCCGCCGAAAGAAGGGGACCGTCATGGACCCAACGCATTACCCAAAAGGGGCAGCGGCACTTGTCCTGCTCCCGCGGGACTAAGAGAGGGAAGTAAACAGAGAGCTTCTGCAATGCGCGTGATCAGCCCGGGGAACAGGGCTTCTCCAGTTGCGCGGGAGAATAAAAGGATCGAAGAGAGAGATCTTCCGTTCCAGCACCGGTGAGGCTACAGGTCAGGCAGGGGGTCAAGGATCGCCGCGGCCACTCTTCTTTCCTCCTATAAGGGGGGAATAAGGGGGGCAAAGAAAGGGAACGTCGTGCTACTGCCGGGTCGGGGTCAACCAAATAAACTGCGTAAGGCTGCTGGGGTAGCCCGGGGGACGGGGGGACCGCTAAGGGCTCCATCGTCAAAAACGTCAAAAGTTCAATCGGATGTGGGGCTTGAAAGGAAATGGACATTGGAAACTTTGTGAGTCGGCATTGAGATTGGGCGGTCAAAAACTCCCTTAAACACGGGACCGGCGGACCTCTCCAGACTCCGGCAAGAGGGATGGTCACAAAGAGAGAAGGTGTGAGGGGGTCGGCATCCTAACTTCCATAATCGCGGCGAGGCGCGACGACGATCATACCGGTCACCAAAAAAGGGCCTCATGAAGGAAAGAGAAAATACGCCACGAGATACGGGGGGATTCACGAAGATAGAAGAACTGAGGCTCGGCGATCCTTGAAGTCCTCTTACTGCCAACACGTAATCAGCGAACAAAAAGAGGGGCACGAAGAACAAAAGGAGGCAAAAAAAGAAAAGTCCTACAGAAAAAAAAGGCGCCAGCAGAAAAGGTGGAAGCTGCAGCACTGCAAGGTATTCCACTTCAATGATATGATGCTAGAATGGAGGAAACGGGGGCACCGGAGGGGCCAGTCAGGGCGTGGGGGTGACTCGAAAGGCGTTAAAGAACAAAAAACTCTGGGAGGACAGAGCGCAGAACCCAGCCATAACACCTCAATTTCCTGACAGGGGTGACCGAAAAAATGCGTCACAGCAGAACGAAAGAAGTAGATGAGGTCCACTATTCCGAATGCGAGCCCTCTGCAATTCCTAACACTGTCCAGATAGAAGTAGACTTGTGGGAACCTGTGCGCAAGAGGAGAATGGTGAAGTCCATCTCATTTTTGGGGGGGTGGAGCAGAGTTGGGAGACGGAATTAGAGACAAAAAACCGAGGAGTAGGGGAAAAAAGATGATAGAAGAGGTCTCTCCACACATACCACCAACCAAAATTAGATGAAGGACTTAAAAGGCACTCATTAGAGCAGGCCAATTCAAAGTTCGAATGACAGATTTGAACTTGTAGTGCCGACAGGGGGGATGGACTAGTGAATTCAGACGGATTTCTTCCAGGGAAGAGCGGCAGGCGGGTACCGAAGCGGACCTCCTTTCTTGGGAGCAGGAGAAGGGAGAGGCAAAGAAGTCTGGGGTGCGTGCTCCAGACTGTTATAGAATCATCTAACTTAAAAGCCTGGCGCCTCCTTTTGGAAGGAGACAATTCGAGAATCAAGCAAAAATTGCATAAAAGTTTGAGCTGGAGGAAGGGGAGTCCAAAATTTGATACGGCGCAGGGCGGCGAGAGGCTGACGGCTCCGGCTCTTGGTAGGGAACATGGTTGACGATGGGGGAAGTTCAGTTCGCTCCTGAGGGCAGCTGGAGCGAAAGGATCGAAGGAAGGACAAGAAGAATTCGCCTCTGGAAGGGAAAAGGTAGCCGGGGGTCGAAGGCGAGAGGACGTCGCTTGAAACCCGTTTGGGGGTGGGGTTATTATTGCTGGTCGCGAAATAGACGCGGGTTGAGGAAAAAGGGAGGATAATCTATAAGCCAACTCTGCTGCTAGTGTGGAAGAGAAGATGCCAAGTTGCGCGGGACGCGACGTGGTAAGATTTGCCGCGACACGAAGAGAGAATAAAAAGGACCAGGATTAAGAGGGAGGCACAAACTCCTATGGAAAGGGAAGGGACAAAACGGTGAGCTGGAAAGGTAGAGGAAAAGGAGGAGCCCATCAGGTCCAGAGTCAAAGTTCCCTACCCGGAAAAGAAGTCACTACTCGTTTAAGCTAGGCACATGAAACTGCGACAAAGAGGCTAGTACCAAGACAAAAAGGGGGGAAACGGATTTCTAAAGGGAAAATGCTGACATGGTAGAAGGTTTATGGGAGGACTCTTCTTCTGAAAACGCTGTCGGTGATGCCGCACTCGGCTACATCGATAAGGCCCCCGGGCCGCGTTCGAGGATCAGCGAAGCACTGTTTACTGAAAAAAAACGCTCGGAAGAAAGGAACTCTCTCATACTTGATACTCAAGCCAGTGTCAATAGTGGAGGTCAGCCGGGAAATTCTAGAGAGGGATACCAAAAAGAGATGATTAACAGAATTCGCATCACTGTCCCCTAAGGGCCAGCACTCTCTGGGGGAAGTGGGGCATGAGATGTAATCCGGAGAAAGAAAAGTCTAACTCGGGGCGAAGATCAATAAACAGAGTTTAAAATCATTACTACTCGGGCAACCGCAGAGGATCCGACCCATCTCAAGCAGCCGAAGGAGAAATATCGCGAGACGGAATCGAGAGTCTTGGTCTCGGAGGCAAAGTGGGTGCACCGCGCCGGGAAGGAGAGAGGATTCAGAAGAAAAGGCAGCGACAAGGTGACTCCCCAGCCGCGGGGCGCCCCCGATCGCGGACGACGATCCTATCAGACCGATGAGAGGAAGGGAAGGCATTCGCCGAGCCGAAAAACCACAAGAAGCAAGTCGAAGTAAGGAAAGATTAGCTCGTCAACCACCCACTGAAGGGGGAAATGAACCCAAACGCCATGAAAGACGACGGGAAACGCGGTACACGATGGTGGAGTGCAATCAACCAATAAAGGGGAGAAGAAAAACCTATTAATCAGCCCAAACTCGGGGCCGACAGGGGAAGTAGGGCCGGGGAGGACCCTTGACCCTTGGAGGAGGGCGTTGTCCATATGATCACACATTCTTAACAAGAAGGAAAAAGGGAAGGACTCAAAGGAAATAAGGGACTATGGATCTTGGAGGGGAACTGGGTCCTGACGAAATAGGAGGAGGAGGAAGGGTATAGGTCCCTCGCAGGGCTGCAGTGCTTATGACTTTTTTCGCATTGGTGGGGCTGCGAGGAAACGAAACCCGTGGGGACCGGGCTTGCCGGCAAAGCAGGTGAGGAGCCGAAACGGTCAGGTCACGTTCAACTACTGAAGGAGAGAATAACGTCAAGCTGAAAAAAGGGGGCCTACTGTTTGGGGGGGGAAACACCCGATGAACGCGGGGGGATCTCCAGCCCCTCATATCGGCATCTCTATCCTGGTCGATAAGGGTTGGTTCCGCAGGAAGAGGGGGGAGGGTCACTCCAGAGAGAACCAGACGGAACTTTGTAGTAGGAGGGGAAAAGAAGAAGGGAAGAAAGGGGGAGGGGTGTCTAGGAAGGATGGAAAGGTGGGGATGAAGGTATGGGGATGGGGGGGGTGCTTCCTCGTGGCGTGGGAGAGGGGAAGAACTAGGGTGCGGTACAAACGGTGTGACCTAGGAGGAACCGGAGTCAGGGGGTACTTCTAAAAACAAAAGATATCGGCCCTTTCTCAATTCGTTAAGATCTTGTGGTAAGTCAGAATGCATCGACCTGAGGGTAACTCGGAAATCGAAACCGCAATGGACGTAAAAGTCGAAGGTTCTTCGAAAGAAAGAAGAAGAGTCCCTTCATCTTCTCGGATCGGCCTCGTCACATCTCGGACATCGACCCTGACGAAAAGAAAAGACGGCGGTCTAACCGAGGGATAAACAAAAACTGAGCGGGAGTCCAAATGCGACTGAATAACGAGGATATACCAGTGAAGTACGGGCTTTCCTTTGGGTATAAAGAGTCAGTTCAAAGTAGGGCGAAGGTGATCACCAGTGGGGTGGTGGGGGGGGGGGGGGGGGGGGGGGGGGGGTTGGGGGGGGGGGGGGGAGGGTTGGGGGGGGGCGGAGGGTGTCTTCTCGCTCTTCCGGGTCTCGAGGCAAAGGTAGCTCCAGAAGAATCCCTCGGAGGACGCTGAACACCCTCTAAAAGTGAAAAAACCTTCATTAATTCCTAAGAAAACCGCGTCTCCAGCAGCTCGATCAGGCGGAAATGCTAAGGCAGAAAAAGGGTCTGGTCTATTTCCTGAAATGGCCAGGCTACGGGATAAACCCCTCAAGCCTCCCGCCAGAACGTCCGCGGGGACATATAAGGGGAAGAGGTTTAAGCTCAAAAAAAAAAGTAGAGGAAAAAGAAGAAGAAGAAAGCGGACCAAAAAACGGACGTTCCTTTTCCGTGTAGGGAGAAGTGGTTCCTCTTACAGGTAGCCATGCGAAGGGGAAGAGAGGCCGGACGGGGAAATTCTACCGTACTCTTCTATGCTTGGGCCACGGGCGACGCGGTGAAGGTATTCTAAACTTGCTGGGCCGTCTGGATCACCCTCAGCCGGCGTCGCTGGCTAAAAGGGCGGACTATAGCCGCGGAAAGGAAGAGAAAGTGCGCACCGAAAGAGGAGAGGAAGAGAGAAAACCGAGCGCAAGCCTGACTGACCCGGGGGTCCTCTTCTGGGCCTTCGAAAGAGGGGGAGAAAAGAGGTTAGAAAAAAGATGTAGGTGGGCTGTGGTAGGTAGTGAGAGATTTCTCACGGGGGAAGGCGCCAGCCGGATAACGCGCGCAGAGGGCCGGGAACGGTCTGTGGTCAGCGGGGCGACGAAGCGGCTTACTTCCGGATGGGCGTCAATCCGGAGCGGGGGGAGGCGAGAATAGGGAATCAAAAAATCTGCCAATAACCAGAAGGGAAGAGTCTAGGTGGAACTATATTCCCCTCGACAGAAAGCAAGATCTGTTCCAAAAGTCTTCAACCCGTACCGAGAAAAAAAAGTGTCCTACTTTCTTATAGCGTGTAGGAAAAAAGAGAAAGATAATCGACAACCCGTATCGAACGGGCAGACCGGGGCGGCTACGGTCTGCCGGGGATAGCAGGGATTCAGCAGTTCATAGGGGTGAGGGGAGGACTAGTTTACCTGAGGTCCCCTTAATGCAGCTCGCCGTTCAATGATTTCCTGCTTGGATGCATGATACCGGTGAGGCCTCATAAAAAGGCACACCTAGACATCAGGGCAGGGGGGGGAACAAAAGGAGGCGCGTCGCTCCAGTGCAGAAAAACGTCACCTCTCATAATAGGCAAAGCAGGTAGAATATCTATGACGGCTCCGAGGAAGAAAAGGACCAGTACAAAAGGCCCAATCGGAAAGGATTGAAGTGTGAGGGAATAGGACCGGGATAGACCATTTGGGGAAAAATCGGGAAGCAGGTTAACAAAGGAAAGTCCGCTCCCAATGACACCTGGGTACGCAGGACCGCCCGAAGGGAAATGGAGGTACAGTCGGTGAGGGGGAGCTCAGGAAATCCGTTGAAGGGGAGGTGTCTTTCAAAGAGAAAATTTGTAAGCGTACTCAGCATCGCCGAGGTAACAGTGTCCGTGGACTTGGGGTCAGGCAGCATGAGAGTGGGTTTTAAAACTCCAAAATGTTACCGGGGGGGCAGGGTTTTTGTGGCGCCTAGGGCTTCGGCAGCCTGGGGAGAAGGGAGTTCATGTACCGCCGGGGGCCAGATCAAGGCATGATCGGATTTGGACGTAGACGAAAGCGAGCGGGTTTCGAAGCAGTCTCGGGAGGAATGAGGGGGGGGCGCACGGAGACTGGCCTGGATGTTCAAGACTCGATCCGTCGCGCTGGGGGGGGGACACACTGGTCAGCAAAAGTAAGGGACCGAGCAATACTATGAAGGCATGGCGCTTGCTTCTGGCTCCGGTCCCGACTCGGCTTCGTTGTTAGAAATCTGTTGGTTCGGCGTACCTGTCCTGGCTTTACACCACGCTGTTTGTATTTCAACATTCCCTAGGGTTTCTTGGGAGGCCAGGATTAAATCCACACGAATCGTTCCCGCCAACCCCGCTAGGGGACGCCCGGGGGCAGGGCTGGGAGGCGGGAGGTTCTCGCGTCCTTTGATGGTCCAGAGCGTATACTGCACGGGCTGGACGGCTGACAAATAGGCTAATGTAAAGGGGACGGGATGATCCACTGGAGTTTCAGGAGGGAAAAATAGGAACGGTCCAGTCACAAGAGACTGACCGGGCTAAGTGGGAGGGGGGGGGCCCGGGGCGGAGACCTAGGCAGTCGGCATAACGATCGCTATTCTGGGAAATCTCAAGGGCCTCACCTCGACATGCAGAGGGAAAAGGGAAGAAAGAAAATGACCACGGGGTTGGTTAGTCGAAGGATCCTTGTTCACGACCTGATGAGGCTCCTGACCCGGGTCGGGGAAAACGCCTCCTGTAATCTTGGGGACGGAAGAGGACTGAGCAGGGAGGGGACCGCACCCGGAAGGCCAGCTCACCGGGGAAATGCGAGGGACTGCCTCCGCCACGGATCACTAAGGGGCTTCGAGTCAGGGCGGTAAAAAATAGTAAGACTTCAGGAACGAGAAAGTGAGTCCGTCGTGTAAGAGGCGAGGGTCCTAAATGGGTCGAGGCTG
>Ga0179593_1548130_pt1 | contig 27682 bp, 38 predicted proteins | sample CZODoug2_1_08_16_FD_185931 | JGI IMG/M metagenome (GOLD analysis project Ga0179593, IMG submission 185931) | Vadose zone soil fungal communities from Angelo Coast Range Reserve, California, USA - CZODoug2_1_08_16fungal (PacBio error correction) | ecosystem: Environmental > Terrestrial > Soil >...
GAACGATCTTCTGTGCACGTATCCCCCTCTCGCAAGGAGGGCCGCCTGTGAGGAAAAATTGCCGACACTCCGGAACCGCTGTGGAACTTGAACTTACTATATCTCCCTCGAAAAAGGTGGGGGCAGCCACTCGGCATTGAAAAGGGAAGGATGGCGCTCGCGGGCCATGGTCGGAGTCCAAGGGGGGTGAAATCGATACCTTAAAACGAATACATCTATGGAAAAGGAAGGCAGAAGAGGGAGGACAAAGAGCAACGCACAGCAAGGGGAATTCCATTTAGTGTCCTGCTCGGAAGGGGGAGAGCATCGGGGGGGTTCCTTTTGTGGAGTTAGCGAGGCAGCATCATTATGAAAAGAGAGGTCGGCCAGGTACATGAATCAAGACGCCGATGATCACAATCCGTTGGGAGTCTAGCGAGATGAAAATTGCAATCTCAGTACCAGGGAGCCGGTGATGGGCGCGCAGAAGAAGAGCGATATAACTAAAAAAGAGGAGTGTTCGAGGACCTGCGTTAAATGCGCTGCATAGAACCGGCGGAGAGCCGGGGGGTGGGGGGGGGGGGGGCTTTGGTTAGGGCAAATGGGGAATTGACATCCCTTACGCAGGAGAGCTGAGTGAGTGGGAGTCTGATCCATTTGACCTGCAGGGCAGAAGGGTGCACTATCTCCGAAAAAGTGAGGGATCTCACTTACTAGGCCTAAGAAAACGTACTTGCTGAAAAGGAAAAGTCTATGAGGAAAAAAGTGACAAGAAAGGCAATCGTGCCCTGAAACTTTAAAGAGTATAAAGGGAAGAAGAGGGACACGGGACCACTTCAAGAAAACTAGAGCTTGAAAAGAACTTTACTGTAAAAAAAGTAGAAAAGAAGGTCAGGTCCTAGGGATAGGGGGGACATTCGATTCAAGAGAAACGAAGAGAGACACCAGCTTCTTTTCGAGAGGGAAAATAAAAAAAGACAGCCGATCACATGAAAGACAGCGGGGAAACTGGGGGGGGGAAATAACAAACGATCCAACAAAAAGTATATCATGAAAGAACACAAGAATAAAAGGAGTTGTATCAAGGAAAGAAAAAACCAGGGAGGGGAAATCACGGGGGACCTGGATTGGATCCGACCGCGGCACATAACTAGAAAGGGGGGGGAAAAACACCAGAAAGATTATTGGACTCGATAAATGGGGGGGGTCTGTTTCGGACGACCGGTTTAGGTCCGGGCTACAAGTGAAGCCCTGCAGCCAAAAACCTCTCTCGGCGCTCATGGAGGGGGGCTGAAAGAAACGAGTTGGGAAAGCTGGTCGGAATGTGGAGGAAAATTGGAGATTGCTTCTGGGGGAGAAGAAAACTGCTATAGGGCTGAAAAGTTTCCGGAACGCGTAAAAAGGATGCTTGACTCCCCTAAGAAAGGGAGAGAGATCAACAAAAAAGAGGAGGACCACAGAGAGATATGAGGGGAGTGCGTACAAGTCGCGTTTGTACGAGTGAAAGAACGGCTTTTCATCCCAGTGATCGTCGAACAGAAATACCGCCAGGGGACGAGAGGGTCGTGTAAAAAAGTCAGAAAAAAGAGAACCCCGGAGGGTAGACCCAACTTCGCAGTGAGCGTCGGGAGTAAGTTCTTCGAGAAGGCACGCCAGGACGCCGACAAGGAAAGACCGGTACGTAAAGATCATAGCCCCAAGAAGGGGGATCGACGGAAAAAAAAAGAAGAGGGCGTCTGTGGTGGTCCCCCGGGGAAAAAGTGTCCCCCAGAGGGGAAAATACATTAAGGGGGAGTTTCCAAATTTTCAGAAGAACATCCATTTGGAACAGGGGGGGGAGGACTGGAAGAAGGGGGGGGGGGGGAAATCGTCGTTAGTCGAAAAAACAGAAGGGAGAGAGAAAAAAGAGTGGGAGGGGGGGACAAACTCAGGAAAGAGAGAACGATTGAGGGGATCTCTGATGAAGCACGGGCCCATACGGAAACCCTTTAAGGGAACGCCAAGAGGGAGAATGGTATCCGGGACGTGGGTCAGTGAACTCTCAAAAGATCGGAGAAACGCGGGAAAAAGGGTACTGAACCTGAGTCCTGCAAAAAGCTGAGGGGGAAAAACAGGGGGGGGTGAGTATGGGAGGCTAGAAAAAAAAGGTGGCAGAAAAAAGAGGGTTACCGCTCAGAAACACCGACATGAAGACAACACGAAGGAAGGCCGAGTTACATTTGATGGCGAAAGCCGATTCCAAAAGAGGCCGAAAAGCATGGAAAGAGAAAAAAAGAATCGCTATCAGGGGAGGATCGCGGCGGCGTTAGAAAAGAAGGGTTTGGACTGAGGGGAAATTGCCGTCTGCTTGACCAAAAAAGGAGGGGGGGATCAGGGAGTTTGAAGGGAAGACTGAGAAAATGTAGAAGGGTACTGAAAAGATTCTGGGAAAGAGAACACCTAAGGAACCCAGAAAGAGCTCGAGGGGGGAAACTAGGAAAAGCCTTAGGGAAAAGAAGCAAGATTGGGGAAGAAAACGCAAGAGGAGGTGATGCAGGTCCGTGGAAAGACCGAAGGAAAAAAAAAGAAAAGTGTTGCTAAAAGAGTCCGAAGGAAGAATGCCTGAGTGAAAAGATGGAGAAAGGTGGGTCGTGCCCTACGGGCCTGGGGGAGGGGAGATGGACTGAAAGAGAAGGGGATCGGAAGGGGGGAGAAAAAGAAATTAAAGGAAAGGGTCGTGGAAACTCTGAGCTTCTACGCAGGAGGACAAAAAGGTGCGAGCAAAGCAAGGAAAGGAGAAGAAAGATCGATAGTCCAAGAGGGCGGGGGTGGAATGCCGGCAGAAAGGGATAAAAAAGAAAAAAGACCACCGGGAGGTGAAGACCTTAGGGGGAATCGGACAAAATGCGGTAAAGCGAAAGAAAGGGGGTTCTTTCTGTTCGGGCGGTCAGGAAAAAAAAGTGTGCAGGAGGCCCTCGTGAAGCCTAAGAATGGTCGCGGGTTCTAAAAAAGAAGGACAGGAAGGAAGGAGTTAAGCGCAGCGCTGCAAAAAAAAGAAAAAAAAAACTAAACAAGTCCAAACGAAGAAACAACCCCACGGGGGAAAGAGTGAAAAAGGGGAGGGTCGCCAAAAAAAAGGGGGAGGGGGAAGGGGAGGAAAATCGCGCTAAACCGAAGGAAAAACGTTCTCCTGGGAAAAAACGGCATCAGCAGGGCAGAAAGTCTAGAGGAAAAAAGCGTGGAAAGAACTAGAAAAGGGATTTGTGGTGCAAACCTTACGAAAAAAGAACGCACAAAAGAAGACCCGGGTCCAACTTGGACAAAAAGGGGGGAAACCCTCGACAAAACCTGTAAGAAAAAATCTACCGTTTGGGGAAATGTTCCAGGGAGGTACACAACAAAAACAAGAAACTCACCAGGGGGGTTTCGCAACAAGTGGAGGGGGGCGACGATTTAGGGGTGGCCACTGTCTCTGGAGAGCATCGGAAAATCGAAGAAGGGAATTAAAGGGGTACACGATAGGGAGGAAGAGGGTCGTGAAGGGAATCTACGAAGGAAAAGGGATCCAGTTTCCTACATAAAAAAGTCCCGCGTCCCTTGGTAAGAGCTCCCTACAGGGAAGAAACTCTAAAAAAAGAAGCGGCGAAGGAAGAAGGTGTCTGAGTCAACAATCGGGGTGACTTCGAGACCTGGACAAACAAACTATTTGAAAGGGGGAGGTTGAAGGCGAAACGGAATGCCATTGAGGAAGGGATCTGGGGGTTTCCCAGAAAAGAAAAGGCGATAAACTAAACCATCTGCGAAAAAAGCCTTAGAGGAGAAGACTCGCAGAGGAATAAACATAAGTCCCACAGAAAGGGGGCAGAGAAATAAATCCGACTATGCGAGGCTAAAGCGGGAAGGGGAGACGCCGGAATCAAATCAGGGGGGGGAAGACTTCGCTAGGAGGCCTGTAGTGCTCGGCTGAACACTCAAGGGGGGGATTTTAGAAGAAGGACCATTGTAAAAAAAGAGTCCGAACAAACTTACGTAAAGTTAAAGAAAGGGGGGACGCAGGGAGAAAAGGGATGCCCGTCGATCTAGACTTCTATTGGAGGGGAACACCATTAGAAACTCTGAGAAAGTATCAGAGAAAGGAGGGCGGGGAGAGGGGGTGAGCGGCGTCTTGACTACCATACAGAGGCAAGACTTAGAGGGGTCAAACAAAAGAAAGATATAACAGCCATGATGAAAAAAAACTAGGAAAAAGTATAAATTGCGAAAACAAAGGAAAGGAATGGGATGAAGGAACCTTAAGGAGGTACCCTAAAAGGGGAGGTCCACTGTCACGACCGAAGGGGAAAATAAAGAAACCACCCGGATACCTCGATGGGAGAGGGGAAATCGATCGGTTGGGAAAAGGGCGAAAATTACAGGGGTTCGGGCACGGCGGGAAAACGAACTTCAAACACCCATCAGGAATCAAAATTTGCGAAAGGTCAACTTATCGTCGGGGGAAATTGGAAAAACTAGGAGGAGATTTGCGGGAAAGGAAAGCACAGGGGCAACGCCGTGTTCGGAGGGAAATGGAATCGAAGGAAAAACAACCAAAAGGGAAAAGGGAAAAGTGTAAGGGATTCCAGGGGTTACTAGGGCAGCCCAAGGCAGTGATCAGCCTCGGGGAGATACAGGCCAATTTTCAATCGTGGAAATCCCCGAAAGTGCAGAAGAGCGCCAGCAAAGGAGCCTGGATAGGGGAGGACGTGACTGTTCATTCGAAGAACTTAAAATCCTACCGAAACCTCGCCGAAGAAAAGGGAGAGGATCATAAATAAATACCTTTAGGTGAAAAAGGAGTAGCTAGGGAGACCAAAATTCGGTCGTGAAAAAAAAGAAAACATCAGGGGCTTGGGAGAATCAAGAGGGTTCTCGGGAGGGAGAGGGTTAGCTGAGGGACTTAACGGTACTGGGGAATCGGGGGCCAACATGTAGGAAGTATGCGGGCTGGAAGAAGGTTCGGGGTCCCTGACACGTCGAATGTCATTAAAACCCTCGAGAGGATGATAATGGGAAAGGAAGGAAACACTCGGGAGGGACTGGGGTTATTTAAAGAAGAGAGGTTACAGTGAGGTGCACCTGCTCCTAGAAAAGAAAAGAAGTGGGGAAAAAGAGCTTTAAAGCTTCGGGAAGCCGTTGAAGAAAAGGGGGGGGAAATACGAAAATCAACAAAAGGCAAAACAGGGGAGATGGTCAGAAAAATCTTCCAAAAGGAATTTAGCAAGGGAAAGGAAAGAAAATGAGAAACCGAAGGAAGGGAAATCATGGTACTAAGCCGGGGAAAAAACGATATCAAGGGGGGAAGATATCTAGGAGCATCCCAAGGTACCTGAAGGGGACCAGTGGTGTAAAGCAAAAATTGTCAAGGGTATCATCATTCGGGGGGGAGAGGACTCAACAAAATACTTGGGAGCTAAACAGAAAGAAAAAAAGGAACCCCCAGGAAAAATTCCGATAGAGAAATTACCTGCTGATCCGCTGGGGGAGAAAAAAAAAAACCACGACGCGGGGTATTTCCAACTAGGGGGAAACTTCCGAGGAGGAACCCGAAATGGCGAGAGGGAGAGTGAGGGGAAAATCCAAGGTTCCACGATGACGGGGGGTAAGGAGAAGGGCACGGCCTCCTAATCGGAAAGAGGAAGAGGGAAAGGGTCGGAAAACGAAGCCGCTCAAAAAACTTACCAATCCTCTTCCTGGCTGAAGGAAACAATTAGGGAAGGGGGGAGCAAAGAAGGACGGTTGGGGGAATCGGGAGATCCAACAGGGGGGGGAAAATGACTGCGCCAACAGGAAGGAGTTTCTCCGACGGGGTACATTCCGAGGTAACGACTCCTGAAAAAGGGAATTCAGGAAAAAAAGGTACCGAAGGGGGTTGTGAGTGAGGGGGAGGTCAGGAGAAAAAAGGAGAAAAAAGGTGGGACAATTTCGTCATGACAGACGAAGAAAAAAACCCTAGAGGGGAGGAATCTAATGGAGATAAAGGAAAGACGAAAGGGAAAAAGGGAGCTCAAACAGCAGAACAACAAAACAAAACGGAATGAAAAGAGAGCTTAGGGAAGGGCGGTCGAAAGGGTGTCTAGCCGTCAGACTAGGAACGTACGGGAGAGAGGGGGAGAGATCTCGGGGAGGAAGCGGAAAATAAAAGGTGAGTGTTCGTCGTCGGTCATCCGTTTTACGGGAATATAACACGGGAAACCAGTAACGCCAAAAAGGAGTTCGACGGCGGGGATTGTCCCGATAAAGGAAATCTACTGGGGAAAAGGAGGAGGAAAAACATCACATTGAAATGTGATCCGGGGGCCCGAAGATCGCGAGGAAACGATCGCTCAGTATCGAAGAAGTTGATGAAAAACGGCTGGGCCGATCGAGAGAGGCTAAGGGGTCACGAAGGGAAGCTCAGGGGAAAAAGATCCCCCAGAGTTGGAGGCATCCTCGAAAAGGAAAGAACTCTGAAATCTCCTCTCAAGTGGTGAAAAGGAAGGGGCATCCGCGAAGCTGAAACAAAAGAAAGAAACCCACGGCGAAAGGGGCATTGGGCGGACAAAAGGGGGAAGGCGCGAAAAAGGACAATTCTAAGGGGGGGGAGGGATTGTCTCGAAGGGACGGGTCCTTAGGATCAGAAGAAAAGAAAAGGTGCGCATATCTACATTAAAAAAAACTCCTCATGATCAATCCCAGACGGGGGGGAGGACTCATCACATGTATGCACAGGGAGCCGACGGGAAAAAAATCTGAAAGGAGCTGAGATCGGGGAGCGGTATATAAGACAAGAAGCAACGGATGGGAAAGATTGGCGGGCCCGGAAGCGTTGCAGAGGGGGTAAATTCTCCGGAAGGAAAATCCAGATTTCTGGAACTTCAACTCGAAAGAAACTGAAATAGGATGGGGTCGGGAAGGAAGAGGACGGGAAACTCCCGCTAGCTCCGAAAAAGGCAACAAAAAACAAGCAGAGCCTCTCGTTGAGATGAAAAAAAGAGGGTTCGACGAGAGACGAAAGGGGGGGCGACGTGATCGACAAAGTCTCCCGAATTTTCACACCAAAAAAACTAAACTGGGGGAACACGTGTATCAAGGAAGGGAAAAAAAAAGCAAGAGGGTCGCCTTAAACCCTGACAAACTGGAAATGTAACAAGAACATCGATTTGAGGTAGTCCACGAAAAAGAAATAAAACGGATTGGGAAGAGGATAACCTGTTATGATTGGGGGAAAATGCTTCAAAAAACTAAAAGGGTAAAAAACTCAGTGGCACGGAGAATTAAAAACGTTTTTATAGTGGCGAGGGCGATCTAGGAGGATTCGGGGGGCACTGACACCCGGGGAGAAAAAAAAGACACATGGGGAGGCACCTGATTAAAAAAAAAAACAAAGCACAAGGAACGAGGGGAAAGATCCAGGTTTACGACGAAAGCTCGGATGGGAAAAAAAACGCATGGAAAAAAATTCAGGACCAAAAAAAAGGTGGGATTAAAGAAGAGCGTCGGAAGGACTTCTGCTGAAGGGGTGCGCCTAAATCCAAGACCTCGAAAAAAGAAATATGGATCCGGTTTGTGTTGTCCCAAGGGGATTAAACAAAGCAAGGAAAAAGGAGTTCTTTCAAATCGCAGGGGGACGGGTCGGCAAAGTGGTGGGGGATTTCGTTGGGTTGGGAGAGGGGGGGGGGGGGGGGGGGGGGGGGGGGGGGGTTTTTGGTTTTTTGGTTGGTTGTGGGGTTTGGAGGTGGGGGTTTGTTGGGGGGGAGGGGGTTTGGGGTTGGGGTAGGGGTTTATTGGGTGTGGTGGGGGTTTGGGTCTTTCCACTCCCATTTGCACGCGAGGGAAATCGCAAAGGCAGCATGCGAAAGAAAATGTCGGCAACACAGATTCCTCCGCGACAGAGGCAAAGGATCCATGGGAAAGGAGGAAAAGGGGAAAGGAGCCCGTTGGATCCTTCCTCGTGATCGCGACGAAAGAGGGCAGGAAAAAAATGAGAAGAAAAATCGTTGGGTGGGAAATACGTGAAGGGGTAAAGAAGAGACTTGACAGTGTCGCCGAGCGCTTTTCCCAGAAAGCAATGAAGAGGTTTTAAAAGGCTTCCTCGGAAGTGAAGAGACGGCCCAGGGGGGATGGCTATCAAGGTTCACGGAACCCGAGCTCACCAGCTCAGAGATAGGATACTGGGGCATAATGAGCTTTTGGGGGGGAAAAATCTGCAAAAAAGCGTGAAGTGGTATAGTAAATTCTTGCGCCCTTTCCGAAAGGGAAATGAAGAAGAATCACCGAAAAACGCAAACTAGCCAGAAAAAAAAAGAAATGAGTGCTTTCGAGGACAGATGTGAAAATGGAGTATTGCCGTGGGTGTCAGTCTCAGTAACCGGAAAACGGCAAAAAAAAAGAAACCGAAATGCAAGGATGGGAGAGAGGGTCCCAAGAAGGAGAGACTGGGGAGAAAAAAAGGGGCTCACAGCAGTAGGCTGAGGCCAGGCCCAGTTGAAGAAAAAAGGGTTACCGACGGGCCAATAGAAATCGAAGAAAATCACCGGAAAAAAAGGGGGCCAGCGCTCGGAAGTCGCGCCGGTGGGAAAAGGCCTCGAAAGGGGGAATGCCTTGGGTTTACAAAAATCATGAAAAACAAACCACCCTCTAGGGGGGTGAGGGGGAACAGTTGGGAAAAATCCTTGACCGTACAAAGATTCCAAAAAAGGCACTGAGTTCAGGGGGAAAAAACCTCAATCGAGGATTGAGTCAGTGAAACTTCTTCCTTACCGTACGACGGGGGATGATGTTCAGGGACTATGTCGAAGAGAGAAAAAGGCGTCGAGTGAGCGAAGGGGCTCTCACGAAAAAAACGGCGACGAAAAAAAACAACAACCGGGAAAGGAAAAGATGGATATTCTGGGAGTCCAGCAACGTCTGAAGAAAGAAGAGGCGCAATTGACAGAAGAAAAGTGATCTCGGAAAGAAAAACGCGCCCGAAAAGAAAAAAATGCGAGGGCTTTAAATCTGAAGATAGAAAAAAAGGGGAGGGCCAGACAAAACAACCCTCAGACCGGTGGAGAAAGGGTCAGAGAAGTAAAAGAAAAGGAAAAAAAAGCACCACCATCTTAAAGGCCTGGAGGGGGATCCTTCTTGACAACCGATAGAGGTGCTGCAAACCATCTAGAGGGGATTCCGGGGGGAGGCCCTTTAAGGAAAATGGACCTTTTGAGTCTCGCCACCAGCAATTGGCGCAAAAGACCGAACCACTAGGGAGATGCGCCTTCAAGTCCTATCAAGATTATGACGAGGAAACCGACAATTGGAAAAATTCTATAAAGAAAAGGGAGAAAAAAAATCCGCGAAAAGAGGAACTGAACTGGATATTTTCAGTCCACAATGAGGACATGGAAGCTATTGGAAATGCGGACAAACGAAAGAAGCAGGGGGGATTGCTTGAAAGAGTATATATCGTGTCATGCGGGTAGGTCTTGGGGGGGTCGGTCACCGGAAGATACGGAAAAAAAAAAAAGCGGGAAGCCAGACACCTTGAATTTTAGAAACGCAGAAGAAGAAAGTGATTTCGAAAAAGAGCTGAGAAAAGAAGCAACTCATTCAGGACGGTCAAGCCGTTCGGTGCAGAGGCGACCAAAACGAAGCTGTGACTAGGGAAAGGTCGACGGAGTGATAGCGGAACTCAGGGGAAAAAACAGAGATCAATAAACAGAAGAGCAAAAAATGTCAAGGAAAGGTCAAGAGCCCTCCACGCAGGAGAAGAGTTCACCCAAGGCCGGACAAAAGGCCGCAGACAGGGAGCTCACCCTTCCGTATGAATTCAGTGAGGTTTAAGATGCAGAACATGCATGGCGGGCAAAAAAGAAAAAAAGAAGGATCAAGAACATCGGACAAGGAAGGCCAACGATTCCAACCCATTCAAGAAAAAAAGAAAAAAAACTAACCCAGTTGGGGGAGAAGGGGAGAGAAACGGGAGGAAAAAAGGGGGGGGGGGGGGGGATTTATGTCAGGTCCTTGTAAGGGGGCGAAGCACAGAGGGGACAACGTAGTCCAAAGGGGAGGGTTCTTGCGGGAGGAAAACCGTATTCGGAAGGAAACTATGGGCAGAGCCAAGAAACTAAACGGCAAAAGACGGTTCTGCAAAAATAGTGGAAGAAAGTGGGGGGAAAACTTTGCCGGACTGTTTGGGCGAGGGATCCGAAAAGCCCAGGGCTGCACCGTGAGGGGAAAAAAACGTGGATCTTTGAATACCGAAGCTCACAACAAAGGAAGAGAGATGGAGTAATAAAGGTACGTCGACCAACCAGGAAATAAGGATGGAGAACGACCTCCAATGGAAAAGAGTGCCATATACCCGGAGCCACGGACCCAGGAGCCAAAAGGGGGAGTCGGTGTATTTGGGGAAAAAAAATGAAGAAGGGGTCGCGCAAGAAACCTTTATAAAAATCCCCGGGAAAGCCCTAAAAATCAACCGAAGCCACTAAAGTGGTTGTTGGGGGGGGGGGGATATGTGGAAAAACGTTCGGGGAAAAAGGGAGTTCTTAAAAAAAAAAGTTGAAAAGCGTCGCTAAAGGAAGGGAAGTGAGCGACGTTTTGGGGGGGGGTCCAAAAACAAAAAAAATAAGGAAGGTTGGGGGACGCGGAAAAAAAAGAAAGGTTCTGGGAGTCCTTAAACGTTCGAAAAAAAGTCCCGAAAAGAAGGATAACCGGGGGGAGTGGCAAGAAAAATGTGGAAGGAAATGGTGCAAAGGGAACTCTAAAGACGATAGGCAGCTCCAAGGGTCACCAAGAAAAGTCCTTGGAAAAAGTTGGAAGGGGAGAAGGTCTCTTTTTCCAGAATTTAAGAGGTCCCATCGAACCGTAAGAAATCAGGAAAAAACTCACAAAGAACGTCGTTAAGGTGTACAAAGCCGGATGTATACCAAAAGCAGCGCATTAAAAAGTCAATACGATCTACATAAGAATCCGGGGGGAGAAAAGGATCGTCAGCTTGGTGCAAAAAAACTCATGTTGGCTTAAGCCAGTAAAAATGGGGAGGAAAAAAGGGATGGGGGCTGGGAAACCGATGGGGGGAATTAGGCCTAAGCTGAAAGAAAAGCCTAGATAAGGAAAAAACGCGAAAGGGAAAAACATGGGAAAAAGCAGTGGGAGGGAACAAGCCGATTTTTCGAAAGGGCAAGCAGGAAGATCACAAGGGGAATGACCCGAAGAACAAGGAAGTCGGGAGGAAAAAAAAGGAATTCGAAGAGGATTCCCGAAGAAAAGAGGACGGAAATATGGCAGACTAAGGAAAATGACGTGAAAAATTGAAGGGTCGACCACGGGGGAAAAACTGCCGCTTCCACAAATCCCGAGGGTCCGAGAAGAGTCAGCAGGAAGCGCCACGGAGGGAAGCTCTCAGCGGATACGGGAAGTGACCCAAGTCAAAAGGTCAGGTCGGTAGCGACGACATTTTGGAAAACATTCGAGGGGAGAGGAAGAAGGGCGACTCCGAAAGGAAGGGTTTGTGGCGTCAAGGGGGGGAGGGTGTGGAAGGGAAGGGGGCCCAATGGAGGGAAAACATTGGAGATTCCCTGATGGCGCGCCTTGTATGAAGGTTTCTACCTACAGCAAAAAAAAAAGCAAGGGGGAATTCCTCCCATGAAAAAAACGCACTGAAGGCTACGGCCCGAGGAAAAAAAAACACGGAAGAGGGGACTTCAGGGTAGAAAGTGTCGTCCGTGGGGACAGCTCTGAGCGGGAGGGAAAAAATTGACTAAGGGAAAGGGGCGAGGAGCCTGCCCATCTCTTGATAGAGACGTCTGACATGGGAAGACTCCAGAGGGAAAAGTTTGGCATGACTAAAAAAGAACGCACAACATAAAAAAGGAAACGAAGGCAGAGGGATTGTCCTAACCGACAGAATCAAAGGACCACCGTCGTGGGCACGTTGTGTAATGAGCAATTTTAAAACCCGAGGAAACCACATCACGAATGAAATCCGTAGCCTTCCGTGGGGAAGGGACGAGAAGGGTGGACGGACCGGGGTCTCGTTTCCGACGGTTAGATTGGAAGAGACCACCCAAGGTATGAGGCCGTGAAGGGCCACAAAACTCGGGAACCGTCCCTCGTGTAACATAAACGAGAAGAGAAAAGTGCGCCAGGACGCATCCTAAAGGAACGGAGACAATCGTGGGGAAAAAAAAAACCAAAAAGTAGAAAAGGTTGCGGACGATGCGCTGGCCCAAAGGGAAGGGGGAGTGGTAAGCGAGTGTTCCTGAAAGCGAAGAAGCTCATTACAGCGGCCCGAAGGTTGCGCCAGCCTTGATACTTCATCAACTAGAAAGACTTTTGGACCGCATGACCAACTTAAAAAAGGCCTCAAAAAATAAAATATCCGCCTCTTCTGGGGCGAGGGATGGGGACCCTGGGCTATCACGAAATCCTCAAAAGGGGGGAAAGAAAAAAAAAGGGGAATTCTGGAACTCCCCGCGCTTAGGGTGAATTGAGGTGTGCTCCAAAGGAAGATAGTACTACCGGACCCTCGTCCAACGGGAGGAAAAGGTTACTAAGGGAAGCGGTACTTCGGTTCACGAGAGGGGGAAAAAACAAGAGCCGCTGGTCTAGCACAGGGGATTAAGGAGGCGCGGGATCCTAAAGTGGTCATGGAAATAAAAACTGCAAAAGGAAGTGGGACACAAACCATCAGGAACAGGGACGAAAAAAAAAGCCGTGCAGAAAGGGAGTTATCCAGGAAAAGAAACCCTTCAAGGAATAACATCCGATTCTTCCGAACCGAACACCATAATAGAGAAGGGAAAAAAAAAAAGAAACCGGGTGCGGAAAAATCGTTGATGTCTAGAAAAAATACAGGTATTAATGCGGCAAAGAAAGAACGGCGAAAGACGGGGGTGGCTTCCGAGAAGGGGGAAGGCGGGGCCGAGGACATGGACGTCGGGGGAGAAAAGAACCAGGGGAATCCAACTGTCGGGAGAATCCTGGGGTCGGTACTCAAATTCCAGGGAGGATCAACATGAAAGAGAGGAGGTGCGCCTGGGGGATGACGAATCGGCATCAAGGGGTACGTTCCCCAAAGCCCGGATCGTGACCAAGAAAGGAACGTCCGCAGGCGCCAGGGAATGTTAGGAAATGATGAGGACGATAAATCCAGGGTGTCAGACTATCGACTTAGATTCATCATCCATTTGCCCCATATGTTTGGATCGTGAACAGGGAAAAATCTATGGTCCTGAAAGCGGGAGACGTATCCCATACGGTTAGAGGTTTGAGCTTGGGGGAAGAAGGTGGTGGGGAGGACTCTTTTGATCTGAAAGGGGCACCATCGTCAACGAGAGGAACGGGGGAAAGTCTCGGCAAAACCAGGACCCGAGGGGGGAAGAAGAGAAATCATATAATGCGGTGCTCTCTACCGCGGCAATGAAGTTACTCGAGTCAAGAAAAGCGGGAAACTGGGAAAAAAAAATCGGGTTAAACGCAGGACGATTAGATCCGAGGAGGGCGTGGAACCGAGGAGATTCACCATTCAAGTACCGAAATCATCGGAACAAAAATTTAGGTGAGGGCCATGAAAAGTAGCAAAACGGAGATGGCGAGAACCAAAAAGAGAAAGGGGTCCTGATTGGGAAGATTCCGGGCTTGCATCCAAACAGGGGGAGGAGCTGGGGCCATAAACCACGTTGATAAATGACTTCGAACCGACACGATGGGAATTAGGACTAGCAGAAGGCACAGAGGAAGAAGGAGGAAATTGCATGAGTCTTGAAGGGTTAAAGGGTGTAATCCATACTCAGGGAAGGAGACTGTATTGGAGAACAGCCAAAGCTACTTCCACGGAAAACTAGGATGGAAAAAACTGCACAAAGGAGGAGACGAAGAGTGTAAAGGAATGTCCAGAGTGAAAGGGGTCCGGGGGTCTGCAAAAAAAAGGAAGCGGGGGTGGGGGGGGGGGTGGGCGGATCTAAAGAACCTGTCGTCAAAAGGGCAACAAAGATTCCCTCTGAACATGCGCCTGAGACGACCGGGAGGAATTCGAAAATTGTCTTAAGGAACCCTTAGGAGGAAGAGGATGCTGGGGAAAAAGTAGCTTAGGGACTGAAAGCCGTATCGACATCAGACCAACGAGTAGGGGAAAGTTTTCAAAAGGCAAAAAAAAGTCGCAGGGAAAAAACTTTCGTCAAATGAAAACTTGCAGTCAAAGAGATGGTCAAGATCTGTAAGGGGAGTCACTGAAGACCAGGTCAGGGGAAACTCGCTGCACGCACGACGCCAAGGAAGAAGGGGAGAAAACCGTCGAAAACAACAACGGAGAGATCTGGCTTCAACGGGGGGGTCTCCTCATCAGGCGTCACCGGGGGGGGAAAAGGAACTTGACAAAGGCGAAAAAGATCTCTGAGGAAGAAAAAAAAACAAAGAAGAGGTCTAAAAAGTAAGAACATGCAAAAGGGCTTTACTCAAAATCTGAGGGAGGTTCCTCCAATAAAAAAACACCCTCAAAAAGGTTCTCGGGAAAAAGGGGGACGACCGCGTATTGTCCGAGAAACTCGAAAGGAAACTAGCAAAGTTGGGGAAAAAGCGCGGGGAAAAAACAGAAAAGAGGGAAAAACAACCGCGATCTTCTCCGGGTCGCTAAGGGAAGGGCGACAGAACTTATTGTCAACCGGGAGGAGCAAACGATGCGGAAGCTTCTAAAGGCTCTTTCAAGGGGGGGGATTCATGTAATTGCGGAGGAACTATCCAAAAGAGGCCCGGGGCCTCCCTGGGGAGGACCCCAAAGAACCCGTCTAGGGCGACTCTTCTCAGGATCCTCCAAGAAGAAAAACGCTTCATGGGAAACTCTCAGGGTCGGAGTCCACTCAGAGACCCTTAAAACCATCTATGGGGGGGGAAAATCGGGCGAGAACGAAAAAAGGGGTACAATTGGCGGTGGGGTCCTCTAGATCTGGGCACTGGGGGGGGCTTAAAACCTATGAAAAATGTCGAAAGACATTATCGAATGGCATCGACGAAGCCGATGAGACAACGGGTCCAGCAAAAACCACCAGCGGGATGCGAAAGATAGGGGATCCGGATCAAAGAGGTTTCGGCTTGATCTTCTGCGCTGCATAGCCATCAGGAAAAGAGTATGACTCGGTAACGGAGGATGCAGGGGCTGAAGTGGGGATGCTCCTAGTTGAGGGGGCAAGATCAAATTGAAACAAGAGAGGCAAATTACTAGGAAGGGGAGCTGGGGGGGAAGTTGCATTATCAATTGTGCACCCAGGAATAGAGAGGGGTACGGGAAAACTGGGGGCCATGAAAAGGCTAGCACTCCCTGGAAGGATAAAGTTTCTGCTGAGGCAGGCAAGGAGACAAAAGAATTTGGAGTGGAGTCACTGAAAAAAGGTTATAGAAAAAAAAGTTTGAAGAAAAAAAGAACTGGCAAGTCTCATCCACACGAATCTAAAACTGAGAAGAGCTTAAGTGAAAGGATAACTTATGAAGGATGGGTTCCTTTCCTGGAAAAGGGTCTGAACCGAGTAAAAAGAACATGTAGTGGAAAGAAGTTCGTGGGAAGGGGGCGCATGGGGGGGGGAAGGAACCGGGGTTGGGGGAACTTCGCACCCTAGAGAAAATGCAAGCACTAAAAACGTCTTAATTAAAGCTACTGTGGGGGGATCAACCCCGGTGTTCTCTTTTCAAGTTCTGTCACTGGTCTCATGGTGAAAAGGGGCTGTCGGGGGGAGGGCCGCAGGGAGACTTAAGGGAGGGAGGACTCTTACTACATCTCGTCACGGGAATAGGAGGAAATGGTAAGGGGGGGGAAAAAAAGTTTACGGAAAAGGGGAAAGCGTGCAGCACTTTCATCATGGGATCAAAAAGACTGCAGGTTCCATAGAGAAGAACACTATCAAAGTATAACGCCACGTATAGAGGGGCATTCTTTACGGAAAACCGCATGCGACATACGGGAACACAAATCCCTCGGCGGAAAGAATAGCACCACTCCAAGTTATCAAGGTTATAGGTAGCTAGGCCCAGGTCAGGTCGGATCAACATAGCCTCGTTGAGGGAAGTACAAAAATTACTTGGGTGTTGATGCGCCTTGAAAGTGGGGTGGCTTTAGGGCAAAAAAATGGGGGGAATCAGGTGAAGGGTGACCGAAGAAGGCTGTGAGCCCTTCGAAAGTTCGGGGAAAAGCACTGAACAACGAGCCGGTCTGGAAGGGGGGGGCGTAGGGGGAAAAAAAAAAAACAAAGTTAAATTTCCGATTTTGAGTGAAACAGGACGGAAAAACTGCGAAAAAAAAAAACCGACAAAAAACGGGGAAAATGTTGCCCGATCGTAAGGGGATCGGAATTTGCAGAAACCTCTCTCAAATCAACTGGAAAAGGAAAGCAGCAGGGAAAAAAAAGCACGGCGGGAGGGATAAACATAAAGCTGTGAGCGCGACGGAGGGGGCTATGAGGGACAGGTCAAATCATCGCGGGAGGGAATTCGAAGGGAAGGCGAGGGGCGCCGGTTAAAAAGGGGAGGTCAGGTCAAACTTTACCCACCTGCGAAAAATCAAGGTAATTCGCTAAAAGGTCCTACCGCCTAGAAAACCGCTAAAAAACAACATTAAAGATAGAGAAAAAAAGGGAACCGCGAAAATGGCATTACACCAGGAAAAAGACGTCAGCCGACGAAAGGACGTAATGTTGAGACCGTGGGGCAAAAGGGTGGACTCCGAAAAGCGCAGAGGAGAAAAGGGCTGCAAAAAAAAGGAAGAGGAGTTGGGGGTACGACAAGTTATGTGAAACGAACGGTCGGCAGCAGGCGGCCTCAAGCCTGAGGCAAAAAACTTAAGGGCTCGGACCGAGCGGGGAAGAGGAAGAGCAAGCTACCCAGCCTACGGAAAAAAAAAGGACATCAAACTCCTTCAGGAACACGGAACAAAGGTTTAGAAGGGAAATCAAGTGTCCAATGCAAGGGGAAGACCCGCGCCAACCACCCGGGTCAGGGAAAGGGCGACAGGGGGATTTACAAGCCAGAAATCAAAAAAAAAAAACGTGCGGGAAAAACGACGAGAAAGGCAGGGGCTGGTCAGGGAGACATGTCTAATCAAAGAAAAAGGGCGCGATGAAAAAAACGTCCATGAAGGCCCTAGATGGAAAGGTCTATGGCAAGGAAGCAAACGTCGGAAGGGGGAAAAACGTCTCCAAAGAAACATAGCCAAAAAGCATCTTCTTCAAAATGCCCAGGACAGAATCCAACACGGAGGGCAAAAAACGGGTGTCCGTTGGCGAAAAAAAGGGCAGGGGGGCGTGGACCTGGGAAAAACGCTTAGAGATTCTGCTCCAGAGACCAGGAGAAACATCTCAGGAACGGGGATTTCGGGCAACTCATCGCGACGCGAGTTGGGGGGCCCGAAAAAGGGGAAAAAGAATACTTCGTCTACCGGTGAGGAAAGAAAGGGATTGGGGACCAGTCAAAAAACCTGGGAAAGAAACCGAGGTAGGGAAAAGAGTTTTCACCGAGGACAACCCAAAAAGAATTGGCGTCGAAAAAACTAAGGGTGAGGGGGGAAAAGTCTACTCTGGGGTTTCTGCTCCCTTATATGCGGGGGGGGGCCTCGGAGTCGTTGAAAGTCAACAGGGAGGCGCTCGGGAAGTAAGAAAGATTATTGCCGAGGGAACTCCGGAAGGAGAAATCCAAGGGGGAGGGACGACAAGGAGGAGGAAACTCAGTTTTGATAACAGTCGTGGGGAACAAAAGCGGAAAATACGGGAAAAGGAAGCACAATAGGGGGAGGGGGGGACCTTGACAAAAAATTCCATAAAATTCGCTGGGGTAGGAAAGGGCGTAAAATAAAAAAACAGGCTCATGGGGGGAAAAGGGAGGGGGCTCGAGGAAATGCGAGGTCTAAAGGGAAAGGGTAAGGAAGGGAGAAGGCAAACATACTGAGCGTACTTATCAATACTAGCGCCAAGGTCAACCTTGGCAGAAATCCAGTCCACAGAAAGCAGCCGAAGAGTGGCCTAAATGAAGTAATCTGAGGAAAGGTTCGAAAGTCGTTAGATGGCCATCACATCGCGGAGTCTGGAAAAAAATCCTCTGGCCGAAAGGTTAGGAGGAGGGACTTGGGCGTACACAACTCCAGGGAGTGAAACGATCTCAAAGAATTTCGGAAGATATCAGGAAACAGGGAAAAACACGTACGGACTGGGGAGGAGAATCGGAATTGAAGTCAGGTGAGGAAGGGAAACTACCAGATCTTCGGAAAAATCGGGGAAAAAACAACTATACGCAAACGAAGCTGAAGGGATAAAGAAGGAGAGTGGGATTTAGGGTTGTCAGGCAGACTAGAAGGTCGAATGAAAAACTGGAAAATTTGAAAAAAAATCCATCAGGAGACCTCCCGACGTTACACAGGGGTGAGAAAACTCCACTATGAAAAAGGGGACAAGGTCTCATAAAAAGACCTTTGGTAGAAGCCAACCAGTGGAGAAAAGGGAGATACAAGACTCTCTTTGGGACTTGTCCTGAAACTACCTGCCACATAATAGCTCACCAAAGAAGTGCTGAAAAAAGAAATTTGGAAGGGGGTGCCATACTGAAAGGGGGGGGGGTTCCACGCTTAAAAAAACGATTCTTGGGCACTACATCTAATACGAATCAAGGGGAAGTTCAGTCACTGCTTTCCTAGGGAATAACTGCTGTCTGAATTGCGAAAAAAAAGGGGAAGATCACTGGGCAGGCACGCCGGACGGCAAAACTCAAGTAAGAGGAAAAAAGAACAAGGGGGGAAGGAATACGGAGGGAAAACTCCGGGACGTACATGGACGACGGCGAAAAAGAAGTGATCGATATCAAAGTCCATAGATCCTATCACAAAAAAAAACACGGACGCAGATGTTAGGCTCTTAAGGGCAGGAGATTTCAGCTGAAAAGAAGGTCGAAGGAAAACGCATAAGAGTCAAAGGGAGAAAGGGCTGTAATGGTGTCCAAAATCGGAGCGGAAACCCAGGTCAGGGGTCAACATAGAGGGGGTACAACTAATCAAGGGGGGCGGAAAGAAAGATTAGCTTGCGGGAGAAGACTGCTGGTGGAACTTGGCGGATGGAGGAGGAGAAAGTTCCGGACTGAGCGGAAAAAGGGGGCTTGTTGAGGGGGGAAAAAAATTCCAGGAAAAAATAGACGGAAAAAACTACCTGAAAATAATCTAAAGGGAAAAGGGGGCTAGTAAGTGGTGACTCGGATAGAAGAAACACCGCAGAAGAAGCATCGATTGGGGGGCAGTCGTTCGTTTAGAGGAGTGAGCAACAAATTGAAGAGCTCTCAAAAAAAAAAACTGAACACCGCTAAAGACTCCGCGTAAAGGTTAGCAAAAAAACGAGTCAGGAAAAAGCTTGGCTGCTAGAGACGAAACTCTACAGTAAAAAGGGAGTCTCGAGGACGGCGTGAGACCACCGGCGGAGGCGTGAAAATCTGGCAGGAAAAAATCATCAAGGAGAAGGCGAAGGAAGACGGCCAAGGGGAAGGAAGCTGGAAGAACGCTAACTAACTCAAGAAAATCTCTCCTAAAGAAATGGCCTTGGCAAAGAAAACAGCGGAGGGTCCAAAAAAACGGAAGGGAAGGGGTGTCGGGGTCACTGTCTCTCGCAAAGGGGGGGGGGGGACTCAGAAAGAGCTAGAGCAAGGAAATGAAAGGCACCACAAGAGGAAGAGGGGGTCGTGAAAAGAAGAATTCCAAAAGGGGGAGGGGAAGAAGTTGGCAAAGGGCTCACAGTCGTCAAGAAAGAAAAATGACTGGCGAGGTTACCTTTCTAGAACGGAAGCCTCGAAGGGAGGAAAACCTCCAAAGAAAAGGACCTCTGGAAAAAAAAGGTGTAAATCTCCTCAGTCGGAATAGAGGAAAAGGCCTGCCAGAACATCTTCGCAATAACAAATCTAGTGGAAGAAAAAAAAAGACAGGTGGATAAAAGGCAATCCGGAAGAGGACCTGGCGGGAAGAAAGGGTACCCGTGACAAGAAGGATTTTTTTGGGCTTTCTGGGAAGCCCTCCCAAAAGGCGCTATGAAAGACCAAAGGCCCGAGATGGGGGGGGGGATGAAGGGGGAGAAAGGGGGGAGAAGACCTGGAAAGGGAAAACGTAAACCATGTCCGGATTTTTATATAGGCTCAGCGCGAAAAAGACTCGAGAAAAAAACGAATCTCTCAAAGGAGAGATTAGAGGAAGAAGGGGAGTCTCAAGAAGGAGTCGTGAAAGGGGGAGAGAAGCTCAGGGACCCGGTTGACGGCAGGGAAAGAGAGTGATCTCGAAACCGGCGATTCTCCGCAAGGCATGGGAAATCATAGGATGTTGCGCTGGAAGAGATCCCAGTCACAACCTCCTCATGAACTTCGGAGAAAGAAACCGACGCGGAGGCTTGGAAGGAGCCACCTGTCAAGAAGAAAAACGACCGTGTGGGTAGGGCTCACTTGAAAAACGCCTTTCAAGGATCCGAAGCTAGCCCACCATGCGCGAGAGAGGGACGACTCCAGGATGATTGAAGGGGAGGACGTCTGGGGGGTCCCATTTGAAGGTCGATCGAATCCGTCTTCGAGACGTGGCGGGTGGGGAACGAGAAGAAAGCTCCTTAGGGGAGGTTCCTCGTTCAGAACCGGACCCCGTCCCGCGTGGGGGGCTCTGCGGGGGCGGGCGGGGCATTCAGGAAGAAGAGATGAGCCAACTAGATTTGTCTTTCATCCCGGCGCAGACAGCGACCTGGCAAGAAGTGTGACGGGACAAAAGATCAACCGGACGGAAAAAATCAAAAGCGAAGAAAGGATGACGAGGGTTTTCAAACTTTCTTCGAAGGAGGGTCAGAAAAGGCTTCACCTAATACCGTCGTAACCAGAGAAAGTAATACAGAAAAGGAAAAGAAAAAAAAACACTTGGTGACCAGCATACCTGCACATGAAGAGACGCCTGGGAGAAAAAACTAGCTGAAGGAAGAGGCTCGTGAAAGGTCTTTCTGAGAGTGGAGGGAAGGTTTAAGCCCGGAGAGGGACTTTCCTAACCTTACTAAATATTGTAGGGTTTCGGGTAAAAGGGGGGGAGAGCATTTGCCGAAAGGCTCCAAGGGACGGAAAAAAATCATATCACGGAGGGGGGGCCGCTAAAAGGGTCCCCTCGGCAGAAAAGAAAGGTGGCAAGCCAAAAACTGAGAAATACAGGTCAAAAAAAAAATCCCGGCAAAGGAACACGAAAAACAAAACAGGTACAGATAAATTAGGAGTCTAGGAGAGCCGAGAGAAGGACTACCCAAGAGAAGGGCAAGCAGCTTGGGGGAGCAAAAATTGGTAAAATCCCAAAAAAGAGGCTAAGAAAAACACTTGGGGGGGGGGGGGGAGTAGCCGTAGAGAGGAGTCAAGCGAAAGGTCTTGTGGATAAACTCGCGGAGAGAAAAAAAAAAGAAAGAACGGAGGCGATGTTAGGAAACCGACCTGTAAGGAAGGCTCAAGGGACCAAAGAAGATGGAGGAAGAGCGTTGATGTTTTATTGCTTCGAGGGGGAAGGGTGGATGACCGCTAAGAGCCTGCAAAAATACGAAAAAGTGAGCGTCTCATCAAGAAGGGTCGGTGGAGGTTCCCTCTCTATTATTGGGGGCGGGGAAAAGGGTGACGATACGTGCTGGAACCAAGTACAAAATTAAAAAGGAAGGCTTCTCAACCAAAAAACAAGGGAGAGATACGAAAGATGGAAATTGCCCAAAAAAGACGGAACTATCATGGGTAGGGAAAAAAGACCGACAAGAAGAAGAGTGTCCAAAACCAGTCCATCACCCCGTAGGGGGACACTGAGCAAAAGTTCTTCTGATCCGGAAGCTATGAAGAGTACAGAATGGAAAAGAAAATCCCATCGGTCATCAAGCCACAGCCAGAAGGGTGTTGGGGGACCTATTTAGAACCAGGTCGTGAAGACCTCAACAGAACTCCTCCGGGAGGAAGGGGGGGAGACGGGAAAAGGAAAAGAAAAGTGTCTTTGTGGCTAACTTGAGTAAGGGGGAATAAAAAACAGTGGAAAATCTGCCGGTTGGACGACCAGGCAAGGGGGATCAATCAATGCCTTCCCCAGTCAGGAAGCAAGAGACTGATCCGGCCTCGATTGAAAGCTTAAAGTGTGGGGAGAGGGGGAAGATCTCCGGAAGAAAAGAGATGGCACCTGCAAAATGCGGGAAAAAAACCCCGGGTGTACGCCTTTTCTGGGCTTATAACGGGGGAACAGGAAAGCCGAGCATGGTGCCCATTCTATCAAAATGCAACTGAAGGAAGCTCAAAAGATAAAGGACACGAAGGAAGGAGGGGGGGGAAGAAGCTGGGATACTCCTAATGGCGGAGACGCAGGGGGCAACCCTAGCTAAGGAATTTGACGGTCGGGTCAAAGGGGGAGGGAAGAAAAGGAGGGAGGTTTTCCCATTGGCTGTACCAAAGGAGGGAAAGGAAGTCGTATGGCTAGGAAAACTGGCCGAAATTAGTCCTAATGCAGAAAACTCAGAAAAAGCAAGAACAAGGAAGAGATACGAAGGACGTATCAAGTAAACCTGGCGAAAAAATTAGAAATCGGCGGGTTGAAAAAACTCGTAGAACAATAGGGGGGGAAGGGGTGGAAGGGAGAGGAAATTTTTACTAACCCTACTTCCGACTTCACCGCGAAAGGGGGAACCAAGGCACCAATTCGGGAGTTTAAAAGGGGGGTGTCGTGAGAGGGGAAAAAGGGAGAATCCAGACGGGGTCATCGGACTGAGGAAAAAGGAGACAAAAGACGAGCGGGGGAAACCGCAAAAAGGAAAAAACAAAAAAAATGAGGGCGGCAAAAGAAAAAGAGGCCTAGAGCTCTAATCACTCAGGGAGAATTGTGGGGGGGCCAATTCGAAGGGTGGTGGAAATGACAAAAGACGGTCTAGTGGGGAGGGGAAGGTGGGAAGAAACGCTCGAAAGCCTCTTACTTCGGAAAAAAAAGAAAAACGAAGTCGTGGTTCGTTCTGTTTCGGACGCCACGGCCTCTGCCAAAGGGAGAAAAGAACTCAGGGAAAAAAGCTTATTAGAAGGAGGGAGAAGGGGGGGGGGAGGAAATCAACTAAGGAGTCTCCGTCACTGTCAGGAAGGGGAAAAAGGCTCCACGACGCCCGACAGACATGAACAAAACTTAGAGGGGAGTCAAGAGGAAGTTTTCTGGAGGGGGAAAAGGGGGGGGGCGCTGACGCTCTCAACTCCGGGTACCTGGGGGAAAAAAAGGTGAACTTTCAGGGTCGGAGTAAAAAAAAAAGCGGTAGAAAAAAAGCCGCTGGAGTTAGGAAAAAGGAACGAAGAAGGAAGGGAATATAACAAAAGGGGGGGAAGGGAACTTCCTAACAGAACTCCCAAACCTCCATCATTGAGACCCTGGAAGTCCTCGGGGAACTTGGGAAAGGGGCTACTTTCTAAAAAAGACCATAAATGACAGGAAGGGTAGTGTTTGATTTATCGAAAACCAAAAAAAAAACCGGGAACCCCAAGTCGTCTCCGTGGCGCGCAGAAATTTCTGGACGAGACGTTGGAAGGACGCGGAGGAAGAAAAAGGGTCAAGAGTAAAAGGAGGGGCGTGCCCGGGAGAAAGGAGGAACGCCCTGGCCGACACAGAGCCGTCAGAGGAACATAAGGGAGGCGAAGAGAGGAAAGAGAGGAGCCACAGGGCAGTTTCGTGCAACTCGAAAAAAGGGTCGGAGAAAATAGACCTAAAGCACTCCGCTGGGAAAAAGGGGCCGAGAAACGCGGGCGAGGAAAAGAAAAGAAGAAAGCTAATGTGAAGGAGTTGCCCGGAGGTAGAAAGCTATCTTTCATGGGGGGAAGGCGTAGAGGAAAAATAGTCAGACGGCTCGGAAGGAACCCGCTTAAGAACTGCATCCATAAAACGCCCAAGGGGAAAAAAACCTGGCAAAATTGAAAAAACAGGAAAGCCGCCGAAAGATCCGCTGTAGAAGGGAACACTGAAATAAGATAGGATAAGCCTGGGCTGGAAAATCGCTGGGAAGAAAACGGGGGGAAAAGCTGGAGGCTGATCCCGAGAAGGAGGGGTCTCCCTATAAAAAAAAACTTTTGGACTCACTTGCGAAAAAGAAAGAAAAAAAAAGGGATGTAAATCGAGGGAGGAGGTGGGTAGGGAAATCCTTTGCCGCTGTTAAAAAAAAGTCTTCCGACAAATATCTTGCACCAAGAAGTCCATAAACAAATAGAGGGGGGAGATCAAAGAAAAAATATCTTGGGAAAGAAAGGAACGCTAGCTACTTCTGGGGGAACTTTTCAGGACACAAATTTCTTAACACCAAGGGAGATGGTCACTAAAAAAGAATATCCAGAAATGTTGGGGGGGGAAAAGAAAGCTATTAACCCCCTTACCGATACACGGACAGAACACACTTGCAAAAACGTTCTGGAAAAAATACTATAACAACAGGCGGTGTTACAAAAGGGATTTCACCTAGGGGGAAGGAAAGAGAAAGGGGGAGGAAAAAGCCCTACTGGTTACAAAAAACACATAACGAAAGATGCTGGGGGTTTATTGCTGGAAACGACCTGGAGGGGGGAACGCGAAAAGAAAAGCCAGGAAAAGAAAAAATCTTTAGCGGCGCTCTTTGTGTGTAGAAAGGATCATCACTAGAAAGTTTCTAAAGTGGAGGCACATGGAAGGAGGGGAAAGGGGGACTAAAACAAAGGGGGGGGAGCAAATTCCCTGCAAAAGGAAAAACGTAAAGCCTATCCTGTGTCTTTAAAAAGAAAAAAAACGTATCACAAAAGAAAAAAAGACTATTGAGGGAAAGTAGTTAAGGGGGAAAAGACGTTGGAAAGGCAGGAGTTCATAAAAAGGGGAGCTTCAAACGGAAAGGAAGCATCCAAATAGCGTTTCCCAAGGAAACCCCGAAAAAGAAAAATGAGAACCAACACAAGGTTCTGACTTCACATCGGGGGGGGGAGGGAAACTCACCTATCAAACCCAAGGTCACAAAAGTTGGGGAAAAAAGAATCAGCTCCAAAGACGAAGGTGGGGGGGAAAACATTCGGGGGGAGGAAGGATTGTATTCACTCCCCCAGGAAAGGACAGAATCAAAAATGTAGCCCGTTAGCAGGGTGTTCAGTCGTACGAAAAGAAGGAGACTTGAAAAAGGTAACTACTTTAGGGGGGCCAAACGGGGAGAGATACGGAAACAAAGAGGGGGAAGGGGAGGAGAGCGGGGAAGAGGGATATGTGTCCAGACTGCCACCAGGACCCCTAAAAAATCAAGGGAGAGGGTCACAAAAGGAAAAAGGGGGGTAACGGGCCGTTTGTTGACCAAGGGGAACTCTGACAAAAGCGGGCAGGGAAAGAAATCGAGGGGGGGGAAAAAACCTCGCAAAGGGAGGGGAGGCCGTCTTCTTATTTATCAGCATGGAAAAAAAGTTGAAGGGAAGAAAACCATTAAACGGACATGCAAAGGAACCTAGACAGAAGGCGGGGGAATTCACGGGAAGAAAGGAAAGGAAGCTTAGCCTACCATGGCTAAAAAAAAAAAGAACGCAGGGGGAAAAAGGTCCTGAAGTCAAAAGGGGGATCTCTTCCAAGTCGCGGGGCTTCACAAGGGGTGCTGACAACTCTTTTTCTTTTATCATCGGAAAGATTAAGAAGGGCAACCTTGGGCAAAATGTAATTAAAATGCTGCGAAAAAAAAAAGACCACAGGCATTAAGAAACAAGGAAAAGCGACCTGAGACACCATTAGGCGTAGGGAAAATTCACCGGATTTTTGAAGAAGTTGCCCAGAAACTGGAGGAAAAACAATTCTCTAGACACAGAGGGGGAGACGGCCAGCAGGAAAAAGCCCTCACTGCCCTATGGAGAAGTCGAAGTCTTTCCCGAACAGGGAGGTCCCGCAAGGTACTGAAAGCCGGGGAGAGGTGACTTTCAACATTCATCCTCTTCCGGTCTTGGAAGCCCATGCTAAAAAAAAAACCGTGAGAACTCAAAAGGAAAACGGCGAAAGAGGAGAAGAGGAAGGCTATATTTTTTTTCTCGAACCGAGAAAAGCTGATCGGGGACCCCTGCCGGAAGGGGAGAAAAAATCCAAACACAAAGGAGGTTGCTGAAGTAAATGCAGGGCCTAGCAGACAATCATCGCAAAAAGAAAATCGACGAAGAAGAAAAGGTTTTGTTTGGGGGAGAAGGTTTCTGGGGGGGAGAAAAGAACCCGCCAGAGAAAGGCTAGAGGAGGTCGTAAAGAAGAGAAGGCGGATAGCAAGAGATTTGCTGCTGAAAGGGTAAGGAAACCGACAGGCGAAAAGAAGTCAACGGAGGTGAAAGGGGAAGCCCCAAGGGGAAAAAAAAAAACGCAGCTGGGCAGGACAGCAGATGAGAGAGAAAAAAAAAAAAGAGATAAGGCTGTCGTACTGTGGTTATCAAAGAAGGGATCAGGTGAGACTCTTAGAGGGGTTGACGTTTCGCCTGGAGAGAAGGGAAGACTAGACCCGGGAAGGATCGGGCATCGAAAAAGCGGTCAGAAATCTGTCAATGGACTCAAGTCAAGGTGGGCGCTTAAAAAGGGGACGCACACAAGAAGAAAAGAAAATTCGTCGACAAGGGGAGAAAAAGGTAAAGGAATTGGAAGGAGGAAATGTGAAAATGACCGGGGGAAAAACTGTCCGTCGGAAAAAAGTTTGGGAGGATCAACGGCATGAACAAAAGAGGGATAATCCCGGGGGGGGGGAACACGATCTGAGGCGCAAGGGAAGAAGAGGAAGACTTGGGTGGTCGAAAGAAGAGGCTCTTGTCCTCTTCTGAGGGAAGGGGCGAAGGAAAGGGACTCTCAAGAAAAAAGGGGAAATTCCAGGAGAAGGGAGAAAGGAAGAGAAAAAGGGGGATCCTCCTGGATCCAATAACCGTACCAGGAAAAAAGAACATCCCTGGGAAAAAAACTCTCAAGTGTTCACTCCGAGAAAAAAGAGAAAAAGGCTGATCGAAGGGGGGCTTATTCAAAAAGAGGGGAAGGGACAAAACGGAACATCTATTTTACTTACTGGGACGGAGGGAATCGAAAGTCGAAAAGGAGATCAAAGTTATCAACAAAAGAAAAGAGTGAGAGGGAGGGGTTCCTTTGGGAGGAGGGGCTCGACATTAGTCCTAATTACATCGCGGGGAGGCTGCAAATAAAAGGCAACGAAAGCGTTGGGGGAAAAAAAACCTGTGAAGAAGGAAACGCATTCACAGAACCGGGGGGAAACGCCTCAAAAAGAGATCGGGTATGCAGAAAGGAGCAGGGCTTGTGAGAATGGAGCCATCCTTAGGAGGGAGAATACCGAGGTTCGGCCACAGATCAGCCGCGGAGATCTGGGCGGAGGATTTTTAGAGCATGGAAAAGCCACAAGGGTCGGGAAAGTCGAGTCCAGCTAACAGAAGACTTGCCCACGGGGGTCGAAAAACCAGGGGCAGGAAGTCCTGCCAGAGACGAGAGAAAGATTGAAGGGGAAAAAGCAACTTCCAACGAAAAAAAAAACTATCCGAAACAACGAATTACCTGGGGAGAGATACGGACGTGGGGGGGGAGAAGGCGGAAGAAAAAAACCTATGAATGTAGACCAACTAGGCCAGCAAGAAAAGCTCGGGAAGACAAAAATAGGAAGATCAATAGAACAAAACACTGTGGGGGGGGGGGGGGGGAAAAAAGGTACCGTATATAAAGGGAAAAGAATAAATGGCAAAAAACTTTTCTTTG
>Ga0179593_1551051_pt1 | contig 27682 bp, 29 predicted proteins | sample CZODoug2_1_08_16_FD_185931 | JGI IMG/M metagenome (GOLD analysis project Ga0179593, IMG submission 185931) | Vadose zone soil fungal communities from Angelo Coast Range Reserve, California, USA - CZODoug2_1_08_16fungal (PacBio error correction) | ecosystem: Environmental > Terrestrial > Soil >...
CAACGGGTGAGCGGTATTTCCACGCCCAGATAATAATGGAAAAAGCCTAAGCCGTGACGGGGCGGGAAGTGCAATTCTCTAGGGCGTCTCGTATCGCGCTGACGCACGGGAAGCCGAGCGAGCGGTATGCGGCATCTCTATGAGTCTTCGTACAAAGACATCTTGGAGAGTGGGGGCTCCTTTAAAGGCGACCCCTTGTCGTCGGGCCCGGGTACGGCGGCGAGCAACAGGAGGTCAGGGGCCGAAACGGTAACTCCTTGCTGTGGGGGGGGGGGGGGAGGATGGGGTCTTGCCTGATGGAAGCCACTCTAAAGCGCATGCGTCCGCCAATTTGCGATATAACTTCGGGGATGGAAGGGTTGCGCCGAAAGGAGCTGAAAACGTCTAGGGGAAATTTCACGACCCATCAGATTCCTTCGCCTAAGACGCCAGAGGGCCCTATAGGATGACTTGGCTGTCAGCTACACCATCCCGCCCGGCCTCTAGACAGCTCAAGATGGCTTTCAGCTTTTAAGGACCGCCTGTCCTCTGAAGTTCTAGGAGTGTATCACAGTGGCAATTGGAAAAGGGAGCAGGACGGGAAGAGCCAAGACGTGGGAAAACAGGCGGACCCATGCAGGAAGGACACTCAAAAGTGTACTTCCAAGGGTAGCGAGGTGGAACTAGGGAGTTAGACGAACTAGGGACGTTCCGGGACTTCAGGAAGGGATCTTCCTCTCGCCAGATCATGAAAAAACTTAAGAAAAAACTCTAGGTCACAGGCCTTAGAAGAGCCTGAAACAAAAGACGGATCGTGGACCAACAAACCATGGGCTTCTCCCCAAAAATGCAATAGCGGGAACCGGCCAAGATTCCTGAATGCGCTTGAATGCAAAGAAATACCGGTCCGTCGGAGGTTCGCAGTCAACGCATCCACTTCAAAGAAAAAAATGCCTGGACAAAAAAAAGGAGCTAGGGGAAAAATATTGAGGAGAGGGGGGGCGGAACAGATGAAGGACCGGTACTATGGTCTGGGGTGGACGGGAAAGGGGAGCCGGGTCACGCTTTCCTCCATGGTGGATTTGAGGCTGGGAATGAGGAAGCGCGAAAACTGCGGTGTAGGCTCCGGAACAGCAGGAAAGGAGGGGGGCAATCTTAAAAGTGGATTGACATTTTCAATCCTTCTGAGTACAGGGTGCGCAAAGGGACTGTAAGCGTCTTAAAACCGAGAGGGGAACAGGGGGTCATGAAGAGGAAGGGGGCATCCACCTATTTAGGTTTAAAAGCGACCTAAGGGCCCGTCCAAAATAAGAAAGGGGGGAGAGGAATGAGGGAAAGTTGGGGAAATCCATCAGGTAATAGGGAAAAGATCCTAAACTTCAAAACACCGTTTATGCCGGTAAGGGGGAAAAAAAAAAAAGCAAAAAGAGGAAGCTCAAAGCCGCAGGCCCAAGGGGACTCTCAACTAACGTCGAAATTATAGAAAGGGGAAAATAGGTAGGACGGTGGAAAAGGGGAAAAACGTCTGCGTTGGGGAGGGGGAGGGAAAAACCATTCGGATAAAAGATAACAACCGGCTTTCTCTAGGATAGCCTGGAATGTAATAACTGGGGGAGGGGCCGGTTCAGGCCAGCTCGAGGTACGTGGTAAACACTCCGGGCTAAAGAGGAGAGCGGAGTCGATTGGGGGAGAAAAGACTACTCAGGTTTCTCTATTGGGGCAAGGAATTCCTACAGGTGGATTCCCAGTAAAAACTATGCAAGAGGAGATCATTAGGAAGAAGATGGTCTAGGCTGGTATGTTATAGTCATCCAAGGACCATATACGTCAACACAAAATTATGAAGAAGAAGATGATCTTTGGTCTAAATGAAAAGAAAAAGGAAGAGACAGAGAGGGGCACTAGTCCTTTGACCGTGATGAGCTATTCGTGTTCACGCTGCTAAAGGTACAGGCGGAAAAAAAGAGGAAAAAAGTGTTCGAAAGAGTGCTTGCATCGAATGCATTTCTCACGGAATTTTGGGAGGGTTGCCGAAGAAGGAAGTAGGGGGGGGGCAGGAAGAATCAAGCCCCAAACAGTGAGGTGAGGAATGCTTCTCGTACTCCAGAGAGACTGGAACCGAGAAAGGAGGTAAAAAGAAGGTCAAAGACCAGTCGGACGTCCAACGCTCGACCTAGACAAAGAAAGAAAGGGAAAACCCGTAGGGAAATCTATAATGATCCGATCCTTCTGCCGCGCTCGCGATTTGTGGTTGTGGGAAAAAGAGGGACCCAAATATGGAGGGGGCTGCAGAAAAAGCCGAAAGACTGCGAAACTAACCGGCCAGTGAGCGGGGAAAGGTCGAACGGAATAAAAAGGAGCAAAAGAGGGGGCGGAGGGGGTGGACTCGGAGAGCCGGCTCATAGCTGAGGTTTTCTCACCCTGAGTCGATACTCTATATAGACGGGAAAAAGGGGACAAGGGAAGGAGATAGCAATCAAAGTAAACACGTTTGCTGGAGAAAACTTGCCCTGCCTCCATGGAAGAAGGCAGGACGAGGGGCGGGGGGGTGGTCGCCGGTCACACTAGCCCGCGGTCCTCAGGGAGCTGACAGAAAAACATCCGAGTCGAGCCAACGGTCAACTTTGGCGTATGGGCACGTTAGAGGAAGAAAAACAGACAGTCGGGACTGAAAGAGAAACAACCGAAGCGAGACACGTGGCCGGGGCGGAACTGTGTCATTAGCCATGGGAGGGGGAGTTTCAGAGGACAAGCTATGCAATTGATGCCTTCTTCCTCGAGGAGGTTTGGCATTCGGTAGAGGGGAATGGGGGGGGGGGGGGGGATCGTGGGACCTTTCCATGTTTTGTCCGAGTCTTGGTTTATTCCCCGGGGGGAAGTCAGGAAACAGCTGAGGGGGGAGGACATCCTCTAAAAAAAGAAATAATCGTCTCGAGGGATATAAAAGGTGTGCCTAGGGATCTTCCGGGGGGTCAAAGGCACTGGCGGCCACGCTTCGTAAAAAAAACTCAAATAAACCAAAAGGGTGTGATAGAAAAACACGGCTTCCATGGAATGCACTGCCTTCTTGGGCGAAGGGGGAGAATGTGCCGTAGCCACCTCCCCTTCCCTTACCGTAGAATCAAAAACAAAGTATAACAATTCTGCGCGGGCTTTCCCAGCGCCGAGTAATTTCAGGAGCATACATATTGAGGGGGGATCGACAAAAGCCAAAGGATAACCCCCCTCTTACTGTAGCGCCTGAGAGCACAATGCTGGGGGGAAATGAACACGGATCTCAGCACAAAGCGAAGGTCGAAGAAACCGGGACTTGAAGCGAACAGGATGCTTAACTCCTCGCTCGAGTGGAGGCAAACATCGAAGGGAAAGATCATGGAAGTCATCCAACTCCGATCGGGGGACGTTCCGGAAAGTCAGTATTAGACATTGGCGCTTTGCAGTTGAGCTCCGACGCGAAGAACGAGACTGGGAAAAAACGAAGATCAGAGTCCGAAAACACGCGCCGAAGATGGATGCCAGCGTAAGGGAACACAAAAGGCGCCGGAAAAAAAGGAAAGGATTGAGGGCACGGAAAAAAGAGGGCGCTAGGCCCAGGGGTCCAAAATCAGTGGAATCATCTAAGGAAAAAACAAAAAAAGTAGTGGAAAAGAGAAGATGCTGGCACGTGCCAATCAAACGCGCGCAGAGTCGGGCCGCAGTGGCGTCCAAATCTAAAGTAAGGTGAACTCGAGCCACGGCCCAGAAAGAATACGGGCACACTACTTAGGAAGGCGAGATCGGGCGGGCCTGTCTTCGGGGTGAAGGAAACTGGAACTGGGGAAAGCGTGCCGCTGGGGAACACCTAGTGGACACTAGAGGAATCTATGGTTCCCGGACCCATTCTAAGTCCATGTCCAAAACTCAAATTGGGGAGGCTAGGTCATGCGCGGAAGAAGGTGGAATCAAAAGAAAAAGCTAACCAAAACCCAAAGGGAAAGGCGGTCCGGAGGAAAAATTCTTGGGGGAGAAGGTCTAGGCACGGAAAGGACAGTTTCAAGCGATTGTCGTAGAGAGGGCGAAGAGAGCGAAAATTCGGGGTCAGAACAGACCTATAATCAGGTTGTCATTATTTTGTTAATCTTCCACATCAACTGAGTAGGGGGGGAAAGGACAGAAAACAGCACTGATAGGGTTCAGTAAAACCTGAGAAGCCTCTCTAACAGCGAGGGGTTACTGGAGCGGACTGCATAAAATGGAGGGGCCAACTAGGCACCAATTTCCGTCTAGAAAGACGACGGGAGCCAAAAGGTACTCGAAGGCAAGAGGAGGGTAAGAGAGCGGACCTGGGCCACGGAGGGATTATATTCTAAAAAAATACGTTAGAGTTGCGGGGGAGGTCAATCACTCGTGTGCTACTATTGGCCCGTTCGAAAGGGCTCGGGGCACACCAATTGATGCTCCACGGGCCTCGTCACCTAAAAAACCCCCAACAAGACCGGAAGCAAACCAGCCCAAGCTTGGGAAATTGGAACGTGATCAAGCCTAAGACAATGACTTCACTCTAACGGGGGGAGTACACTTCTACGAGAAAAACAGTGCGAGGAAAAGGTACGAAAGGGAGATTAAGAGCAAAAGCGGGTGCAAATGATGTGATTCTTTATGGGAAATAATCTAGAAGGGTATACAAGCGGGGGGAAGCCTCTTTAAGGAGGTGCGCAGTCTACCACGAATTGGATCTCTAAACCCAATCGAAACGCCATGGGGACAGGGAATGGGAGCATAAGGCTGGGAGGGGCCTGGAAATCGTAATGATCTGCTTACAGCTGAAAGAGCGTACTAAGAGAACCTAAATGAACAACAAATGGGGGGGTTGGGTAGAAAAAAAGGAAAACCGGGGATCAAGAAAAACATGTCAGCCTTAGCCGTGCTGATTAATTTCGAAAAAAATGAAAATCACGTCACCACATTGAGAGGGACGGGAAAATCAAGCACGGCACAATATTCCATATAGTTTGGGGGGGTCTAGTAACCAAAAAGAAAACAAAACGCTCAAGGAGCGGAGCCGGACCAGCCGTATCAATCAATGATAAATCCCCTAAAATTTGGGGAAAGTACGCGCAAGGGACGGATGAGAAAGCCGGAAAGGGTTACATTCGTTGACCAGCGGGTCGCGAAATAGGAGCGGGGATCGGCCCGAGAGCCGACGAATTCACCTGGCCGGGTTTGGTAGCGAGGAGGAAGGCGCTTGAAGGACGGTTCCAAAAGAAAGAAATAGGGGTTCAACCGCGTAAAAAAAAAGGCCGCTGGTGAAAGAAAGCATAAATCTTAGGGGGATCAAAAAATGGGGAAGGGCCCCTGCTGGATACTTGGGAATCAATCTTGCAAAACGAAAAACTCATATCATCCTACAGCCGATGCCGAAGGAATTACGGGGAGGGGAAGAATCGGGGAAGAAAGACAACATCTATCTCTCTCAACCAAACGGTTTGAATAGTATCTCAAGGGATGCGGGGGGGCTACGTCGCAACATCCCGAAGGAAAAATCGAAATACCGATAAAAATGCAATGAATGGGTCAGTCAGGACTAAACCCTTGCTCAACTGTATCGCAAAAAGCGCGCCAAGAACTCGCTTTCCGACGGGGGAATGTGCGGGGGAAACAAAGAGCAGCTCCTCGCGACTAGTGAGCGCCTGGCACCGACTTCCAGATTGCAAGGAAAAAACCAGCCTCCTGGGGGGAAAACTCCCTCTCCTAAAAATCCGAACAAACTCTTAAAAAGCTATTTTCAAAGGGCCGGCTGGTACCGGAAACCAGTCAACAACGTAGCAAATCGAAGCAATGACTAAACCATGCAAGAAGGGTCTAACAAAAGCAAGGAACGAGGAGGCCTAAGATCCTTGCGGCATGCCCTAAAAGATTCGGGAGGGGAATTGGGTGAAATAGACAAAAAGGCGAGAGGAGGTGATCCTGTGAGACGTACACCCCCCCAACAAAAAACGTTTTACGCAAAGAGCGTGGAACTTTAAAAATCACATTTGTGGAATCTGCAGGGGGGAATATGGTTCGCTAGGAAGATGAACGGTCGGGGGGAGGGGTTGAACACATGCAAGAAAAATCTATAGTTTCTACGCGGCATCACGGAGAGCTCAGCAAAACCTGGGATGCCTTCGATGCCCGCAATTGACCCGAGATTTTTGCATTCTAGGTGAACCATAAGGGAGGGGGAAATTGCCGCTCCTTCTGCAATCTGTCCTTCCTATCTTGATCGTCAAAAAGTCAGACGGAAGGACGCCGCAGGGAATTTGGTCGTCTCATAAAGAGGTCGACAAGATACAGAACAAGAACCCAAAAAAAATTGCTTGGTCCACGCGGCAACTTCCCAGAGCTGGACACGTAGACAAACCCACAACAGACGACCTCACAGCGGGGGAAAAGAAAAAAAAACAAAACCCGGGGTTGGCGGGACGGAAACGAAGAACATGGTGGGGAAAAAAGAGAGACGGGGGGCGGAAGTGCAGCACCCAAAAAGGAAGGAAACACTGGGCTAATTCAGGCACTACCAAAAGTATCTAGGGGGGGGGGGGGCGCTTAGCGAAGGCGGGGGGGGTGGGGGGTCTGGACACGAGGTTGGGCAGCAGAGCCCGCCTCTTAAGCAAAAAAGAACCAGTCGAAAAGGGAGGAAGAGAAAAAGAAAACGGAGAAGGGGGGGGGGGAGATGGGTCGTCCGCTGGAAATAGGCTCGGGCAAAAACATCCTCTGAGAAACACGCGCGCGCCAGCAAAAAAAAAACTCTGGCTCCAGTCGACTAAAATTGTGCGGGGTGCTGAACAGGGAAAGATGTTCGAAAGGAAACCAAAAAACTCCAGAGGGATCGCTCTGCAGGAGAAAACGAGGGCTCTTTTATTTAACCACAGTAGGGGAGGTCAACCAAAAGAAGTGCTTGGCATCTAAAACCGCCAAGGCCCTGAACCGAGCCCTCGAGTTCCTATTAAAAGAGAGGCAAGGGGAAAAAAGAAATCTGGGAGGAGGCGTTTGTCAGCAATCGCCCTTGGGACACATGGGGCTGTTCAAGAGAGAAACGATAAAAAAAAGTCGCGGACGCCGGAGGTCAGCTTAGAGTTCCAATGTAAAAAAGAGTAAAACAACCTCGAAAAACCATCCGAGGGCCTAAGGAAGTGCTTAAGGGGAGACACAGGAAAAACTACTAGATACCCTTTCGGACGCAATCGGAAGATACCAGACGTCAAAAAACATCAGAACATCTCTAGCAAAAATGGGAAAAGCACACGCATCAACCGTAAAAAGTGGGAACAAACTAAAGCCCCGGGTTTAAATTTAACCTGAAAAAAAAATCTGTGCGATTGGGCTCTTGATCTCTGAAGTTTAAAAAGTGTTAGGAATCTGCAGAGAAAAACCCCCCGTTAGAAAAAAAAAACTCCTCCTCAACTCGGAAAGCTTCTATCCCTATAAAAAAGCAACGATGTAAAAAGGAACTCCATCTAAAGGCTACTTGAAAGCGAGATACTTCTTCTAGAGGAGATGTGCGGGGGCCGCGAGGGAAGAGCCGGAGAGTTAGGTTCGGTGGTTACTACAGGTGCATATGGAGAGATGGTCACAACCAGCAATAAATCGAACGAAAAAAACGGTAGCATGCTAAGCCGGGGGGTGAGGGGTCAAATGACTTGTCCGGGATGGCCGCACACGACAAAGTAAGCCCTACTTCTGCATTACTAAGGGAAAGGACTTGGGGGGGCCCGAGGGCTCAATAAAATTTGTCTCACACTCTGTTCTCTGGGAACCAAGAGTGGGAACTACTCACGAGTCTAGGTGCACTGATCGGTATTGGAGACTGGGGGGGGCTTCCCACGCGCAGCGCTTACGGATAAATATAGGCCCTGGAAAACCACTCTCGAGACTGAAAAAGCTGAATATCACATTCAGTGCGAGATCTACTTGACAAAGTAAAGAAAGACAAACGACATGGCAAGAGGAATCGACACATGAGGGACGACGAGGTTATCGAAACTTTTGGGATAAGGTAATTATTATGCATAGGAAAACGTTCAAAGCACCGCTCCGACGGTCGACTGAGCCACCATTCTCCTCATAGAAGCATACAAAAAAGGAAGTTCGTAAAAAGTCGGCTAGCACGAGTCAACTTGGGTGTTCACATTGTAGGGCAAACATCAAAAAAAAAAAACACTGCGGACGGGCCAACAGCTGAAATTTGGGGGGAAGGAATGGTGAGGAAAGGACTTCAGAGGAACCTGCATGGGGGAAGGAAAAAAGAAACTGAAGCCTCACGGAAGAGGTAACGCTACGTCGAACAACGTCGAGAAAACTCTAGGGAGAGAAAGGTGCACTCTTTCAGGCGAGGTCAAAAGCCTGTTAGACAGACTATGAATTGGGAGTCGCCGGAAGGGAAACTGGGCTAAAAAAATTCCAAGCTTTCTAGGAGAAGGCGGGAAAAGTGGGGTCGATAGAGTGATGAATTGAGGCGAGGGTTAGCAGGACTACCACCAATAGGGACGTTTCCAAAAGAAAAGAAAGGAGTAAAATGGACGCAGAAGAAAAAGAATTTCTCACTATAGGGACACTGCCCTTCTTCTAATAGGGGGGGGCAGAGGGGTTGCCGGAGATCGTCCCGGGGGGGGTGAGGAACCTGGGATAAAAAAAAAGTACTTAAAAAAAAAAAACAAAAAGAAGCAAAAAAATCCGTCCACCGACGCATTGCGAAGGATGAAGTGAAGTCAACAGCCCGCAACCCCGGGGTTGAGGGGGAGATGATAAGTAACGATTAGTTCTGCCGCCCGCATCTTGCGTTCAAACCAGGAAAAAAGACAAGAAACGGATCCGCTGCGAGGAAAGCATAAGTCGCATATGACAAGACTGGTTGGGAATAAAAAAAAGGAAGGGAAAAGAGTGATTGCTCGCGCGTACGGGAGCTCACCTGCTCACAGGTGGGTACCCGAAAAGTAAATAGGCTCGAGGAGCGGGGGAAGGGAGAAACCCGAGGAACCACAAGAGTCCAGGTTTCCCGTCAGTGTGGGGGAGTCAAAGGGGGAGTCATCTCGCCGTGGAGTTCGGTCCCCATGAAGGAAAATGGGGGAGATACGGGAGAAGCGGCGCGCGGGCGCGCTGAAAAAAACGAACAACTGGGGGGAATTTTCATCTAGGTATCCCGCTCATAACATAAGGGGGGGAGAAAAGATAACCTCCCAAAAAATCGGGAGACATGAAAGCTACCTTGCAAAAGAGATGGTTTTACTTGGAGTAGCCCATATGCCCGGCGCTAAAACAACCAAAAGAGGGAGAGTTAGAAGGAAGAAGGTCGGCCCGCGATAAGGAAAAACAGCCGCAAATATCGGCCCGCTAGCCTGGTCGAAGTTTTAAAAACCCCTCTCAGAAAGCTGTAGATAGGAGCCTTGAAAATGAACCAGATAAAATGTTAAAAAGAGGGCTGGAAGCGCGCGCGAGCAAAACAAGGAGAGCACGAAGTGGTATGGGCCAAATCCAAAAGCATGGGAACCAACGCTAACCTTGAAAAATTGGGAACACTCTGCCTAAAAAGCGGGAAGAATAACGGAACAAATAGTCTGGATTTGCCACCTGGTAGGGGTAAAACTCGGAACGCTCGGCGAAACAAAACTCTCACTCCTTACTATAATAAAGATCTAAAAAAAAAAGAAGCAAGAGGAACCTTACCGGCCTTGTAAATAGCTCAAGGCTGGGATAGGTTAAGGGTTTTGGGGTTGTAAGAAAAACCGGAGGGGGCACGTGAACGTTGGCAACAAAAAACACTCATGGGGAAAGCAGAAAAGGGGGAAGAGCAAAAAAACTTTCTCACCAGGTTGGTCTCGCAACTGCGTTAGTGGACCGGTCCTCATCAACTGTTCGGTGAAGACCGGAGAGGGAAAAAAAAAATCGGCAAGCGATACGCCTAGACCAGCGTAGAAAAAAAAGCTACCGTACTGCGAACACAACTCGAGGGGGGGGGGGGGGCTTTAATGGCCCCATCCCTTCCTGGAAACCCATCCCTGCCTGACCCCAGAGTGCATTCAGCCACACGGTGTGCAGAGCGGTAAACCAAATCGTCGAACCAAAAACTGCGGCTCAAGAAAATCGAGGAAGAGAACTTTTCACAAAAACGCATCCATCGGGCACGGGAGAAGAACGCAACTTCGAGAAAAAGCGGTTGCTGCATCCAATGAAAGTGAGCACAGTGGGGAATGAGTGACTTGGAAGGGGCTGGAGTGCCCCAGGACGCAGGGGTCCGGGGTCCTTCAAACGCGCAGGGGCAAGAGGAGATGGGCAACCTGGGGAGGGGGGACGGTTGGGGGTTTGTGGACGTACTGATACTGGCTCTTTTTGTGGGGAAAACACGACCCGGGCCGGTATGCGATCAGCCTAAAATCGTGGAAACTAGTTAATGTTAACACATGACGGAGTACGGGGGTAGACAAGGGGGGAGCAGGAGAGCGACGTAGACTGCGCCCTCTATGTCGAAAAAGAACCCATGGACGTCCACCACCGGAAGGTAATTGGCTAAAACTAGTTAATGGGGTTCCACTATTTTTAAATTAGCATAGGGAAATAGAAAAAAGAGCATGCCGGTCGGGCCTAGTATAGTAGATTCAGCAGTCAAAGATGGAGCATAGAAAGGCGAATGGCTGGTTGCATCCTCCACGCATGTGGGGGGAAAAAGGGGGGGGGGAGGGGGGGGCTGACCGAAAGGCCTCTCAGCTGGCTCGCTCCGGACATCAAAGACCGGGCGAAGAGGGGACACGGTACTTCGCAGCGAAACCAAAACTATTGGCAGATAGATGATAGGGGTGCAGAAGCGGACGCAGACCGCTCCCAGGAGGAACGGAATTGATGCATTGGGAGGTCCGGCCCAGTGGGGGCTCTCTTGCCGTTCGCCCAGTGTCTTAGACTCGAGGGGGTCAACACTAAAAATAATCCCCCCCGAACATCGCGAGAGATAAAGATACAATTCTGGTGGGGAGAAACATGAGCACAGCTTCAAAGGGCCGGCACTATTATGTCAGTATGAGTAATGGGAAAAAGACTTGGGGGAGCCCTGGTAAGTGGCTTCTCTCCCAGGCGGATTCTTGGAGGCTATTCCGGGGGAGGGTCAAAGGACCCAGAAAAGCATCGCGTGACACGTAGAACACGTGCCCGAACCAAAAGCGGCTGACTTTTCGGAGGGGAAAAAGAACGGGGAAACGAGCGACGGCACCGGATCGCTCGCCGGAGTTGGGGGAGTTCCGGGAGGAGGGCCGAAGGGGGGAAGGCAACAAAGGAAAAGAGAACCGAGTCAAATAACGATCCGGACCTGACCAAAAAAACTTTTTCTAGGGGGGTATAGGGGAATTAGAAAAGGGAACGACCACGCACGAATCCGGCGCGCGTCTTATCCGCGTCGGACCTTCACAAAAAAAGATGGGGGGGGGGGGGAAAGTAGAATAAAAGGAAGCAGGGAGGGAGAACATTTCTAAATTCCAAGGGACATCTACGGCACGAATTCTCTGTGGCCGCAGATCGGGTGTCTTACCCACCAAGAAAAGCTGGTCTCCAAGGATGACCTCGGGGTGGTTTGTATTGATCTCGGTGCAAGCCCCCGTAAGTCTCTGGGGATATATGCGCAGGAGAAGCGGCAGGAGGAATATGACACCTTATCCGAAACCCGATGGAACGTATCTATCACGGACGAAAAAGTTGGGGATCCTGGGGAGTGCGCAAAGAGGGGGGAAAGCGAAACTATGGAAAGGGGGAAAACGAACTCCGCCCCGAAGACACGACTCTCCTCGGCATTAGTCTCCTTCTCTCTAGGGGGGAAGAGGGTAAGGGAGACTTAAGGAAGAAGAAAAAAAACAAAAAGGCCGGGAGAGGGTCTCACCGGCCGGAAGAACAAAACACCACCAGGGCACTCCCTTCAAGAAGACAAATGGGAAAGAAGGGGGCTAAAGGAGAGAAAAAAGAATGGCAAGGCGCTCAGAACTTCCATCCCATGGGGGGCCAAAGGAACACTTTTCGAAATTACCGCAGAGGGGAGAAAAAAAAGGTCAAGCGAGGCAACGCGACTGTCAGGAGTAGACCTTGTCAACTCTTTGTTGTTTTTTCAGTCTGGGGCAGGAAGAGACTGTTTGGGGGGGGGGGGAGAAGGTCAAAAAAATATAAACGGGAAGGAAGGACCCGCGCAACGGACGTGGATCGGCTACCATTCACCTAAGCGTACTTGGGGGGGAAGACAGAGAAGCTCGGAAAAAGAAAAGCCGAATCGAGATGGCAGCGCCTGATACCTGAATCGATTATCGAAGCAGGTCGGCCGTATTGGACAGGACCGATCGTCGAGCAACTCATCTCCGGCCCAGAAAAAACTGGGGGGGGAGAAGAAGAGGACAATGGGAAAAGGTCCACGCCAGAGCGTATCAGCTTGGCATTAGGCGTCGGAAACCGGAGAACTTCCACTGGGGAAACAGGTTGGGGCATCAAAAAAACTTCAGAAGGCTCCCTCGCATTCCTCGACAAAGTATCAGATATAGGGAAGATTCCAGACGGCATAAGGACCAATGGGTACTAGTTCCGATTCTGTCTGGTTGGTAGGGAAAACATACGGAGAGCGGGACACAGGCTCTTTAAGCTAGGAGCCGTCGATTCATGGGTTGTGGGGGGGGGAGGGTGGAGAGAATACGACGTAAGGGGAATCCGCCAGTAAAACGTACAAGTGCAGCACACGGGCGCAGGGGACTGAAAGCCGAGGGCTGGACAGTGCAAAAGAAAAAAGGGGGGAAGGCCCGGCGGCTGCCACCCGGGCGATCGGGCTAAACAACTTTCCCATCCTATTGCGGATAAAAAGAGGCGATTCGGGGGGGAGGAAGCACATAAGGAAAAGGGAGCAAGAAAGAGAGACAAAACAAAAAACAACGAGGAGGAAAAAAAGGTCAGGCGGTGGTCCGGGGGGGGGGAACATCACCCAATGCCATCAAGAGTTCAAAAAACAAAAACCAAAAAGACGGGGTCGGGAAGGGGAGAGAAGAGGCATCGAGTACGCTGGCACGAAGAGTCAACACAGAAAAAAGGAAGCACAAGTCAAACAGTCCGAGTTAAGGTCGGGGCGGGAAAAGCGCATGCGGCACTCAACAAACTAGTTTGTCTTCGACGTGGTAAGGACCAAGGGGAAGAAAAGAACTGCACAAGAAAGGATACCCAAAAACACGGGGCCACATCTCTCTCGTGGGGAGGGAACCTAGAGAAAAGGACTCGGAAGTTTGGTCAGCGCCGGGAGTCGGGAAGCAACCTGTCACGAATCCTCATGATCAGAAAGAAAGGAAAGGAGATCTGAACATTCAAAGCAGAAAAGAGGACTATTAAAATCCGTCCTTGCTTCGCAAAAAGGAGCAAGCCGCATAGGGGGGATAGGCTTATTTAATTTGGGGTTGTTGGGACCAACACGAACGGAGGAGGGAGGGAATAAGGGGGAACAGGAGAACGGAACGTCCTCTCTTACCCGCAAGGTCTTTACGAGGGACGTTTAAATGCCACGTGGCGCGAGAGGAGGGAAAAAAGAGGCTTGCCGGGGTACGCTGAAAAGGGCGACGCAATGGGTTCTCCTCCCTATCCGAAGAGGATACTAAGAGACGGGAAAAAAAATGAGTACGACGCTCGGCAACCTTGCTGGCGCGAGTTGCAAACCTTCCTCTTCTTGGCAGGGCTGTAAAGGGGGGCCATTTCAAGTCTCCTTCGGGGTGTCTGTAGTTCAAGAAGTAAAGGGATTGTCGGGGTCATCATCCACAAGACCACGGCGGGGTATTCCTCTCCACACTAGGAAATAACTCATAGACTACAAAATCAAATTTGAGAATCCAAAAAGAAGAGAGGGGAGGGAGGAACGAAAAAAAAGGACACATCGGGCGGAGAGGGAGGACCCTACCGTGCTCGATGTTTCATTACCTTTTAAATGAAAGCGATCCTGAAGACCAGGAGGGAGTGGGGACCGGACAGGAAACCATAGCCAGGAAATGTGCAGCCCGCCGGATCATTGTTTTTGTCGGGAACCCTTGGAAGAGGGTGGCAGCAAGAGAAAAAGGGGGGAGGGAAAAAGGGAGCCGAAAAGCGAAAAGAGAGTTGAGAAGGAGACCGGGATTTAGGAGGAATATGTAGGTATACCGGGGGCTAAAACCGGAAGGGGAATGTGCGAAGACGTCGCGGCATCCGAAAAGAGTGACACACCGCGAAAATGGGTTTCGAGAAAAATAGTCGTCCAGAAAGGAAAGAGGGGACAATTCGGCCATGTCAGGGGGGGGGAACGGAACTAACCAGAACGAGTGACAGTCTCCTGAGGGTTGGGAGAGTCAGGCAGGGGAAAAGTTCGAAGGGGGAGGAAGGCATGCACTAAACAGCATACATTAGAGATTTAGGGTCATAGAGGAAGAGAACTCGCGATGAAGAAAGATGGGGCACCGGGGAAATCGGCTACTAGACCCCTCAGTTGGACTCGAATAGGCTGGAGGGGGTGGAAGCACGAAAAGATATTGATCCCTCCAACCTTTGCCGCATAAAAAGAAGGAGGGAGTAATCAAAATGGAGGGGGAGATGGGAGAGGGGCGGCCAGCAAACGGGAGAGAAAGATCAGTCCCACTAAGGGAGATCTTCTGAGAATGAGGGAGCCCGTGGAAAGGATGGACGACCTTGGCCATTCAGCAGAGCCGTAGGTAACCAACACTCGCGGGGAGGATCAAGGGAGGACGAGCGCGTCTAGTCTCTTCAACAGATGGGGTGAAAAAAAGTCGGAAGCAAAGGGAGCCTGTGAAATGAACAGGTGAAGGCTCTTGTAAGGAGGGGAGTCAGGGGGAGGAAGGACCTCCTTTTCCGCAACGGGGGCCTTTTCAATCTCAAACCCCCCCAACGCCAGAAAGAGAGAAATTCCAACTGGACCAGTTTAGGAAAAGGTCGCCTCAGCAGCTACAGCTGAAACGCAGTTACGGGGGGGGGGACAGAGAAGACGGACTGATGTATGAGTCTGCGCTAACCATAAAAGTGCTATAAGGGGGGGGGAGGAGTCAAAAAAAAAATAGCGCTGTCGCAATTTTTTGGGGGGCAGTTTCTCAGAAAAATAAAGTCTAACATGGTGCCTATAGACGGGAGCAAGGAAAAAAGGGAAGGGGGGAAAAGAGTCGAGAGGCTGGTCGTTAAACGGTAGCCATCGCAGAAGAGCCAAGGTCCTAGGAAAAAGTCTGTGGAGGGCGGCGGGGAATTACATGGGCATCCTTCAAAGGGGGAGACTGCAAATATCGGGGAAAGGAGGTCAGGCCACGGGTCCGGAGTCCAGCAAGGAAAACACATTGACCAAAATATGTTTTAGGTGGGGATGACAAAAAGAAAAAGAAAGGAAAATAGGGAGAAAAAGAGGAATAGCAAGAGGGATGGACTTCGCAAGCCATAATATCTGGAAGACTCGAGCTCAGGGAGACTGATGGGACAGAAACGTGAAAACACAGTCGGAAGGAACCCCTAAAGGACGCTCGCGGCTGACAGGGTTAAAGCGGGGGAAAACGGGGGGAACGCAAGAGGAGGACCGCGAGAGGGGGGAAAGGGGGTGGAGGAACCGGCAGTTCTGACGAGACCAGAGGATACATAGGGCGGGGATCAGAGAAACGAGGACTTTTACGATGTCCCTTCATCAATCCTGTTCGTGCGGAGGGGGAAAAAGGGGAGCAAACTGAGCCAAAACATTCCTTCACTCTTCAAAGAGGGGGGTCATGAAAAAAGGTGGAGGGAGGGAAGAATCACTGAAAAATCACAAAAATTCGGCCAAGTAAACGGAGAAAGATGGAAAACAAAGTGGAGGGGGGACAAAAAGGCAGTGACTCTCGATTCCAACGGCTGGGGTCTACGAGATTCGGGGTTGGGATACCTTAAAATGGATGACTAAGAAATAAGACCATATCTGCTGATACGAAGGGGTGGGGGCATGTCCTATCTTGTTCCAGGAGCAAATTTGGGTAAGAAGAACAGAGAAGGTACTGGGGAAAGAAAGGATAAATTATTAAAGGAGGGAACCAACCAAACGAGGATTAACCAGTGAAAAGCTATCACTAAGAGTTCTACTCGAAAGTGGAATAGAGTCTCTAAAGGAAGAGCCTCAGGGTGGCGGGGGGGTGAGCAAAGCATCTGACCTATTAACGATCCATCTACCTTGGGACGAAGTTCGTGGGAAAAGGATAACGGGGTCAAAAAGAAGGAGCGCGTAAGCGGTCGGGATTGAGTAAGTATCAGTTCTCAAGGACCCCTGCTTGCTGAGTAGGGGGGGGAGGTAAAAAAAAAAGAAAAATAAAAAACATGCGTAAAAATAAAGCCTTCAACCGAAATCTTATCTCGAGGGGGCTCCATAGGGGGGAAAAAAAAGTAACTTGAGAGTGAAATACGCTCATTCTTTCTTATTCACTAAAAAAAATGGTGACATTTTTAACTGAAGGATTAAAAGCCCAGTTCCGATTGGGGGGAAGACATGGAGAAGAAAGGATAGAAGAAGGGGCAATTTCCCTTTGGGTGTAGCTAAAAAAAAAAGATGGAAGTGAGGTCACCTTCCTTAAATTTGAAAAAGATAACTAAAAAAAAGGAGAGGGTTATCCGGGAGACCTTCTCAACAGCGCTATTTTTACATAAATCGGTCTAACTTAGCGATGTGGCCCAGACGGGCCGGCCAGTGCAGAAGGGGAGAGAGACGCGGTGAAGAAGAAAAATTGGACAGAAAGGGGACTAGTCACTAGCGATTCCGATGTATTTTAAAAACATCCAGTAGAAAGTCAGATCCGAGTTCAAACCCCTATGAGAGATAGAATGAGGAGGGGGGGAAGAAAGAGGAACAGAGAAACGCAAAATCTCCTTTATCATATCACTGCGTTAAGATTATACATAGCTAGCTGGCATTTCTAGGACATATCGCCAAGGAAAGGAAGGGCAGGAAGGAGGGGAGGAAGATCGGGGGCGAAAGAGGGGGAGTTTTTCTGTCGGCACGCACGCACGCAGGATAAGTTTCGTAAGAAGAAGGGAAATGAGAAAGACAAAGGCCAGAACCCTCGTGAGGGGGGAACTAGGAGTCGCTACGGGCTCGAACGGTAAGGATTCCACGCAGTCGTTGAAAAAAACTCCTCGGGAACGCCAGGCACCGGAAGGAGGGAGAATAAAGGAACGGAGCGCTCCTTCAAATCCATTAAAGGTCTAAAAATATACCCCGAAGCGCAGAAGAGGAGAAGGGGTCCTAGGAAGATCCTGGCTTGCCTTGCAGACCGCAATAGCAGAGGGGGGGGGGGGGTTTGGGGTGGGGTAACCTACAAAAAACATGGATTCTTGATAAATACTGAGAGAGGACAACGGGGAAAGAAGCCATGAAAAAGGAGGGGGACAGCCGCTGAAGAGGGGGACTTGGGTCACATGTCCCGAAAGGGGGAAAACAGGCTTGTACCTGAGAATAGGGCATGAATACGCGAAGGGAGGGAGTGGGAGTTGAGGAAAACATAAAATCATCCTGAAGGAGAGGGCCCGGGTGTTCAATAGGAAAGAGAGGTATATAAGGGGGCTCGTGAAACCTTGCCTTCGATCATCCACGCCTCGATTTTTGTGCAGTAATCCCATGGAAAAGAAGAAGGGCAAGGAGGGGGGGGACAAAAAAATGAATGCGGTCGAGAAATAGACAAAAGGGGGGGGAAGCTTTACACCAAAGAAAAAAAGAAGGAGGTCAAGCAACCCCCACGGAGTCGAGTCCTCTCAACTGTGTCAAAAAAAGCCGGCGGTGTGGGGGGGGGGGGGGGGGGGGGGTCTCAATGAACCCAGTGCCAGGCCCAAACCTCTCCGCGTCGAATAAATTTCGTCTGAGAGAAAGAGGACAGTTCCCACAGGCCCAGGGGGATGAACGGAAAAGGTTGGAAGGACTTATATTGCCCATCGCGATCCAGGGCAAGTGAGGAACGTATGGATAATTCACCACAAGGAGAATTCAGAAAAAAGGGTGGCACAGGGATTTCCGTTGGAAGGGGGTTGGTTGGGAGCTTTGGACGGAAAAGGCCCTTTCCAACAAAGAGTTGTTTCCATCACTCGGGCCCTCGCATCCGGAAAGAAACGGGGAGGAAAAGATTGCTGAGTCCCGGAAATAATCGTCTCAAAAATGAAAAGGGAGGAAACTTGGTACGGAGGGGGAGGGGAAAGGGGGAAGGAGCTTGTCAGCCATACGCGTATCCCTCGCGGGAGGGAGGGGAGAAAAAATCGGAGGGAACCCAACTCCAGGGCAAACGTCAGAGAGTTCAATCTCCCGAGTGCGCATGGCACCGAGTAAGAATCAGGGTAAAAATGGTATAGCCGAAACCTGAAAAAGCGCTACGGGCCAGCCGCCAGCCTGCAGGAAAGGGGGAGACAGGAAGTATTGATGGGTATTGAGACACGCCAAAAACTCCTCGACACCGGGACGAGAGGGAACGACAGGTTGCCGGATATCTTCCGAGCGTGTGGGACAAAGCAAAAAGAGGCTGGGAGAAGTAACGGAGTGCCGCTCGCCGCTAAGTCTCTACCGAGGGGGCACAGTGGGAGTTTCAGGTGGGAAAACAAGAAAATCCAGAAAAGTTCCAGGAACAACAAAGTCGAGGAGTCAGTTTCCTGGGGCTTGGTCAGTTGGCTAAATAGGTTGCGCATGCGAGCGCCTTGCTATCATACGTGCCGCCCAAAACCCGCGTGACTTGGGCCCCCCTAGCGTCCCTATAGTCTCTCTCGGGGAGGGGCGGGAAAGGGAGGCGGGAAAACCGGACTCATGGTAATGGACAAAGAAGATACAGAAGGGAAAGAGAAGGGATCATGTGCACGGTCGGTCGATGGGATGTGGTCTAGGAAGGTTCGGCCTGGGCCCGAAGAAGTTGCCAAAAAAGGTTGAAGTTATCCCCCTCTGTAAAGGGGGATATATGAAAAAAAGGACGACCTCGCCTTGTCTGGCCACGTGGTGGCTTCTCGCGGCTTCCCGGGGAAAGAAGGGGTCATTGAAGGGGCCAGTAAATCGCTGCTTTGACGAGTGGGGCTCAGGGAAACAAGACTGAGAATATATCGAGAACGGAGAATAGCGAACTATCAGCTGGGTTTGACGCACGCGGGGGCAAGGACCTCTAATTAAAATATCGAAAAGCAATACGGGGGAATCAAAGCCATCAGGAAAGTTCACAAGAGGGACCGGATGGTTTTTTATGGCGTTCTGAGACAAGCCAACTCTCACGCCTCGTCAAGGAAGGGACTATAAGGAGGGGGAGGATGAGGATCACTGAAAAGGAAGCTGGCTCAATCTCTTTGAATAAGGGGTCACACCGTGGAGGCGACAAAGGGACGAGGTTGGAAAGAGGAGCCTCAGAAATCTGTTCCTATCAGATGGGAGTTCTAAAAGGTGCAAACCGACAAATCACGGGACAGAGTAAGGAACTGAAGGAAGAGAGAAGAAGGAAAAAGTTGCTCAATTTTCGGGCTGGTCATCAAAAGCTCGCGTTAAGAAATAGCCCTCTCACAGGCTCACAGGGAGGAAATTCGCTTCAGAGAAGAAATGCGGGCTCTTCGTCGTACCCTCATGGAAAAAATACAGAAAAAAAGGACGAAAGGTAGCTATGGTGGCAGAGCAGAGGAGGGAAAGGGCACGCCAGAGAAGGGCCTTGTCCCCTCCTGATCAAAAATTAGACGGACCTGTGAGGAATGGGGAGGGGGGATAACTGGGAAAGAAAACTCAGGGCACTTCTGCGAAGGATCGGCCCTACATAGGCGTGCGTTAGCAAACAAGAGGGCAAGAGGAGTCACACCAACCAACGAATAGATCGAGGCAAAGACCTAGCACAAGCGTGGGCGATGGGCTGAAAGCGGAATCCCTAATCCTGATAAAGGAGAAGGGCAACACTGACAGCCATGTGACAATGACGCGTCTCATTGGGAAAGAAATTCAGGCACCGCAACAGCCTCTAAAAAACGCGGCGGGGGGAGTCACGATTTCGTACTATCTTGGGTTAGACTTCTCCAAGGTCACGTGCATTTCGTCTCCGGGCCCCCTGTCGATGGCAACTCGTTATCTAGAAGTGCATAGCGACGGTTGTGTCTTTCCTCTTGATGGTAAATTTGGGGGGGTACGTCTAAACTTATTTTTTAATAGTGAAGAAAGAAAAAAAAAAGCAAAGGACTCAGAATATCTAAGGGGGGTAGTTCAGGTACGTAAATCAAAGAGAGCCGTTGAGAGAAAAGTGGAAAGGAAACGGGGGGCAACCTTCGAACGGGATTATGGGGACGATTGTGAGTCAGCGGGAGAGAAAGGACTCTGGAGGCTGGTGCTCCTCAGCGGGGAAAATATGAGGGGTCTGTAGAAATCTGACCTCCACTACTCCTTGATCCTTGAAACCTGGAAAAGAAAAGTGCAAACGAGACGGAGAGAGGGAAACCTCTTCTGGGGGGGAAAGTTAGTCATGATCCTTATGAGGTCAACTTGCATGTCAAAAAAATATGGGGGGGTCGATGTCAAAACACTCAAAGAAGCCTGCACTGAAGGAGAAGAAATAAAGGATCACCGCGAGAAAAAAGGTATCAAAGTAGAGGATAGGTTGAAGCGAGAAGCCTTGAGGATCACAACCGTGAGGAGGTGGAAAGGGGGCTTTTGTACCGAGGGGAGAGAAAAGATTCAATGGGTGCTAGCACAAAAGACAGCCGAGGGGGGGGTCCATGTGACCAGAAGGGGGGTTAAAGCTCGGAAGTCGTCACTCTGCAAGTCTGTCCCCAGTAGATAAAAAAAACAAATAGGGGCAAAGTGGAGCGGTCGTCGCCGAGGGGTGAAAAAAAGGCAAAAATCCCGTCGACAGTTAAGAGGGAGGGGGGGGTTCAACTCGCCGGGAACGATGTGCGAGATAGCAAAGAGCCAACTCGGAGACAAAACATGGATAAGAAAGGGAAAATAAGGATGTATTGAGGGGGGTCCTTCTGAGAAATCATCAGAAGCGGAGAAACACAAGTAGGAGTGGATAAGATAGGGGATATCCGGGCTAGCTAGAAAACCAAGAATGCATCTCCGCAAAGAAGGCCAGTAATTAAGGGGTGAACCAGAGGGAAAAGAGGGCAACGCATCACATGTGAGAAACGGAAACCACGGGAAAACCTCGACCCTTTCCTTTAGGTATGTGTCACCATCTCCTAAAAAATCCCTCGATAGATCACGAAAGGGCGGGAACTGGGTCACCACCTCGAGAATCAAAAGCCCAGAAGAAACCCCCGCCGTACCCTGACACCGCTCGCTCGGGTCTCCTTGTCATCGCCCCCCAAAACTCGGCACTGCAGAGGAGGCGTAAAACGCCACAACCACGCCGGCTCGAACCTTACCCCAACCAAAGAGGCATTCACAGAATCACGCTACGGGTCTAAAAAAAAAACCCCCAAACCGACGAGGAAGAGAGCACGAGAAGCGGGGAGGCGAGCGGCGATTTGGAGTTGTGGTTGGGTGGGGAAAAAGAACCGATGCGGTCGGCGAAAGTGGAAGCCGGCCGGGGGCCGAGATACAAGACTCAAGACCAAGCAGCTGTGACGAGCAGAGGGGGTAGAGTTCCAGCGTGGAAACGGGTGCGGTGGGACCGGGAAAATTGGAAGAGGAAAGCCGGGAGGATGATTGCTCATCCTCTGAGGAAATCAACTCGCCGCTGCTCCGTGGACAATCAAATCGTGGTAGCAGACGCGCCGGAACAGGAAGGGACTTCGCAATAACACGTTCCTTAACTTTTACGGTCGAGGGAAAAGGAAAAAGGGTCAACAGGAGGCAGGGGAAGGCCCGACTTGTCTCGGTGAACGATCTCTGAACGGGGGGGTGGCCGAACAAAGGAGATGAGGAGGGGGCGCCAAAAGGCGAGGCCCCCCACTCTCGGCCTATACGTTTAGGCAGGCGAAGAGCGGTCAACGGGATCCTCCAATAAAAATCGAAAGAAAAGAGAAGTGCGCTTGGCGGCGACTCTTACGCGTAAATGCAGTAACATGGGGGTGTACAAGGACGGGAAAAAGGGCAGCATGAATTGCCCCAGGAAGAAGGGTCAGCAGGTATTGCTTGAAGTCCTGAGAACCAATCTCCGCCGTGGGACAAGGGAAAGACTTGCCGGGAAAAGGAGGATGCAGGGTTGTGAGTGTTGTGGAAAAGGGAAATCCGCTTAAGGTCGGGTTTAACCCCGGAATGGGGGGGTCGGAAGACGGGGATGAAGAACATCAGCGCTAGTTTGAGATAGCGCTACTCAATTCTCATACGAAGAGATAAAGGGGTAGAGCCGAAGGGATGCGGCAAACGGTCTTGGACGGAGTCCTGCCGCTGCGGTACAACGAAAGACACCAGTGGGGCGATCACACTCGGCGTCCACAGTTCCTTAAGGAAAAAGGGCAGGCGGGGAAAAAAGGCACAGGGTGTCCAGGGGCTTAGGCCAAGCAGCGACCAGAGAGGGGTGAGAGGTAAGGGGGGCGGGCAATTCGGGGGAGATGAAAGGGGAAAACCCGACATCCTTGAGTGGGAGAAAGGAGAAGAAAATACTATTGTGCTAAAAATCGCAATACTTCTCTGCACCCCGTGAACGAGAGATGGGGGGGGCACTAAAACTTTGGATGCAAACCCTCAGGGAATGTGCAGACCGCCAGGGAATGGACTATGCAAAAAATTCCTTTTCTGGGAAATATTAAAATCCTTGCGACGTCAGGTCGAGGGGGATTGGACCGCGCGGGGAACCGGAATCAGGAAAAAGACTCGGCGATCTTCGGGCAGGATTCATTTCGCCTTTCGGAGCCCTTTTTGACTAGAGTAGCTGTAGACGTTGAACTCAAAGGAGAATCCTCTAAAATCTTCGCAAAACGATCCAGAATGGGCAGTCTAACTGGAGGGCAGCACAAGCGAAGAGTGGGATCCATGCCATGGAAGAAGATCGACGCACAGCAAAAACGTCCTTTCCCCAGGGGCGTTTCTTTACTGGAGAAGCGTGCGAGCGAGACCAAGACTTGGCAGCAAGGGCCTTTGAGACGCGACAAAACAACAAAGTCTAGGAAATGATTAAACTTAAAACGGGAGGGAAAGGAGGAGGTGAATAACCCCAATAACTCCGTACTGCCACCTCCTCGAGTCTGGATCTTTTCCTTAAACATTAAACGGTAAGCATCAAAAAGCGCTTCGCCAGGGGAATGTCGGGAGTGAGGGGAATTCGTTACTAAGTTTTCAGGACACTTGAGAGGAGATGTCAATATGCAATGGTATGAAGATGAAACTCAGGACCGATCGGCAGGGGAGAAAGGGTACGGAAAAACTCGGACAGAGAGGTAAGCTCAAGGCGACAAAAAAACGTGCCGCGGGATTTTAACGCGAGAGAAAAGACATGGGGGGAACGATATAAAGGCCTTGGATGCAACACTTCTACTATTCTGGGAGGGAAAAATCCGGATAGGGGGGCCAAGAAGGGACAACCGATCGGAGTGAACCTATCGAGAGTGGATTTTAGGGATCGAAAACCTCGAACTCTGAGACCTGCATAATATGGGTGGGGGAGGTCAAGCAAAAGGACATCCTGGCAAAAAGAGATATCAGAGCCCTTGAGCGACACGAGGGGATGTCCGAAAGGGTTAAAACGGATGCTGACCCCGACAGTGCCTTCGCGGTAGAAACTCTGTACTACAAGATCGCACCTGGGGGGGTGGGGACCGCAAGAAGGAGAGCCGAAATAGAAGGGGTTTGGACCGGAACCCCTCCGGCACTAACTTTCTATTATAGTTCTGAATAGAGGGGGTTAAATTCGACCTTCATCAACGCGGGTAGCGAGGGAGGGGGGAAGTCTGCATGTTCCCGTACGTATCTTCGGACAACGGAGAAAAAAGGGGAAATACAGTCCACAAAAAAACAGCGCTCAAGGTCAAAGTGCATAACGAGGGGTCAAGGGCTATGGGGAAGAGATTGCTAGCTATTGCCCTGCCGTCAGGCAGGGAGCCAGGCAAGCAAAAAAAAGGGCCCCGGAAATCCATGACGTTAAAAATAATTGCGAGAAAGCGCGCGAAGGGCCAGCGTGTTCTGCCGAGGGGGCAATAAGGAAATGGGCGGGGAGGAACGGGTGCCCATTGTCGTCTCAAAAACGGCAAACAAGTGGAAACCGGGGGGGGAGGGCAGAGAGGATGATGAAAAGAGACAACTGTCTGTTAGTCCTCAGGAAAACAAACTGTCAAAGGCCGAGGAGACGAGGACGAAATTTTCAGCCCGAAACGGACGTGCTGCGTGCGCATAAAAGAGCCCGGGGGAGCGAAGGAGGATACTTGAACTCCAGAAAAGAGGATGGAAATTGGGGGGGTTCTCTAACCTCAAGCCGACGGTAGGAAATCTTCCGTCCACCCGACGCTGCGAAGATGCGGCCGAAAAGGGAAGCGAAAAGCGCGGCACAGGAGGGGGAATTAATTGATGTGGCGGGGAGCGTGGGAGGGCAGAAGGGCAGTCCACGTTCTGGCTACCGTCAGAAGGTGTTGTTCGAGTGACCAAAAAAAAGCACGAGCACGGATCCGAAGCAGTCAGATGAGAATCAGTGAGGGGGCAACGCTCAAAATTCCATGTAGAAGGTATGAATGGCGACCGAGGGGGGAGAAGGGAGGAAAATCAAGAGACAGCCGGGTGTCCAGAGGGGGTGAAAGACCGCTCTGAAATAGGACCCGACTCGGTGGCAGGAAGAGTAGGCACGGACCGAGCAGGTTCAAAAAGGGGGGGGTGAGAGAGGGGGCGGCCTGAGCCCGGAAAGTCGGAAACCAGTCATAAAAGAAAAAAGTCGGGGTGGCTAAACCCAGCTGAGAGATGCGCGAGGGTACGGAACTAACAGAATCGAAAGACGGTCAGAGGTGAGCGCCTGCAAGGGAGGGAGGCAGGATGGAGAGGAAAAGGGCCAGACGAGCAGAAGATTATCACGGCCTCGCCATTGTCGGGGAGGGGGTTTTTAGCGCGCAGAAAGTAGGCCGCATCAGATCCTCTACCACCCAAAACCAACAACACAAGGAAGAGGAGGAAGCCGGCTGGGGCTAGACGGGGAACTGCGAAGGTAACATCCCCGAATTTTAAAATCTCGGTCAGAAAACGACGAATGAATCCAGAGGTGCTAGGCCAACATGACCGGGGGGGGAGAGCTCTCAAGAGGGAGCCAAAAGCTGGGGTCCGCACATTGAAACAGAAAGGGGTAGTGTGCCCACATCGCGCAGACACGCAGAGCAACGTGTTCGTGGTGAAAAAAGGACAGGCAAAAGAGCTCGCACGGCTCACACAAAACAACGGGGGACTGGGGAAACCTCGGGCTCGAAAAGGGGGGCTCGAAGTCCGCTCGCCAAAAAACAAGGGAACGATGCCGGCGCTCGTTGCCGGACGCGGCTTTGTCACCAGGGGGAAGAGTCTCCTCCCGAGAGCAAGCCCATTAAACCCTAGAACAGTCCTAAAGGGACCTGACACTGCCTCGAGTGATCGATCCGTAGTCAGTCAGCACCGCCTATTGCTTATTTTGTGGTGGAAAAACGCGAAACAAAAGGAGGGCGTGAAAAGGAATCCGGATGATCAACAAAACCAGGCAACAAACAAGGACCCGAGAGAAGAGGCCTGGGAGAAAGGGGGGGCCCGCAGAAAGTCTTGGATATGGGCAGCGACTGCAGAAAATCTCGCGGTGAAAAACATCCAAATCAGGAGAGACTAGGTCCTCTCGCCGGGAATCGGAGGGGAGAAGGAAAAAATCGGGCACCTGCGATTCCACACAACTCCCAAAAGATGGGGGGTCTGTTCGGCTTCACCTCCGGTCCTCAAAGTAAAATTAAAATCCTTCCGGTCGTAGAGGCCGGAAGGGAAAAAGACTTGTTGGTCTCGGGAAGTCAATCAACTCTGCGTCCCCCCCGAGGTAGGTCGTCCAGAACACTCGGGGTGGCCGTTCATCAAGTAGGGAAAAGACAGCAACTGGCGTTCGCTCAACATCATAGAGGAACCTAGAGAAAAAACACTCAAAACTCTCGCGAATCATGGAGCGCAAAAGACCGTGCCGAAATGTTGGGTTAAGGACGTATACGTTAGGCAATTGCTAGTTGCGAGGAAATACGCGGGAAGGCCAGGGGGAAGGGAACTTCCATGAAAGCTGCATCCTTCCGGAGAGGGGGGTCGCAGTTGTATTGTCCTCCGCGATTCGATTTTGGGGGGTGTTTTTTGGGGAAAAAGGGGGGGGGTGAATAATGTACTTCTCACGATCAAATTTTCGCGAACCGGCAACCTCGGGGACCACGATTTGGACTAAGTAGACCAGGCCAGGGCCCTTCGGGAGGGAGGAATTAGAAATCTGTCGTGAGCTAAAGGGGCGGAGTCCCTAGCTTCGCGACTCAAAACCGCTTGGAGGACAAGCGCGCACGGTGGAAATCAGAACTAGGTGAGCCGCATGTTGAAGGCAGGTAAAAAGTATCAGAGGGGTCAAAGAATGGAGGGCCAAGAGAGACGAATCTGATCATGCTAGGATAGGAGAACATTCTCCGCCGGGGCTCCCAGCCAAAGGGACAAGGAAGAAAGGGACGGAAAAAAAAGTGATTGTGTGTTAACCTCTCTAACAGCGAAACCAACCTATTAACCGAGGCGTGAAGGAGATGAGGCTAAGTCAGGGTTGCTAAAAGTTCCGAGGGGGGGTAAGCTAACGCAATGATCTCCGCGACATGGCAGGGAAAACTTCTAGAAAGGGGAGAAATCCGCCTGTTCCTGGGTCTCAGGGGGGGTGTCAACCGGAAAGCGGTGAAAAGATGAACACCCAATGGGCGAGGCTACGGTGGATTCAAGGGAGCCCAGGGTCGAAAAGGGGGATGCAAGAGTGAGGGCGAAAAAGTATTCCTAGGAAAAAAATTCCAACAAGAAAAAATGAAAGGCTCAAATCTTCTCACCCTGCCGAAAGCGACGAGATTCTCCAGAAGTGGGTAAAGACGAGCCCAAGAATAAAAAGCCGAAGGGTAGAACCGCACGGTCGGGAAAGCATTAAACTTCGAGCGAGGCCCACGTGTCCAGAAAGGTGCAAGGGGAAGAAAATCTAAACCCACAAAGGATTAGGAAAAAAGAATAGATTCCATGCATGGGGTCGGCAAGGGGAGGGACCAGAGGAGGGGGCATCGGCCCACCGAAAGGAAGGTTAAAGTAAAAGAGGCGAATATGCTCGAGAAGCACGAGGCGAGGGAAGCGGGTGGAAGGGAAAAAAGCGATCGCGCGGAGCAGGGCTTCGTGGCCGCGGGGCCGGCTGCATCCCCGCAAAATCGGAGATCGATCGTCAATACGGGAAGAACCGGGAAAGGAGAAAGGAATCAGCTCCTGAAAAACAAAAAACCCGTTACCACCTGCAAAAAAAAAAAAATCCTTTGTGAGGATCTGCGGCTTTCCGGGCGCTGTGTCAGGGCCACTCGACAAATCCGACTCCAAGGAAGGCCTCTACTGGCGGGGTCTCGGCCGACTGTTGGAGGAGAGTGCGCTGTGCGTCTTAAACAGACGATTTCGACGACCAATGAAGGAGGGGGAAGAAGAAACAAGGAAGGGAAAGCCGAAGCGGGGCCCTATCTTTATAGGCGAAAAAACCACATCAAGGAGACTGCATGGTAACTCCAAGATATGCTGACTTGGAAGACACCAAAGGAGAAGCCAGTAGCAGGGCAGGGGTATCAGACTATAACAAGGGGAGTGATCCGC
>Ga0179593_1735267_pt1 | contig 27675 bp, 24 predicted proteins | sample CZODoug2_1_08_16_FD_185931 | JGI IMG/M metagenome (GOLD analysis project Ga0179593, IMG submission 185931) | Vadose zone soil fungal communities from Angelo Coast Range Reserve, California, USA - CZODoug2_1_08_16fungal (PacBio error correction) | ecosystem: Environmental > Terrestrial > Soil >...
GCCATTGAATGGTGGCCAAAGGTCACTACTTCTGCCACAAAAGGAAACATCCATTAAGAAAAAGGTCTCGAGTCACCCAACATGACCGGCCTTTTGAACATAAAAGGATGGTAGGTGGCAAAGAGGAATACTCTGTAACACCGAAAGAAAGCCTGAACTTTCCAGGTTGGGAGAAAAAAACACACGGGGGCGATCGCATTAATGCCTTCATCCCCTCGGAAAGGCTGGAAGGCTTGACCGTTTGGGGTGAAAAAGGGATGCAGGCCTTGGCAGAGGGTCCGATGGACCAGCCTGGGTGCATTAAAAAGAAAGGAGAGTGTTGTCTGTCCAATTGGGGAAACCGAGAATGCCGTTCGACGCTCAGGCGCAATTTAAGCAGAGGTCGCGCCTACCCTTGAATGGTCGATGGGCCTGGGTCAAGGGTCAACATCCGAGGGAGAATAGGTTTTGCCCGAAAGAAAGGGGCACCACACCGGACCTTTGTGCTTCCCGTAAAAAGTATTGACCGAGTGTGGGACACCAAAATAATCTACCGCAAAGCCTCGATCAAGGAGCGGTGAAGCCGACTGGAAAAAGCTCGTTAAACGCGGTCAGTGGGGCAATGGGGGAGAAAAGAACTGGAGGAGGGAAGACCAGGGGGAGCAGGACGGGAGTATCAAAGGGACAGGGCAAACTACCTCTTTGGGGACCAATGGGGGACAGCTGGAATAAGGGGACAGCTTTCCGGGCCCCGTGGGCACGAAGTAAAAAGGGTTTAAAGAAAGACTCGAGGAAGTTCCACCTAAACGAAGACCCCGGGAATCATTGAGGGGGCATCGGACCGGGATAAGGACAAGTGTGGCTGGAAGGGGGGCCGGTAGGGTGACAGTCCCAAGGATAGACAGTTTACAAACCTTGGTCATGGAGAGGGCGTACTCCTGGAAAAACCGAAGAAATACTAAAAAAACAAGAGGGGAGCAAAAAGGGTCGGGGCGTCAGGTCAAAAGAAAAATCACCGGCTTGGGCATTAGGAAAAAGGGGTGAGCAAGAAAGGGAATAAACACGGTATACACCTGTCCTGGGGCAAAGGGCGGCCGCCTTGGGTCTTGCAGAGTATAGGGGGGGCGGGGTGGGTGGGCTCTCGGGCCAAATTGAACAAGGAAGGGCTGGAGGTGGGGGAGGGAAAAACATGCACTACAGCTTGTGTCTAGCTTAAAGTGTACAGAACACTCCCAGCCGGGCATCAGGGAACGCTCGGGAAAAAGGATATGAGAGGGAAGAAAAACTTGAACACCTTTACTTGTGTTGTAGCCGCGACGTGGACCTTAAGCCAGCCGCTTGCGGCCCCCCCATGCAATGAGGGGGAGGGTAAAAGGGGTGGCCAGGAAAACAAAAATCGGTTTTATATGGCCGTCATAATTATTGAAGGGTACCAAGAGTATGGGATCAAACACGAAAAAAAACACGGAGGGGATGACCAGCCGAGGTTTAAAAAAAAGGTCAGCTTTCGGTTGGGACAACGGTCAAGGAGCCTTCCCAGCCTCTGGTACCTGCGGGAAGATGCAAAAAAAAAAAAAAAGCTGCTCGGGGCCGCTGACGGCGGGGGGAAACGAACGGTCGCAACGCAAAACCGAAAAAGGGCCGTGGCAAAAAAAACACGAACGCAGAACGACGATTGCTTAAAAAAAAAGGCCAGTGTTCTCAAAGCTCTACTTATGGAGCCGGGAGGGGATAGGGCACACGGGCCCGGGACCAGGTCGAGGGGGGGATTAGGGACAACGAAGGGGAAAGAAGAGAAGACGCTAAAAAAAAATCGACGACCTGAAGAAACGAAACGGCGCAGGCACCGGAGGGGCGAAATTGCCGCTGCCAGAGGGGGAAAGAAAGGGTTTTCGAAAGGGGAAGAACGAAGGGGGAAGCGAAAAAAAAAAGACGATCATTAACGATCTCATCAAAGACGAAAAACTGGGGAAGCCAGGGTCTCCTGAGGTTTCTAAAAGAACTCACGTTGAGGAAAGAGAGACTAAAAAAAGAGGAAAGGGCAGGCCATCGTCAGGGGGATAGACCCATGAAGGCGGTGGTCATGACAGACGGGTATGGTAACTGGGGGTCGTCAATCAGGAATAACATAGATCGAGAAAAGGTGCAAAAAGGGGAGCGAAATGGGAACGACTGATGTCCAATAAAAACACTAAAAAATGAAAAAACAGAGCGGAGGCAATGGAGGAGAAAAAGAGGCCTCTGGAAATTCGACTCCTGATTGGGGGGGGAACAAAACGAAGGGAATCGGGTCGCGTCTCACATTTAACCAAAAATGTGAAGGGTGTGAAAAAAAAAAGGAAACAGGAAAACCCCCATTCAAAGGGAACCGGGGTGATCTGTAGTTAATTTTCGAATCAATCTTCTTTCCAAAAGAGGAAGAAGTTAACAAAACTGAAACAACAAACAACGGAGGAAGAATGAAAAGTATATACGTCGTCGATGGCCTTAAGAAGGGAAACATGACCCATCCCCTCACCGGTAAAGAAGGTGGCCAAGTCCTTTATCTCAGAACAAAAAAACGTTATCAAGAAGAAATAGTGCTCTGACAAGGGTAAAATCGGCCGGAGATAACGTGGCGGCCCAGCTTGAGGGGGAGAAAGAGGTGCAGCCGCATCCGGGGGGGGAAAAGGTGAGCAGGAGCTAACCATAAGCTGGCAGACCAAGGGGAGACCCCCACATAGAAGGGAAGAAAGGAACGTAACCTCTGATTTGTTTAAGGGGGAAAACGGAAAACCGCGTGGGAAAAAAACAAACCTCCAGGGCATGTCTGATCAACCACGGCCCGGGGTAGGAAAAAGGATGAGGGCATCCCTCCAGGGGAAAAAAAAAGGCCAAAAAAAGCGGTGATCGGACAAGGAAGCGGAAGGACCGCCGTATCTCTTTAAAAGGGGCACAAATGGTCCTTATCTGTCGACTGGGGGGACCCCCAAGTCAAAACAAGAAACGGAGAAAACTTCCAGAGGGAAAAGTGAAAAAAACCGTCCACGGGTCAAGGGTCCAACGGGGTCCCACACCTGAATGGGGGGGTCCTTTCACGTCCAAGAACAGCAGTTCCGAATTAAAAGCGAAAACAGCGACCGAGGTCAACGAAAGGAAAAATCACCATCAGCGGAAACATCATCATGGGGGGGGGAGAAAAACCTGGAAGGTGGGGGTGAACGCCCGAATCATCGGAAGGGCTGGTTAGTGAAGGTCACAAGGGACATGGGCTGGCGCGGAACCATTCTGAATAAAAAAAAAAAAAAAAAAGGAACGTGCCAGAGGGAAAAACGGTCCGGCGTCCTGGGGGAGGGGAAAACAGGGGCCACCGAAACCTAAGAAAAAAAATAGAACGGTGGAATACAGGACTTAATCCATATGTGGAGCGAATCGTTGCCAACAAAGAAAAAGAGGGTCGGAAAGCAACATTCAAAGTCCAAGTGGGGGGACCCAAAAAAAAAAAAAAAACTAGTGCCTCTGCCACTTCAGAGCCAGTCGCGGGACAAACGAGAGGCCGTGGATGGGAACCCATACAGTCAGGGAAACAGTCGCAGTAATTAAGTAAGAGAAGAACGACCTTCACCCGCCACGATGCTTTGAAGCCGCGAATCGAAAAAACCAAAAAACGCGCCAAAGAAAACAAAATGGAAAAAAGCGAACGCCCGGGACAGAAGCAATAATCGGGCCCCCCAAAAACACCAAGCACCAAAGTCCGTCAGTCTCAGGAGAAGCCAAAGATTCACAAAACAACACGGCAAAAACAGGCGGCTTACCGACACAGTGGCCAATCATCTCAAAAACAAAAAAGGCCACCTAAATGGAACTCCTGGAGGAAGATGACACTTTGGGGACGCACCGCCTACCAGAAAAAAATCACAAGGCAAAAAATGGTGGCTTGGGCCAGTGGGGAAAAATGGGTCGGAAATAACATCCTGGGTCAGGGGAGGAAGAATCCAGAACATTTTGAAAAAATGAGCACATCCCGAACCAGGGCTGGAAAAGGGACCGAGCCCTGCTTCCGGGGTCTGACGGGGAAAAAAAAAATAAGCCGAGAATAACCATTAAAAACGCCCCCGGGTTGCTTGAACGGCGAACGAAAAAAGTAACAGGAGCTTGGATGTTGGACAACAAGTTCGGGACAAAACAAAAAAACCAAAGCGGTCCATCACGTAGGCACCTGGATAAACAGGGTTCCATCAAGCGGTCAGAAGGAAAGTATCCCGTTGCCCGCGAAAAAAGGAGCAAACGATCAGGCCCTTGTTCCCTTCCCCTGAGGACCGGTCACCAAGCGTCGTCCTAGGCGGAGCATCAGGCGCAAATCGAGGCGGGTCCAGATGGGAAAGGCCCGAGCAAAAACTCTTCGGCCGAAACTGCACGTACAAAAGGGCGCAGACAAAGACACGGATTGAAGGGGGGGAAGGAAGAACTGAATCAGACCCAGCCCGCCGGAAAATAGGGAACTGGATCACGACCTGGCTCATCAAAATCGACCATATATGTTGTTAGGGGAAGGGAGTAATGCGTCAGGCGACCCAGCTTCTCCTATTCTAAGGGTAAGGGGAAGCAAAGAACAGCTCGGACTGGTAAGGAAAACCGCTGGGGGCAGGTAGAGGTCAAGGGATGAAATCCCGTTGACCTGGAAAACGAAGGGAGGGGTTGAAAAAAAAACCGAGCCGCCCGAACCTAACCGCTTTATGGAAGGGGTGAGAAACCACTGGTCCAGAGCAAGGCCTTAATCAAAAATGATATGCCACCTGGGATACCAAGGGGCCGTCGACTATGCACAGGAAAGTAGACCTGTCACCCGGCCAATCTTTGGGGACTAAGCATTAACCACCCAGGGCGGCCAGGGGGGGAGCAAGTTAGTCACACCTCAGGGGGAGAGAAAATTCCGGCAGTCACCTGAAACAGAGTGAAAAAATTTACGGCCAATTATCGACCCTCACAACAACAACAGGGAGGAAGTAAATATATAATGTGGGAAAGGGAATAAGCCACCCACTCCCTTGGGTCAAAAAGTGGGGGAAAAAGTGAGCCCTCTCCTAAGCCTAATGGTGAATAAAAAGAAAACGCACCGGAAGCCCGGCCTGTGGGGCGCGATCAACCTCAGGGGAGGTGACATCGGATTTGGTCAAGGGGGGGGGAAAGGGTCAGAAGGCCCTCTGGTCAGTGGGGCAAGATGGGGTGTCCCCAGGGTCGTGCCTACTACCCCTTGTCCGATCCCCAATGAAATCGGCAAGCAAAGAAGGACTGGACCCCTTCGGGGGAAGGAAACGAAAGGGTTCGGGTCCCTCACAAAGGATGACAGGGACTATGCTCTTGCCACTAAAAACCGGGACCATCCTTAAAAGGGGGAAATTGACTAGCCCATGGGGGTCACTTGGGACCGCATGAACCCCACAAAAAAACCGCATTCCCTACTCAGTGCCCTGACTTGGAGGGGGATAAGGACGCCGAACATCTTGATACACAACGAGAACCCCCGCTGAGAGAAAAGAAGACCATCATCCGGGCCAAAGGTCTTAGAGGAAGAAACGACACAAAAAACCCGTTCACCTCGTGGCCCAGAAAAGTGGCTGTAACACGTACGTTGCAGGAGAACGTGACCGGTTTTTTTGGGGGAAAAAGCCTGAAAGGGAAGAACCCGCCCCTCCGATAAGGGAAGTATGAGGAGCCCCTCAAGGGAATACTCTGTTTAACAAGTAACGCCCGGCCGTGTTAGGAGGAAAAAAAGTAATGAGAGGGCAAACATCAAATAAAGGAAAGAGTCAACGTTAGAATCATGGATACAAACTGTGGATGACCCTGGGTGTCGAGGAAACTGTGATAAGGGAAGAAGGGATGGCCCAACGTGTTCCCGATCTTAGAAGGAAAAGGGTCCTAATGTCAATCGACGTTACACAAAAGGGTAACGGGACAATCCAGGGGTCGTAGGTCTCGGCAAAAAAATGGGGGAAAGAGGAGACAAATTACTTGGAGGAAAGCTTTTTCGTGTAGGCCTTTACAAGCCGAAGAGGTCGTTTAAGGGAGATTCTTGTGAATGGCTTTGACGATTGGATTGTCGGGGAACTAGTCACCTCTTGCCGAAAAAAAAAAAAGTTCACTCCTAAAACACAGGGGGGGGAGTAGAGGGTCTTCTTTCAGTCCTGCCCGAGAGAAGGGACCTTCTGTGGAGGGGGGGGGTTCAAAGGGTTTTGAAAACGGCTGCAGAAGGAAAAGGGAAAAAACAGAAATTTCTTTCGGGGTCTAGATGCCTTGGCGGCAGTGCTAGCCGACGACTTGTTGAATGGGACAAAAAAACTTCGGTCGGGGAAAGAAGGAGAGGGCGAACTTGAAGCCATGTGGAGGAAAGGAAAGGCGCCCATTGGGGAAAAAAGACGGGCGGTGGGATGGGGTAAAAAACGGACGTGAAACACTCCATCATGAGGGATAAGGTCCTTTGGGGAAAGGGCAAAGACTGACAAGGAAGGGTAAATGGGATTTGGCACACAGGTAATGTTGTGAACGGGCCTCGAGGTGGAACCCCCCTAACAGTTCCCAAGAAAACGTCAAAAAAGTCGGGCAAGGTACGACGTTTGGGGGACGAAGAGAGGGGGGGGTGGACAGAAGTGCATTAACTTCTCGCAAGGGTTCAAAAAGGAAAACCGCATGCCTGTAGAGAAAACTGATCGGTAGCTCAAGTGGTGGCAAAGTTCCCGGAATCCAGATTGTCCGGCAGGAAACTGGGGACCTTCTTGACGGCCAGAGGGAAATCTGCCTACGGCCGTTAAAAGAAGGATCAAGCCTTCCTCCGCCAATTTGGGGACAGGGCACTCCCTCAAGACGCACTAAATCGGGGGGCTGGACACCCCAGGACCATTGTGACCGAAACAAACAAGCGTTTGTCCAGTGCAAAACGGAATTGAAGTGCCTCTGATACCGGGTCCTGGCTGGAAAAATACGGAGCTGGTCTCGTACCCCGAGGGAGGAATCGATAACGACTCTCAAATAGGACGAAAGGAAGAAACAGGACTGTTCCCGCCACTGATAAATGCAGGGGACCAACGGGTTCCCCCCTGGGAAGAGGAAAATTTCTCAGGGGTGTAAAACATGGGAGACCAGCCACGGGGAAAACGGAGAAGGAACAGGGCCCCTGCAAACTCATACTAACCCGATTCTGTCACCGGGGAAGTTCTATAACAGGTGACCCACGGTTCAACAGAAAAAAAAGTATGCCTAAATTACAGACTGCACGTGGCAGGCTGGCTAGAACAAGGGGAATTGTGTCCCACGGTGTCCGAAGAGCCGGGGTTGGCATGGAGTTGCAATGAAAACCGTCCACGGAAATCCAGAGAAAAGTGAAAATAGGAAATCCGTAGGAAGGGAGGGGGGAAGGGGGGGGTGGATGTGCCACAAATGACTACGACCTGCTCAGGGGAGGAGCCCTAACTAGAAAAAGACCGTGGTAAAAATCGAGGAGCAATAAGACAGTTGCCGCGGCAAGGACTAACGAGGGAAACACCTAACGTGGTCCGAGGGGAGGTCTGGTGAGACATTTCGCGGGGGGTTATTGGGATGTTAATAAACGGTTCCACCGTCGATGGAAAAGGAAGTTTAAATGGGGGGGAAACTCCATGGGTTAGAAAAAAAACCCTCTTGGTAAAAACGGACAAAAACTAGAACTCGAAGTCGATAAGGCGAAAACAAAAAAACGGAGAATTGAGAAAAGAGAAAGAAAGGGAAAAAAGGTCGGTCCCGAGTTTCTGGGTGAAATAGGAAGAGGAGCATCCAGTGAACCTCAAGGCAAGGGTTCATTGCGTCCCAAGTCCCGTCATGCACCAACGGAACCCTTGAAAGAAGGAGAGAATTCGCTGCCATCGGAAGGCGCAGAGAAACCGCTGAAAGGCTCGTTGACCGCGATTGCAAGCACTCTCCAAAAAAATGAGGGGATCAGACACCTTGATCATGTCCACGTCGCAAAAAAGGGAGGCTGGTGCATCACAATTGACGGGCAAAAAACTCTAAACCGAACGGTCACTCTGATTTAACGTGGGAAAAAAAAAAGCCTGCACCGCAAACAATGGGACCGGAACACCGCCAGCAAGGTCAAAAAAAGTGGGGCCGTTGGAAGATAAGAATGGGGAAGACGGAGCCCAGAAACAGGGCAACCGCTGTGATAAACAACCGTCACCGGCGGAAGAGTCTGGTAGGGGGAACAGCACGAGGGAAATTGGTCAGGACGAGGGTCGGGAAACCAGTTTTTGTTCAGGAAACGGACGACGCAAACCAGGGAACCAGGGTCACGAAAACACAAAGGGGGGCGGACCAGCCGTCAATCAAAAGCAAAAAAAAAACACAGCCGGACCAGGGAAGGCAAAAGAGCCGCAGGAATAGAAAAGAAACAGCAATGCCCGGCGGTTTAAAAGGGAAAGAAGGCGGGCAGCCCCAAACCGCAGGAATACAAAAACCGATGCCAGAATCAGCATCAGCTGGGCGAAGAAACGGTCCGTTGACGAAAACATCGTCCACGGTGAGTCTTTTCGTTCAGGGGGCGTAAAAAAGGTGGGGCTGTCCGTCTTCTACAGTGGGAAAAAAAAAAAAACGTGGAACGACTTAAAGAAATAGCCCCCAAGCAGGGGACATATTGCTTGAACAGACCACATTCCGGGTGAGCAAGGACACAAGTGACCCGCCGAAAAAACCAAGCAATAACACGAAAAGCGTCTGGGAAAACCATGGGGTCCGGAGCATAAGAAATTGGGAAAAAACCCTACTCCGGCCATCAAAGGGTAACTTTCCCTCCTGGAAAAAAACGAAGACAATCCCACTTGGGCCCCTAATACAAAAGTCAGAACGCAACCCCAAAGCCAGAAATAAAAGCAGCGGGATATACATACCAGAGAAAGGGAGTAAGAGAATTGAACTCATGGAAAAAATCAAAAAAAGGGGTAAAAGTGTCTAACGAAGGTAGCCCGTTGTCGACGCACAAGGAAAAAACCAAAAAACATCACCTTGTTCGCCGAAAGACGCAACAATCACGCCCAAGTCTCTGGAGCTCTCCCTAAAAGAGAAAAAAACAAAACCACCGCCATTCCGTAGGCCAAAAACAAAAAAAAGCGAGCTCACATCCAAACCCTTGCAGCGGACTAAATCGGTGAAAAAATGCAGCCCGCTCAAAAGAACACCTCATTCCCACTCCGTGATTAGAGGAGAAAAGGACTCACCAACCCTGCACATCCATTTGTCGTGGGAAACATAGGGAAGGTTGGTGTCGCAGCGGAGGAAAATCAAAAGGGGGGGGTTGGGGACTCTGAATCACGAAAACCCTCCTTCTGAACGACCATCAAAGGAAAAGACTACACAACAGCATGGAACGAATAAAGGGAGAGTGCCGAAGAAAATCCGCCGGATGACAAAAAAAGGGACCTCACCGGTTTAAAAGTTGGGAAAAGGAAAAGTTGAACTTCAGAAGTAGAAGAACAAAACGCTACTGCACAACGGCCGGGCCGAAAAATAACGGTTTCAAGTGGTCCTCGAAGGGAAAAAAATACATAGGGGGAAAAGGTCAAGGATCAACCGTTACCGGGCAAAGATGGGGGACAGTCGATCAAGGGGAAAACTGTTGCCGTCAACCGAAAAAAACAAAGGTCCAACACGGCGTCGAAAAGGGGAAAAAAAAAGAACGCTCAATGATCGGTCTTTGTTCGGCAGGGGTATTATATCAAAAAAAGCTGAAATAAAGGGCACACGTAAACTTGGAGAATCAAACCCACGGCCCACCGATGTGCGGGGTCATCATAAGACATAAATGTCGGAAAAACTGAAATATACTGGTGGGATTGACGGAGGGGAGGAAGCTCGAGACAATAAAAACAAGAGTCGGCAAAGGCAAGGATACCAGGACGGGCTGACCTGCGAAGGAAGTATCGTGGTGGAAGCGGCAAGAAACAACTCTGTGAAAGACAGAAAGGGAAAAAAGGTAACATCGGTACCGGCCTGCAAGAAAAAAAAACAGCGTTCATCCCAAAACATCCAGAAGGAAAGTTGAAAAAGACGCACGAATGTAAAGGGGTCAAAAAAAAGGGGGTACAAACGGGTTCTGGGCTAAGCAAGGAGGAAAAAGAAGGAGCTTGGTGATCCAAGGCCCGGTTCCAACACGATGAAAAGAAAAAATGAAAGAAACGCTGGGGGCAAAAAGGAAGGCCGGTTAAGACGGAGGACACCCAGGGTCTTCAAAAGTTTGAGAAGTGTGGAGGGAAGAAACACACAACCCGGCCCGGCGACTAAAGCAGACCAGGCTGAACAAAGAGGTTGAGAAGTTAAAAAATTAATACAAACAAAAGAACGATTAGTGAGGAAAGATAAGAGACTGTCACCCAATGGGAGGAAACGAAAGTTGAAGCACTACCGATGCAAGGGGGGAGAAAAACTTCGACCACTTCAGCCTGTTTGACGCTAACGGTGCGCGGGGAACCAGGGGCCAACGGGGGAAAAAGGGCCTATTTTTCGTAAAAAAGGTTGGGGGGTTCTAAAAAAAGGCACGGAGAAAAGATGGGGAGAAAGCAAGTGTTAGAGGGGAAACCTCGGGGAGAGGCCGCAGAAAAAAAGGATCTGTGTCAATCCACTTGATTCGGGGGGGCAATGTGCGGTAGGGGGGTACCCTTTTCCGGGGAAGAAGGCAGGCCGGGGAGGGTAATACCTGGCAAGAAAAAAGAAGACGCAGGTACAGAGGTTCTGACCGCCTTGAAAAAATTGAAGGCTCTCCCAAGCAGCCAACCTGGGTCGACCGACGCTCCGGGAGAAAAACATAGTGAAAGGAAAAAAAAGGGAACTGCAAAGTTTCTAGCCAGGGGAAGTAGGATGTTTTTGACTGAGGAAGAGGCCAACCCTCCAACCACCCGTTCACATCGGTGTGGGGCAAAAAAAAAAGGGGAACAGCAGAAGGGAAAAACGAGTTTTGGTCGAAAGGGAAGAACTCGACCAAGGAAGTCTGATCCCGCCTTAACCTGAGTCCGAAACGGAGAAAAACGCTTCGGGACCGGCAAATAGGACATCCAAGAAGGGAGCGGAAAATTATACACCAAAATTACAGGGGAAAGAACCGATTGTGGCCCCGGGGAGAGGGGAAAACGGTGACCTACGTGGATGGAGCGGGAACACGGCCTTGTTCACAAAGGGGGGGGGGGCACCATGAAGAGGAAGTCCAAAGAGGGAGACGTTCAAATAAATATGGGAGGGTGTTAGGGAAAGGACGGGGGAAAGCTACCGTGAAAAAAAGCTCAGAAAGTAAAGTGTATAAGGAAAAAAAAAGGGAGGGGGCACTCCGAGAAGTCGTGGGGGCAAACGATGGGCTGTGGGGGTGGAAAAAAGACTAGCTGCAGAAAAAACCGGGAAGTGTTGTTACCCACAGGAAAAATTGTCTGTTAAGGGGTCAGGCGGGACCGGTCAACCGCCCATCGTTAATCCAAAAGTAAGTTAGGTGGCCATTGAGGGGAACCAAGGGGGACAGTAGTTTATCATGAACGGGGGCCGGAGAGGAGGTCCAAGAGGAGCAAGAAAAAGGGTGGCACTTTTTTGGTGCAGGGGTCTTCAAACCGATGGATCAAAGGAGGAATTGGCAGCGAAGGGGGGCGGAGAGACAAGCTTTGTAAAAAAATTGGTTACGTTTACCGTAGGGAGGCCTTGCCCAAGAAGGGGAATCGCGCAGGGAGCGGTGGAGGGGAAGGAGACTACTGGAGGTCGTCCTTTACAAAGGATGTTCCAAGGGAGTTGTGTCAGCTTGCGGCAGCGCCGGCTAACCGTCCTATTAGGCCACCGAACAGGTGGCTTGGGCCGGGACGAACTCCTTGGCGGGGTAACCTCGAATTAGTCGGGGACACCTCGACAGAAAAGAAGGGGTTCACTTCAGGCCAAGAACAAGAGAATAACCCTGGGGATTATTAGAGGCCTTCTCAAGGGTGTCTTTTCCCGGGGGGCAAGGAAAAAAGACCCGACCTTGGAGACAAAGGAAAATAATGCGGAAGAACAGAACAGAGGACAGAAGTTCCCACGAAGAAAGTCGGCAACGAAAACCTCCCTTCATGGCATCAAGAAACAAAGAGAAACTAACGATTGAGGCTTTCAAAGTCAAACAAATCCTGTGCTTCCAAATGGCTTTTTTCATCGCGGTCCCGGTGACAGAAATTCCAGGGGGCTCGGAACAAGGGAATCGTCTTCCAGACCGCCTCGAAGAAAAAAAAAACGGGAGGCGTATGATGTGCCGAGATAACTTCTGCCTCTGGCCGGGAAGGGGGTTTCCGGAAAAGTGAACAGGAAACTTGTCCGAAAGCAAAAACTACAGACGATAATTGAACCAATTCCTCTCGTTCAAAGCGAGGAGATGGTAGCCACGGGAAAACGGCGATAACCTACTTTTCAAAGAGAACCTAGGAAAACAGAAAAGGAATGCAGACAATAAAAAACTGGCAACTTCCAGCTTGCTGGAAATAATTCCTTGAGGGGTGCAGGCACAAAATGAGGGGGCCCAGGATGCAAACTAAAAAACGGTAAAATCAGATACCTCACGAGAACGAGGAAAAAGGTGGCCGGCCATTATTCCAAGGCGAAAGGGAAACGAAGGACCTGACCAAGGTGGCCACGAACCGTGGCCCTTTGGAAAAGTAGGGGCCGAACGATTTCCAAAGGCACCAGGGGGTTTTGACGCTGCACAACAACACTGGCAGCTAAAAGGCGCTTCATTCAGGACGGAACCAAAGGGCAGGTTGACCAGAAACTTGGTCCGCGCAAAAAAAAAACACACCAGTGTAACTGTAAGGGGGGGGAATCATTAACTTGATGAGGGGAAAAATCTCGGTACTCGACAAAAGCTTCATCAACTCGTCAAAAAAAACGGGAGGAAAAAAAAGGAAAAAATGAAAAGGGTAGAACAAAGATCGAAATCCAGGAAGGCCTAAAAGGAAAGGGGGGACGGTGCGCCCAAGGGGGGGGCAAAGTCCGGGAAACCCCGGCCGCCACACTAAACACCATCATAAGAAATGTAAAAAAACATAAATAGAGAAGGCGTAAACAATATGCACTCGAGGGAAATACCTCAACGCTTGAAAAAAGGGGGGGACGGATAAGACACGTTGATCCGGGTGTAAAAAAATCAAGGAGTGGGCAGCCAGGGGAAAGATAGAAGCCGAATGAGGTCAAATTAAAACCGGGACAAACAGCCCTCAAACGACAAGGGAACCGGGGACAAAAAGGCCAATTGGGTCTAAACCTCGGGGGGTCCGCGGGAGACCAGGACCGGGAGGAAGACGGAGTTTAGAAGGAAAGAGAAACTTCAAGCTTAAAGTTGCAGGAAGTGGGAAGCATCAGTCCGCGCGGTCCGGCGAAATGCAAAAAAGGGAGCGAAACCAAGGGTTCCATTAAAAACATCATGAAACATACCTTACGTCCAAATGGGCAAAAGAAGGCGATATGGGAGTCATAGATCTGGAATCTATACTATGCAATGCTAACCATAGAATCGGGGGGTCAAAACGTCCCCGAATTCACAGAAAAAAGAACACGGCCACAAAGGAAAAATCCCCCTCAAATTGTGAGACAAGTCCGTGAAAAACTCAATGATTCTCCTGTGTGACCATAGATGGGGACAAAAGTGGTCTTCACTAAAAAGGCTTGTAAGTCCTGCCCGGATCGAGATCTTCCAAAAGGATAAAAAAAATGTAAACCAGTTCGAATGTAGCTTCCCACAGTTAAAAATAAAAAAAAAAAAGACCGGAGGAACTTTCCCATGGAACATTGTTGTCAAAGTTTGGGCACCTGACAAAAAAAACGGGGTTGCCTCCTTAACGCTAGACGGTGAGTAAAGGCCCCAGGAGGGTCCTCCGACGGGCGAAAGGGATGAAGTGCTCACGGGCCCACTTCAGCACCAGGGAAAAAAAGTACCAGTGCAATTCCGAGACAAGCTGATAAGGAAAAACAGAGCGAATGCTTCCAAAGGCAGCGAGAAGTGATAGGAAATAACCAAACCCAGCTCAAACGATTGGGGAAAACACGACGAGACTCCACCGCCCCCAAACATCTAGTAGGACGGGAAACCGTCCCTACACAAAATCACCAGCAAGTAAAGGAAGAACGCCAATTGCGGCTCAAAGAAAACACTTACTGGCTTTTCCTACCGATATCAGTCAGGGGAAAGTGTCAAGCCAAAGGGGGGAGGACGGGGAAGGAACGAAAGCCGGGAAAATCAAAAAGTCGGGATTTACTAATTTTGGAAAAGGGCAGAAAAAGTCAGACAGGTTTGGGGAACGATGTCAAGCCCCTCGAACACGCCCTTCCACGAGAAAAGAGCAAAGTCGTGACTGGCTCAATCAGGAAAAAAGTGGGGAAATTAGGAGAAAATCAGGAAACAAGCCTCTCAAGGGGGAAAACGGGGGAACGGAGGATTCGACCATGATGTCCAGAAACGACAGGGGGGCCAGACCTCTGAAAATCACGTGGAAAAAATTGCACCCACGACCAGGGTACATAAAACAGCGTCAGCAGGAACAGAAAGAGAAAAAAGTTGCGGGAGGGAAGAGCAAGGCTTTTCGCAGTCAAAAGAAAGGTCAAAAAAAAAAAAAAACAAACGAAGCCGCCGGGGGGGGGAAGCCCAAAAAAAAGGGGATGAAACGAGCGGGGAATGGAGAAAGGAGCTCGTTTCAGATTAGAAAAGGGAAAAGGGGGACAAGCCACGGCAAAAGAGGGGTGGGAGGGGGGTCTGGTGCGTACTCAAAGCAAAAAAAACGGAAATCGCTTTATCTACCGGAAAGAAGCTCGAACTCCAGGATCGACGAGCCGTCAAGAACAGGGGAGACGGGAAAGAATCGGGGGGCAAGGAGCAACAAATGACGAACCCGCACCAAAAGAAAAAAGGGGCCAGGTAAGGACATCAGGCAAAAGGCCTGAGGAAACCGGAACCCGACCGAGGCGGGAAGGGGGACTACCGCAGACCCGAGGTCCACTGCATGAAGATAGAAAAAAGAAATGAGCAAGGCTGGAAAATTCACGTGAGCAAGAAAGGACACGTTGGACGCCAGATGGTCAAAACATCATGTACCGGTGAATCGTCTCAAACTGGTGAGGCCCAAACGGAAAAGTGTTTTGCAGAAGTTTTCAGGAGAAAAAATCAGGCTTCAAAAAAGTTTTCAGGGAAAAGGCCCTGAAAGAGGGGGGTGGAAACGATTTCGGCACAAATTAAAAAAAGACGAAAAACAAACAACACAGTAGAGAAGGGGGGCGATCGAACGAAAACGCTGTCAGGGGGTGGAAAGAAAAACCTCGCCGAGGAAAAACAGGGGTAAAGGAACTCACCCTTGAAAAACCCGTTGTGTGGACCCTGAAATCCACAAAAAAGGTCACCTTAACTGCCGGGGGAAAATGGGGGGGCAAGAAGAGACCTGAGGACAAAAAAAGGGCTGGGGGAGCTTAATGAAGTCAAAAAGGTAGGGAAAGAAAAAAGTCCATGGGGGACGCAGGAGCAGAAAATCTGTCCATGTACCGGGAGTGCTTCCAGAGGTCTTGAAAAAGAAGCCGGGGGTCGGGTCCCCGGGTGAACAAACGGGAATGGAAAAGGAAGGACGAAATAGGGTTAAAAGACCTGGCAAAGGAGAGGACCAGTACGAAGGGGGGGTATGACCAAAAGAAAACCAAATATAATTGCAAGTCCGAAGAGGCTCAAAAGGTCGCAGGAAGAGAAACGCCCGGATGTAAAAAAAAAGAGCTCACGAGAATAACGAGAATCATTTTCAACGGCGAAAAACTGGGGCCTAATTCCCATACAAACAAACCCAGGGAAACCTCGGTTTCGTGGGGGGAACGCAGAACGAGAGAAGTAAAACGAGTTTTTTGATCAGGGGACTCCGACCCCCCCCCCCTCCAATGACAGTAGCCGTCGCGCCCCGGCGGCCCGGAGGAAAAAGGCGAAACACGACTGCAGGGAAGGAGAAGCCGAAAAAAGCACCAAAAGTTGACTATGGAAACAACGTAAAGCAGGCCAAGGTACTTGAAACCTTTGAATGACCAAATGGGTCCGATTACAGTGGGGGAAGAAGGGGAAAGGGGGGGAAAAAGGCAAAAAGGGGGCAACGGTTAACATCAAAAGTCTACATTTCAAAATTCCGGACAGGGAGTGTTTCCAACCGGGACAAACGGGGCAGGTTTAAGAAAGGGATTCCACAGGAAGGTGGCGAAAAATGAGGAGGGCGTTTTGTCCGTAAAGGCGGTCAGTAGAGGGGGGGGGGAGGGATAAAGCGTTTCAAACTGGGCTGAGGGGGACGGTCAAACGAAAGCGGCCAGAAAGACGAGGCAGAACACCTAAACAATTTGCTGGAGAAAATAAAATGGGAGTTTGACGCATGGGGAGAAAAAAAAATTGTGGTATGGGGGGGGTGTAGAGTCTGAAAGGGGCCGAGTCCCCAGGTGGTGGGACCACTCAAAAGCAGGTGGTGTTAAAGGGGCAGGAAAAAAAGCTTACTACCTTGGGTGGGAGGGGGGGTTTTGTGACGGGAGGGGTGCCCCGATTCGCCAAGAGCGCGGGACTGGGTGGTGCATTTTCGACTGTAAAAAAATCGGTTCAAAGGGCGGGGGGGGAAGTACCTTCGCTCCCAGGGGAAACAGGGGGGAATCAAGGCTAGGACTCTATATAGGATTTTTCGATGTCAAATTACCAAATGGGGGGGGAAAAAGAAACTCAGAAATTCCAGGTTAACTACTCCTGAAAGGGGAGATTCTTAGGCCAGCTTGCCTGTAAGCCGTAGGTGCACAATCAAGGATTGGGGGGGCACACCAACTGGAAGCTGCCCACAAGATTGATTACAAAGTGAGGCGCAACTGGTATCGGGCTTTTCCCCAGGGAAAATTACGGGGAAAAAAAAGGAAGGAATAAACCTTCCTCGGTTTACTCAGGGAGCGCACCCCCGAAAAAGTATACAAAGTTGCACCCAAAAAAACCTGACATTTGCTGGGGTCCATTCTCCATAACGAAAACGATGGCCTAGTTAACCAGGACCATGGGGCACAAATTCCCATGAAAAACGAGTGAGACTTCCTTATCTTCCGGGTCCTGGACACAGGAAAACGCTGTCTCTGTACACTCAAGGGAAAGCACGGCAGGTGAAAGACGTGTCTCGACAGGAAGAAAGCCGGGCAGGGGAAAGGGGAAAGATGGATAAAAGAAAGGAGGGGGAAAAACCCGGTACTGCCTGCCCCAGGGAATTCTCCAATCCGAAACGGGCCAGTCCAAAAATCATCAAGCAAAAGGTCGAAGCGGTGTAAAGCTATCACTGCGGGGGTCGAAAAAACCGAAACTTTTGAGTACAAAACCGACACAGGGGGGAAGACAGAAATCTATTCCCAACCAAATGAACTAGTGTCACGCAGAGCTGCGAGGAAAGAGTGGTCCTGTGAAAGGGGTAGGTTCAAGGATGCCTCCACCTTTCAAAAAATAAAACCCGGTACAGTAAATAGGGGAGGAGAGGGGAGGGGAAAGGGATGCAGCAGACAAATATTGAGGAAACTATACAAAACGTCTCAAATGTTCTTGGAACCCGAAATGACTGTTTCTTCCAGATAGAAAAAGAAGCGTAAAAAAGGGAAATTTGCTGAAAAGAATCAGCACCTATTACGGTTGTCCTAAGAAAGGTCAGTCCTGAATTCGGGTTGGATCAAGCGAAAAATTATATTGATGAACAGAAAATTTGAAAAAAATGCCCTGCCGGTTAAGCTTTTATTGAAGTTCGATAGGGTCTTACGAACAAAAGAAACAAAGAAAAAAAAAAACCAATGACAACAACTAGTTGAAAGAAAATAGACTTCCGGGTGGAAAAAAACTAAGACGAGAAAGAAATACCAAAAACCTTAAGGGGAAGGGCTGCCAAATGGCTTTCAAAACACTCAACCCGAAAAAGAGGGAGAACCACGGAGCGAGAGAAAGTGAAAGCAAGTAATCTGAAGGGACCATAACGAAATCCTAAAACACCTGGGTTCTCTTTGGGAGGTAGTTAACTTTTCAACTTGAGGTCGAAAATGTCCGCCTGGGAAAATGGGTCCCCAACGCCAAACTTCGAGCCGAGGGGCGAACCGGGGGGCCTGATGAACGGGGGAAAAGGTTTGGAAAGACCGCCGAGGGGGGAAAAATAATAAGTCCTAAAAAAGGCAAAACAGGAAACGGGGTAAGGAGGGGGGAAATCTAGAGACCGAAAAACGCTGGGTGAAAAATGTCAGGGCCTAAACCAGGACAACTAAAAACGATCCCCATGAGAAAAGCCGGTAAGGAAATAGCCTTAAGGTCTTCCCATTTGGGAGAACCTTACACCCCGGCACCTCGTGTAAAAAAAACCGTCGGAAACAACTGCAAAAGAAATCCGGGTAATTCGGAGTAAAGTAAAAGTAAAAAAATCTATACTCATCCCTTGACAAACAAAAGAAATCGGAAGCCTCCCGTCAATAAAGAACCAGAAGAATTTTGCTGAACAGGGGAAATGTGGGGAACCGCACAACATGCTTCCTGCAGGGTTTCCAGAAAAAAAGGTGGCCAGCAAAGTCAGGAAAATTCTTTCCAATTCCGAACCTCGGAAAGGGTAGCATCATGAAAAAAAAAAGCAAAGGCAAAGAGTCGGCGACAATTAAACACTAACTTTGCCAAAGAAAAGCCATAATCCAGGCCCGGCATGAAACTTTCCTAAATACAAGAGGGGGGCCGAAAAGAAGAAAAATCGACCCAGCCCTTTCGAGGACCCAGCGAAAAAGGGTGAAACTTGGCACCCGCAAGGGGGGGAACAACTCCTGAGGGGCCTAGAAAAAACGAAAAAAAACTGCGAGGAACGGACCGCGGAGAGAAAAAAGTGCGAACAACTCAAAAGGATAACGAACACCTCGAATGCGAAAACGAAAGTACTTCTTGAAAGAACTTGGATCAACGTTCACCCGGACAACAAGCCCGGGGACGCTGGGCGAAGAGAAGCAAATGGCAGCACAAAAGAAGAAAACCGATGAAACAAAACAATGCAACACAAAAAATCAGCCCCAGCCCTCAAAATCGAGGGAGCAACTGAACACTCTTCCTGAGAACAAAAGGCCAATCCGGAGAACCCCAAAAACTCCATTCCAAAAGAAGTAGGGAAAGTGGCCGAAAAACTCCTGGGAACCGACTTTCACAGAAAAGTGGGTTTCTTTTTCTGTTGACTCGGCTGGTGGTATCGAGGACAAAACGAATTCCAAACCATTTTACTCCCGAACCCTCCTTCAGGGGCTACCTACTTTCACATCAAGGGGAGCACAGGTACGCGGGGGAATGATTCAAGGGGAATGACCGATAATCGAAGGACTTCGAGAACAAAGGGGGGGGTACCTTTGGGAAGGAAAAAAAAGAGGTTGAATGCTGGGGGGCTCCACGCTTAAGGGGGAAAAAACGCAAACTGGCCGGGAACAACCATCACGTAGTCACGTGCCCTCAGCAAAGGGGGGGACAAAAAAAACAGCGTCCCACGGTAAGATCATCACCTTTGGAAGGGACGGAAACTGGGTAAAAACGATCGCTGGTCGCCGTCCCCAACGGACCACTCCTGAAGTGCCAGGTTCTAAAAATGCTAGGGGCATCCGTCAAAAAAAGGCGGGGCGAGGCGTAGGACGAGGCGAAACATCTGGAGGAGAAAAGTTCAAGTAACGGCGAAGCTAGGGGGATTGGTTCTTGTGGGCCAGCTCAGAAACAGAAGAACCGAAGCGATCGAACCTTGCACGAGAGACGAAAAGACGGGGCGGCAAAAAGAGGAACCAGCGTCAAAGGGGAGGAGGCAAACTCGGTCTACGGGAATAATGGTTTCCAGGGCGTCAGAAAAACAAGCAAGAAAAAAGCCGAGAAAACAGTGGGGCCAGGGGGGGAAAACAAACTGAAGACAAGGTTGACAAAGGGACAACGACCAGACAAAAGTACCTCCGGAAAACGCTCTTGAATTGGAATTCTAAACCAAAAAGGGGCCGAGCACGACGGGGACGTGAAGAGAACCGGGCAAGACGAATGGCCACCGGGGAAGCTGTAACCCGGCAAGACTCTCAGACATTTGTAGAAAAGGGGAAGACCCTGGGGGTCCAAGGGGTCAGGGAGAAAAAACAAAGCCACTGGAACGGAACCTTGCAGGCCCGGGAAAAAACGCCACGGGGCCAAGGGGAAATCTCGAAAAAAACAAGAGGAGAGAAAATAGAATAAGTGTTGGGAAAGAAAAAAAATGAAAAAGCCCCAAACGATGGGGACTGGCAGAATTTTGATCCAGATGGAGATGGGGGGGACGGGGAAGGACTGCGCACCATGGGACCCGAAAAAGTGAAAAAGACCCGCGTCGGTAACAGGAAAAGCCGGAAAGGGGGGAGGGGAGGGTCGGGCAGTTGGTCCGAGCAACGGGGAGGATCAAGGCCCGGAATATCCCACTGCTTCGGGTAATGCAAAAGAGGTCGAGCGATAAAACATAGGAGGGGTGCACACGACCTGGAGACGGGACCGCCTGGGGAAGTGTCCACCGGAAAAACACAAATGCAAAGCTTTTCTAAATGGAAAGCCGGGGGGAGACTTAAAGGTTTCGGGGTTCCTCAAAATGCCAAAGTGGCAGGATATGGGCAAAAAGAAAACTGGTCCCTGGGGGAATCTCCGCGACGAACATCTTTTGAATGTGAAAATCTCGATCCGAAATTGATTAACCTGTCGCAAATGGGGGTCCCCTCATTACGTATACAAAAAGGGACACAGGAAAAAAAAAAAATCGTTGGGAACGTGGAAGCGCCCGGTAGGAAAGAACATAGGAAGCAGAGTTGTTCCGAATAAAAAAAGGGACGAACTGAGGGAAAATCGAAACACATAAAAGCGAGGACTCTTCCAGACTCCCGGTTACACAAAAGAGACGAAGAGAAAAAAAGGAGGGGGGCCATCCAAATATTCGGGGACAACGAGAAGCCCCTGCCCTTTGACTCTGATTAACCCCCTGGGTCGAGGGACACGGGGAAAAAATAAGGATGGAGGGCTCGGACCACGTCAGTAAGAAAAAAAGATTTCCAGGTAAAAGGTGAAAAAAAGCAAGACAAGTGAACCCAAAAAACGGAACCGGAGACCCGCGGAGTAGGCTTAAAGGCAAACCTTAAGGCAGGCAAGAAAAAGAAGGCTCGTATTCGTTGAAGGGAGGAAGTAAGGGAGAGAGCGGAAAGACAAAAACGATGTCCCCCTTGGACGGAAAAGCGCAACCATGAGAAGGTGGTGTGAAGCCAGGGCAACGAAACGAGCCAGGGGATTCGGTTTTGCATTCTGTCAGGGAACAGAGGAAGACCAGGGGCGTTTGAAGGGTGAGCAATAGGAGTCCCAGGGCTGTTAGCCCCCTCAATGGGGTTGCCGGGACTAAACGAGCAGGCGCGGCAAGGGAAACAGAAAAATAGTTTTTGTTTGGGTTGTCCGTGAACCTAGGAGGGGAGCAAATTGTGGGCTCGGGGGTAAGGAAAAGGGCCCGACTGTGGTGGAGTGACGGGGGGGAACCGTCCGATCCCCATTCAAAAAAAATCGCGTCATGGGTAGACAAAGGTGGAAAAGGAGGTTAAAGAGAACGGGTCGAAGCTAAGCCTGGGGGGAAACTACTGGTATAAAAAAAGCCGACGTTGCAGAAAAAGGTATTTTAAAAAAAAAAACAAATGGGGAGACTGTAAAAAACTGCCCCGGGGTTGAACTAAGTAAATTGGGAAAGTTCTAAGAGAGGAAAAGATTATGGAGAGACAACAACGATGGATTAAACCGCGCTCAAGGAGGCGGTCTAAAAAAGGTTGGTAAAAGAAAAGAAGGAATGCCGCCGGACCCATCACTTTGTCCCAAGGGGAAGACTCCGGGAACTATTCAAGTCCGAAAGCAAGCTCCCATGTACTTGGTGTTTTAAAAAAACCAGAAAATAAAGATGCAAAAAAATATGTTCAACAAGGCCAAGGGTCAAACGCTCAACGGATCGGGGGAAGGGAAACGGAAAATTGTAATCTTTCGTGAGTGAAAAAGGGTCGACTTTTGCTCGAACCGAAAGGGTTTCAAGGGAGGGGAGGGTGACCACGCGCTCCTAGCCGAGAGAAAAAAAACGAAAAGGCTGGCCGTAATAAACTTTCCGGCGCAACCTTGCTACACCGAAGGGAAGTAACCCGGGGAGACTTTTAAAGGGGGGGCAGGTACGGAACCGTACATCTATCAGGAACAATTTCGGAAGGAAAAAAGGACCGAAGAACATCGTACTTCTCCTAAAAGGGGGGCAAAAACGGTGAGTAAACATGACTCCATTAACGTAACCAAAAGGGAAAGCGTTCCCTTCCAAGGGAAGGGGGGGAAGGGACATCTTGAACTGGGGAAGGTGGAACACCGGAAATCAACCGGGGGAAAAAAGACCAGGGTCAACTAGGAATCTTCGGAATGCTTTGGCACCTTTTGGAAAAAAAATTCGAAATAAAGGCGCAGAAAGACTGACAGAGAGGATGAAGAAACCTATCGGCCGGTGAATCGACAGTACTAAAATTTCCGCTGGGGGACACTCTGCCATTCAAACGGGGCTCAATGGAGTAGGGGGTGATGACCGGGATTGGCAGCCTCCACCCGGGGGGAAGGGGGGGTTAAGAATTGTCGGGGGAAAGGGGGGTCGGGAAGAGAGGGGATAAGTGCAAAAGAAGCCACAAAACGTCTTAGATGGAGATATCTTAAGTTCAGGGACTTTGCCTTAACCTATATCGGCCATAGGAAATGCAGACAAACCCGGCATGGGGGAATCTAGCCAGAAACCACCACCGTCTAACCCGCACTCCTAAAGGGGGACAAAATAATTGTTCACAGCCTTTCAGAGAAAAAAAAAAGAAAAGAAACAAAATTCAGGGGGGGGTGAAAGTCCTCCGTAACCTGCCGGGCGTCGAGGGGAAAGACAGAAGTAGCCACAGGTTTTAAGGGCCCATGGGAAAGAAGCGATCCCACCTGGGCAAAAAAACGCCCAAAAGGGGAAGCCCGAGGGAAAACCGGCTCTGGGAAAGGAAAAAGGGGAGCATGCCACACATCCGGGACTTTTGAAAGCCGGAACAAAAGAAAAAAAAACCCATTCATGTTCGAGCAACAAAGGGGGGAAAGCAAAAAAAAGGCTGAAGAGTGGTGTCCAAAAACCTAGGACTAAAAAAAAAAAGTTCACAAAGTCTAAACCGTCAGGGCGAAAAGCTTCTAATCACGTCAAAAAAATTGAAGTTAACCTTGTCTTCATGGGGGGGGAGGAAGGTGCCAGTTCGGGAAACGTGAGGAAACTAATGGTCGGCCAAATCACCTCTGAATCCCGGAAAAAAGCACAAAAAATTGTCCGCACTCAAAGGAAGACTAACAAGAAAAAAGTTCATCAAGATAAAATAAGGAAAGTAAAGGCCATCTATCGTCCAAACTTCCCTAGCAAAAAACCATCAAAACCATCTGCGCAGAAGTTGGGGGGGGACAAAAAGGGACTACCCGATCGGAACTTGGGGAGGTTCAGGGAAACAAGTTTCTTCGAATGTAGGGGAGAAAACATGGGGGGAAAACGGACCCGAAACAAAAGGAGGAAGCAAGTTCGGGAAAGGTCTCCCATTTCCGGAGGGATCTAAGGAACAAAGAAACCTAGCCAGAAAAGTAAGACCCCTTAAAAAAAAGGGTTGTAACGTTGGCCTATCAAAAAAGTAAGGGCAAAAAAAAAAGAACTGAAAAAAAAAAAGGAAAAAGCAAACTTGGGCGGTAACATTCCCTCCTTGAAAAAAGCTTCTCTAAAGAAAAAGGCTGTGAAAATAGGCCACCTCGCGGACCCACAGCGAACACCCTCTAGATGAAAGGGTACAATGGGTCTGCCTAGCACCCAAAGGAGTGGGATGGGACCCGTAACCTACCGTTCCCAAAAAAAATTCTGAAGCCCCATCCGACGGAAAATAAACAAAAAAACAAGACGCAGACAAAAAAACTTCTCCCTCGGAACGAAACGTCCAAACACCCCCAAAAGATGGGGGGAGATCCTAATGCGGAAAGAAAAACAAAACCCCCCATAAAAACAATTAAAGGCTCAAAAGACAAATATCGCTACAAGGACCAAAGCGGGCGGCCAACCGACCGGGGGGGGGGGCGGCAGCCAAACCCCCCGGGCAAAGCCGCGTTATTGTGACCCGGGGTACGAACAAAGACAAAATCCAACAGCCAATGGGAGGGGTCCTGGGAAGAAGCGGTTGTGTCGGGAAAGGGAGACATCCTACTCCATAAATTGGGGGGAAACTGAGACAAGTCAAGAACAGGACGAGAGACATCCCCGCAAGGAGACCGAACCCTGCCGTAAATGCCAAGGAAGGTCGAAATGAAAAAGAAGAAATTATAAAAAAAAACAGGTACCGGGGGGAAAGGGGGTTAACTTCTACCTGAGGTCTCCAAGAGGGACCGAAAGTTCCAGAAAAAGAGGACCAATAGGGTTCACCGTGTCCCATGTGAAAAAAAAAAGGCGGTATCCCCGTTGGGATTGCAAAGGGGATTTTACCTGTCTGGTCTCCGTCCCCCCCACTGACCCGAGGGGAGGTTCATCTTCGCTCATCAAAGGCCACATGAATCAGGGGGGGTGGGAGAATCTGGAAACGGTCAAAAAGTATATGGCTACCATGAAATAAATTACATAAAACCCAAGGTAACTGGGTGCGGGGGGGTGTGCTGAAGCAGTCATAACCAGCGCCGGAAATCGACCTACCCTTGATAAAAAATCGACCCGAAGAGAACACCAATACGCTGACATAAGTCGAAAAATCGACCATGGAGATCCTTCTTTTTACTTGCAGGAGGGAAGTCGGAAACAGCCTCGTTACTTTACGCAACTACAAGAAGCAATCCCAAACCGGGAAGGAAGACACCCTAAAAAACACTCGTCCAAAGGAACAAGAGAAAGACCGGGAAAGTACCGAAAGAATATGTCCTTCATCCAAAAAACTTGGTCGAAAAAACCTTTGTGGGGACGATGATATTAGAGGGATTGCCAGAAAAAAGGCAACAGGTGAAAGCCCACATTGCCGCCATCACCCAAATTAACTCTGACTTCCATTAAAACTTTTGATTTCGAACCCCATCGACGGGAGGCTCAAGGGGGAAGAACATGGCCTGGAAAACGGTATTCTTATCGGCCAAAAAGGATCGACCACACAAACACAGAGGGGGGTATTAATAAGATAGTACATGAAGCTCCTAATCCACACCCGAAAATTGAACAATTGATGCCCTCGCCTAGGAAATTATTGGGGGAAGGGAAATCGACACACAGCCTTTTTTTCCCAACATGGGGAAAAAAGAAAGGGACCACAAAAAACTACCACCTCGGGGAAAAAGGACTATTGGCTAAACAATCCAAACCTTACCCTCCTTTATAGAACCCAGGTAGCATCTTGCTTCCAGTGCAGTGTCACATAGGGGGGACTATGCGAAAAATCTTAAAAAGTCCCAGTCAGCTAAAGGAGGACGGAAGAAAACGGGAGGGGTCACCGTGAAAAGGCAAAAGTAAGGGAAAAGTTGTTCTAACCTGCCCCAAGTGTTTCTCACCTTCCATAGAGTGGGAAAAGATACCCCGGATAGTCAAGGGGGAGGGGAGGGGAAAAAGGCGACCCTTTCAAAATCAGGGCGCTCCACCGAAAAATAGTTTGAGGGGGGTACTGAGAGGGGGGAGCAAAAGTAAATCAGGGGCCTTCAAGGGAAAAGCATTATAAGAGAGGCAGGGTCCACCTCGGTGGCATGTGCGCAAAACGGGGGGAAAGTTCCGGAGGGGGGAACCAGAGGGGGTTTGCAGGGATCAACCCCTCGAACCACGTCGAATCCAAAAAGCCAGTAGAAAAAACTCGATCAGGTTGGTAACTGAGGGGAAAAAATGGTTTCCGTAGAGACAAGCTAGGGACATACATAGTTTCTCGGCAACGGAAGGAAGAAATTGACCTGAAAGTTAATGTGTATTTACAACATTTGGGAAAACAAAGGGATTAACTTTCTTCCCGGAGGGGGTCAACTGCGTGGTCTACCTGGTCTCATTGGGGCACCCCTAGAAATCCACATTCACACGGGAGCAGACGGCAGGGGGGGAAGAGGAATCGTAACCGATAGGTACGAACAAATGGCTCGGAGTTCGAACGGTCAAAATCGAAAAGGAGGTAGGAAAGAGGAGTGTCAACCTGTAAATTGGGAAGTCCGCACGGCTTGGGGAAAGCCGAGTGACAACGACAAAGGAAAAAAAAAAAGTGCCTGAAGGGGGTGTGTAGGAAGGGAACGCCAAAACCCCTGGGGCCTAGGGGGGTCAAAAAAGGGGTTGGATCCCTTGATGAAAAAGGGGAGACACCCGGGTGTGTAATTGGCCTGGAGTCGTCCCCTTTAGGGGACCAATTCTGGTTTGTGGTCCCCGGGAAGGGCCATTCTCGCACTCTGAGAACGGGAGGGGGTCTATGGAAACAAAAATCACGTGTCGGGGAGGGACCGTCCTAAACTGGACAGCGGCGGTAAAAGGGTCGACTCCCACTTTTGTATAACTTAGGAAGGCAGTGAAAGGGAACAATGGTATCCGACTGACGGCTCTTGTGCCCTCGGAAAACTGGACATGCCAGATTCTCTGACGGGTGAGTCAACTAACCCTGTTGGTTGTGGAGATCCGTCAAGAAAATCATTTGGGAGGGGGACACCCGGAGAAGATTGAATTTCATGGGGGCAACGTTATGAAAAAAGGCTATTCGCAGAAAGAGTCATTGCTGTCTCCAGTGAATTGTCCAAAGGTCCAGTCAAAGCCGTACCTCCTCCTTGGGAAAGAGTGCAAAAAAAAAAGACCGGAAGGGGCTACTCAGGGCAAGAGAAAAAAAGGGTCAGGAAAAAATCCCTGACGCCAAACCCTGCCTGGACAATTGTAACCCGCAAAAACGATTGAGAGTAAACCAGGAAAAGGGTTCTCGCCAAGCGCTTGGAATGGGCAACTGAGACGGTCATTTTGGAGTCTCTTGGCCGAGGGGGAACGAAGGCACAGAGTCGGGGGGATTCATCGAGGGGCAGACCAGCGGCCTCAAAGGGGAAAAACCGGAAGTGAGGGCTGCTAGGAACAATAGGACCGGCTGGTGAAGAGGGGGAGAAGGGGGGGTCAAACTGGCCCCAGCCCGGGCCGGGGTCGGGACCCGACATGCCCCGAATCTCTGAAAAAAGATACCAGGGCTCAATCTTGCAAGCCTGCCAATAAAACGTGGGAAAGTTTTGGGTACGCGGTCAACGTAAAAATTTCTTTTAAAACCGAATCATTCCATCGAGGTAACGGCCTGGCAAAATGGGGGAAACCGTTGGAAAAAAGCAAGGTAATTGGCATGACTTAAGTGGAACGGTCAAAATCAAGGGTTCCAAGAAAAATCGGATGGGAGGGGTCGTTGGAACAACAGTGTGTGGAACAGTGGGCTAAAGAAACTGCCTAGTTGCTGAACCCGAAGAGAGGGATCAAAGCGAGGTAGAAAAGAGCTTAAAGGGGATAGGGAAACATTACGGACTATCCGAACGGACCTAGTCGGAACGTGGAAGAAAGGGGGGACTGTGTGGTTTGGGAATGAAGGTTGGTCGCCGCAAACATAACCATTTATGAAAAAAAGTGGAAGGGGCGATGAGATCAAGGACAAAAATAAAAAAACGGC
>Ga0179593_1477078_pt1 | contig 27667 bp, 35 predicted proteins | sample CZODoug2_1_08_16_FD_185931 | JGI IMG/M metagenome (GOLD analysis project Ga0179593, IMG submission 185931) | Vadose zone soil fungal communities from Angelo Coast Range Reserve, California, USA - CZODoug2_1_08_16fungal (PacBio error correction) | ecosystem: Environmental > Terrestrial > Soil >...
ACTGGAAAGACTCAAATCAAACAGAAGAGGGAAGATGGATAGGCCTGTGGCGAGAGTCCACCGGTGGCAGGTCAAAGATTCAGTGCGCAGAGACGACCATGAGCGAAAAGGGATAGGGTGGTTGAGGAAGTACCACATTACAACAGCAAAGCGGGCTAGGATACGTAGTGGCCCAATGCGAATAATGTCGGTGCCGGCCATGGCACGAAACCTGGCGAGCCTTAGGGTGAAAACACTTCAGAGACCAGAATGGAATGGCAACGAAGGAGGTAAGGATCAGGAGAGAAAAAAAGGGGTTCTAGGTAGGTCACGCCACGCAGTACGTCCACTTTTCTGGCAGGGTAGTTGTAACGTGTCCACCGTACCACGCCCCAGGACTTGCTGAAAAAAGGAGAAAGATACCACGAGACACCAGCCTATAATGGAAAGCGGAGAACGGCCGGCATCGAAAACCTTCCTCCTGAAGGTCGACGACCGGGGAACTCAAGTGCAGCACTCAGCTCCCAGGGGGGCATTTAACAACATGGGCCCCGGAGGGAGTCCGGAGGAGGGACCACAGACAACCCTAACGGGACAAACAAGAGCTGTATTTGTAATAAAAGGAAGACGGACCTCCTATTTGTCGCTATTATGAAATGGGTCGACTAAGCAAAAAAGATTCCACGGTGGGTTTGTGGAAAAAGGATGGGACGAAAAATGAAATCCGGGCAGGTGGTCTATATCGCCATTTGTGGAGGAACTTCATGAATTGGTCCAAAAAAATCATGAGTAGGAAACTGTCTGAGGGTCCTGAAAATTGCACAAAAAGGAATAAAAAAAAGTAACATTAAACGCAGTTGACCTAACCACAGGGATTCAAACTTGGGGGGGAGGAGAAAGAACCAGTGCCAGATCCGGTGGGAAGGCAAAAGAACAAAAAGAACAGTTTCGCTCAATTCTTTGAAGGAAACTCTTTTCCGCACTGTGCCGCCCTGGAGGAGGTTTAAAAAAAGGCCAGCGACGGTGGGGTGTAAAGATGAGAAAAAGAAACCGAGCGGAGACAAAAACAGGCTTGCCGAGAGGAAAGAAGGGGACCTGATGAACACGCGTGAGGCAAAAAAACGCGCCAAAAAGAAGCGTGGGAAGACGGCGTTGCGGCACAGGAAAAAAGAAAAGTTCGGTCCTGAGGGTGGTAAAAGCCAAGTCGCCGGTGTACTCCTCCAGAAACACAGTGAACCAGCCCCGCAAGAGAGGACGCATCGCCCAAAGGATTAGGGGCGGGCGGCCATGCTACGGGGTCCAAACGATTTCAACACACGGAAGGGACGGAAAAAAGGGATGACCAAGGAAGCCACGACAAGGGGATTTCCCGGCAGCACCGAAAGTCTCTCATAAACTAGGACACTCATCGAAAAAAAAAAAACGGAGGAGATATCAAAAGGGTCGTATACATTTCGGCCTGAACGCAGGGAAAGAAAAAAAGATGGTGGGGCCTTCCTTGGCACAGATCCTGTTTGGAGTTGAAGACGGTTTTAGAGGGCCGCCGTCCGCATGGCCACGACCCAAAGTCATAAGGGCGGAGAAGAAAAAAAGGCAGGGGGCTTGTTCACTGACCGGACGGATGAAGGTTGGTCCACGGGAGCTGGAGGAAAGACAACCTCATGATCCGTCGAGAGAAGTTACCGTGCACCGGGCACGGTCTGCCCCAAGGAGGAGGGGAGGGAGAGGGTAGAAATAAATGAATAGTTGGGTAAAGGACCGGGAGCGGGTCAAGCACTGGGGGGGGGGGAGAGGAGCGCTTTCTGGAGAGGGACTCGGGGAGGAAACTTAACCAGACGAAGACATTCAACCGGACGGAAAAAAAAAAAAAAAAAAAGTGGGTATCAGGAAAAGAGCATTCTTTTTGGTGGGGGAGATGCCAAAGATAGGCCGCGTCGCTCTGACTGGAGGAGCACAAGACTGAATCCTTTTTGTTATGGATCCACAAGAAAGGTGAGGACATTTCGCGCGGGGGAAATAAAGAAAAAATCGGGGTTTAAGGGGCATGTGGGGGACAATTACTGAAGGTTGGTAGGGGAAAAGAAGGGAAGCCCGGTTTCAGCAAGGACCTGTGTGTGGGGAAGGAAAAACCCCCTCAAGCCTGGAAAAACCACCAGAGGCAGGGGAAAAAGGGTAATGAACCAACTAAAACATAAGTGCGTCCTGCAAAGAGGGAAAATTTCGTGCATGTGAGAAAGAAAAAAGGATCTTTTTGAAAGGAAAAGAATCGCAGACCCAAGCTGCCAGAGGGGGGGTCGGGGCAGGGAGGTCTTTCAGGCGGAAAGGGGTAGGAAGCACACCTGCGAAGGGGGGGGGAGGGCCCTATGAACATCGTTTTGTCCTGGGGCCAGGGATGAGCATCGTGGGCGATTGGGTCCGCCTGTCGGGCTAAGGACTTCATGTCACTTTGGAAGAAACGAAAAACCCTGAACAGACGTAAGCCGGTCCTCAGGGGGGGGGAGATTCACTCCTCCAACAAAGACATAAATTCCTTCACCGCGGCTACCGGTCAAACGGGGGGTCGGGGGGCTACAATCAAGGCCGAAGGGAGGGGGGTGGGAGTGACATTCGCACGCCAAAGATGCTCATTGGGTCAAAACCATAACGGGACGAAACCGGCGTACTGAGTCAGGGTTTGGGGGACAAGTAGGGTCCAGACCTGTTTTCGAATGAAAGAAAATAGGAAAATCAACAACAATAAAAAAAAAAGAAAAGAATGGGAAAAGAAAAGGGGGGAGAAAAGCGCCCAGTCGTACAGTCGACAATCGGAGAGAGACGAAACACAACGGGGGACAAGGTAAGAAGGGTCGGCGTCGATGCCAAAAGTAGAATACCTTAGCTTCGGTGCAAAGGGAAAACTGACCCTCAGTGAAGGAAACCTTGGAGAAGGCACAGAACAATTACGTCAGCAAATTGGCTTGAAAAGAAGGCGGTGAGAAGGATCGGGCGATGTAGACGTTGTGAGGGGAGAAAAAAAACACCTCCGGACGGAGGGTACAAAAGGTCTTGTAGAGACTTAACAAGGAAGCCACCAGGACGGTCTAATACAAGCAGTGAAAAGGGAGAAAAGAGAAAGGCCACATAAAATCAGTAATCGGACATCGTCATCCCCTTCGCTGGTTGAGGAAAGACGAAAAGCTGAATAATCAAAAGGAAAAAAAAACATTTCAGCCTTACACGAGGGAACGCTTCGGAAGAAAAAAAGGGTCGGCGATTCCCAAGATCCGAACGGTCATACATCAAAAGTTTTAAATTCAGCAAAACACGCAAGGGAACCAGAAGGGTTTCGCGTGCGAAAAAGCATGAAAGGGGTGAGAAGAAAGTGTTACAGCACACCAAAAGGGCCCGGTTCCGAGAAACAAATGGGAAGGCCTGCAAGGAACGGATACGAGGGTACAAAGGAAGGACATACTTGGCCAAAATGCAGGGGGAAAGGGAAACCGATGAGTCGGTAGAGTCGGAAATTGAGCCTAAGGTGTAGCGAACTTATTGCCGAGCATAACAAAGATTCAGACTTGGGTTCGCGCAAAAAAACGGCCTATCCTTTGGCTCAGAAGCAGGAATTACGGGGGGGGAAGATCTGGGAAAGAAAAAAAAACTTTTCCAACTGTCTTCGTCTGGGTACGGGTTGGTCAAGGCAAAGAGAAAGGGGGGGTTTAAAAACGCGACACTTGCACTCCAAAGGGGCCCGAGAACGGAAGGGGAACAGATGAGGAACACGAGGGGGGGGTATGGCAAAAAAAATCGCGCACGGCAACCTCCGGGGTTGCCGTGCGCACGCTTCACCAAAAAGAGGGGCGGTGCCAAAAGGAGTGGGGGGGGAACTCCCTGGTCGCCTTTGCCGCCCATCAGGGGGATCAATCCCGGTCAGTGACTCGAAAGCTATTGTCCGGCAGTGGGGGCCGGCACCAGGGGGCGGCGGCATGCGGATACGGTGGAAAGAGAGAGTTGACACAAAAAATCACGGCCAAAGAACGTGCCAAGGAATTCAAAATACCCGAGGGGCGCCCGCGGCATAAGCCGAAAGTCAGACAATGCACACAAAACTGATTATGGACGAGAGAGATGACGAAAGAGAAGGGAAAAACTGCACGCGGGGCCGCCAGTGACTCGGTCGGGGGGGGGGAAGTAAAAAGAACTGTTGGGGTCCTTTTTGAGCGGTTTAATCGGTCGCTTGAACCTCTCCAGCATGACAAAGCCCACCTCAAAAAGGCGGGAAAAACAACCTCAGCGAGCGTCCGGGGGGAAGTTAAAGGGGTCCGATGGAGGCGTGAAAAAAAAACACGGCGACGGGCGGAACAATCCCGACAAACCGATGAAGCAAGACGAAAGGAAGACGGGTCCGAAGTCGGAAAAAAGAAAAGGGGCCCACGTGGGGCTTGGGGGGGGGAGTATGCAATCTCGTGGTCACATATGGAAAGGGTGACTGTGTGGTCGTCCTCTGAAAAGGTGAGGGAGAAGCTACAAAAACGTCGCTGTCAGGGCGGGGAAACGAAGAAATTCGAACCGGGGCAAAAAGAGGGGGAGTCAACCAGAGATGAGTTCCTAGGGGGGGGTGGAGTGAAGGAAGCCTTCAAACTACTGGTCGCGGAAAAAAAGACTGGATGCCGGTGGAGCAGGCATGTCAGAAGAGGGGGTCCGTCATTGTCAGACAATAGGTGACTAAATGGGTCAAAGAAAATGTGGAAGGCCGTCCCTTAAAGGACTTTGGGGGGAAAGGTAGAAGCGCCTTGGCATGGCAAGGACCAGGGGGTCTAGAGCCTTGGAAAAAAAGTTGAAAGGGAAAAGGGGGGTCAGGACCCTGAAGACTGTTCGCCGCGAACAGGGAGTAGGCGAGGGGGGAAGTGGATAAATGGAAAAAGTGAGTGGAAAGTCTGGGGAAGGAATCGCCCGACCCTAACGACCGAGGAGGACAGCGTGGGACTGGATGCTTGCAGGTGCAAAATTCAGGGCGAAAAAGCCAAGCGAAGGGGGATAGATTCCTTAGACCACAAGAGGCAATTTCCTGCTGGTGTCGTCTTATTGTCCTGTCTGTCGAAGACCGGAAAAAACTGTCTCCGGGGGAAAGAAAACAGAAAAAATTTGAAGACCGGCAGCGGGGGGGAAAAAAAGCAAAAAAAAACGGGAGCCAGGGACTCACTTCTAAAGGGAAAGCCCGTTCAAGGGGTCCAAAACGACAAATTGATGAAGGAGCCTCAGGATAGCAGTAAATTGTGGGGAAAAGGGGGAAAAAAAAAAAGTGAACGGCCGCACCGAATCAATAGTAGAATTTGAGAAAGCCCGCCCCCAGACTAGGGGAAAGTCAGCGTAGGGGTAAGTTGGGGTGTTCCGTCGCTCACGCGAAAGTTGGAACCTGGGGAAACGACTGGGAAGTCGCGTTGATCCCTCGAAACACAAAAAACTTATTATTAGAAAGAGAGAGAAGAGCAAAAGGGCGAAACAGGTCTGGGCCAGCCACTGGGATAGACGGACCAAACAAGGAAGAAGCTCGTCTTCACCTTCGGGAGGCAGAAAGGGAAAAAAAGGGGAGAATACCTGAGCGCGGGGTGCGGCCATGGAACAGAACAGAAGGTCGAGGCCGTAGGAACTCAGACGCCCTGACGTTCCAACCCTTGACACGGAGGGAAAGGAGGAAAGGTCGGGCAGGAATTCACGACGGGGTTAGGAGATAATACCGCTGGTCCAAGGTTGGGGAGGGGGACTTACGACTTCAAAAACTGGACGGACTGCGACAGAAGGCGAAACCGCTAAAGATAGCACACCCGCAAAGGCGGAGAATTCTGGCATCTCTCAAGGAAAAAGGTTATTACGACGAAACCTCTGAATCCGCACAGAAAGGAACAGAAAAACATTTGAGAAAAACTGGAGACGGGCGGGCGATTCAAACCAGGGAGAAAAGCAGGGGTGCAAAGTTCAGACTCCCTTTGTACGCGGCGGAGGAAAGAGAAGTATAAGGACCCGGCAGTCACGGGGGGGGGGTAAAAAGGGAGGTAGAGAAACAAATGGAAAAAAGCCTGACACATAAGATGCGCATTTGTGGGGGAAAAACAAAAGTCTCAGGGGGGGAAAAACTTCACGGGGGGGGAAAAAACGTGAGGAAAATTGACTCTGACCATTTAAAGAAAAGGGAAAAAAAACCAGGGCGAGACCGAAAAAAAGAGGCATTGCGGAAAGCGAGGTGGAACAAATCTCATCCGGCCGACCTGAAGCGACACTAACAAAAAACAGGTAATTGCCGAAGACCAGAGCGGGACAGAAAAAATTTAAAATGTCTTCATTTCTTCGGAGGAGGGGACAAACAGCCGGTAAGGTGGGGGGGAATAGCAAGAGAATCACTTGCGGACCAGAAGGTGCCCTCGACTTAAAAAAGTGGGAAAGGATTCAAGGGGGGTCGAAAACTCTCGGCAATCCAGGGGGCGGAAGACTGGACCCACACTAGTCCCAAATTCAATTAGGGGGGGGGGGAGTTGTTCCGGCAGAGAAATACCTAACAGAGCTGCCATCAAAAGCACGTTAATGACAAAACACGCACGCTCCTGAGAGAGTGTCCAGAAAATGTATGGCGGGCGTGCATGCGGATACGTCCAAGCGAAAGCAGAGTGCAACACACGGCCCAAAAAAGGAGATGTTGCCAGGGCACCAAGCGACCAGAAGGTTTCACCAAGGTTAAGAAAAGAGTCTCGCCCGCCCGTACGGCATCGACGCATCAAAAAAAAAGAGGGAAGGAACAGGAGAAAAAAACGAAATACTCACGGCGGCTGCACAAAAGTGAAAAACACGAGTGGAGTTGGGGGGGGGAAGGAAGGTGCACCGAAACGGGGGGACCGTTTTAAAAAAAGAGCGGTGTGGGATCGGTCGGGACCCAGTATAAACGCCAACAAGAAAGCCAAGAATAAAAAACAAAGGCGAAGATCTTCAGAAGCGTGGATGTCCACTGGGGGAAGGATGGGGGAAAGAGATTTCTACACGGAAAGGGGAAAAAGAAAAGAATTCGAAACGGAGGGGGTGGAAGAACGTGCTCAAGCTTAACCAACATTTTTTAAGTGCGAAGTTGGTTTCGACATTATTCAATAAGTGTAGAAAGGGAAAAACCTTGGAGATTACTATGTGTTTTGTAGCAAGGGGCAGAAGGGAGGGGGGCTACAAAAAAACAAAAGACTGCAAGAAAAAGAATGGAAAAGGGAGGAAAAGGTTTCGGAAAAAGGGAAGGGGGGTTGGGTTTGTAGGATGGAGATCGCGGCCGAGGGCAGGGCTGAAGACAACAAAGGAAAAGGGGGGGATGGGGGCTCGGCAATAAAGGTAGGTTTGAGGACATGCGGGGGGAAGGGTCAGACTAAACATGGTGGTGGGTCCGACGAACGGCATTGGAAATTGGGGGAATTAAAAAATGCAAATCACGCAGTTGATAAGGACCATTGGTTGTCGCGACCGCCGGAAGGGAAACGCTGAAAGAAATTATTATAGTAGATCGAAAAAAAAAAGGGACGACGCTAGGAGGCAGAAATGTTTAGTTGAAATTGCAAGGAACACTGGTGGATGAGGGGGTCAGTTATCGGGGAAAAATGGCCCTACAGAAGCGGGGCCCTCGTTGTCGGGGCCATTTAAAAGGAAGTTTGGATTCAGAGGTGGTGTCTTCACATCTCGAAAAGGGGGAGTCAAAGGAATTCGCCAGCGTTTGGGTGCTTGAGGGGGCAAATCGGTGGAAGGGGCCCCTTCCTTTCGCAGAACAACGGGGCAGGGGTCACTGTTTAAGGAGCCAACAGGAAAAGTGGAACGTAAGCCGTCCGTGGGTGAGATGCAAACCAAAAAACCGGACCGACTCCCGATCCTTCGGCACCTCCAAGAAAAAGTTACGGGCGCACAGGAAGGGGGGATAGTCGCCAAAAAAAAAGCTCGCCTAAAGGAGGGGAAAAAGTGACATGGGCACAAACAAGAATGTTAGAATTGCAACCAGTGAGCCGGGGGAACAGAAGGGGAAGGGAGTACCTAGCCGTGGGGGTTCCTCTATCCCGCTTGGGCGGGCCAAGAACGGGTTCGACTGCCGCGGGATCAGGCTCTAAAAAAAGGGGGAGGAGGAAAGGGGGAAAAGGCAGGACAGTTTCTGTCCAGTCCACTAGGGAAGAAGAGAGGCGAAAAGTTCACTAGTTATTGGGACGTCCCTCGGGGAGGGCGTAAAAGAATAACTGAGCGGCGGTTATCAGGAAACCAACACGTGATCCATTCTGCGAGACTAGGGGAAAGTCCATGCATGATTGAAACCGGGAAATTTTAGTCCCGAAAGGCGTGTATAGAGAAAAGTCAGGTGTGGGAGTAATCAGAAGAACAAGACGCGGAAGGATAACTTACGTGCGGAAAAGGGATAAAGAATTCCCCGCCGAAAAAAGGGGGGGGATGCTAACCAGAAATTCGGAACGCGACCACCGCGAAAACATGACCAAACGCTGAAGGTGGAAGATAAAATCCCAAACGCCGGGGTGACCCTACGACCTTGAATCAAGAACAAAAGCAAAAGTTCAGAAGAAAAAGGCGGGGGAAAAACTGGGACGCGTCAAAGAACTGAAACGGCCTAAACCCGAACGGTATCACCAAAAAAATAGACGGAGTGGGGGAAATCCCATGCAAACTCAAATGTTGTTGAGGGAAAAACAGGGACCAGTGGGGGTGAAATGGTTACGGCAGAGGCACCGGTTTTCACGGGGGGGACAATAAACAAATGGTCAAAATGACCTAGAGGAGAAGAGCAGGGGTGTATACCGCAAGTTTCAGGGGGAACCAAATCAGGAGGGGAGTGATCTCTGACATTGACCAAAGAAGTAAAAGAGGGGACTTATTGCAGGGCAATAACACGGAGGAAATCTTTTTGAGCAGACCAAAACCAGAGACTTGGGAACACAGGAAAAAAATTGAAGATAAAAAAAATTTCACAATGAACGAGGGTTTCCACCAAAGAAGGTGTTACGCTTCGCAAAAGACGCGACACAACAACGGAGTGGCCCCTATCTGCAAAAAAGGTGAGACACGAGGATGCAGGCAAAAAAGCTGCGCAAAAGGGGAAAAAGACCAAGCGGCGGCGGACCCACAACTATCATCGGAAAGTCTTTGATTTTTCCGCCGGAGCCAAAAAACCTCAGATGCCATCCGTCCGTCCCCGCACGCTCCTGCACAGTGTGAAGAGGAAGAAAGGCGCAAGGGTCGGGCAGGCCAAGGAGATAGAGAAAGGTTGGAAAAAACACCGCTCTTTCAACCACTGCCAACAGGAAGGGGGGGGGCCCAGTAAGTAACCGCCCCGAGGGGAAACAAAAAGAAGCCAAATTCTCTAAGAGTGCACGAGAAAGAAAAAACGGAGAGGCCCCTACTACGTTGACGGGGACTGCGGATTGAAAAAAGGGAGTTTGGCAATCCTTGGGGGAATGGGAAAACGGGGGGGAAAGACTGGGAAATCTGCCGGGGGGACCCCGTGAAGAAAGCACCACCGGCGAAGCCGCAAAGCGGGAACAAGGGGAAGGAGAGGGGAGTTGTCACCTTACCGGGACGGAGGACGCGATCGTCAAGTTCGGGAATACCCGACCCCTCATTACCGAAAACAGTAAAAAAAAAAAACCCCATCTAGATTGTTGGAAAAGGACGCCAGGGGAGAAGGAAGAGGGACCGTTTGGACTCGCGTGCTAAATAATCAAATCTCGTGTTGAAAAATCCTGAAAAGTCGAGGCAGCTGGGGTTGTAGTCTAAAGGGGAAAAGTAAGTCTTGCAGGAGAAAAGCGGATAAAATGGGAAAAAGCCCAGACGAGCAATGCAAAAAAAGGGAAAGGTTTATATAGGGAAAAGAAAGATGAGATAAGGGAGGGGGGGGGTTGTAGTGGAGGAGGAAAGGGGACTGACTGGGAGCGCGACAGAAGGAGAAAAAGGGGTGGATGAAAATAAGTCAAGTTACGACATTTTGAGAAAATAGAAAAAGGAAACTCATGTGGACGAGGGGGGGACTGCTTGGACTGGGAGATGAAAACAAATGCGATAACCCGCCTTGGGATTGGTTTCTCTGACCAGACGGGAAAAACACAAGTGACCACGGCCCAGACAAAGGAGAGTGATGGGGAAACCACTGGAGGTGAGAAAAAAGGGGAGGCTGAAAAAAGTGCTGCCTATGAAGGGTAAAACCGAACTGGTTGACCGAGGGATCGCGCCCTACAAGGGACTAAGAAGCGGGAAGGCAGGAGATTTGCGAGGAGTGGAGTTAGAGGATCTTTTCTTCGCAAGCCAAAAGAGGGGGCGTGAGAGGAAGGGGAAGCTCCTCCAGCGGGGGGGGGCAATGGCGACAGGAGTTTGCTCAGAGGGCGAGTTATCCGCCTGAGGACAGCAGACGGCCGGGGACGGGGACGGGGGGTCGGGACCAAGACAAACAGGAAGACAGTTTAAGCCTTGCGGATTTTTGAGGATAACAGGAAAAACCGCTGAAGAGCCAGACTTAATTCACACCTCCTCTTTTCCGACCCGTTCAATGTCGAAGAGGGAAGGAAAAGGAGGCCACCTGGGAAACGCATGAAATTGGGGCAAAACCTCCTCTCATAGGAAATTGGTCCGAAAGTCAGCCATCCCCGGCAAGATGCTTACCTTGGAAACGTAAGGATCGAGAGCACCGAAGGGGGGGAGGGCATAAATGTGGGCGACACCTGCGCGTATTCCTCAGAAAAAAAAGGAGGGAGAGAGATCCCCTCGCCCAGTCTAAACAGGGGAGAAATGGTTAGAATCTAAACCATACGGAAGAGGGGGGGGGGGGGGGGGGGGGGGGGGGGGGGGTATCCTGATTCGTCAAATCGTGGCTGGAAATGAGAATACCTTAATTCTTGCTGTGGACACATTGTCCCTCCATTCAAATATGCCCTAGGTGGGGGCTCAAGGAAGTGCGCCCAAGTGAACGGGGAAAAAAAAAAAAAGACGGCGGGGCGATAAGACGGTTGTTGCTGGGAGGCCATCGAAAAGCGGGAAGGGGAAGTACGTCCCTTTAAGAAAGTCTTTTTCGTCCGACACACAAAGAAACAGAAAAGGTAGGCGCATCCAGCAGGGCAGCGACAAAAAACCACAGCCTAAAATGGGGGAGATCACTCAAACGTCCGGGGGAGACCGAAAGAAAATCCCGGACACCGACACAAGAACGGAACAAAGATGGCCCTCTAGGTAGCAAGTTCAAAAGGTCAAAACGATCACCAGAAAAAACCGGGGGGGGGCATTCTCACATGCCACGCAAATTCAAGTAGGGGGGAGGGGAGAACATTCGACAGGGGGGGGCGATACGTAGATAAACTGGGTCTGCAGCGTCACGTGTTTTCACAGAAAGAGAAAAAAAAGGGGCAGGACTGACACAGTGGACAGAATTCGACATTTGGTGGGGAAAAAAAGTCCTTAAGGAAAATAAGTGGGGGATTTGAAAACAACGAAAAGAACCTCTTACTTGGCCGGGGAAAAAGGAAGAGTGGTGACAGAGGACGTACCAACAACAAAGGGGAAAGACGGTGTCATAAAAAAGAACAGGAGTCGCCTCTCATATGGGAACGAGGGGTCCAAGGTTCTCATTGTCTTCGGAGGGACGGTTGGGGGGTAAAAAGCCAGCTACTTTTTTTGCAGAAAAAGATAGAAAAAGGGGGCCGACTACAAAACACAGGAGCTCCTATCGGGCAAACGGAACACGAGATTGACGCAAAACGGCGCACGGCAAAGCCTCCGGGGAAAGAAAAGGAGGAAACGTCTTCAACCCACTACGCAGAAGGAAGGAACTGAGGGTTCGGGGATTGTGACCGTTTAAAAGAAAGAGAGTGCATCCGTCCGGGGTCAGGAAAGAACTCCTGCCGAAGGGGGTCATCCTTTGGCCTGTCTTCAGACCCCAGGGGGGGGAGAGGAAATGATGTACGTTCCAACGACCAGGGGGGGGGGGTCCAAAGAGACGCGGTCAACACGAGCAAAGGGGAAAACACCGCAAAGAAGGTGGGTGAACGGGAGCGCTAAAAAGGGGATCGCCCGTCAGGAGCACAAATAGGAGGAAAAGAAAAGAGATTCAATACTAAAATGGCAAAGAGGGCCGAACGGAACCCGATGGGTTCGGCTCAGGGGAAAAAGACCTGTTGGGCGGTTTTGCTGGGGGGTGGAAAATCGGTAGGCGTGGTCCAGAAAAAAAACGCGGGGGCGCCCCATACCGTGTTCGGAAGCCGTAAAAGTAGGAGGTCGTGGGAGAAATTGCGGTCATGGAGGGAAATCCAACGAAAATAAGGAAAGCATAGAGCTAAAGGGGAAAAAAAGTGCCAAAGGGAGGGGGACTGTGACTCTGGTTTGAGGTCAATCTAAGAGGGACAATTGAAAGCTAGTCGAGGGAAAAGCCTGTTGGGGGGGGCAGTTGCTCGCTTGAAGGGCTTCAAAAACCGTCGCTGACTGGGAAATAAAACGAAATGGGAAAAAAAGGTGCGTTAAAAGAGGTTGCCCAATTTATGCAATATGTGGGGGGGTGGTAGTGTGCTAAAAGTGAAAAAGGCGTGAGAGAGCGGCAGTCAACAAACGGAATCCTTTTGAGAAAATAAGGGTGTGACTTTTCTGCGTCAGTTGTCCAGAAAGCGGTTTTCGGATTGCACATTGGGAATCGGAAAAGGGGGAGTAACACAAAGACGATAGCCCAGTAAAGGCCGACCAGTGGTGAAAAAATAAAAAGGGAAGATGAGGAAAAAAGGGGAAGTAGAAAGTTCGAAAAACCAAAAAGGGCAGAAGGACCAGCAACAAAGTGAGGCTGAAAAGGCGTGAAGGTGGGCAACGAAAGGGACTGGTGATGAACGGGGAAAGGGAAGGAATCCTACCGTACAAGAAGCGGACAGGAGGAGGAATGTGCGAGAGTGAGGAAAGGGGGGATTCAGGTTAAGTCGAGAAGGGGAGGATTCCCGTAAAAGGATAAAGAGGGTGGAAGTTGTGCTCACGTGGTCCGCAGGGGTCATCTGGCTGGGGCCCGCAGACGAAGGGTGAAAGGTTCCTTTTTAAGTCAACGACAAACGCGGGACCTGAACAGTGGACTTAGAAGACAGCGGAGGGGGAGTTGAGATACAAACGTAGGACGCACGATCCAGAAGGGCACAAACCAGGGAAGGGAGGACCGATTTCAATTTGCGCACGGAACAGGAGAACAAAGGACTCAGTAAATGGATCAAGGGTTCAAGGGAGGGGGGCCGAGCAGGAGCGGTGGAAAATTGGGAAAGGAAGGGGGAAACGACAAAAGTGACGAATCGAGTCCCTGAAGGTGTGTTTGGGGGACCTATCTCGGGTCTTGCCATACTTTCGACTCAAGGATCGAAAAACAAAAAAACAAAAAAAAGGGAGGAGGGGAAAGGAGATCCCGCAAAAACGAAACGAAACAGGGGAGCGGAAACCAAAAACGGCGAAAAAGGTACGAAGTCGCCGTCGGGCGACGACTTGGCAATGCGCTAACTTAGGGAAGGGGGGGAATGTCTGAACTCATGAGGAGGCCCTTAATCGGCCATGACGGAAAAAAACAAACATTTACGTGGCGGCCAAGGCGGGGCGTTAAAGTTCAAAGGGGGGGGGGTGGTAGAAAGGCACTCCCCCAAGAAATGATCACTGTTTCAGCGGAACCGAACTGCCACCGACCTCTCAAAAGGAAGTCTAACAAGACATGCTTCAACTGCTACCAACCAAAAGCCAGGGAAAAGGGAAAAAACTCAGGGAAAGGCTATCGAAACGCCCAAAGAAATGTCGGCGAGACCTCAGAAAGCCGCACCTGCAGCACTCAAGAGTAGAAGACTAGCCCTCCGTCGGCCTTCCGGGAAAACGATCACCCCTAACGTTCAAAATCACCAGCGGAGGGATGGGGACAGGCGATGCACGCAGTTCATCAGGTCGAGGAGTAAGGAGGGAAGTGGTCATACTTTATAGACCTTGGTTATGAAGAGTCAAAAAAGGGGGACTTTTCACGAAGAAGCCTAAGCAGAAGGGATATCGAAGTTGGGCCAAGGATTGAAGGAAAATGGGGCCGAAAGAGTGCGGAGTAAACTAGGAGAAAGGAAGAGACAAAACGAAAAAGGTCGGAACCTCGAGACCGGAAAGAACCAACAGATTCAGTATTGGGACGAACGACCCGATCTGACGAAACGAAAAGAAAAGAGACCAAGAAAAAAAAAGAAGTGGACGACTCAAAAATGGTGACGAGAAAGGAGTTAGAGTGTTCGCTTGACGTCGTCAGGGGGCCAGCGAGGACGGTTTTAAGCTCGCCAAGCGAAGCACTTGCGACTACAACCGGGAGAGGGAAAGGGACGAGGTAAATATTATATGGGAAAAAGAAACACACAAAAGTTGGAAGACCGTGGCGGCAACGCTGAAGAGGATAGATTCTTGGCAAGGGTCGGGAGTTAAGGGAAATTCTAAAAAGTGGAACGCCCCGTAAAGAAAGGTCAGGTGACCCCGCACACCGCCGCCAAGGTCCGCCTTTAGGACGGTATGTGGCGGGCTTGCATGCGTACCGGTTGGAAAACACCGCTCGGTCAACCAGGGCAAAAAAAAAGGGGGGTGCCAAGTAACCCACAAGACCAAAACCAGAGGGGAAACGCAGGGAAAGTCTCGAAAAAACGGATCGGCTAAAAAGAAAAAAACGGAGGAGGAAAACCGAGAAAGAACTTTCCGGCGGCTGGCAAGCAGGCAGGAAAGGGGAAACTTCGGCGATCCAAATTGCCCGTTTTGAACCCGAGCGGGTCGATTGACCCCGTAATCCGCGGAGGCCAACGGGGCGAAGCGGGCAAGGGAACGAGAGGCAGGATTTCTTGTACAATGGAATGACAGGAAAAGGGGACTCATGGTCCAAAAAAAAAAGAAACCTCAACAGTCCGAAAAAATGGAAGCAAGGGAAGATCTTCACGGAGGATGCACCGTGCGGGGGAAGGAAAAAATATTCATCTCAGGGGTTCCTCAAAGCCAAGGCAAGATATTCGAGGGAAAGCACGTTTGGCGCAAAGAAACAGAGGACTGGCGAAGCATCAAGGGCCTGGCAAGCGGACAAGAAATTCAAAGAAAAGGGGTACGGTCCATAGATGAAGGACGAAAAGAAGGGAGGGGACCAAAGGAATCGTCCAGCAATTTCAGGCGCGTCAAAACGGGAATAGCAGAAGGGGAAGGGTACGGACAAGTTGCGGGGCGATTTTCAGACCTAAAAGACTGAAGGGGCGAACTTTGGCCAATTAGGAAGACTTTGGGGGGAGACGAAGTAATATCCGCCCTGTGGTCAAGAAGAAAAGGGGTGGGGTCTCGGAAAACGGGCCGGGGGAAAAAAACCAAATCTTCGAAGGGTCATTTAAGACGACAAAAGCAAATGTTCCGCCACAAGATGCTTACAGTGCGAATGAGGGACGGGGATGAAAGTGAGGATCAAGGGATAGGCCCGACCGTACGGCCGAGGGGGAAGGATAAAAACTCGAAGTATTGAGGGGCGTATTCAAGAAAAATCCAGTCTAAGGGGGAGTGAAATGTCCCGACACAGGGGTTTCCCAATGTGGGGTCTGAGGTTACGAGGGTTGACAACGCCTGCTAGCAGACCAGAAAGGGCGGGACTTTTGGAAGTCGAAGAGATTGAACGTGAGAAGTAAAAAGAGATGTTGGAGTATAAATGCCACCCGAATGACTTAACCTCGCCCGATCCTTAAAGGAAAACAAAAAAGTAGGGACGACCGGTTCAAGGGGGAAAGGAAATGCGGGAACCAACGAGCTCGCAGAAAATGAAGTGCCTCCAACCGTCTCAAGTATGGGGGGGGGGCAAAAGTCGCCGCAAAACCAAAGGGAAAGAAAGCGGAACTTCAAGGGCTTATGACTCAACTCCTATTGCTGGAAGAACCTTTTGGGAAGGGCGAAAAATCTCTCTAAACCCAGGTAGGAAAGGGGAACCAAACCAAAGCAGGAATAAAAGGAGGGAGAGAGCACTGACCCCAAAAAACAAGTACCCAGGAAAGGAGTCCCGGGAGGCAAAGGCGAAATACCTTAGAGGCCGTGGCTGCCGGGGGGAAAACTCCATTTCACGCCAGGGGGGGGGCTCAGGAACAAGCGGATCTCCCCCTTAACGGGGAAGGGAAAACGCAGGGAGAAGGATCGGCGATGGGTGTTGGGGGGGGGTAGTTGAATCTCAACTCACCCTCCCGCGGGCTCGAAAAAAAGGGTGATAACCTAAGAAAAGGACAAGAAAAAAGTACGGACGAGACAAAAGAGGGGGAAATACAAACACGATGAAAAACCATTGGGGGGGCTGGAGAATTCGGGCAGACCAACCGAGGGAAGGGGGGGACGAACCTCATGAAATCCACCTGCAGCAAGCTCACATTTCAAAGAACCACGAATAGCGGAGGGGGACGATTTGAAAAGGGAAAAACCAGAGGGTCTCAACCAGCTCTGTTTGAAATCTCATAGAAGAACTTTTCAGTCAGCATGGGGGACGAAGGGGGAGAACGTCTGCAAGGGGGGTCAGAGAAAATGAGATGACCTGGGTCGGCTCGGGGGTGTGGGGAAAAGGAAAGCGCGAGCCGTCAAACAGGCGCGGATTCGGTTTGTAAAAGAGAATGGGAAAAAAATTGGGCATTTCGGAGAAAAGGCATCTTTTGTCTTAAACAGGAAGAAATCTGACCTTATTAAGCACCATAAAAACCTGAGAAGGGTGGGTTACGGGAAAAAAGGCGGAAAGGCCAAGATCCTTTGCAAGAACTCAAAGGACAGACCTCATCCTGGGAAGAAACTAGGAAAGTCAATTTCGCATTTTCTGCGTAGGGGTCCAAGAAAGGGGGGTTTGGTAAGAGGAGAAAAGGGGCTAGCACTTGCAAAACCGACACCGCTTGCCAGGAAAGACTCGGAGACGAGATTGCAATTTCTCACAACAACACTGAAAAAAGAAGGTTGTTGGAAACAGGGTTGTCTTCCAGAGTCCCAAACAGCACGAATTCACAGAATGAAAGGGGGAGGGGGAATGGTCCCCTCAAGGAAAACCTCGAAGCAAGTCAGTGAAAAAAAAGCAAATACTACGGCGGTCCAGCCCCCGTTATTAGGGGCCGGCGCATGGGTAATGGTTCCAAGCAAAAGGGAAAAAGCCAAACAAGAAATCGTTGTGCCAAGGGACACTACACGGACAAAGGGTCACTTGAGGGGAAAACGCCCGAAAGGACCGCCCTTCGTCGGCATCAGAATGATACAACACCACAGATAGGAGGACGGTACGACTTGAAAGTTGCGAAGGGGGAACACTTTCCTCCGTTAACTCTTGGGGGTCGAGGCCTTGAAAAGGAGAATTTGGGCCGGGGTGAAAGCGGGTGGAAAGGAAGGTGGAAGTCCGCATGGCCCCGCCAAATGAAGGGGGGGCTTCAAAGTCAAGGAAAAAAGTTGAGACCGAAAACGAGGAAAAGGGGAGGGAAAAGGGGGGGGCTAACGATCAACCCGCAAACATCCTTCCCTCAGAAAAACTAGTGGGGAGCCTCCCACTGATGATGGGGGCACCAAGGGGGTGTTTTCTAAATATGCATCTCGGGGGGAAAATCATGCCCTTGCCAAGATTAGTCGAGGGTGTGTTTGTATAAAAATGCGAGAAGCTTGGAAAGGAAAACCGCGCTGGCCTTGGAAACGTGAAAAAAGACGGGCCAGGAAAAAGAGTTTGACGTCCAAAAGAGTGCGAAATAAGTCTTTTGGGGGGGGTCAGGGCCAAAAGGTCGGAAGGAGGGCGAAGGAAAGGGCGAGCTCACGACTGGAAGTTAAGAAGCAATAAGGTCAGAGGACGGTAAAGGGGGGATTGGGGACTAGCAGACTCCTCCTGAACTTGAATTTTGGTACAAGACTGAAGGAGGGGCAAGGAGAGAGACAGGACGCCTGTGTCCGCCATTTTTGAAAAAGGGGGGGAAATACAGGCAACCCGGGGGGAAAAACAACCTGGGGACTCCAGGACGATGGTCATAAGTACGAAACCAAAAAAAAGGTTGAGACGGGGCGAAACAAGGGACGGGAACGTTCATGGACTAATCTGGGGTGGGGAACGTTGAGTAGGGGGTAATCTCCACGACCGACGCCGAAGCAATCGTGGGGGTGTTCACCGTCGAAAAGGGTGTAGGATTGTGGGAGGGGGCTGAAACATTAAAAACGTCGAACAAAAAAAAGGAGGGATTGAGATGCAAGGAAGGAGGGGGGAGGGCTCTGCGGGTGCTGACATCGCGCGGTTTTTGAGGGGGAGAAGAAAGGTCCTGTTTGAGGGGTAGGTGGGAGGGACGGACGAACAGTGGACGGACCCGTCGAGGGGAAGGAGGGAAGAGGGGGGGCCTGGTACCCTAAAAAAAAAAGGCCTAAGACAAGAATTCTGAAGTGAGCCGAACCAAAAAAGACCGTCAAAGGAAAAACCTCGCAGGAAATTGATGGGGAAAGGTGAACCAGGAGAAGGTAGGACGCATTGGGGGCCAGTCTGCCGAAAGGACAATGACGCGTATACGGGGTGGTTACCCAGGCCAAGAAACCTGTTTCGAAAGGAATCTTCAACCCAACAACGGAGGGGGGATAGGAACTAAAAAAAACCAAAAAAAAAAAAAAAAAAAAAAAAAAAAAAAAAAAAGAAAAGAAAAAAAAAATAAAAAAGAAAAAAAAGAACCACCAAAAAAAAAAAAAAAACACAAAAAAAAAAAACACACCAAAAAAGAAAAAAACAAAAAAAAAAGTGGCAATCAACCAGCCACTGAGGGAAAAACGGACTGCAAGTACGAGGGGAGGAACGGCGGTCGGCGAAGTGCCCAAGCGAATGCAGGGGAAAAGGGTCCACTTGGACCCCTCAGTTCAAGACTTCGCGCCTGGGAAGGAGTTCCTTGAACGGGTCGGCCCGAAAGGGTGAATAGGGTGGTTGCGGGGGAGATCATCCCGAACGAAAGTGAAGGTCGGAAGTCACGCCGAGGGGAGGGAAGCCAAAAAAAAAGCACCAGGAAAAGAAATGGGAAAACCTACATATGAGCCACCCGATAAAAGTGTTATGTATATTCGCACTCACGAAAGGGGCTTTCCTGATAAAAATCGGAAAAAAAAAAAAACAAAAGGGCAATCCGAAGGAAAGGAGCCGGAGCTCTCTTCGTCGTCAAGGTCAAAGAAAGAAATAACGGGAGAGATCACAATCCAAAACAGAGGTAGTTTGGGGTCAAAAGAAAGGAAATGTCAGCTCCGGTGGTAGGCAAAATTCTGGAAGGGGGGGGGGAATAAGTGAGAATTACCTTTTACGAGGAATGGGGGGGGGGGTAAAGTAGGGGTCGGGAGAAAAAAAAGGGAAAACAAGGGACAAGTCCGGAAATACCCAACGTCCTTAATGGGGGAAAATGCAAGGGAGGAATTCTTGAGAGAAGACATTGACGCGGTCCTTAACCTCCTTACCTGGATGCCGACAGAGTCGGGGGGGGAACCAGCGAACGAAGAGGACTAGCCTTGCATCAACCACTAAAAGAGGGAGAAGAATCTCTGGGTACAGATACAAAAAACAAACCCAAAAAAAACCCCCACAAAAAAAAAACACCCCCAAAACCCCCCAAACAAAAAAAAAAAAACCAACCAACGTGGGAAAGAGTTTTCTTGCGTCTGGATTGTCAAGAAAAAGGAAGGGTGGGTTGGTAAGCGTCGGCCCCGAGAAAAAAAGACAACACAACAGCTTGCCCGAGGGCAAGGGGACTCTGAGGAAACAAGAGCATATTGAAAAAAAAGACAAAACGGGTGGGGGACGTTGGCGGCCCGGCGGAACACCCACAGAGGATGAGGGGGGGGTCGTGTAGTGTGCAGCCCGCGCGGAGTCGCGTTCCACCGTCAAGGCCAGAAAGAGAGAAGAAGGGAAAAAAACTTGGGGCCGAAAAAAACCAAGATGAGGGGGGGGCATGGAGGGTACGGGTCCAAGCGACAGTATTGGCAAAGACAACCGGAAAACCTTATAGTGGCCAACCAAAACACCGAAACCAGGGGAAGGCCCCGCTTGGAGCCGCCTAAAGGGATCATCTCTAGAACAAAAAAAACAAAGGGGAAGGGGGAGGAAACGAATATCCAAAACGGTCGATACTAATCGGCTGAGAGGCAGGGGAGTGACCACTAGGGGGGGGTAGCAGATCCCGGTTTGGTACGTGTGTGCCCACCGAGGGTGTGGGAAAATAGGGGAAAAAGATCCAATGAAAAACAAAGTCGACCTTGGTCAAGCCTTCAACTGAAGGAAGAAGTTGAGGGGAACAATGGTACCACGGCTGGGCACGCGAGGGGGAGGCGTAACAATCCCTACCCTCACTCGAGATCTAGTTTGGGAAGAGCCACGTCTAAACCAAACGGAGGAGGTGCTGGGGGGGGGGACAAAATATGAATAAGGTCAAAAGGCCCTTGAAGGAAGGGCAAGCTGTTTTTTGGAGTGCGATTTGGGCGAAGCTTTACAACCGTCAAAGGGAACTTAAACTCATAAGGAAGAGTAAAAAGAAAGGGGGTAACGTCCCAGAGATGGGAGAAGACGTGTGGGTTTGGGGGGGGGGTCGAAAAATGCTCTGCCGGCGTGCTCAGGAAGATACGGAAAACTGAAGCCGGTGGGGTGCTCAGTGTCAGAAAGGTTACGGGATTTCAGAGGGACAGGGGGGGTCAGCTATCAGGCATAGTGGGGGGAAAAGAAAAAAAAGCGAAAGGAATTCCTGAAGGACCTGGGGTAAATATCCAATCGCCTGTTGGTGGAAAACGAAAAAGGTGTTCTCAACCGCCTGGGAAAAAAAAAACCGTGGAGGGGGCAGAAAAGGAAGTAAGCACACACAGGCAGAATGTTCGCCCCAGACGAGAAGGGATGGGGGAAAGTGAAGGGGGGGCAGGTTATGAATGTAACTATCTGTTGTGAGGACTTCTGGGGGGGGAGAGAAAGACCGGGGGAAAAAAGGAGCGGGACCGCGTTTTCCACTGAAAGGAAAGTCAGTGCGGATTCATAAAAGGGTCTTGAAAACAGGGAGAAGAAAGGGGAGAGCCACGATCTCCAGCGGGAGGGAAGCTTCTGTGCTCAGAATGGGAAAAGACTGGATGGACGCAAAACGGGACATTGAGGGAGGTGGAAGGAATAAAACTAAGAAAAAGCCCAAACTAGTGGGAGCTGAGTATTCACCACAAAGCTGAATCTATCGATCCGTCACGGAGGGAGAAGGCAAAGGGGGGGAAAAACGTAGGACGATGAAGCGCCAAAGGACGGAAAAAAAGTGACGCACAGAAGAGGTGGGAAAATTCTCAAGCCCCGAAGGAAAGGAGGGAACCTTGGAACCGGGAAGAGAAAAGTGGGGCAGGGGGAAAGACCTTTTAAAAGCCTGGGCGAGGGGAATCGGATCTCAACCACAAAAGGGATAGAGGGAAATACGCCCAGAGTCGAAACAGTCCTGCAAGCCATGAGGAGAACCACAACTTAGCAAGGTAGAAAGTCGTAAGTCGGGGGAAGAGAAGACCGGAGAGGGCGGGGCAATTAAAAAAATGGGGGTACCTCGCAGGAGTTAGGGGGCCTCACGCCTGCTTCAGGCACGGGCCCACGGCAAAGAGGCGGGCGAGGACGTGGTTTCTTGTAGGAACAAATCCGAAATCCAAGGAAGGAGGGCTTGGTAGGGGGCGGATCAAACCGGACAACTAAATGAACGTGCGACAGACGGTACCACGAAATTAGCCACCACAGAGAACATTGACAAAAGGAAAAGATATCACTAATCAGGAGGGCAATCAACGTGGGAAAAAGAAACTCGCACCGTTCAGAAGGAAACAAAGACCGCTAAAAAATTCTCCGGTAGGGATACGATCAAACGGTCATCAAAAAGAGGTAGTTTGGAACAGCTCAACAAACTTTCACAATTCGCGCAAAACATTCTGCAGTGGGGTCGAGAAAGGTATAGCAGGAGTCCAACTGTTGTTTTCCACTTCCGGAGGGGGTCAACTCGCGAGGGAGAGGGGGGGGGCGGGGGGGAAAAAAAGAACACCTCGGCAAACATGGGGGGGAATAACGATGAGTCTTGAGGATGACATGTCGTAAGATGAACCTATTGAGCACAAATTAGATTCAACGTGGCGAAAGAACGCACCACGGCCTATCACATCGGGAAAAACTCACAAAAGAACAGTATTTCAAACGCCTCTGATGCCGATAAAACTCTTTGAATGAATGAGTCGTCGGGGGAGGTGGAAAGCCCAGCGCGGGGGGGTTTGGAGCTTGAAAGCGGGAAATAAAAAACACAGGCTTGCCCTACTATCTGGAAAAGGGGAAGAAGAAAGAGATTGCATATGGCGCAAACAACACTCGCGCAACAATAGCCTGGGGGAAACCGGAGAAAGGGAGGCCCAAAGAAGAGCTCTGACACTTGGTTGAAAGTGTCCTCCCCGGGAGCCAATGAAATCCGCCCGGTCCATGACCAAATGAAGAGATGGAAGTCATTGGCCTGGATGTCCTCCCCCTAGAGGGGAAAAATGAAGCCAGCGAAACAGGAAAGGGTAAAACACCGCTCGTCAACACAGAACGATCTAAAATAAAAACCCATAGGGGTGAGGGGACGCGTAAGACGAAAGTCTCGCCCGTCGTGGCAGATCTCAAGAGGAAAAAAAGGAGAAACTTCCAGAAGAAAAGGGCGAGACAGGAAGCAAGCGGACGGTGAACCACTCTGGGTAGGGGGGAACTTGAGACTGTGGGGCCGGTGAAACCAGGGGGGAGGGGGGGAAAATAGAGTTGACCCCTTCTCCGCCAAAACGCCCCCTCATACAACGGGGCCGGAACAGCTCAAAGACTGGGGAGACTGGGGGGATGTAAAAGTGGCAAGCGAGGGGGAGGGCCGGATGGAACTGGCGTAACAAGAAATGCAAGAAAGAAAAGCAATCATTTGTGAAGCCGTGAAGGACCGAATTTGCAAGGGGCTCTCGTGTGTTTTGCGGAGCTCGGTGTGTATCAAGTCCCGGTCGAAGAGGGGCAAAAGGTGTTGGGAAGGCGCAGAAGAGCAGTATTTGCTGGAAAAAGTTTAAAACCATGTCGACTGGACTGAAACGGACTAAAATTCTATGCTGAAAAGAGAGAAAAGCTTGGAGGTTTGGTGGTAGGGTGAAAGGCCAGGAAGAAGGGGGGGTTACTCTTTTCGCGCTTCAAAACCGGGGTGTTCGAGAAAGAACTTAAGGCAGGTTACGACGGGACATTGTGATCAAAAAAGAAAGAAACTCTCGGTTTTGTAACGAAGGTAAGGTCCAATGGGAGGGTACAACCAATGCGATATTCCGCAGGTGTGAGGGAAGTTGGGGTCTCGAAACCGCCGGGAAAACAACGTAAAAAAAAAAACCTAAAAAAGGGCCAGGAAACCAAAGGAAAAAAGGTTCGTCCGCGAATAACAAAGGAGAGAACAAAGGGGATTAATTGGCAAGCAAGGGGCTGGGTGAGGACAGTGCGGTGATCAAAGACTCCCGTACCGTACACGGGAAGCTGGGAAGGAGGGGAAACTGTGCGAGGGGGGGAAGGGGGCGAAAAAAGGTTCGGAAAGAAGGCTAAGGTGGATTCAAACCGGGAGTTTTGGCATGTTCTTGGTGGCGAACGTGAAGGGGGGGGCAGCCTGGAGGGAGGATTCGTGGAAAAGGGGGGGGAAAGAGGAACGACAAAGACTGTGTAAGCAATCGCGAAAGATACCCGCACAACCGTCTGAAAGAGCCCGATAGGACCGAGGGGGCCTGACCTTCAATTGGGGCGCAACGTAGGCGTAGGAAAAACATAAAAAGGGTAGGGTCAAAGTGAAGTCAGCCCTCAAGCTCAGTTAATTTCAAACCAAAAGGCGGAAGAAAGACGGGACGAATCCCAGTGGATCACAGGGTTTGCCTCTCTAGGACTTGGAGACAGACAAGGGGGATAAGTGCCTGGGCGGGGATCGGAACAAAACTAAAGGAGACAAAGATGAAACAGTCTAAAAGGGATGTCAAATCCACTTCGGAGATAGAGACAAGGAAAACCACACTTCCGCAAAGAAGGGAGGGCGTCCAAGCAGGGAGAGGCGAATACCTTCTTCTTTTGGGGAGAAACATGTCACGTGCCGAATGCAGAAAAGGAAGGGGGGTTCTCCTGAACTGCAACTGAGGCCCCCTAAGGGGAGGCCAGAAACGGCGGTGAAGAAGGTATGCGAAGGGGGTTAGGCAATCTCAAGCACCAAGAAGAATCTTACGCCACGTTGGAGAAGAACGGTCAAACGGACCCGCACAGAAAGGTCACGCTAAAAAATGAAAAACCGGAGGAAAAAAGGAGCACCAGCCGAGCAAGGTCCAAGATAATTCGGGAACTACTCCCGTGGTGCCTAAAAAAGGGAATACTGCACCGCGCCTTCAGCAAAAAAAAGATGGGTCCCTCTTCGGCGGTCGAGTTACAAAGACCCGAACTTAAATCAAGAGGTAAAAGGAATTCATCACAGGCACGCACTTGAGCCTGGGTCGAAAGAGTGCCAGTGGGGTCTATACTTTATGACCTTTTGGAAAAGTTGTACAAGGGGGAGCAATGGAGGGGAAAGGTGACACAGGAGCGGATATCGCATCCAAAGACTTCAGACAAAAGAAAGTTCTGTAGAAAAAACCGTAGTCGAAAAATTGCCGACAGGGAAGCTCGGGGTGCGACATAAAAAAAAACCAACAAGGCAAGTGTGGGGCGCCGACCAGAACTCACTAAATTGGGCATGGGGTACACGACCAAAGGAAGTGAATCTCTGTAAAAAGAGTTTCCGAAGTTAGATGGGGTAAAGGGGCAACAGGCCGCGAGGGGGTGATTAAACCACACTTGAAAGAAAGGGGCCGGGCCCCCAAGAGGAAAACTGATGCACACGATATTTGGGCAGAGAACAAAAGGGGAAGGGCAAGAGGGGAAGAAAAAGGGGAGGACACGGCTTCCCACTAGAGACTCGAGCGGTAAGGGTCGATTGGGGACAGGAGCCCTCGCGTGCCATCAGTCCCGTCAGAATCAAAAAAAGCTAGTTTCCGCCTTGGCCGGTCCCTGGATGCGGGACCGTTGGGGCCCATGGCGGACAAAAAAAAAAAAAAAAAAAACAAAACCCAAAAAGCGAGGTTTCCCACACCGGGGGAGCGTAATAGGGGAAAATACGAACCCACGGAAATTGTCCAGGCAAGAAAGCAGCGTGCACCGGCCGAACTCTAACAAGAGGAGAGAAACAAAACAACGGCGGAGAGAAAAAAAAAGAGATGCCAAGACGAACAGAGTCTTCTGCAACCCCCCCCAAAGGTGATGGAACCACTCTGGTCGGGGGGGGGATCGGGATAGGGTTTGGTCGTGTTGTGACCGGATACGGGGGAAAGACGGCTTGGACATGCCCAACCGACCCCTCATAAAGGGGGGGCGGGAAGGCCCAAAAGGGGAGGAAACGCGGCAGGACGGGGACGGGGGCGGATGGCACGGCGATGAGGGGCCTAGAAAAAAAAAGCCGAAAAGTACAAAGTCATCGACCGCTAGGGCCTTGGCCAAAAGTCTAGCAAACGAGAGCGTGGGGGGGTGGCGAATAGGAAAGCGGCCTTTTTTCACGGGAGTCGGAGGCAGACGGGTGTGCTATGCTTCCTTTGGCGCAGCTTACAAACCGAGCACTGGAACGTAAAAAACAAGAAGAATGAAAGGGAGGGGGAGTCGTCCAAAGGAAGGGACAATACTAGGGTTGTTTAGGGGGCAAAGTATCGGCCGTCGTGCGAGGCTTAAGGGCCTGTTGTGGTATGTCGAAGAAGGTCATAAAGGGTTACGGGACATCAAGGGAAAAAGATAAAAGACTCAGACGGTTGACACGGTGCAGTTGGGAATTCCTGGTGGGATGACACAAAATTCATAACGCCGTGTCAGCCGGAGTTACAGAGAGGCCTGGAAAAAACCCGCAAAAAGGTATTTAAGTATCGACAGGGCAGAGGCCTAAAACAAAGGCTGGTGCTTGGACAGGGAGGGAAACGAAAGAGCTGGGTGTGGGGACCCGGAGTGATCGTGGAATCGCACAGCCGGACAGCAATCGGGGGTCGGCCGTGTACGAGATTGCTTGCAGGTGCGGAAGGTGGGAGAAAAGAACACCGGCTAGGGGAGGAAAAAAAAACGGTCTTCCAGAAGGGAGAGGCTGTGGCATCGTGTGTCGCGGGGGACCAGGAGTACAAAGGGGTTGCTGGTCCGGGGAATAACACAGGACGTGGGCCATGAAACATGGGGTTCCAAAAGGTGGAGGGGAAGAATGCCGACCGAACAAAAGAACGCCCCGGAAGCGGAAAAAAGGGCCGAAGGGGCGCACGGAATTCAGGTAAGAGCATGCATGGATGGCAGTTACATTGCCACACCGCAACAGGGGGGCAAGTAGAAGCCCAGAAAAGAATAGTACAGGCTCCGTTTTGGGTGTTGATTCTCACCGAAGTTGCGGCCAAGAAACCTGTTTCAAAGCTGGGGGTCGCGTGATCTCTCTCACAACAAAGGTAGCAGCGCCCATGCAGAGAGCCAAGAGGGGAGAAAGGGGGACGGGGGAACAAAACGTAGGTCACGAAGGGGGGGGAACATGGGACGGAAATTGGTCCCAATGCGAATACAGGAGGCTTCGAGAGAACCCTAATTTCCCTGCGAGCCTTAAGGTGCGCTTCTCCTTACGTTAGAACACTGAAGGCCCGGGAGGGGAAAAGGAGCTGAAAGGACGTAGCACTCACTCAACGGGGGTACTTCCACTGTTCAATCCGTCATCCACTCACGGGGACGGACACGACAAAAGGAAACCAAAGCCGTATCCTTGTCAAGCTTGGAAATTCGGGAAATATCAACCCCTGAGGAAGGGGAGGGCACACCTCTCTCAACTCTCCACACCGAAACTATGGCCCCCGAGGCGTAAAGGTCGCGATCCACTATCACCCTACACGGACAGAAAAGAACGGATCACAGGAACGAACTCAGCCTCCCTTTGTTGGGAGCCGAAATCTGCGAATATGACCTTTTGAGTGTTAAAGGCGGTTCCGAGAAACAGGGTTAGCGAGTCGAACATTGGTGTAACCCAAACTTAATAAGGAAAAATGGGGAGTTCTTAGAAGGGGGGAAGAGGGAGGGGGGGCAAGGGACGAAAATCCACCTATTTCAAGAAAAATAAAAAAAGGATTAGGGGTTTACCGCCGAACCCATAAGAGCACAAGGGGGGGATCGAAACTACAACAAAATACATATTGTCGAAGAATGGGAAGATAAAACTCTTTGACAGCAATAAGGCTCGGGGGGAAAGTTCCCAGACACGAGGTGGTAACGCTGGCAGGGGGCCAAAGACGCAACTTGCGACAAAAAAATTGGAAATCGACTATCTGGAAAGGGGGGGGGGACTCGGAGGGGAAGAAAGGGACGACACACGCTGCACTCAAATCAAGGTTTAATACCGGGACGAACGCGCCCACTAGCGCGCATTGAGGAACTGGTCGGAGTAAGCCGTGGCGCCCTAGGGCGAAAAAACAGGACCACGCACGCTCCTGACAGCTCTGGAGGAGGCGAAAGAACAACCTGGTGAGGGGCTTGGGCCATGACGAAAAATACGTGACCAAAAAGGGATCCGGAAAAAAAAAGGATCGGGGGAAAAATGAGAAGACCAAGAGTGGTCACAGGGAACGCGTGCAGCAAAGGGAAAGACACGTCGGC
>Ga0179593_1305783_pt1 | contig 27664 bp, 31 predicted proteins | sample CZODoug2_1_08_16_FD_185931 | JGI IMG/M metagenome (GOLD analysis project Ga0179593, IMG submission 185931) | Vadose zone soil fungal communities from Angelo Coast Range Reserve, California, USA - CZODoug2_1_08_16fungal (PacBio error correction) | ecosystem: Environmental > Terrestrial > Soil >...
CTGCTATGTGGGGTGTGTAAAAAATCTCAAAAGAAAAGCAACTTGACGAAAAAAGTTAAGAGAAGAGGGACAGGGGAGACCATAACTTGGTAAAAAACGGTGGGTGACCTTGTCACAAGACGGCAGGGTGATGGGGACGCAAACTGCTGCAAGTGGGAAGCGAGAACTTCGACAGCAATGACAGCATTGGAGGTTCGGGACAGAGGTACAAGGAGCGAGCAGGGACACTGGCTACGGACGGCAGAGTTAAGTGGAACAGGGGTCCAAGAAGGGGAAGAAGGGTCCATGTAAAACGGCGTAGGTTACTAGTGTATCAAGGGAAAAAACGTCAAAAAAGGAGAAGAGCCAGATACGCAACAAACTAAGGGAAAACGGACGGAGCAACGGGAAAAGAAGGCCGGAGCAGCCTCGTTGGATTAATCTGAGAGAGAGAAAAGAGAATCTTCGCGAGTGGAGCTGAACAACTACTGAGAAAGGGCTCCTGAATTTCGCACTCAAGCAGAGAGAGAAACAAAAAAGGAGAACCGGAGACATGGTGAGAAGAAAAAGGGAAAACTAACACCTTGACGATCAACAGCTGACTATCGGGAAAGAGAAGGGGCGGCAATGGTCACGGCAGAGCACTCGGAAAGAGAGTGGCAGACAAAAAAAAAACAATGTTGGATACGGAGTAGCAGCAAAAAGGGGGCAGCATATCACAAAACATCATGACATCATGTAAAGGGAAGCGGGAGAGACAGACGGGCCAAGCTGAGTGCCGGGAAAATTAACAGGGGCACGTACCTCATTGAAAACTGGTTCGGCCAGAGGAAGAAGAGACGGGGAAAAATGCCATGATAATAGTAATGGATAAAGGATGATTAAACCCCAAAAACAGGTCAGGGGGCGGGATACGCTGGAGGTGAAAAGAACAAACGAAAAAGAGCAGGAATTACGATAAAAAAACCTCGGGCCTCCGCCAGATCGGTTGGGAGGGAAGGCGTTTGGAGAGGGGAGTGAAAACCATTCGAGGGAGGGATAAAGGCGGAAAAGTAGCAGAGAACGTTGAAAAAGGAACTCGGTAAAGGGACAAAATGGGAGCGAACCCACTTGACGTCAGAATTTGGATTCAAGAGGAGTAGAAAGGCGTGGAAAACGTAGCATTACAAAAAAGAAAGATCGGCGACGAGACCACCGCGAAGTTTGTTGGGGAACGGCAAGAGGGAGTTTTGAAACGAAAAAATCCATGCAGTCAAATCGCCCGAGACTTGGGGGGTGCGGGGGAGGGGAAATATAAACGGGTGGGTTGATGGTGTGTACAGAGGCACAGAGGGTCACAAGGTCAGGAGGGGAACGGAGGAGGTGCGTTACGGACCTGGCAGCTGGGGGAAAAACGCGGACCGGGCGAAAAGACTTCGGGATAAGGAAAACACGGAACAAACACTCGCCGGAAACCAAAGGTCGGGTCAAAGGGGAGACCCTCGAAGACGACCGGAAAAAAAGAACAATTACGACTGGCCAAAGGGAGGGAGATCCTAAAAGGGGAAGAATAGACAGTTGAAAAGAAAGTTCCAACAAATGGGAAAAAAATCGGGATGCTATTCGAATGGTCAATTGGGGGGAGGACACCTATAGAAGATCGAGAAAACAAAAAAAAAACGGCGGAGAGAAACGAGAACTAGGTCGGGACACAGTGCCCGCGTCGAAGGGAGAGGGAAACGGTAAGCGGATGGTTGAACGAAAGGAAGGTCAAAAAGTCATTGAGAAGGCGCCCCACAAGACAGTGTTGCCTTACTATTTTGGCCAGTGCGTCGCGGTATTGGCAACGATAAAGAGGATTTGGGGGGGGGGAAAAAGGGGGGGTTGGGGGCTTGTGGGGAAGGGAGGTGCGTAGAACTCCGCCCCCTGCCTCCAGAATTCAACAGGAACGCTTGACAAAGCATGCCAGGGAGAACAAAAGAGGCATCAACATCCCTGATTGCGAGGAAAAAAAAACATCCACAAAACGAACGACAACCTCCTCGCAAAAAGGCGGGAGAAGGGGGGAAATACGGCTGCACAAGAAGGCTTCGGCAAAACGCAAGAGAAGCAGCCGACAAAAAAACCGTTAGGTAGGAAGCCGATCACTGGGGGGTACAAACCAACAGAGGAGGACGCACAGAGACCAAACAGAGTCAATGTCCAAAGAAAGAGCCCATGTAAGGCAGTAAAAAACATAGTAAGGCTAAGAGGATGGAGGGAATGACCAGACGGATGAAGCAGCGAATGGAGCCCATATACAAACGCAAAACCCAGCTAGAAATAGGCGAAACGGCACGAGGAATCGGAGGAAACAGAGGAGGGGGCGAAAAATCCTCACCTCTCCGACGTGACCGGAAGCACAAAGGGAGTGCATTCCGCGTAGAAATGCAAAAGTCGAAATTGCAGGTTAAAAGTATCGACAACATTGCACAAACTGGAAAGGTCGTATGACTCGCACGCACTTCAGAGTCTGGGAAGAAAAAGAATTGAGGGAAGGAGGGGGGAAACGCAAACCACCACTTGTAGATCAGAGAAAAACACATTGGTCGCTGGAACTCCCGCGAACGGCTAAGGATGGATACCGTAACTTGCCCGCCCAAAGGGGCAAAGAAAAATGCGGCAAGATGGAGGCCAAGTCGAGCCAGGGGTGCTTTTAGGACAGGACAACGTGGAAAGACCTCTAAAGTGGAATACTCAAGCAAAGAGATCTCGAGAGCCCGCAGAAAAAGAACGCGGAGGCGGGAAAAGTTAAAAACATACTGAAAGGCCCTTGCAAGGGGAAAAGAACACGCCACCTCCAAGTAAAGGTGGTGCGAGCTCACCGGGCGAAGAAAGACGGAGGAAGTATTATTCACGGACGTAAAAGAAAGAGAGTAACGGATTGGATTACCCGTAAAAGGTCGATGTGGCAGAAAGAAGAGGCGGAGTACCAGGGAGAAAAGACGAGCACTGGTCCGGAACCCGTAAAAAAGGATCGGAATCTGAGAAGCGGCGGACCACCTGCAGCAGGGGCGAAAATGACCCAAGAAGAGGGCAACCGGAAGGGGGGGAAGGGGAAGGTCTCCAAGACTGCTATCGAGATCACAACAAAAAAGAAGGGAAAGAGAAAGATTTATCGAGAAAGAAGGAAAGTCCACTGCAAGACGTGGAAGAAATTGAACGAAGGGTGTTGCTCAAGAAGGGCAGTGTAAGCGGAAAGATGCGATAAAAGAATGGGAAGGCGAGACCGAACCCAGGAGAATAAGACGGCAACGAAGCGACGAAGATGTCGTGGACGTTACGACGGCCGGACCATCATCCCATTAAAAAGGAGGGTTTGAAAGTAGATGAGAACCACTAACGATAAAGGCACAAAAGCCAGAAACAAGTGAGGGGCAAAAGAATTACAACTGAACTAGGAAGGAGAAGCGTGTTGAGAAAAGAGGAGCCGCAGACGATTCTTAGCAAAAAATGAAAAACTGCCCGCTAAACGCGGAGAGAAGAATAATTCCCTCATGAGAGGCTAAACGGAAAATTCGAAACCGAAAACATGGGGCGCTACGGGGACTACAATGGACGGAGAATCGCGGAACGAACCGGACAAGGAATAAAGGGCATGAAGTTTTACACGGCAGCAAACGGCAAGTGAGGTGCGCAGACCATGTGGGAGAGCTCTCGCAAGAAAGGGGGGCGGAGGATCATCAAAGGAGATAAAGACACTGAAGAGAGGGAAACCCGCACACCGTCTATACGATCAGTTCAAAAAGAATTACGGAGTGATGCTAAAGTCCCATTGACTGGAGAAAAGACGCATGTGGGCCATACAGTCACGTGATAAAGGTGCCATTGCCCTCACGGTGGGAAGGTCGGAAGACGAGAGCTTGAGGAGGTTGTTCGCCAAAACGCGGCGGCATGAAAGAGAAAAGTGGCAAAAGATCTAGCGAGAATGCGTTGGGGAAAGAGGGCGTTCCCAATTCAACGATGGAGCATCACGGAAAACACAAGACGACCTACGCGAAAGTGGGGAAGACATTAATCGTGGCGGGGAAAAAAAAGAAACCTGGCAGAAGGCCGGAACTTAAAAAAAAGGGGGATATGACGAGAAGGAGGGGCAACGGAGACGCTTACAACCTAGAATTGAGTAGGCGACTAAGAGGTAGGAACAAGGAACCGAGAAAAGTGGGGAGACTTAGAGGCCGATGCGTTTAGGACAAAGGCCAGATGTTAAAAGAGAGACCATCGAAAGGGGAGGTGTGAGATGGGAAAGTGGACCAAAAGTTTTAAAAGGGGGGCCCTCGCCACGAGGACAAGGGGGCAGTGAGGTATACAAAAAGGTGAGGGAAATAATGAAGCTAAAAACCGGAGATTCGAGGCGGCCGGGGGGCATTAGACGAAAACACTCAACGTAAAAAAAATCACTCAAAAGGGACTCAAATATTTCCGAAACACAACAACAGAGAGAAAAACAATTAAAGCGAAGAAGTTTCGAGAAAAAACTCGAAGGGGGTAAGAAGAGACGTAAAATCACAGGATAACAGGAGAAAGCTTTAAGGGTTAGCCGAATGGGCAATTGAGCGAACACCGAAAGAAAAGATACAACAACAACAACGGAGTAAAGGGAGGAGGGGAGAATCGGGGGGGAGGAGAACCATTTAAAATTCGTCGACTATCACAGAGGAAATGGGCGGCGATTGGGGAGGGGACCGTCGGGGTCAACGGCGAGTGCCGTCTTGAGGAAGAACAAAACAAGTTTGAAGTTCACGGCAGTGATGACGAAAGATTGAAGCAAGCCTTGCGAGCGTTGTTGTGACGGTGAATTGTAAGTGGTCGTAGCACTAGGAAAACAGCCGCAGCGAACAAGAAAGCCTTGACCCAGCAACATGCGCCCTAACAAGAGGAAACACCGGACACTGGGACCTGGGAACGCGGCTAGACACCAATACAGCCCTGAGAAGAGAACACCGGGAAGCGACAAAATAAAGTCGAGGATCGGGAAAGGAACAATCGGAGAAAAGGTCCGGGAACGCCTCTAAGAACACAAGAAGGGACGGCGTCTGGGAAAAGGAAATTAGCACGATCATTATTAAGGAAGGACAAGCCGGGACTCCAGAACGAAGAAATGCAGCGTAAAGACCGGCCCGCGACTCCATTGGAAACAAGGAAAGAATTAGTTCGTCGAAAACTGAGGAGTGGGAGAATTGGGCCAAACGACCGTGGGCTCAGCGGGGAAATTGGTAAACGCAAAGGTCTCAAAACGACATCCCAGCTCAACGATATCGAACGGAAAAAAGGATCGCGTAAAACCGCTGGAGTGGGGGACGAAATCCAGACAGCTCCCACTATCCCGCACGTCCGCCCTAGGCCGTGAGGGGAAAAGCACCGAGAAGAAATTACCAAGCGCGAATGGCGGGGGGGTCCGGAAAGCTTACGAGAAAGACAGGCCAAAGGCTGTAAAGGCGTAAGTTATAAAACGGAAAGAAAGCCTGTGAACTCTTCGTGACTACCCAGCTGACGGTCAAAGCGGGCGGCGGAAAGAGGTGATTCGACGCCGAAAAAGAAAGGGTTAGAGGAAGAGACCGGAAAAACACATTGATTAGTAAAAAATAGGAGGGAAGCATGTCCTAGGGTTCCTTCCGGAACGCATGGAACGCCAAAACGCAGGGGGGGCCAGATAGGCAAGGGGATCTTCAAGTCCAACAGAAAGAGAACAGGGGGTTCCAGGGGGGACTTCAAACATGCAGAGACAAACGGAAGAAGTGGGAATTTCCATAACTCGGAGACCAGGGTCGGCAAAGAAAAGAGAAAGAACGGTAAAACCAGATTGTACTAACCAGATGCAAAGGAAGAGTAAATTTGTAAGGCCGACACCCCGATATTTGGGCTCGATCCTGGCGCGATCTGGAGGATAGTGGACGCACGGGGACAGCTTCCCTACAGAAGAGAGGGGATTATGAACAAGAAGAAGCCAGTTACTCGCGTAATAGCCAAGTGAAAAGAAGAGAGACGAAGGCCCACCGTCAAGATCGTAATGGATACTAGAATCGTTCAACCTGCAGCAGTTGCGACAAAGCAAAGAAATGCAAAGTAGGAAAGGAGGGGGGTAAGTGAAAAAAGAGAGGGATATCGAATCAAAACAACAACGGCGGCTTCGGACAAGAAAATCATCGACGAGGAAAATAAAAAGTACAACAAAAGGACTTGACCAGAAAGGAACAGGAACAGGAATGTTTCAAAGGGACTGTCATGTGGTTAAGCACGCTACAGATCTAAACGAATCAAGTGTGGAAAGGGAGTGCCGGAACCGAAAAGAGTTAGGATACGACGGAGAAGGGGAGAACAGTGGGCCTGTATTCTCGGTAAAAAGAACTGTAATACGTAGTGAAGCGGATCCCGGCAGGAAAGACGGAAAAGATCAAGGGCTCAAGCAACAAATAGAGAGAGGGCAAATACAACTGGAAACAAAGGCCTTTGACATCAGAGGTGGGAGGGAAAAAAAGTCACGAGGAAAAAATTCGTAGGGATAGTATGTAGATGGAACAACTTCATAAAGAAGATCGCAAAGATCCCCTCTGCGACTAAATCAGTGGCAACCGAAAACAGGGAGCGACGGGACCTCAACAGGAATAAAGTCTTGAAATCCTGGAAAGGCCGGGGTCGGGGATGATTCACGGCAGCAATCGGAAAAGGGGGAAAGTTCAAAAAGCCAACGGGCCAAAAGCCAGTCGACCAGGGGTCGAGGGAAAAGGAAGCAAAGACTTCCGCAAGGACCGCAGCAGGCTAGAAAGGGCAAGAAAGCGCGTGACAAAGGTATTCAAAAAAAGGCCGACATTTACGAAGCGCCAAGGGAAAGAACGGGGGAACGCCCATGTTGGGGCTCGTGCATTCCGAACGGGGGGGCGGAGGCATCGGCGGAATTTCGATTTGCGACAACTACCGCGGTCGGGGACAGTAGTCGTCCGCCCGAGAAAGGAGAGGAGAGGAAAAGGTTGGTTTGGGCTTAAAATATGAAATAACGTCTTAAATGACCGACCGACGAGGAGTTGGGGGGACAAGAAGAAAAAAAAGTGGCGAATCAGAAAATGAAGAGAACAACTTGAAAAAAGGGGGGGGAAATTCTTGGATTAAGGAGGCAGACGATACAACCGCGTAATCTTCAAAAGAAGCAAAAAAACCGTCGAAGTGTTTGTGGAGGATGCGCAGAGGGAATGCGAAGAAGGAAATCGAAAGACGACGGGGTTGATGGTCCGAGGAGGGTCACCAGGTAACGGGTCTGGGTTGACGCGCAACAGGGGGAGAAGTCAAAAATGAGGGGGGTTATAGACCAGCGGTGCGTTCATCACAGCTGGGAAAAAACAGAAAACGAGGACACGGCGGGAATAGTTCGACGAAACCGCACGTCACCAAAAACGCTCCTAAACAAGGATGCTCAATCGTTCAGGGACCGAAAAGACAAACACTTTACGGTCACCAGGCGGGAAAGAGAAAAAAAAGGCAGCTCGCCGTTTGTCACCGGAGCAAAGTTCCCAAGCCACTCTACCAGAACAGATAGTTACTAAAAATGACAAGGGGGGATCGACACCGAGAGAGAGACTCAACAACAAGAAAGATGGTACAGAGAGAAAAGGTCAGGAACCAGTGCCAGTCGTCGAAAGATCGAAGGCGGGCACCCCGAAGATCTTTGAAAAATCAACGGCGAAGAATGGAAATTCTACAACACCCCCCAGCCATTTTGGCCGGGGGGGAAGGTCTCAGAAAAACAGTAAACAAAAATCATGCGGGGGGTTGGGGAAAAAGTTTAGGGGGCGTTAAAACGCAACCGAAAGAGGACGGTCATCTTAAAAACCACGAAAAAATCGCGGCATCAAAACAGAAGAAGGGAAACCGTTGAGCGAGACCCATCCAACGGGGAAAAACCGCCTGAGCACAATAACTCCGGGTGAGCGCGCGCAAAATCTGGAAATGGAAAAAATCAAGCCGAGCTAAAAAAGGGAAAAGAGGACTGGTAAGGAGCCCATCAATAGGGGGAGCTCCGGGGGGCCCCCGCCCTTCAATACTCGCCGAATACAGAGTAAGGGCCCTGCCAGCTCTCCCAGGTGTCCGGAGTACCCCAAGGAACGAACTCTCGGGGGAAACAGTACAAGGAAGTGATGCTACATCGATTGGAAAAAAGAGAAACGACCAAAAAAAGGATCTGGAAGCACGAAGAAATCGTCAATGACGAAGCTTTATGTTTTGTGGGGTCGGAAATACTAAAAACTCCCCGGTATTCAGCCTCCTAAAAAAGATGGGCAGAAAGATACCATTCCACCTCGGAGGGGTTCACCCCCTCTCTGCGTCACATGAACAGGCAAAATAGAAATGGAGAAGAAAGAAAAGGACGGATTGGCCCGCTAACGGTTGAGAAAAAAGGTCATTTAGGGTAGGGCTTATCGCAAAACTGGTCGAGGGGAAGGGAAAAACCAAAAATGCGATGTCACAAAAAGGGGCTCCGAGTTGCCGGCCGAATCTTCCCGAAAAACCGGGGGGTCCAGGATAGGAAAGTTGGTCGGGTCCGTTGTAGGAAAAACGTCGCGCACATGGGGCAAGTTTTCACAATGTTGCCAGAGAAGGAGGTGGAATCGTCAAAGAAAAGAGATCTTCGGGAAAGTTTGAGCTACCCGCGCAAAAAAAAGGGGAGGAGTCGCGAGAGGGGGAAAAAAGGCGAAAGGCCCTAGGTGAATGTAAGGGCTTCCGCCACCGCCAGGAGTTTTGCGCGGATCCGGGCAGGCGTCGGTATCGGTTTCGGAACTGAAAATTCAACGCCTCGTACTTTGGATTTATGAAGAGAAAAGAGGGGAACATTTCAAAGACATAATCATACCAAAAAAAGGAACAAGGCCGCAACCGTCAAAGGATCGGAAGGAGTTAGATGTCGCCATCCACGAAAAACATTTGGCGAAAATCCCCCACCGATTGACCAAGAAGAATTGGGGGGTAATGAGGGGACCTCAAGCATCTGAGGGTAAATCCTAAAAAAAAAAACGTAGAGAAAAAGTAAGACCGGAGGAAACGCCAAAGACACAAGAACGGTCCTAAAGTCCCAAGAAAAAACGCAAATCTGCAGTGATCGAGCCCGATACACAAGATATACGATCCTTGTTGTAAAAAAGGGAGGGCCGTACCGCTCGAAGCGGGGGCAACTGATCGGAAAGACGGGGGCGGGAAACAGGGTTGCCGAAGTCGGTGGAATCACTAAAAGGTAAAAAGACGCTAAGGTGAAGCGTAGAAAGGACAATGGGACACCGAACCGGGGAGCCGAGAAAAAAAAAAAACAACGATCTGGAAGGAGACTACAAATGGAACAGTACAGGGACGGGCAAAGCTTGTGGAGTACAATAGACATCAGCAACACGGCAAGAATTCGAGCGGGGGCTGGAAAATGAAAAGAAAGGAGGAAGGACTTCCAAAAAAAAAACGTGCGGGGAGAAAAAATCGAAAGGGGGCTGAAACCGAAAAAAAGGAGCTAAATAAACCCTGGACTAGAAACCGATCGACTAAACATAAGACCTGGGAGAAAAAGGGAGTCACGAACGCAAAAGGCATCAGTACGATGAGGGGGTAATCAAAAGCCGACGGTCTGCCTCGTAGCCGCTACCAATTGGAGGGGAGATCAAAACATCCGAAAGGGGGAAGAATCCTAACAAAACGGGCCAAACTGGGCGCGATTATTCTCACTTAAGCATGTACACCTGGGCGGGAAATGTGACCAGATCGGGGGGAACCCTAATTGGAAAAGGCGTGGACTTATCAGATGAAAAAAAGGGGCGGGAGGGATAAGGAGCCAATTTCGGAGTTGAAAAAAACGACAAAAACATAGCGATCAAGAAAAAGGAAAAAGCACGCGATATCGGAGGGAGAGGGGGGCTGTCGTTTGAGATGGGGGGGGAGTGACACACGAAGAAGACACAAGGCGTTCAATGGCGACCCTAAAGAACGGTTTTTCGCAGGACATAAGGGGAGGGTACCTGCAGAAACGAGGAATTCACGGAACGGAAAAAAAACTCGGATTGGGAAGTAATCAGGGGAGTGGTAAACAAACACATCTAATCGGGGTCAACGAGAAACGAGACACAACCGCAGGAAGAGGCATAAGCGACCATGAACGGCTAATGGGGTGGTCGATTCGGCAAGGAGGCGTTTGGGTATGCTAAGAAAATGTGTGCGCAAGTAGAAAACACGACAGGTTATTGTGGCAGATTCAAGGTGTCAAATTCCCGGTGTGGTGGATGTTGTCAAAAGGGAAAGGGGATGGAATGGTAGAGGGCTATTTGCGTTGCGTCCTGTACAAAGCAGCGACCTAGACAGATCGGGTGGGCCAGGGGGATACGACAAACTCAAGCCCAACCGAGCCGAAAAAGGCTGGCTGAAAATAGGGGAACCTCACGAACCTGACAAGGACGGCACAAAACTGGGAGGGGGGGGGACACTAAAAAAAGAGAAAATTGGTACCCGAGAAAAAACTCCAGAGCGAGAAACGGACAAGATTTCGATATGCGACGAATGGGAAAATTTGTTATCAACCGATAGATCTGAAAGAAAAACAAACAAAAAAAGGGCGGGAACAGAAAGGGAGGAAAATCTCGGGTCGAAAAACCAATTGCCCCACATAAACGATAGCGTGTGCCCGGTTAGGGGCGCGGAGGGGGGGAACGGATCGGTCACACCAGAGCCTTTTAGATCAAAAAAACAAGCGTGGGTGTTTGCGTAATGGTTTTACGGAGGAGGAGATCGAACGAGGGAAAAACCAGCCTTTTTAATATGGATTGGGGGTGACAGGGAAGGGGTCTTAGAAAATACTCACAACCAAAGCTACAGAAAGTCAGCGTGAAAACGGCGCAGCAACGAAACTAGGAGGGGAAGAGAAGACACGACCTTGGGAACGGCGTTGGCGCGTAACAAAAAAAACGGGGCGCACAAGCCGAGCACAATAAACGTCGAGGGAGCGAGCTTCCAAACAAGTAGGAAAAAATACAAGCATCCGGCCGCCTAAGGGAACAAAAACTTTCGCGGGACGGGTCGGAAAATTCTCAATCATGAAAAATGGGGGCCTCAGGTGTCCCACGAGGAGTCACTCCAGCCGGAATCCCAAATAACTGAAAGTTCGAAGCGGCCAAGGGGTCCTTCAATTTACCCACCCGTATTAAGGCGAACGGGCAGCGGAAGGGGGGAAATTGCACGAAGTAAGAAGAGGGTACAGGTTACGCCCCAGCGACCCGCAACCCTCGCAAGAAGAGAGCTGGCGGCAAAACGAAAAGTCATTCCTTAAAAAAAAAAAAGTTGGTAATCCTAAGTCTCAATACATACTATGTTCCCTAAAAAAAACGATCGACCGGAGAGCCTTAAAATGAGAATGCATGGTTTCCCCGTAAAGATCACTTCCAAAAAAAAAAAAGTATTAATGGCTAATCTTCCGCAAAATGGCCCTGCGTTGAGACAGAGGGAAGGAAGGGGCAGGCGGATGTTCGAGAACACGAAAAGGGGGTCACCGCAAAACCAAGGGTGCGGCTTGAAAGACGAACCGATGAACCGGCCCTACGACATGGTGAACGCCCCTGTATGTCCAGGAGGAAAGAGTGGAAGAGGGGGGTAAAAAGTTTTAACCCGTCTCCGACCAATTTGGCCGGACAGCCCATTCGAGTTCCAACTCAAAGGGACAACACACCAAAAAAAAAAAACAACAAAAAAAAAAAAAAAAAAAAAAAAAAAAAAAAAAAAAACCCCCAACCAACCACAAAGCAAAAAAAAAAACACAAAAACCCAAACCCGTCCCAAACGCAGGAAAGGACAAAGCTCCACCCGAAAAAAGACTGAGGCGGAAGCCAGATTGTATCAACAAAAAAAAGAAGCAAGGTAACAGTGGGGGAAGGCGTCTCAAATGCATTGGTTGAAGGCATCACTGGTCGCGGATCTTGACTGATCGGGAAGGCAAAAAGCAGAGTCAAAAATACTGTAAGTCAAGTGTAAAAACCTCGAATCGGAAAAAGGGAAAAAAAAGAGGCTCTTAAACAGTCAACGAGCCGGGTAACCGCACGTTAAAAGGGAGAGGTAGAGGGAGTCGGTCGCGTCCCAGAACAGGAGGAAAAAACCAGGTCGGACCAATGTCGTGGACTGGTCCTACCGGAGGTCTAGAAGAAAAAGAACTCTCTAAAAAACAAGCCTGAGAGTAGGGAGAGCGGAGGGGTGGAAGACATAAACCGGGGACCCACCACTGACAACACGACGGGGAAAAAGTGGCCAATCGGCAGGGTGATTGGGGGTCGCACTGAAGGCAAAAATGCCAGCAAACCAGATCAAAACTTTGGACGTGAGGGCCGGACCCAGGCGAGATCGGGGGAAAGAAGCGGAAGAGAGGGAAAAAAAGGGGTGCCGAAAAAAGAATACAAATAGGATGGAAGGATCCCTGCCGAATCGAGAAATACCGGGTCCTCGCCAGTAAGCTCAAAACGGAGTACGGGGGCGATCGCCTTACAAAGGGAAGAAGAAAGCCAATGGGCATAGGGTGGAAGTAAACAATGGTCAAAAAAAGCCAGAATTCTTTAGCGAGGAGCTGGAACAACTTCAGAGGAGATCTCGGAAGCTATTTCCACACTGGGCGCGGGCAAGAAAAGAAGGGGGGAAAAAAAACAGGAAAAAACATGGGGGCGAAAAAACGGTGGAAAACACTGAAGGATCACCTCTGCGGAGCATCCTGAGAGAAGGTGCGGGCAGGAGTGTCAAGGGGGCCGAAGAAGGGCCATATTAAGAAGACCAGGTTGGGGTGAGTGACACGCTTACTCTACCGAAGAAAGAAACAGCAATCCTGCCGAAAGGGAAAAAAAAGACACAGCGGGCCAAGCGTACACGGAGTTAGGCACTTCAGAAAGGGACACTGTAGCAGGGGACAAGAAATACGGTAAAAAATAGAAATTCGCGGAAAAAAGACTATATTACAAGAACGGGGGGAAGGCGGCGGGAATAAGGAGCTTTCAGGGGGGAATTCTAAAGAACAACGCGGCAAGGAAAACGATGAAGCTGCCAAAAAAGAGGAAGGGAGATGGTAGATGGGCGTTACCATAAGAGGAGAAGAAAGCAATGCGACCGAACCACGTTTTCGCCTTGCTATGGCTGTGTCGCCTGAATCACCTCAGGCTCTGGTGGAAAGGAAGCGAATTGGGGGGGAGAAAAAAGGCTAAAAGAGCTCTACAAAAACCGCAATGATCGCTACTGTCGTGAAAAAGAGGAGAAGTTTTTTGGGGGGGGGTCTGATTCAGAAGGAAAAGGGTGAGGCGAAAAAAGAAAGAAGGGGGGGTTCTGAGCGAAGATCAACAAAAAATCAGAATGGATTGCGAGTGCGGTGTAAGGAAAAAAAAAGTGGGATGTTTTGAAAACAAAAGAAGTGCCCAGGAGGATGGGGGGAAACATTTAAACAAGGGAAAGCCTGAGCTTTGCCAAGCGGACATGGTCGAGGCGGGATTAGGAGGGCTACTACAAAAAAGAAAACGGAAAAAAAAAGCTAACCGAAAAGAAGTGAAAGAAAGGTCGACCGATAACGACGAACTGAAAAAATTCACCAAGATGGGTGGGAGATCCTAAACGAAGAAACCGGCAGATCGACCGGGCACAAGACGTTCCCAATCCTCGCGAAACGGTAAAATTGAATAGAGGGAATAGGGGGAATCGACAACACGATAGAGAGAGAAAAAAAACAAAGGGAGGAGGAAAAGAATAGCTCTCACCGAAAAAAGGTACAAAAAAACATTCCGTAGAAAGAGCGAAGCGTGTCCAAAGGGGTAAAAAATTTGTACTGCTCCCAGCGCATGCCAAGGGAGGAGAACGCCAAAAAAGCCAGTTGGGGAAGATGTTTTCCTTCGTCGAGAGGCTCAAAGTGGGAAAAACCGGTTATAGTTGTTGTTCCGGTTGAAAGTTGTGTAGGGGTAAAAAGGACCAGCAGAAACTAAGAAAACGAAAAACGCGTGAAAACTGCCGCGAAGCAAATTCAAAAACAAAACAAAGCCATAGGACCACGGGGAAAGAGGGCATGTAAAAGACAAACCCTAAAGTTACACAGGGCAGCTAAAAAGAAAAAAGAGGGGGATAACTCCCATGCACAATAAAAAAAGGATGCTTCGGCTAAAACGCCTCGGAAGACATCCGAAAAACAAAAATAGGACGTAGGGTCGGTAGCAAGGAGCATGGAGGGTGGTAGAGATCGGGTGCAACCCAATTAGGACTCAGACCAGAAACAAATTTAACCGGGAAAATCACGACGCGCGCACAGGCCGACAGGGAAAAGGCCAGAGTAGGGGGAAAAGGCGGAGGCAGGGTAGGTAGGATTTTGCACAAAAATGGAGAGCAATCGGAATGGGGAAACAACCATCTCAAACTCAAGCCCAAGATCAATGAAGAATAAAGAAAGGGAGGAACTAAGTAAGGAAACAAAAAAAAACCGGGAGTGTTTCGAAATAAGACGAAAGACGTATGAAAATACCTCAATCAAAAACGCTGCAGGATGTACTCGTCCATAACCACCTAGAATGGAAGGGTGGCCCAAAACCAAAGATCGTCACTTGGAAACGACCAGACTTAAATCTGATGGGAGAATAACTAGGAAACCGCTGTTGGGAAACGCGAGTGGAGAGAAGATAGGTCACTTGAGGGAATTAAGACTGATCTCAAACCAACAGGGGCTAGGGTAATAACGAAAAACAACACAGGGGGGACGTCTTTAACAAGATGAAAACGGATGACGATGGGCCCCGCCGTTGACTCAAAAGTCCCCAGACAAAATGTCCAAACATTAGAAACTGGGGATCGTAAAGAGTGAGTCCCAAAAGTCGCGGACCAGGGTTGAAAAATTTCATACCCATTAAAGAGGTTGAAAAGCCACAGCGATTGGGAAGAACCGTACACAGGAGCCGAACTCGTAGGAAGGGTGGGGACCAGCAAAAAGGAAAGAAGAGGATGAGAAGACAGATTGGAATAAAAAAGATGCGAAGGCACCCGGTGGGAAAGGGGGGGTGAGGCAAGCCACCGGCCTAAGTTTGGCGCGGGAATGAGCGGATCGGAGGAGGTTGCAAAGGAGGACAAAGCATTCACAGAAAAGAGGACAGTGGTGGAGAAACAAAATGCGGCAAAAAATGGTTCCCCCGAATCGTAAGGCCTTATCATGTCAACGAAAAGAGGGTCCCGGCCCACCGAAAAAAGTGGAAGAGGGGGGATGCGGTAGAGATCGCGTGCAAAAATGAACAGCAGTTGCTAAAAGCAACCCACGGCCGAAGTGAAAAGGTTCGAAAACGTCTTGTTGATGGAAGGGAAAAACTCCACGTCGGTGATAAAAGCTCTCAAAAAAAAAACAAAACCAAAGAGGAAGGAGGAAAAATATAGAGGAGCGATCAAACTGAAGGACCCGTCCACTTAAGAATAAACCGACGGGCAAAAATCAGGCAGGGGATTTGGGAGACCTGCCTGAATGGAATCAGTACGGCTACAGATAATAAGGTACTTAGTAGTACCGCTTCTCTCAGACAGTGGAATGGATAGACTAGATGGAGGAATTACTGAGACGAGGTGAGACAAAAAGTTGAAAGGTGAAGACTGTAGACCTTTTCCGAATAAAGAAAAGACCTATCAAAAAAGAAAGAAGAAAAAAAAGATGAGTGGGAGAGCCTGACACTGGAATAAAGGGAAGGCATACAAGGGGGGAATGATATCTGGCCCTCCCGAAAGGGGAAAGAGACGGGAGAAAAGTCTTAATGAAAGGGATCGGAACTGGACTTATCAAACACCTTCTCTTGCAAAACTCGAAGGGACTAAAAGTAAAAACATGTGCGCGAAGAAGACACTAAAGCAAAAAAGGAAAAGTCTTGAAATTCCGGCGGGCAGAATTTCAAAAATCGGAGAAGTTCAACAAGAAGGGTTCAAGAGGAAAAAGGGGGGGGGGTAACCACTTAAACTCGGACTGTGCAGGTCGACAGCACATCCCCCAAGTGGACCTTCAGCTAAAAAAACTCGGCCAAGAGTGCAGGGAGAGGTATTCTCATTAATTCCTCAGGTCAGGCGTAACAGGGGTGAAAGAAAAAAGCAAGATACAGGGAAATAGCATCGGTGGGGGAAGATAGGAATGCAATTCACAGCGAAGGTGCAGGGAGTCAGGAGAAAAGAGCTTTACGGAATTTTCGAAATAAAAAAAGGAATGACTATCATAGGTACAAAGGAATAGACGGGGAGAGAGGGGGCTACGGGGGTAATGTTGAGTTCCCAAGGAATAGCAAAGACTGAGAAATTCGACTAAGAGAATGTCGAGCGTGGGAGTACCTGAAGGAAATGGGCCCCGAAGGCAAAAATTTGAAACGCATGAATTTTTGATTACATGGGAGAGAGCGGGACAAAAAGCAGAGAAAAACCGCGAGAAGATGATCCAAAGACCGCGAAAGGTGTTGTTCGGAGGCCATAAAAAAGGGTATCTGACGCCCGAGTGGGGAATAGAGGTCCAGCCTGGTGTGTAGGTGGGGGGCTGAGGCAAGGTGTCAAGTGACCTGTGTGAAATGGGGGTGGGAAACGCAAAGCGTAAGCATGGAGGGGGGAAGGGCCGGTTGCGGTCTAAGAAGAGTGGGGCACTCGAACAGTGAGGGAAAACGGGAGGGGAAGGCGAAAAACAAAGTCAACCAACAACGAGACCGAACCAGCTTGCAGGGACAAGAGTTGAAAAAAAACAAGACAAAAAAAGAGGGAAAACAAATTCTGAAAAAGGCGGGGGGACAGGAAGAACTACTAACGTAAGAGATAGCAGTGACGGCGGGTCCCAGAAAACATAAAGGAAAACGCTGGCGAGTTCACGAATGGGCAATGGGGTATCGGAAAAACCAAACCGAAGAACTCTAAAATAAAAACACCCAAGGGGGGAAGTAGAGAGGAGAGCTGGCGTGAAATGGGGACACCTTCGTAGGAACTATCGCTTTAAAACAGTGAGCGATGCTTGGGGACAAGGGGACCAAAGAGGAAAATGAAGAGACTAATCCAAACAGCCAGGGGTTAGGGTTTTCAAAAATAGATGACGGCGGTCAACAAGAGGGAAAAGCCTGGGTTCGGAGAGTGGGGGTGCGTGGAAGGTGGGCGAGAAAGCAGCCAACGAAACTCGAATCACGGTCCAAGCTTGGGGGGACAAAAAGCGCACGAAAACGCGGGCATCAAGACTACCGGGAAAGACGGTGCGACGGGACACGCAAAAGTTAACTGGGACACCGACTCGCACAATACACGAGTAGGGACCATGACACAATCGTAGTCTAAAAGAACCACTGGCCGAAGACGACAACAAACGGAAATCGGAAAGAAGTAGAAGAGGCCTGTTGTAAGGGCGCAAGGGCAAAGAAAGACGACGACAAAGGAAAAAGCAAAAAAGTTCACCGAGGCCCCGCGAAAAAGGGCCTGCAGGCACCATAGTAAGGGCCTAAAACGAAGGAAGGTCGCTGCAAAGAAAATGCTCAGAGGTGGGGACGCCCATCGAAACCAGCCCATCTCTAATCCGAGATAAACGCTGCAAAAAGAGGAAAGGGGGAAAAAAAGTGTAGTGGTCGAAAAGAAGAAAACAAAAAGAACACAGAAAAAAAAACAGGGAGGAAGGAATCCGAGAAGAAAAATACAAGGACAAACGCGTTGGAAGGAATCACCAGGAGAAAACACTTTCCAAACGAAACATTGAATTGAAAGGGTGAAGAAATAAGAGGCTAGACAGAGGGGGCCGGGAAGGGTGGTCCTCTGACTGTCAAGGGAGGAAAAGAGGGGCTGAAGAAAACGCACCCTTGGTCAAGGGGAAAGCAGGAAACCCCACATTGAGACTGGAAAAAATAGAAAAGCGGATCGACACTCCGAACAAACATGGGCCACAACGGATTTGCACAGATGTACTCGAGGGGGTAGGGCCAGTGTAGTAACACCGGTTCCGCCAATGGGGGGGCACCACAGTTAAGACATCAGAAGTTTGAAGCCCAGAGCGAGGGTGAAGTCCGATGGGCCGGAATCGGGAGGGGAAAGTTGTTCCCCTAAACACGCGAAGAAGCTCTGCGTAGGCAAGTGGTAATACACCACATGCAGGAAAAGAAACTTTAGTTCAATGGGTGAAATTGGGCTTCCCGAAAAGAAAGTAATTTTGGTGGACCAGCAGGGCCTGTCTCTTATAGGAATCGGGTTGCAAACGGGGGAAACAGCTTCAACAAGGGATCATATGGAGGTAACAGAAACAGGGTGCGGCACAATGACACACTCTCGACCTATCCCAGTGACCCCAGCGAGCAAGGGGGGAAGGGCGCAACCTAAGGAAGCTTAAGGTAGTCAGCTACGTCCACCTTCAAAAACAGGTTGCGAAAAAAAAAACGCCACCAAGGTCTTAAAACGTCTTGGGGGGAAAATTACGGGCACTACTAACTATGATAGAGAGCCGCCAAAACGGAGGAGGAGAAGGGGAGGGTAGCGTCAGAACGGGAAGGACCGTCACACTTACCAAGGGAGATGTGGCACAATCGGCAGGGGATTGGGACTAACTTGCAGAGGGGGGGCAAAAAAACCGGAGACAAGATATTCGACGATAACCCATTGAAAGTGGAGACGGACCTGACTCGCGAGGGGACGGGGAAAACAGACGCGAAGGGAGGGACGAAAGGAATTGATAAATCCAAGTCCTAAAGAGGGAATGGACGGTAGCAACCGTGCATAAACAAAGAAAGGGATCCGCCCCCGGTAAAGAGCAAAACGTGCGGCGTGGGCGACGCCTGAGAACTGGAACTAAGGGGCCATTGACATCGTGTTAGCGCAACCGACCCAAAGATTCGTACCGCGGGAAGGAAAAACTTCTCGAAGATCGCGGCGAAGGGAAGGAAAGGAACACCACGACTTCGCGGTCATAAACTAAAGAGCGTGAAAAGAAAAAAACAAAGGCTCGAAACTGGGAACCTGGAAGAGAACAGCTGAACTGCCCTTGAATACCGTCGTGCAATTATTCACTGAAAAGGCATCTGTCAAAACATGGAAAGGATGATGGTCAAGCCGACCTGGGCTGAAGTCTCCACGAACAGTTGGATGCGTGTAATGCACATACCGGCACAAACGGAAAGGAAGCTGCATCAGCATGGCAAAAAAAGCGTAGGGAAGAGAAAAAAGTGCCGAGTTTGAAGCCGAAATGTTACAGACAAAGAGAAGGGGAACAATAAGGATGTGAATGGGGAAAGATATCCCTAAAGGGGTAGGAAACCTAATTTGAGGACTTTGCTAGTTTGAAATACTAAACGCGGACAAGACTGAAAAGATGACGGGGACAGAGGGATCTGAGTGAATATTGGACGTTTTAGAGTTCTTGAACACAGGAGGGAATGATCACACGGGGGGGTCAATGCGAAAGACAAAGGGGGTTCTCCGGACGAAAGAGGGCCGGGGTACAGGAAGAAAAAATTTCAAAGCCGTAACTAAAATGAAAGGGGGGGAGGACGGCTGGGGAGTACAGGGCAACGAAGGAGATACAACAAAGGCATGATAAACTTCGAAAAAAGAAGGAGTTGGGTGGGGGCGAGAAAAAAAACAGAAGAGAGAGACTAGGGAAAGAGTCGAAAGAAGCAGACGGATGGTAGGGCTGGAGAAATTTAGGGGGGTGGATGGGGTGGCAAGAGAAAAAACATCAAATGTCATATGTGAAGCAGGGGACGATTGGAGTGAGCCGGGCACGTTCAATCGGACTGATGACTATCGTCGGGGGGAGGTGAAATGAGAAAAAACACAAAAACAAACTTCCTCCGGCATGGCATGTCAATATGGGTAGAAGAGAAACTAGGACAGCAATGGAAAGACAAAACTTGCTGTGGGATTCACACATCTGCGACGGGGGGGACCAGATAAGGTACCCAATCCTCAGAAACGGGGACACATCTTAAGATATTGGCGGCTATTTCACTTTTGAAAAAAACAAACCGAGATAACTCTATAAAACCAAAAACTATTAATTACGAGAGATCCGAAAACCCAATTGGCACAGGAGGCGAAATAGAATGTCACAAGTTACCGGATTGGACGATGTCAGGTCAGCGTGGAAGGTGACGGTAAGATCGCAACAAACCAAGATTGGACGTATGGGTGGCCAGGTACGGATAGGTCGAACGGGTTGAGAAAAAACTGGGGTCGGAATGGGGGGGGGGGGTAATTTGAGGTTTTCGTATAAAAAACGCTGCACCCGAAACATAGTTCACTGGGTCCTGCGGCACCAGAAAAAAAAGGAAAAAAAAGAGCGGATCATCACTAAAATTGGAAAGGGAGGAGCGGAACACCAGACACACAGGGAAAACCTCACTCGCCATAAACGTCGAGGATAGCAGGAGAACAGATTATTCTGCAGCGAGCCTCTGAACAAGACAAAAAAAAAGGAGCGGTCAATGGCTAGGGAAGAAAGTCAAAAAGTTGTAATCGGGGACCCTCACTTCGTAAGCAAAGACGGCAAAATGAAAAGAAGGTCAAAGCCCGCGCGCACAGTGTCCGACAGGTACAGACAATATAAACGCGACGGACTGGAACCAATAGGCTCAACATCAGTGGGAAACGCCCATCGAAAACAGTGAAAAAGAAAGAAAAGATCTCAGGGGAAAGCACAGGAGAATCGGGGAGAGGAAGGGAGCGTGTCGTTGTTCAGGAAAATCCGAAAAAAAGGGATTCCCAGCCGCCCAAGCGAATGGCAATCATACATCCAGAAAACAGCGAATGCATTTGGAAAACATATAGTCACAGGGGGGGGGGGACGCCAGGATTGTAAAGCGGATGGGACTCGGAACGCAAAATTGGTCACAGGACTGGATGGACGATTTGAAGGGGAACATCTGTCGAAGGGATGTGAGGAAGCCGCAAACCGCAACAATGGTAGGGTACGCGGCAACCCCCAAATCAAGGGAAAAGAATCGGAACAAGTACTGGAAGGAATTCAAAACCGGACGTGAACTACATGCACGCAAAGGAGGCAAAGGTAAAAGTTGATAGGTCCCAGTAGTAACAATAGGGAAAAAAAGGGTACAGGTAAGCCCATTCGAGGGGGTTAAAAGGCGCAGTGGGAAAAGTCGCGGAAAGGATGTCCGAGAATGTTCAACCCGAGACACAAGCGAGAGAAGGAAAAGCGGGCGCAAAGTGGAGCCAAAAAAAAACACAGGACTGATGCCAGGGAGGAAGTTTGTAAGGAGGAAAAAAAGGCCGAGTGTGAGCGGCTCTGGCGCGGATCGTTCAATCGGGATTCTCAATATATCCGACTCACGACGAAAAAAATGTAGGAAGTACACGCGACGGATCCAAAGGTCCCCTCAAAACGTACCTAAAAGGGGCAAACGAACGGGCGTGCCAAAACGTCAAGAAGAGAGAGTTGTAGCGGCTCGCAGGGAAAAAAAAAGCTCAGAAAACTGCCCCCTGCGCAAATCGTTAAACCACAGAAGTGGGGGTGGAGTGGAAAGGGGGAAAACAAGCCAGTCGATAGTAAATAGAAGAGCAAATAAAACAAAAACCGAGGGACGGGAGAAGAGAGGAGATGTTTCGATAAAGAAGACGAAGGACCCGTACAAGTAACAACAAAAAGAAGGAAAAAGTGGCCTCGGTCAGTGTGAGGGGTCGGACAAAAGAGGACGGGGACGCTAGCCCCACGCAAAAAAAGAGGCAGACAATTACGAGGGAAGGGGCAGGACTCGCTGGGAAAGGAAGACGGAAAAAGACATTGTAGAAGTAAAATTCCGTGTCATCATCCAATGTAACGACGTCGATGTTGAAGCGATCCCGGGGAAAGAAATAACGATCCGACCTCCGCTCCAGAAAGACGCTACAACAAGAAGGGGGAGGGGCAGACGCAGGGAAAAAAGGGGAAAAGGATTTCAAAGCGAAAGAAGAAAAGAAGAAGCAGCGAAAGTGAAATCGTGGGAAGCTTGAACAATCCTCAGATCGACGCGACTGGACGTCAACGTCTTCGAACTTTCTAAAACGAATGTCTGAAAAAAAAACTGGGCAGGGCCGAACCGGGAAAGATAACTCGAGGACGAGCACTTGGCAAGACATGGTGGCTGGAAGGAAAGGGGCAGCAATCTCCAGCCTGGTTCAATAGGTCAAGCCCGAAAAGGGTTCGAGGCGTAAAGCTCCCATGTGTTAGAGAAGAACGATCCGGACAAGGGGGGAAGCAGAGAAATCACGGGCCAACGCAGGTGCGATTTAGGGAGAAAGAAACGGTAACCGCATTTACACAGACGAAAACGGCCAAAAAGTTACGTATGAAGGGAACCATGGAAGGAAAAGGGGAAAAGTGGGGCATCCCCAGGGGGGGAGAGGCGGGAATAATCAGGGAGGCGCGCGGGGATTCGGACAACTCCAAAAGAGGAATGACAAGGAAAAAAGGAGGGTGAAGGAAAAAAAGAGGGGACGGGGCTTCGGTTTCGATGGGCGTCAAAAATCGATGAAGCATCACGGAGGGGGGCCAAGGAGACCGACGCAAGAAGGTCGGGACCGGAAGAGAGGAACTTCAGGAAAAAGAAGAAAGGCCGGAACTTTAACGAGACTGGGGTGATAAACCGGCTGGGAAAGCGGGCACAAGAGCATAATGAAAACGCAAAGGAGCAGCGACCTGTCAACAAAAGGAGGGAAGGTTTGTGTTGTCGAAATGCGCAAAAAAGTTATGCGAAGAAGAAAAAGAGCGGGGATAAATCGAATTGGGTTTGCGAGCGGTTGTCATTTGACCTTTGGCACAAAAAGTGGTTGCCACAAACGCGTTAACCAAGGAATGGAGGGGGAAAAAGATTGCGTTGAAAGGAGGCACAGCGAACCGTGATTCGAGCGGCGGAGCTGGTCTGTGCACGACACAACTAACGGAAAAAAAAAGCAAGACCCAGGACTGGTGAGCGTTCAACAAGGCCGACGAAAACGGAAAATTACCAAAACTGGCTGTTCATAAATAGAACGTCCAAGCGCCGTGGACGAAGAAATCCCGTTCAAAGCCACGCTAACGGACAACGATGCAGGGTGACAATGGGGATGGGGAAACAGAAGCAAAACAACAAAGAGGAGACAGAAGAGGAAGGAAGGTGAATAAACCCCAATGGCAAAGTCGTCGAAAGAGTCTCAGAGGGGACACCGGAACGTATTGGAAGGAATCGTCAAAGAGAAGGAACGTGCTTAGAGAGCACAAAAAGCAGGTTTGGCCAGTAATTTGGGGCAAAATCGTCGTCGAGGTCAAGGAAACGGGAGTGGACACCTGGTTGAAAATAAGGTGGTTGGTAGGGGTGAGGGGGAGAAAGCCCCCGAAGCTCGATCACGGACCAAAGTGCAAACAGCTACAGGGGAAGAACAAATAGAAGAAAAACATACCCTGACCTGAAAGAGTTTGTAGTCGGAAAAAAATCCAAAAAAAAAAGGTAAGGAAAAACTCAGAACTAAAACGTCAGAGGGGAGCTCATGACAAAATCGGTGAGTCGCAAAAACTATTCACACCTACACAAATTCGAGGAGTCGAAGGGCAAGTCATGCGGGGGGGAAGCTCTCGGGAACCGCCTTCTTACCAAGCCGAACAAAGAAAGCGTAAGTTCCGGCCAGAAATCTCGCCAAAAAGGGGAAGAACAACAACATCGTAGGCAAAAAAGAACAAGTCAGAGGTCTCAATGGGCAAAAAAGGGAGGCAGAAGCAAAGAAGGGGAAAAAACAAGATCACACAGGACCAACATAAGAACTTATATCGCCCGGGTGATCAAGCCCCTCCTCAAGTCAGTCAAGACAGCTTTAGTTTGCGAGAAAAAAAGAGAAGTAAGCCCACTTATTAACAAAATCCGAACCCCGGAGGAATTACATACTCGGAAGAAATCAACGGGGGCTAATGGTCATTGTGCAACAGTATCATCGCCACAGGGTACCCATGTAGGGTCCAAGGCTTAAGTTTGTCCATCCCTCACCCCGCTGGGCCCGAGAGTGGATACCGATAAGTCACGGAAGAAGGTGGGCTAAAAGGCAGAAGCACGCCAACGGGGTTCAGGTAAAAAATGCCAAAAAGGAAGGCAATGGAAAAAAAGAAAGAGGGGAAAACGAAAAAATGCCTAAGTCTCATTTCACCGACCCGTAGTCCAGGGTCACGCAGAGTTGGAGAGTACCGTTGAAAACACCGGAGCAGACCAATGTTTTAAGGGTCAGCAATTAAGAGGGTAAGCCTCCAGATTGATACGGAAAGAGGCCTCGATCTGGGAATTGTGACGCTAAACCCCGCGAAGAACCGAGGAATAGGGCGCCAAAAAGAATCCACACATGCGGAAAAATGCCCGGGTGCCCCAGTTGAATGTAGGACACCCCCTCCATTAGGGTGTGTGGCCCCGGACACTCCTTGCGAGGACGCGGAAATGTGGAAAGACACTGGAGAAAAGGAAGTAACTCGTCTTACAGTGGATTGATGAAAAAAGCTACGTCGAACCATTTTCACCAACGAACAAAAGATCCAATTCCAGAGCGAGAAGTTCCGGACAGCACCAGTGAATTTGTAGATCTGGTAGCGTCGGATCCACATGAAAGGGAGAAAAAACACTGAAAATGGAAAAAGCGGAACAGGCAGGTGTGTGGAGTGAGGGGTCTAATTACGGCTGATGATAAAGCGAGAAACAACAAAAGAGGGAAAAAGAAAGAGGGAGCGATCAGAAGAACTTAAAAGTCGAAAAGTGACAAAAGAAAAAAAAAAAAAGACATGGGAAAAAAAGGAGGTGTACAACTGCACAGGGGAAAGGCGAATCTAACAAGATAAATGATCAATTTACGGGCGGAAGGAAAAAAGGGTCCTCGGGCACTGTATACAGCCGATGGGATGTAACCGGGGTTACCGAAGGGCTTCATAGAGGGACATACGACGAGTATTGGAAGGCGTAGAACCGTGGCACGAATAAAAAAAAGGATCAAGGAAGGAAAAAAACGGCTTGACTACGCCTTAAAAACGAAGAAAAGGTCAGCATAGGGAGAAAATGGCGCACGCCTCATAACGAACGTCACGCGTGGGACGGAACAAACGGAGAGAAGATCGCGAGACTGAACGTATGAACACTCGTCAAAACATGGGCATGAACCGAAAACAAGCGCGACGAGTGTGACAACCTGGACGAAAAAAAAGAAGCCACTGTACATACGCGGGGCAAGGGAACGCAATTCGCCTCCTGTGGTCACCGTATATTTCACAAGCAAGAAAAAAAAAAGGGGGCTGAACAGGCGGACGAGAACGGGCGGGAGGGAATCAATGAGACGGAAGGAGTTACGTCATCATAGACAAGAAGAAACGGACGCAGGCGGGGGAAAGTATTAAAATTCCGTAAGGTAAAAAAAGCAGGGAGCGGACAATGGGAAAAGCAATAGACGCACATCCATTAGGAGTATAAGACCAGATTGCAGGGAAACGCAAGAAAGGAGCGAAGAAGGGAGAGCTGTCGAGTTTGGAGAACACCAACCACAAGACGACAAAGAAAATAGTGCCGCCACTGAAGAAGAGTTATTGAGCTGGAGAGTTGGAGAGGGCTTTGGCCCAATTAAGAAACAAAATAAACGCAATGGAACCTACGCAGACTTTTCATCATTACGGGAAAACAGGCAAAACCGGGCGGCGCGGAAGAAATTGGGAAAAACAGCTGAGTTGGGATTCCGCTGGAGTAACAAGAAACGAGAAGAGGAAAAAAATTAACCGCTAATTCGACAGACAAAAGAAAAAAAATGGTGGTGTCCTATGAGGCCGAGGAGTTAGCGACACAAAAAATCTGGCAAGAGGGGGTCAAACAGAAAAAAAGGTGTATGGGGGGGCAAGGCAAGTGAAAAGGGTGGTCTGGGTGTTCGCACACGATTTCCAAGTGAGTGATGCCGCGAGTGGAGGTTCGCCTGGCAGCTGAACGGAAAGGATCAAAGTGGGCGGGGGCAGAAGGAGAAGGAACACTCGACACCGTCAAACAAAACTCCGACAAAGGCTGGCTTAAAAACGTTCCGACCTATACGACCGACGGGAAAACCGTAGGAAAAACTGGGGGGGACGCTAAAAAGCATAGGCAAGCCGTGAAAAAGATCCGGGCAAAAATCAAAGCGCAGAACGAAACCGGGGAATAGTTCGCGAATGGGAAAAGGGTGGATCGACAACAGAAATAGCGCGAAACAAAAAAACAACGACGGGGAGGGAAAGAAGAGACGAGGGTGGCAAAACCCAAGTGGCGCATTCTTAGGGGGGAACTAGCAAAGAACAACGGGTTAGCGCAGATGGAAAAAGAAGACACATTCTGGAGATGCACCGGTTCTGGAGTATCAAAAAAGGTGGCCGTAATGTGGGCCGGGGAGGCTGTAGATGTCTAAACGAGTGAATCCTCAGGGGGGGGATTTTGGGGAAGGAGGGGAGGAAAACTCGAACCAACGCAGAGAAGAAAGGGGGGCCGCTTTTCACAAACTTAACATACGACATGACGCGGCCATCACCATAAAAGGACGCTGGAACGCGTGATCGAAAACATCACAAAAAGTAGAAACGGAAACACTAGAAAGAAGAGGTATAGCGCTGCAAAAGAAAGGTAATTCACTGAATAAAAAAAGAGATCTACTCCACAAAAAAATTTAGAGGTCGGGTCGAAAGTGAAAGATCATGAGGGGTATAGACTACAGACCCGAATGAGAGCCATCACGAAGACGCAGGACGGAAAGAAAAAGCCCGGTCATAAGAAACAGGTTCCTGCTGAACAATACAGATTAATTAAGGCGAAAACGTAAGCGGGTATTTAGAGGACCCACGGGATCTCATCTATTGGGGAAAGAAAAACACGACAAGCCAGAGCAATCAGGAGATAAAGGCGTTCCCTCGAAAGAATCGTCTAAAAGATTTTAATTGGACGAAAATCCAACTAGACCTACCGTATTCCCGCTCCAAAACCACGTTCTGGAATGCAAGAAGAGGAAAAAGGAACAAAAATAATAATTCCCCAGGAGAAGAAAAAAGGGGACACAGGGAGTAGAAAGTCTTAATTGTAACAATGCACTCCGAGTGAAACTAAGGAAGAGAAGAGCTTTCACTGGAGAAGGATTTGCTTCTCCCCGAAAAAAAGGGTCGAGTACAAGAAAAGAAACACAGTCGGAAGGAAAAGACAGTACCGAGGCCGTATGTAAGTCGTGACTCAGGGTGGCCCGCCCCGGTGGAAAAGCGAGGAAGAAATACAGGTAAGGGACAAACTTCGAGCCCGTTGGGGGAAAAGTCAGACAAGAGGGGAAGACGCAAGTAGTGGAGCGGTCCAGTCGCAAGGAGAGAGGAGGAGGAAGGTGGTAAAGCTAACAGCAATACGATGCGGCACAGGCGCCAGATTGTAAAACACGATAAAAAAAGGGGAAAGGGTCAAGTGTAGGGGAAGGAAACCGAAAGATAGGGGGGCTAAACGAGAAAATGTCGCTTAGAGTCGGGGTCTTCGGCCGATACATCGTGAAAAACGCCGTCGTGATTGGATGATGAAACCCTAAAGGACAAGAACAATCGGAAGGAAGTATCCAGTGCCAGTCGAGCCGGTAAGCCAACCGGTCAAAGGTACGTTCTGTATCGGCTCGCTTCCAACTGCAAGGGGATAAAATCCAAAGTTGACAGATTGGCCAACGGAACCGTCCGTTTACGGGGACCTGAAAAATCGGAGAATCGAAA
>Ga0179593_1656239_pt1 | contig 27663 bp, 54 predicted proteins | sample CZODoug2_1_08_16_FD_185931 | JGI IMG/M metagenome (GOLD analysis project Ga0179593, IMG submission 185931) | Vadose zone soil fungal communities from Angelo Coast Range Reserve, California, USA - CZODoug2_1_08_16fungal (PacBio error correction) | ecosystem: Environmental > Terrestrial > Soil >...
ACTGCCGAATTTTGCGGAAAGGGGAGGGAAAGAGCGAGAAAGGGTGCTGATGAGCATGTTGCCAGAAGGAAAGGGCAAAAATGGGAAGGTATCAAGAAGGCGGCGTTGATTCTTATTCGGGGTAAAAGGGTGAGCACGTCAGGAATAGGAAAGGGAGGGGTACGCAGGTGGGTTCTTGGTGACAGAGTCTAAAGAAAGAGGGAGGGTGAGGGTTCCCCTGCGAAGCATGTTTCTTTGCTTACGAGAAAAGGGGAAGGAAAATCTTGTTCCGTAAAAGAAGGGAAGAGAGAAGGATTCCTGCCGTGGGGGGGGGAAGGGCGGAGATGGGTGCGGACGCTCTCTTTCAAGGGGAGATCTAATGTGGTGGAAGAGGGAGGGGGGGGAGGTCACAAGGGAGGTTGGAGGGGGAAAGGGGGGGGGGTAAGATATTTTTTGGGGGATGCCTGCTGTCTTAGGCTAAAAAAGGAAGAAATGGAAACGGGCGCCGTTTTTTATGACGGGAAGGAAGGAGAAGGGGGATGGAGGTGGCGCTTTATCGGGTGGCAAAAGGAAAAAAGGGGTGGGAGGAATTGAAGGGTTGATTAATTCATTTCTTGTAAGAAAGGAGGGGGGACGGTCTGGTTCTATAAAAGAGGAGAGAGATGAGACGTCCTCAACAGTTGATCGAAGGAAACATAGGTTTTGAGGAGGTGGGGGGGGGGTAAAGGGGAAGGAGGAAGTACATCCCTTGCTTATTCTAAGCTCAGGGGAGGGAAAAAAAAGCGGAAGGCTATCCCGCTCTTACACTGGAAGCAGAAAAGGACAGGGGGGGATTTTGCAGAGGGGCGACCAGTTTCTTTCTCGAGGGGAAAGGACTTTTTTGTGAAGGAAGTTGGGGCAGACTCCAACGACGACCTAATACCCAAAAAAAAGGCGAACTCTCAAAGATTATACTCTCATCAGTAGAAGAAAGGGAAAAAAGGAACAGCATCAGACTGAAACGGAAGAAGAATCCTTCTACGAAGGAAAAATATTACACCGGTGGTGAGACGAATCCGGAGAAGAATAATAAGGGGATAGAGGGGGGTATTGCTCCCCTGTAATTCGCCTAATCAAGCGGAGAGGGACTGTTCTTTTTCTTTTTATATGAAGGGGGGACGGCTTGGAAAGGAAAGGGGGGGGGGGGGATTCGTCGACTAAACGGAATTAGTCGTCCGGAAAACGCTTCTCATTTTCTTCACAGAGGGAAAAGGGAGAAAGGGGAAAGGACGATTCTCACAGACAAAGAAAAGGGAGGAAAGGGACGCAAGGACCTTTTCGCAAGAGTGAAAAGAGGGGGGCGGGGGCTGAGGGTGGCCGATCTGTGCAATTTTTACAAGGGAAGTGATGAGCTCGTCTATAAGCGGGGAGAGGAGGGAAAACAGGGGTCTTGACGGATAGCAACCAGGGTGGTCAGAAGAATAACAAAAGATGGACTTCCCTTTTCTCCATGGGGAAAAGGGGGCGGCGACGACCGGGCTTGGGAAACAACAGTTGGGTAAGGGGGAAAGGGGAGAAGAACATCCTGCTCCGAAAAGGGGACCTAAGAGGGAAAGCTTTCTACCATCGAGGGGTGGGGGGAATGATCAGATCTAATATAAAAGGGAGAGGGGAAAAGCCGACGAGAGAAAAAAAAGTGGAAGAGATTGCGGGTCTCCAAATCCATTTAAGGAAGGAAATACGCTCTGAGAAAAGGGCAGGAAGAATTTCATTCAGGAGGGGGGAGGGGGAGAGGAAAAAAGAAAGTCGGGATCTTCTATGTTCCTGTTCGAAAAAAAATATCTTCGCTCGACAAAAAAGCACAAATAGTGGGAATCCTTGGGGGAAAAATCGTGTCTAAGTCAAACGGGGAGGATGACTTCATTTTTGTTGGGAGCAATGAAGGGGCATGAGGGAAAAGCCAAAAAAGGGGTTCATGCAGAAAAGTTTTCTTTCGTCCTACTAATAACTTAGGAAAAGAAGGGGGGGAGTAAGCGGCGGTGTTTTCATGTTGCAGGGGGACACAAAACATTTTTTTCGCAGCGAGGGAGGGGATTGGCCCTCGACGACTTCCTTGGCCGTGCCGCGAAACGAGGAAGTTTTTCCTAACAAGGGGGGATGCACACTTACGGTGACGTTGGTTCGGCGTTATTCTATTTCCCCATGGAAGGAGAGAGGAGGAGACCGCTGTCGAAGGCAGTGAAAGGAAGGGGGTTTGGGAGCATATTCCCCAATCTGAATCGGCGGGAGGGAAGCGTGGATGAGGAATCATACTCTACCAGGGAAAAGAACGGGCCAGTTTGAGTATTGGGGGGAGGAGATACAAGCTACTCAATGGTGACTGGGGCCCTATTCTAATTTCGTCCAGGGGGAGGACTTATCACCTGTAGGCCAAGGAAGGGGGGAACAACTTTATTATCTTGAACAAAGGAAGTACGGTTGGAACGAGGAAAATTTCCTTTTCCTCTTTGGGAAAAAGGGGGCAAGAAAGACTTTCATTTGAAAGGGGAAGGTATAAAATTGATTTAATGCAAGGGCGGGCATAGAAATACTTTCTTTGTCTTTAGAGGGAGGGGAGATCTTCACAAAACTCCTTAAGTGCTTGGTCGGGGCAGAAGGCTTAGGAGAAGGGGAGTTTCCATCATTTTTTTGAGGGAAAGGGCAGAAAAAAGCATGATCCACGAAAAGAAGGCGAGGACGGGTCGGGGGACGTATTCTAAAAGAAAGGGAAAAAAAAATCAACACCCCCAGCGGGGGAGGAGAAGAGATAGATTTCACAATAATAAAAGGAAAAAAAAGGGAAGAGCATCGAAGAGGGGTGGAAAGGAGGGAAGACGTGCTTTTTTCTGCTTTGGGGGGAAGCTGAGGAACTACCGAGAAAGAAAAAAACTTCATACTCTCCACCCTGAAAAGAAAAAAAAGAAGCACTTCCTGATAATAAAGGGGTGGAAGGGAAGGAGGTAAAAATTCCGCTGGAAAAGGGAGGGAAGGAGGAAGACCATCCTTTTATATTGGTTGGAAGGAAAAAAGGAAGAAAAAAAGATGCACCCCGCTTCAACTGACGTCAATGGGGAAGGAAAGAACCTTCCCTGTACTAAAAGGAGGGTCTGAAACCCCTGTAAGGGAAAGGGGGACGGTGTCCCTTCTTGTTCATAAGAAAAAAAGAAAGAAAAAAGGGGCAGAAGGTGATACGTCAACCATGCTGGCAGAAAGTAAAAAAGAAATCAACGTCACCCATTATGTATCCATTTTGCGTGGGAAGAGGGGGGGGAGGGAGACCACCCAAAGTACTCAAACGAAAAGGTGGGACTTCCGCACCTCCCTGTATTCGGTACCAGGGGGGGTAAAAGGAAAAAGGAAACACAGACGATTCAGCTTTTTAATCTTGCGAACAGAGCAACGGGACAAAAAAACGGGAGGAGCGCTGAGCGGAGTCACATCGTCTAAAAAAAGGAACAGGTTCAAACTTGAGACAAAAAAAGGCCCAAAAGAGAGAAAAGGAAAAACTGAACTCGAGGAAAAGCACGAAGAAAAACGAGGGGAGGGGGAGAGAGGCCCGAAAAAGGGGGAAAAATCTCGTCGCCGCAAAGTATCACTGGAGAAAACTGGGACGAATCTTTCGAAAAAATGTGTTGAGGGAGGAACTGAAGGAGAACCGCCCCATATTACGGGGAGATTCACGGCGCAAACTCAAGAGTGAAGAGAAGAAAACTCTCTTCAACACCCTGGGGGGGGAATTTATTCCCCTGAAAAAAAGGGGGAAGTCATACCGTAAGGAAAAAGGAGAAACGAAGGGGCATATTCCACTGCTCCCACATTGGAAAAAAAGCGTTAGGAGAACCGGGGGAAATCGACGAGCCCGAAGCCGGAGAAAGAAAGAAAGAAAGGAGGACGTCCCCTGAAATCTCCATGCCCAAGAGAAAGGGTCCTCCACCAGGCAGAAAAAGGTGTATTTTTGCTGGCCGACAGAGAAGGGACCTAACAGGAGGGGGCTGTGACCTGTAGTATTCGATCTGATAAAACAAGGGGAAAAATAAAAATAGGGGGAAACATCTGAACCGATTAATCCGGGGAAAGGAGGAAAGAATGCTGTACTCTCCCCTCAATAAAACGAAAAGGACCAAATCCTCTGTCACGTCAAGAAAAAAAAAGGGAAACCATTAAAGCTTAAACGGCAGGGAGGCGTTGTTCTATCTTCGGAAAAGGAAGGACGTCCAGAACCGGGCCGAGAATATACTACTAGCTCGAAAAAGACTTCAACATTGAAAGACTAATAACCTCCTCTCGCAAAAAAGAAAAGAAAGAAGAAACTCGAAAATGTCCTTCGCCGGCGAAGTGGAAAAAAAAAGGGTGAGAAGCGCATCTTCTAAAAAGGAACACGGGAGAAGGCAGTGTAATGCCGAAGGAGAAAAAGCAGAGTCGAAAAAGAAAATAATCCTCTCCAACTGCCGGGGATAAAACGAAAAAAAGCGATCCTCTTCCCCTGTTTCTTTCGGAGAATAAGGGAAAAGAAAAAAAAGAAACGCCGGAGTATGCTGCGCAGGAGAAAAAAAAGACTTTCTTCTCTGGCACTGGAAGAAAGAGCTTCGGGAGGGAAGACGTGTGTTTGATTACTGCTGAGGGGGGGGGGAAGCTTCTTCCCCTAAAGGCGAGAATGGGCGTTATAGCCGATCGGGGCCAAAAAAGAGGATGAGATTGGGAGGAGGAAAGCATTCAACGTCTTCGAAAAGAAAAAAAAGCAACAGAGAGAAGAGGCACCCGGAAAAAACCCTCCATCCCTGTAGCTAAATGGAAGGAAAAAAGGGAAGTCGAAACTAGAGAGAAACAAAAGAATCTTCTCCTAAGTAAAGGAAAGATCCTCTCTCGATCCGCCAAAAGAGAAAGGAAGGGAGCGCCAGCCAAGCCTCGAAAAAAAGACAAATTCCTGGAGATGAAAGAGCTCTCCCGCCTTCCCCCTTCCAGGAAAGAAAAAAAAAAAAAAGGGCCAATGCATTCAATCAACCGCGGCCCCATACAACCAGGGAAAGAAACCAGCTACTCCTGAAAAAAACGGCAGAGAGACACCTCACTCCCCCGCATCGACACAAAAGGAAATCCCAAAAGAGCCTTCTTCGCGATCAGGGGAGAAAGGAAAATTTTTTCGCAACGAAGAAAGGGAGAAAAAAAAAGAAATCAGAGATGCAAAGGGGAAGAGATCCAGCATCCTCCCCAAACTCCCTTGCTGGGAAGAAAAAAAAGAAGGGGGAACAAAAAAAATTAGCTCTCCCCAATGCCTTGGAAAAGAGAGGAAGAGGATAAGGAAAACTGCTCGCCTGCGATCTCAACCGGGTCAACAAGGACTTGCCCCATCATTTTCCGGCAAAAGAGGAAGGGGGGAAAGGAAGTAAGTCCCCAACCACAATGAACAGGGGAAAAAGGGGAGGAATTTTTGGATGTTGACTGTAGCCGGAAAAGGACAGCAATCTGTCCCACTCCCAAAAAGAAGAAGGGAAGATAACCCGGCCCCCTATCCAATCGAAGGAGAAACCTTCAATCCTCCTAAAATCCGCCTCCGAAGGAAGGGACTTGTCCCTTTGTACCCTTTGGGACAGACCCTGGAAAGAGAGGGGCAAACCCGGCAACATGCTCATCAGACTCTCGCCTAGGGAAAAGAATCATTGCAGCAACTTCTCATTAGGGGAGGGGGAAAAAAAACAGGATTAGGAGGAAAAGAAGGGTACGAAATCCTCTGTTTGCCTAAATTCTAAGTTGCGGGGGAGGGAAAGGTCGATGGCTGAAGTCTATATTGCGGGGATGACATGTTGGATGGTTGCCGCGGCGGTCAAGGGGGCAAAAAAAGGGGGCCTAAAGGGGGCTTATGCTTGATTCTATCCGAAGGAGGGGGGGGGGAAAAGAAGGCCGATTGAGCTTTTGCCAGGGGGCGATTCTCATTTTGTGCGTGTGACAGATCTGCGGGGGGAAACCGCCAGGGGAAGGACGTCCTTGACACAAATGGTGCAGGAAAAAAAAAAGGAGAAAGAAAGCTGGGTTTCACTTTCAAGGGAGGAAGTGGGTTGAATGAAAGGGAAAGGGGCGATGTCGGGGAAGCGCTCGTTCACACTTGCCTTGGGGAGATGGGTGGTGGATTACGGTTCGGAATGGGGATGGGGGGAGGAGTATGCTGTAGCTTGCCGGAAAGCTAAATGGGGGTTCTGAGGAGGCGGATTCGAAAAAATTAATGGGAAATGACAAAGGAGGGAAAAGAAAGGAGAAGTTGGGAGTGCCTTAGGAAGTAACTGGGAAGGAGGGGGGAGGAGTTTGCGCTGTAATCTGTTGGGAAAGCAACATCTTGGGGGGGGAGAGGGGAAACGTTGTTGATTTAATTCATTTCTTGTCCGATGGAAGGGGAAGGGGACGGCGGGCTATCCGCGGAGGGAGAGAGAGGAAGAGAAAAAGGACCGCGACAAGGAGAAGAAAAGAAATGTATAAGACTCTAAGGAAGGGTTGCTTGTGCTTCTTATCGCAGAGAAGGAGGAAAGGAAGGTGGAAGTAGGAGAATGCGTCTTTTTCGGCAGCCGAGCGGAAAAAAGAGAAGATGGAAGATGCAAGTAGCTTACAGGTATTTAGGTGCGAGTGCGAAAAAAAGCTGTTTCAGGGGGGAATTTTTTCTGCCTCTTTTTTGAAGGAGGGGGGGAAAAAGAGCATCCCTCCACCCTCCATCGGCGCCGGCCCCCGCAAAGAGCAAGTATCAACTTAACGCGCAAGAACCGCAGGCACAAGGAAAAAAAGGCCCTAAGGAGAGGAGATTCCATTTCCGCTATAAAGGGGAAAAGGGTCCGGCGCAAGCCTACGACGGAGGAGGAAGGGGATTCTCCGTATGGAATAATCGCTACTGGGAGGGGGGCGGTTTCTATTCCTTTAGATAAGATGGAAAGGGGAAGAGGAAAGGAGGGATGGGATTGATTCGGAGGAGGAGGAGGAGTATCTTCCCTTACACGAGGACGTCTGAATCGAAGGGAGGAGGGGATTCTCAACATCTACAATGACATGGGAAGGGGAAGGGGGAAAAAAATGGAGTGATTTAGTGAGCGCGGATGGAGACAAGGGTGAACCTCGGTCTTTGTGTATGGGCAGAGCTGTCTCGAGAGGCACGGTTCTGACGATAGCTACAAAAGGAAAAAGGAAAATCAACAACACTATGGAAGAAAGGGCATACATGTTTCACCCGGTTTCGACGAGAAAAAAGAGTTTTTCCCGGGAGGGGAGAAGGGGAGATAAAGGATGAACCATAGGCAACCTGGATAATCGGTTAAAAAAAGACAACAGTCTAGAGGGGGGGGGAGAAGATCGGTAATATACCGTTCCTCAGGAAAAGAAACGGGGGTCCGATTGTTTGCGGCCGCAAAATGCAAAGGGGGGGGGGAATAACGCTTCTTTCCATCTGCTGGGAAGCTGTACGCAGGGGAGGGGGGACACTGTCTTCTGGAAAAGAAAGAACGGTCAAATCACGCTGAGAAGAGATGGGGGAGAAAAAGCGTGTTTATCCGTTTGTATAGGAAAAGGTAAAAAAGAAGGTGAAGGAACGTTACTGTATGACTGATGGGGGGGGGGGGGGAAAAAAAAAAAAGGAAGGGGCAGAACGTTCCACAATCGCCGTGGGGCAGAAGGGGGGTCTTTTCGTCCGAGGAGGTTTGAGTTTGATCTACCCGTCATCTGGGGGGGGGAAATGTTCCGGTCCACGACGGAAGGGGGGAAGAAGGCTTCTTCAGTGTGAGAGGGAGAAACGACGAGAAGGAATGACTATCCTTTTGAGCGGGAAAAGGGGGAAGGGTTCCTACTTCTTCCCTTGAATGCGTAAAACGGAAGGGGGGGGGGAGGGATATTCTATTTCCCCATGACGATGTGGAAAACCGAGAGCTTCGGAAGGACATCCCTGTATTTTTCGCAAAGTAAAAGAGGAAGAAAGGGGGGATTTGCCAAGAGTGGGGGGAGAAAGACCATCCCGGAGGGGGAGAAGTTGGGGGGGGAGAGGGGATGTTATCCGCTGCAGGGGGCAAGAAAGGAAACATGGGTGACTGATTTTCCGCGAGGAGAAAGGGTGGAGGAAGATGGTTGACGTAATCATCCTGTCCGGGGAGGGGGTCAAAAAATGTAGTTAGAAACAAAACCGGGTAAAGGAGAAAAGGGGACGACTCAGAACAGGGGTAAGGTGAGAGCGTTTCTGCAAAGACGAGGGCAGGGGCCTTTTGGGGGGGGTATGAAGGATTTAATTCACCCATCCGAAGGAGGGAGAGGTTGTCTCTGTTGAGCGGACTGGGGGAGAAAAAAAGAAATGAAGAAGTTCTTTTAGCGCGGATTTGAAATTGGTTCACGAGGAGAAACGTTTCCATCATTTTGGGAGAAAAAAGGAAGAAAAAAAATCAGATCACCTACAAAAAAGAGGAGATCTTTGATGACTTATTCTCCCTGGAAAACAATGTCAAGGAGCAAAGAGAGAGAAATAACTCATCCGACGAAGCGCACGGGGGGGGGGTTTATGCTTGCTTCGAACAAATGGAGGGGGGGGGGAAAAAAAAGAAGGGAAAGCTCCACCCTGCAAAGAAAAAAAAGCGTCTATTTGGGGGAGCATCGTATACCATTCCTCTCCAAGAAAAAGGGTGCTTATGGCAGAGAAGGGGGGTTGCCTTCCCTCCTTAAAGAAAATTAATGGAAAGGGGGACGTGAAAACCTCTTCACCCACGATGAAAAAGAAGAAGAAAAGGAGGAGTAAACCTTTAAGAAGTTGAACGGGAAGGGGATGGTGAGATACTCCAGTTGACCCACTCAGGGAGGGAACCAACCATAGCAGCCCTTCTCCTCGCGGAAAAGGAAAAAAAGGGAGCACTTGTTCGTGGTCCCATGAGGGAAAAAAGAACGCAAACTGCCGCGTTATGGGGAGAGGTCGGACGAAGAAAACTCTGAAATCCATCCTATTCAGAGTGGGGGGAAGAAAAAAAGAAAGAAAGGTACGGTAATACGCTCGCGCGGAGCGCTGAGCGGAAAAAAGGAAAAAGAAGGGAAAGTCCTCTAAAACGTCCGTACTTGCGCAAGAGAACTTGAAATAGAGGGAAGTCTCCCCGGGAGAGGAAAGTAACTTACTAGAAAAAGGAAAGACGCTCACACTTAAGACGAGAAAAAAGTGGGTGCAGAGGGGGCGGGAGCGTGTACACATTCCCCTAAAGAAAAAAGGGGGAGACGAGAAAAAACTGCAAAAGGAAGTTAATTAGTAAAGGAAGAGCGCATTAACCCAAGGGAACTTGGTCCCCTGAGGCCCAAAAGCATTCATACCGTGAAAAAAAAGAAAAAAAGGGAAGGGGATTACAAAGGGAGAAAAAGCTCATAGATATTCTCAAAAGGAAATCGAAAAAGCCGGTCCAATCCACTCTTCCGTCGGGGGAGGGGGGGCGCCTGTAAATCTCAGGGGAAAGAGAAGACGTATTCCTCCACCATCGAAAGGGCAATGTACAAAAAGAGCAAAACGGAGACCTTTTATATATGACGGAGGAGGGGGGGAAAAAGAAGCATGGGTCCCCAGCGGACCGGAGAGAAAGGGGGAACCTGACTTAGATGAGGAAGCAAATACAAAGACGGGACCCACTCCTCGTTCGTCGAAGACAAAAGGAAGAGGGAAAAAAGGGAGTAACGGCCCGTCATAGTCCGTGAGAGAAAGGGAGGACAAGTGGTATCTATCCGTCAGAAAAAAGGAGAGGGAAGGAGGGGAAGGAACTATCTACATCCCATCACAGACAAGGAAGAAAAAGGGGGGAAACTCCGCGCGACAACTCCCAACGCAAAAGAGAGGGTAAGGTCCTTCGTCCTGCTAAAAAATCAAAGCATCCTTCGAAGGACAACAAATGTTCATCACACTGGGGGAAAGAGGGGGGAAGAGGAGACGCAGAAACAGAGTCTGATTCACGAAAAAAAAAAAACCACAAATCCCAAAAAAAAAAAAAGGCCGCGTCAAAGACAGCCATGCTATCTACAGTAATATAAACCGAAAAAGAAGAGAAAAAACCAACGGTGGCGTCTGCGCATCGGGCGAGAGGATCCTCCTGAAGTAGCTGCGCCGTAGTCCCACCTGTGGAAAATGGAGGAGAGGGGGAGAGAGGAATCCGCGGCTGCGCGGAGGGGTCAGGAGGCTTTCCTTCTTCTTCTGCGGGAAAAATACTGCGGAGGCTTATCCTCCGGAAGGAGGGGGGGGGGGGGAAGAGAGAGGGGGAGAGGAGTAAGTTTCGTCTGCCAAAAAACAAGCAGTCCAAAAGAAGAAAGACGAGGAAAGGATGAAAGCCCTTGTCCGCGCACTCGCAAAGAAGGCAAGTGTAATGCAGGGAAGGCCTCTCTCATGCCGCCCACAGAAGAGGAGGAAGGAGGTGTAACGGCGGTCCTCTCTGGAGAGAAGAAAAAGAGAAAAAAAAACCGCCCCTGCGCGCTCCAGAAAAAGGGGCAAATGACGCATAAATGGAAGGTGAGGAAAAAGAGTATGCCCTCCGTCCGCCTCTCACAGGAAAGAAGAGAAAGGAAAAAGAAATAAAAAAAAGAACATCTCCACCCCGATTTCCAAAAAGCAGAAAAACCAGGGTACAGCGCCACCTCATCCCCGAAGACAGGCGGAGGGAAGGCAGTATGTCCGCAGAAGGGGGTGATCCGGCATTCCTTTTTGCGCCTCCGCAAAAAAATCATAGGCTTGTGGGATATCAAATCCTAAGAAAACAGCTGACCTCCCCATTCCGTAACGTAAGCCAAAAAGGGAGAAAAGGGGGAAAAAAGGAAGCGGTCCTCAACCCCTCGACCATCCACGCAAAAAGAAGAAATCAACCCCCTGCATCATCGTCCCGGGGAGGGCAAGCATTGTGAAGAAACACTTTTCCCGTGGAGTAAGCAAAAAAGAGGGAAAGGAAGGAGACAAGAAAAAATCTGTCACCACGCCCAATGAGAAAAAAAAAAAGCCCAGATCATCGCCGTGCTCACCCGGCAAAAAAGGGGTCAGATCCGCACGGGAAAGGGGGGAAACCGTTCTTGATGCCGCTTGACAAATTGGGGGGGGAAAAGGAAAAAAGGGGAAAAAACATCAACGAGGCTCATCACAATAGCGCCTCAGCAGGAAAGGAAAGAGGCATTCTGCACCATCTGATTCTCGTATCTTCATAGAAAGGGGATCGATTACTAGAATGCAAGAGGGGGGGAGAAAATCGAATTTTCGGCTAGTATTTATGTTGACAGGAAAAAGGGGGATGGGAGGAAGAGGGGGGCCGGTTTCATCGGCGGGGGAAAAGGGGAAAAGGAAGAAAGAAAGTCGGCGAAGGCTGGATTCAGAAGGGTCTCAGGAGAAATGGGGGGGAGGAGATTGATCTTTTCCTTTTTATAGGGGAAAGGGGGAAGAGTGGGGGACAGAAAGATTCTTGCTGGGGGAGGTCAGGAAAGGTGGGTTCTTTTGCTTACTTAGAAGAGATGGCATAAAGGAAAAAAAGACAAAGTATGTTTCCTTCCTCTGAAGGGGAGATGTGCAGCGAGCGGGAAAGGGGGAGGGAAAAAGTGTTTGCTTCGCTCTCGTTCAGAAAGGGCGAGCTATTTTGTGGTGGCTTCGTTAGGGAGGGGGGGGAGAAAAGGGAAGTTTTGGAGGAGGGGAGGGCTGGATCTTGCCGGAAAAGCTTGAACTGAAGGGGGAGCCTGCTGGCGGATGCGAAAAAAGAAGGTAAAAGAGGGGAAGGGGGAAGTGCCTGGGATTCCTGTCGATGCGGGGGGGGGAAGGAAGGGGGGGGAGGGAGGGGGGGAGAAGTAGTCGCTGGGGGAGAATGGAGAGGGGTCCGTTTTTTATTTAATTCAAGGGGGAATGAAGGGGAATAACTCTTTGCAGAATAAAGGAATGGAAAGACAGGCCGAACGTTTGCTCGAAGGCTTGGCTGAAAGAGAAGGGGGTTTTGCGGCGCGGATCAGAATAGTAAGAGGAAAAAAAGGATTTTGGGCGGCTGCGAGCGGAAGGAGAAACAAGAGGGGAAAGAAAAGGGAAAGATACATGTATTGATGTGCGAGTTAGGGAGGGAGAGAGTTGCTGGGCTGACTTTTTTGGGGGGGGGGTGGTGGGGCAAAAAAAAAAAAAGACTCCTCCACCCTCCATCTGGGAGGGAAGGGAGAAGGATGATACGACCTCATCAGTATCCTCCTTACAGAAAAAAGGAAAAGCCATCATACTCACCCAGCGCCGGACAAAAGAAGAAAAGACGTGCCCGAGAAGAAATTTCCACCGGGGGGGAAGAAAAAGAGCCTACTCCGAGGCTTCCGTATGTAGGGTATGAAAAGAAAAAAAGGGGTCCTCGTTCGACTGGCTTGGGAGAAGCAAGTGGATAGCTTTGGGGAAAAGGGACGCGGCTTATGTGATTGGATTAGGGGGGAGGGGGGATGAGGAGACGGGCAATTACAGAAAAGGGCACATCTTTTGAGTAGAAGCAAGACAAAAGACAGAGGACATTTTTCTTAGGAGGAGGAAGGGGTTAGGCTGCGGAGGTTCAAGAAAATTGACAATGGTCTCGAGCTAGGAGGGAGCGGTTTCCTCGGCATTGGAGGCAAGGGAGGAGGGGAGAAAAACCTGGGGCAAGACGATCAACAAGAAAGGACTTTTCATACAGGTTTAACCGGGCTTGAGAAAAAGGGGGACCTTTTTCGTGGGGGGGGGGGGGGGGGAAAACAAGAATGCTCCGTCGGCAAAAGGATAAGAAGGGAGGCCCTGTCGACCCAGCGGAGAGTAAGGACCTGTAAAAAAGGAAACGATGCCCCTTTGGGAAAAAAGGGGTCATCAAAATAAAGAGGGGGAGGTGCCTACTCTTCTTGGAAAAAAAACAGCGGAATAAGGGGGAAGGGAGGCGTGTACCTTCGGCGGAGAGGGAAGGTCGAATAACTCTGAGAATATAGAGGAGAGTGTAGCCGGGGGAATCCCCTTCGTTTCGAAGGCACAAGGGAAGTTTACTGTATGACTGGAGAGGGGGGGGCCGAACTTCCACAATCGCCGGGGAAGGGTTTTTGAGGGAGGGGGGAGAAAAGACGGACGAGTTTTTGCGGTTTTAAAAAAGGAAGAGGGGGGGCTGTGCGGGGCATTTTCAGGGAAACAAAAAATAATTCCTTGGGGAAGAGAAGAAGAACGAGAAGTTCCGGAAAAAAAAAAAGGGGGGAGGGCGGGCATCTATTTCAGTTTTTGCCGAATTCCTTTTGATGCGCACGGAAGGGATAGGATCTAGAAAAAGGACATGTGACTAAGGAGGAGAGAAGAGGGGTAATGTACGGACAGGGCGGTATGGGAGGGAAACTCTGAATCTGTCTGGGGGGTGGGAAAGTGCGGGGGGACCATCCCGTAGGTGGGGAAGTCAAATAAAGGGAAAAAAAGGGGAAGGTTATCCAGGAGGGCAACGAAAAGAAATCATGGGTGACGGGAGGGGAACAAAAAAAAAAAAAAAGATTCGAAGGGCGGCAAAGGCATGGTGGGAAAGAAAGCGGCCAATTATTGGTTTCACCTTTATTAGACAAGGAGGATCCCGGGGGACGACGCCAAAAAGGGAGGGGGGGGGGGGAAAAGAGGGTCTTCAAAAACGTTCGGTCAAGTCTGCCGGCTGGAAGGGCACAAAATACCAGATGGGGGCGGGGGCCGCCGTCCTCACTTCGAGGGGGGCGCTGAACTTGTTCTAGCCCAGGGAGAAGTGCGGGCGAGGGGCAGGGGTGGGAAGGGTGGCTAGTCTGAAGTTCGGAGAAAAGTTGTGTCGGACGCCAGCAGAAGAACGGGGCCCTCAAAAAAAGAGGTCGGGATTACGTCTTTCTCTGGGGGACAGATAGAAAAAAAAGTAGGAGTGGGAAAAGAGAGCGATGTAAGGAAGCCCTACGCGAAGCGCAGCTGAGGGGGGAGGTTTATGCTTGAGGGAAAAAGGCTGAAGAACTTACCGCACGAGCCTGAAAAAAGAGAAAGCCAAAGCCAGCGCTAACGCACTTCAGTGACATCGATCCAGGAAACGTCAGGATTCGGAGGGAAACCAGAAGTTAGTGGGGTGCATGAAAAATGGGGGCAACCCACGCCTTCACTGAACGGGTAACGCTGGAAGACTGGGTTCTGCGTCGTCCCCCAAGGGAAGAAAGGAAGGTGGATGATTGTTCAGATACGCTCAGTGGGGGAAGAGGGGATAACTCAACCAGAAACAGGATCGAGAAAGGACACCCAAGGAGGTAGTCAAAAGGGAAACAGGACGCTGGAGAAAAAAAAAAACCAACTGCCCCGGGACGGGATCGGGAAAAGACAGCCTAAAAGAAAAGGAAGGGGAACCTTGGGAATCCTGGGGAAGAAAAGTCCGGTAAGCGCTCGAAAGAACAAATTCATGGGGAAGAAAAAAGGAAGAGAAAAAACGTCACGTACTTGCGCATCAAAGCAAGAAGGAGAAAGAAAAGAGGAGGAAAGACTCACCCGGATCGGCAGGCAGAAAGAGGGAGAATACAGTATCGCTCACACTGAGAATCTGCGAAAAAGAAAAGAACGCGACATTCCCCGCAAAAAAAAAAAGGTTCGCTCAAACGCAAAAAGGAGGGGAAAAGGACGAAATAAAACTCTCGAAAACACGTCTATTGTGGAAAGGTAAACAAAAGTAAGGAAAGGGAAAACGGCCCCGTGACCTTCAGAACAAGGGGGGGGGAGAAAAAAAAAAAATGAATGCGTAGGCGAATAATTTCAGAAGGGGGGAGGATACCATTCCATCGAACCGAAAAAAAATCGGAAAGGGAGAGGGGAAGCCTGAAATTCTATTTCCCCAGCAGGGGAGAGGAATCACCAGTTACTAATGGATGAAAAAGACCCACGGTAATCGTCCTGAGGAACGGGAGAGTTAGGGAGCCATCGGAACCTAGTATGCCGTGGGGGAAGGGGAGAATATGGGACTCTCCCTCACATTACACGTAAACTGTGAAAAAAAAAAGCCCGTCCAATCGCGTGAAACCGGAAATAAAAGATTGGGGAAAAAAAGGACAAGGTGGTAGCTATCCTTCAAAAAAAAAAAGGGAAGAAAGGGAAAGGGGGAAGAAAAAAGAGTACTACGACGAGCTCAGCACAAAGAAAAACGGGAGGGGGACAACATGGCCGCTCGACCCTCCGCCGAGAAAGAAAAAAAAGAAGGAATCTTCGCGAAAATGAAGGGAAAAGATTGTCGCTGTTGAGAATCGGGGGAAAGAAGCGCATAGAAAAGAAGGGGGTAAGGGCCGCATACTCAGAAAAAAGAGGAGGGAAGACCATACATCCCGTCAACGCCCGGGTACGGGAGGGAAGGAAACGACCCAAGCCAGTCGAAGAAGATCGGAAAAAGAAGCATAACCTACATACGGAGCTCGGAGGAGGGGGGAGGAGAAGAAAAAAAAGGGGGGAATTCTCTTCTCGGCAAGGGAATAAGAGGGAGGGAAGGGTTAGTCGCTGCTGTGGCCTGCAAGAAAAAATATGAGAGGCAGGAGAAAAGGGGGCCGGCGCCTGAGCGGGGGGGAAGGGAAAGGGGGGAGTGGAGAAAAAAAAGGGCAGGAAAAAGGAGGGCGAAAAAAGCAGCACCGCAAAGAGAAGAAAGGGAAAAAGAAAGAGAAAGCAATACCTGTAGCTTGCAAGGCGGGGAAAAAAAAAAGGGGAATCGCTGATAGCCTCAGGCTAGGGAAGGAAGGAAGGACACCAGAAATCCAGGGAATTGAACGGCCTCCTAGCTGCGGGAAAACATCCCTTCGCGCTCCATCCAATCAGTAAATAGCATAAGTCCTTGGAAAAAAGAAGGATCTCCCTCCGTACCAAAGGAAAATGGGGACCTCCATCGTACAAGCATGCATGGAAAAAGAGAAAACCCTAGTTCTCCCCATCTCAGACGGAAGCGAAAGCCAAGAAAAAGAAAGACAGGAATCCAGGTCACTCCCAACGCGAGAGGAGAAGAAGGGGGAAGACAGGACGTTTTAAAAAGAAGAACCACAAATATCAGATGCATGGGAATCTCCAGCTCCAAAACATTGCGACATCCCCATTCCTACCTTTAAGCCAAAAAAAAAAAGCAACACATGCAGGGAAACTATATCTCGCACCAAGCGAAAAGGAGAAAGCATCAATCACCCAGTACAACTTTAATGAAAAAAAGAATTTTTCCCGGCACCATTGTTCCAGGGAGGAAAAAGAAGGGAAAGGGGAAAGGACCTCGCACCCATCCAGCAGAAAAAAAGAGAGTCTTCACCAGATTCACCCGACAAAGGACGCCCAACGCCAGCCAGAAGAAAAAGAGAATCCAGAATCCTCCTCCCTTTAGCCCTTGGGGAAAGGGGGGGAAAAGGGGAAAAAGGGAGGAAACCGGCAACATGCTCATCCAGCACAAGAAAGAGAAAAAGCATCTGGCCGCAACTTCGAAAGGAAAAACTATAGGACTCAACAAAGGAGAGAAGAGGTGACGAAACCGCTGTTTTGCAGAAGGGGCGGCATAATGTATTTTGCACAAGGAAGAAGGGAGGGCTTGTATTATCATTTGGGTGGGAAAGGGGGTAGGGGTTCCAAAAGGGAAAGAAAGTCAAGGGTACTAAAAGTGCGTCTGAGGCGGGGATGAAGATAAGGGAAGGAGGAACGGGTTATCAGGCGATTGATCGGGCAAGAGGGGGAAAGTCGCATTGGTCCGTTTTTAAGGGAAGGAAAACTGTTCCTGGAGAAGGGGCTTACGTCCGTAAAAATTGTGCGGGGGAGGGGAGAAAAGGAAAGATGGTTTGGTCACTTCGAAAGGTTTATTATTCAGTCGAGAGTGGAGTGGCTCGGTCAATTCATTTGTTCGAGCTAGGGGGGGGGGGAGGAGTAGAATGGGGGAAGGACCCGCACGTTCTTTTGCGGAGGTAGAAAAAAAAAACTTTTTGGTGTGAAAAAAGAGCAACCTGGGCTGAAAGGGAATGGTATTACGAACCTAGCTCGAATAAGGGGCCGAGGGGGGGGAATGGGATGCCTGGCGCTGCTGTGATGCCGGGTGGCAGGAGGGGGGGGGAGAGGAGAGACTGGGTAGAACTCTTTGGGTGGGGAGGTAAGACATTGAGTGGAAAAGGGATGGCCTTTTATTTTTTACTGGGGAGAGAATAGGGAGGGATGAGAGGGCCGCAACGTGTGCTGCCGAAGGGGGGGGGGGAGGCTATTTGTTTTCCGGGGGAGGGTGGAACTATTAGAAGAACTTGTACTTTAGTAGAATCTTCTTTGGGGAGGGAGGGGAGAAGAAAAGGAGGAGTAAAGGGGGGAAGCTTCAATTTAGCTACAGGTATGGGGGAAAAAGTGCGACCATTGGGCTTTCGTAGAGTGACAATTTTTGGAGAAAGGGAAAGTGCTTTGTGCAACGCCACTAACTAAGAAAGAAAAGAATAGGGAGACCGGCCCCCTCTCCGCTGATGAAGCAAAGAAAAGAAGAAGTACTCTCAGAATCCAGCAAGAAAAACAACCACAGGAGGAGAAAAAGAGATCCGTCTTTCCAGTGCCAGAAGAAGGAAAAGGACAGAACTCCGGCGCACCTACTTAAAAAAAAGAAAGGGGTATGCTCCCGTATTCGAAAAAAAAAAAAAGGGGGGGTCCAAGGGACTTTCTTGTTTCGGGTTGTAAAGTAAGGGAGGGGAAAAGGCGTTTACGCGGCTTTTCATGGGATGGCTTCGACGAGGAGGGTAAAAAAGCGGCAGCAAGTTTTATGCCATTCGGTGGAAGGAAGGAAAGGGGGGGAGAGAACAAGAGGGGAAAAAGTAGCATGCTCAGGACATTTTAGCGAGGGGAGTTGAGCTCGGAGTGCCGGTTACCTCCGGGAGGGGGATGACTCGTCGTATACTCTTTTTGACGAAGGAAAAGGAAACGGGGCTGACGGATATCAAACGAATCAACAACGCTAGGGACGGTGGCCTTGGAAGAAGGAAAAAGCGATTGTCCTTTTCTTCGAACGAAAAAAGGAAAGGAGAAAGGGGGAAGGGGTATGTTATGGGGAAGAGAGAAGGCGGGGGCAACCGTGATATCTCGGTTTCAGAGGCGGGATTTTCAGAAAGGTCCCTCAGGTCCACGATTCCCGTGGGGGGAAGGAAAAGCAAAAAGAAATTTCTACTGGTGGGGCAAAAAAAAGAGGGGAGGGGTCAATTATATTTCAGAGGGCGGGGGGACCAAAGAGGCCCCTCTCGAGTGGAAGGGGGGAAAGGAAGAATCTATTCGCTCCGCATCGGGGGAGCCGTTGTATATCAAAGGGTGAAAACGTTAAGTATGACGGAGGGGGGGAAAAGACCGAAGGGGATCCCTTTTCCCAATCGAAGGGGAAGGGGGGGAATTTTAACTCGGAAAAAGGAATCACTTCTAGTTTCTTTGGAGGGAGGAAACAAAAAGGGGGCGGTGAGGGTCCTGTTCCGGGAAAAAAAGAACACATTTTTCGCAGCGTAGGCTGGGCGTAGGGAAAAAATCCTGGCCTTACGAGACAGGGGGGAAAGAAAAGGGGGTCAGTTTTTCCTACGGCTTAAAAAGAAGGGGAAACGTTTGTTGCACACATGGAAGGGAAACCTCTCAGCGCTCCTCGGCGATCTGTCTTACGGAAGGAGGTAGGTGTTCGCAGATTCACCAAGCTGAAGGGGGAAGAAGTTGATGCGTATCAGGGCATTCCCATAACGGGCAGTTGGAGTGAGGGGAGGGGGAAAAAAAAGGGGGAAACGAACCATGGCTACCTAAAGGGGGGCCGCGAGTCGAAGGGCGGGGAAAAGGGGATACAATGGACGAAGGAGTGGGTTGACAACTGGAGTATCTGAAAAGAAAGAAAGAAAGGGGGGAAGGAAAATTTGCCCCCGGAAGGAACCAGTTCATGTGCAGCCGTGGGGGGGGAATAGGAAGGGGCGTTTGGGGTGCAGTAGAAAAGGGGAGGGGAAAACAAAGAGAACAAGGATGGGCTCAGAATAATACTTCGGAGGGGGGAAGAGGAACTTTTTATCCTCTGCTGACGGTGCTTAGAGGGAGGGGGGGAGAGTCTGAAATTTCTTCGCGGGAAAGAGGGGGGAGGGCTTGCCAGCAGAAAAAAATCGCTTCGTCTTCGGGGGGGGAAACGAGGCTCGGGAATCACCAACACAACGGATTAGGAGGAAAAAAGAGAAGGAGAGGAAAAAGGAAAAGGCATCCCTACCGCATCCCGAAGAAAGCAGGTGCGGAGGGGGACGTCCTAACAAATTACACAGGGAAAGGGGAGAAAAAAAATTCATACTCGCCCCCTGCAAAAAGAAGGATAATTTTTTTTCAACGAAAGCCAAAAAGGAGGGAGAAAAGGGGGAGAAAAGGGGGGCCTTCCTCCTCAGACTGAAAAGAAAGAAGTCTTTGCCGACAGAGGAAAACTGGGGGTTCTTCGGAGAAAAGGAATGAGTGACGTTTCTTCTTGGGGAGAAGAAAAAAAAGGAAGGGAAGGAAAAGGTTATACGTCAACCATGACGGAAACCAATCCAGTCACCCATGAGGGGTAACCCTGCCGAGGAAGAAAAGCAGAAATGCCCGTTATGGGAAGGCCCAACTCAGGGGAGCGGGAGAGAAAAAAAGAAAAAAAGAGGAAAAGTCCCTTCCGATTCAGCTGGGAAGTGGAAGGGAAGGGAAGCTCCGCCGCGAGCGGCTGGGGAGAGGGTAAGAGCATCAAAAAGGAAATACTTTCTGCATCAAAGGGGGGAAGAAGGGGGGAGGGAAAAAAAGGAAAGACCGCGCACCCGGATCAAAGGAGGAGGGACGCCTCATTATCGCTCACCTTACAAAGGTTTGAAAAAGGGGAAAATGCCCCTCACCTCCCCGATGAGAGGGGGGGAAAGAAGGGATGAGTCGACTAAAAGAAGAAAAACAGAGTGAAAAAGGAGGAAGGGAACTTTATTCCCCCTCATTCTCCAAAAATGGGACGGAAAAAGACGGCGACACTCAAGGGTGATATACAAAGGAGAAAAAAAGGAAAAAAGAGGGAAAGGGAAGAATTCTCCGCTTTATTCGACCAGGCAAGAAGGAAGTTCCAGCCCTCTTTCCGGAGGATGCAACCAAGATGTGAAAAAGGAAGAAACAGTCGAAAATGATTTTGCGCCGAAAGGGGGAAAAGAAAGGAAAGGGAAGGGAGGGACCGGTATAATTCATCTGGAGAAAACATGCGGAACCGAGTATCCGTTGCGGGGGACAGCACAGAAACGGGTCCCCACTCCTCGGTCGTAGAAAGCAAGAGGGAAAGGGGAAATGTCTGAAACGGCCCAGGGGGGGGGAAATCGTCTGCCCAGTGGTATAGAAGTAAGGGCCAAAAAAGAAAAGGGGGGGGGAGTATACTACGACTCTCAGCCCATACAAAAAAGAGAGGGGATGCAGCTCTTACCTCCCGCTAAAAGTATTCGCGAAATGTCCTGCGGAAAGTCGCAGTGAGGAATCCTGCGCTTCAACAGCATGTTGCATAAAAACGGGGAGAAGAGGGGGGGAAGGGAAGAAAGAAGAAAAAATCTATTCGAGATCCAAAAAGAAAAGCGCCGTTTACATCCGCAGCTATCTACAGGAAGGAGGAAAAAAACAGGGTGGCTTCGCTCATACGTCGCAAAAAACGGAAAATAAGGGGGAGGGGGAGGAAAGGTAGGCACCACCTGTTGTACCTTTAGGGGAAGGGGAGCCTTAGCCGTAGGCTTCGGAGAAGAATGGTCAAGAGTCGGAGGAGGAGGAGATGTTCGTAGTCGTATCATCAGGAGACGGGGGGGACGGGAAAAGGGGAAGGGGGATTATTATTATTTGGCGTCCTGAAAAAAAAGAGCACCGCAAAAGAGAGAAATCCAAAGGGCAATAGAGCTAAGAAAGGAAATGGAAATCGCGGATATCCTTAGAAGAGAAAGAAAAAAGAATAGTCTCCTAAGTCCAGGGATAGACGCGCTGCGATCCGAAAAGCGGGCGAGACAAAGAAGAGAAGCACACGTTTCGGAAGAGAAGAAAGGGAAAAAAGAGGATCTCCCGCCGACTTCCCCCTTCCCATGAAAAAACAAATAAACAAAGGGAAAAACAAGGGAAGTTCTCCCATCGACTCCTGCGCCAAAAGAGAAAAAAAAAAAAAAAAGAAAGGAATCCAGTCACTCCCCCAACGCGAGGAGTTCGTCATCCCATTCCGTTTTTGAGCAGGGGAAAGAAAATGCATTGAAGGAAGAGACCAGAATCCTCATCCGCACAAAAAAGAAGAAAAGCCCAGGAAGAACGTAAGCCACCACCATTATGCAGGGAAGGAAAAAGGAAACCCATCTCCATCCGCAACCGAGAGGAAGGATAAAACACGGCAGCATCCTTCCGCGAGTGTCAAAAGAGGTAGGAAAAAGATGGTTAAACGGCACCATTTTTCCCTTAGTAAGAAAGTTAAACTTACCTTCTCCCCATCCAAGCAAAAGAGGGGGGATCGACGCAAAAAACGGCCCCATATCACGGCAGGTGGCTACAAAAAAGAAGATAAAAAAGGATCTGAATCCAGCCCTAAAGACGTTTAGGCCCCCTGATCCCGTTTGACAAAGGGACCGGAGGCAAACTTGCAAAAGAATAAAGCCTTCACCATCGCAACCTACATCCTGGAAGAAAGGGAGAAAAAAAGAGAAGAGAGGATCCCCCTTGTGAGAAAAAAAAAAAAAGGGGAGAGACAATAGGAGATACGAGAATCCGAGGGGGGGGGGAGATGGAGAAGGGGGCGGGAGGCGAGAGTGCTGATGATCAGGGGGAAGGGGGGAAGGGCGGGGGTCAGGGGACCATGTGTCAACTGGATCAATGGAAAAGAGGGTCGTCCGTTGGTATTGATTCTTGCCGGGGTCTGTCAAGGGTGGGGAAAGAGGATCTCATGTTGTGGTTCGTGGTGAAAAAGGTATGGAGGAAGGGAAGTTAAAAGGAAAATCCTTTGTCTTGGCTGACAGGGGGAAAGGAAAATGCTGGGGCAGTAAAGAGGGTCGGGTAAAGCGGCTGCCGTGGGTTGATGAGAAGAGGGCGGAGAGGAGGGGGAGGAAAGGGTTCGGCGCTCTCGTGAAAAAACTCATGTGGTGTTGGCTTACTTCGGGGGGGAAGCAGGGGGGGAGGACTGGAGCTTGTCCTGGAAAGCTGGGGACGAAGGGGGGTTGTTGTGTTCTCTGCATGAAAGGGGAAGGGGAGAAAAACAAGTAATGGGATGACGAACCTGAGAGAGGATGGGGGGGGAAAGGAGTGCCTTGTCGTGCTGGGATGGGAAGGGGAGGAGTAATCGGGTGGCGCGGAGGGGAGGGGTGGAGATGGCCGTTTTGAGGGTCCTTTGTTCGGGGAAAAAAGGGGGGGAAAAGCGGGCGATCCTCTGGTTCAGATAAGAAAGGTACGAAAAAGGGGGGCATACACGCAGTCTTGTCTAGCGCGCAAAGGGGGGGGAGGCTGCGGTATCGCAGGAGGGGTCAACACTTAGGAAGGGGTGGGGCGGCTGCGAGCGGAAGGTGTCAGCGAGTAACAAGACAATTGTGAAAGAGAAACATTTATTTGAGGTGCGACGGAAAAGGGAAGATCTTTTGGCGTGCTGAAAAGAGTTCCGGGGGAAACGCCAACTATCATACTAAGACAACAGAAGAGGGCGCCGGCCCCCGCTCAGGAAAAAGGAACGCCTTAGCGCATAAGCCTCAGGGAAACACGAGTCACCGAAGGCTCCGCTATTCAGTGCCCGAGAAAAAAAGGGGAAAACCGGTCCTGCGCAGCCTACTAAGGGGGGGGGTATGCTCCGTCAATTCGTCCTAACCACCAGCGACTGGCTTGGTGGTCGGTTTATATGAAGGGAAGGGAAACGGCTTTGACGCGGAGTCGTCGGACTAGGGGATGTCGGAGGACCATTACACGAGGCGCAGTGTGAGCACAAGAGGGGGGGGGAGAAAAGTATTCGCTTTCTCAACAGAGGGAAAAGAGAAGGACATTTCGCGAAGGATAGGGGAGAAGGAGGTTCCGATCGGCAAGGTGGACCGGGGGGATGGGTGTATGGTCTGAGCTCGAGAGGGCTCTTGCTTGGCGGCCCCGGGGAACCAGCCCTGGGGGGCAGCCGATCAACAACCAGAATGAAGGCCGTTTCAGACAGGAAGAAGGGGGGGACGTGTGTCTTCGGATAGGAACCTGTTTTCGGGGGAGGAGAAAGGGACCATCATTCTTCCGAAGGAATACTCGGTTCCGAAGTCTAATCGGGGGGGAAAAATCGATATCCGGTCCTCAGGCCAAGAGGAACAGGGGTGAAGGGAGGGACCGGCGCAAAATCCATTTCAAAAGAAAAAAAGGTCTTTCTCATCGCTTGGGAGGAAGAGTAGCTTGGAGAGAGGGCACGGCGACGTCGATGTCCTGGTCAGAAGAAGGGAGAGAGGATAAAAAGGAGGCCCGTTTATATCCCCTCGTGTAGGGGCGTAGTTACTGAGGGGAGACTGTAAAGGGGAAAAACGGACCACATCTCCGGGGGCCCGAGATTTTAACGAGACGAAGGAGTTTTCGTTTGAGGCGAAAGGGGGAGGGGGGGGGGGCAGCTTTTCCGGTCAACCGAAACACATTTTTTCGCAGGAGAAAGATTTCGAGAAAGGGGAAGGGCAAAAGAGCGTTTGGAAACGAATTTCTTCAGTTTTCAAAACATGAAGTCGAAAAAGGGTTTTCGCGATGCGATTTCAAGAGAATAGTGACTCCGGGGAGAAGAGAGCCTTATTACCGAAAAGGAATTGGAACCCCAAAGCTTCTTTGATTTCAGAGTTGGGAGAGGAAAAAAGGATTTGGTGCCTTATGACTTATTGGGGGGAAGAGGAAGGGGTACACGAACAATGGCTACTATGGGGGGGAAAGAGGGCAAAGGGCGCCAGGCATGGTGAGGAAGAAGGTGTGGGTTCCAACTGGCGTATACGGAGTCAGAAAAAAAAAAACAACGGGGGGACGACAGAGAAACAAAGGGGGGAAGCGTTGGAAGCGGTTCGGCAAAGACGTGGTTTGAAGGCGTGGGTGCGGGGGAGAAAATAACAATGATGGAAGTCGGTGGCGGGGGAGCTGATTGGTAACAAAGGCTGAAAAGAAGAAAAGGCTTAGCGCGGGGGGGGGGGTAACTGAAGTTCTTCGCGGTAAAATGGCGGGAACGACAAGCAGAAAAAAGCAGATCCCGAACGAGGGAAAGGGAGGACGGGATGAACGTATTCTCTGTGGACAATCCTCTCAACAACAAACGAAAAATGTCCAAAGAAACATCCCGACGCGAAGCGAAAGAGTGGGGGAGGGGATTTTTTTCTGCTTGCGTCCGAAAGGAAAAAGAAACTTCAGACTCGCAAACTCAGGCCGGATAGAAGAGGAATACCAAGCATCTCCCCAGAAACAAAAAAAAAAAAAAAGAAAAAAAAACCCCACCGCGCCGCCAAAAAAAAAAAAAAAAAAAAAAAAAAAACGCCGTCCAAAAAAAACAACCACCCAAAAAAAAAAACCACAACAAAAAAAAAAAAAAAAAAAAAAAAACACGCAAAAAAAAAAAAAAAAAAAAAAAACCCCCCCCAAAAAAAAAAAAAAAAAAGGGGTCAGCCGTTGGATCTTGGGAAGGCATATTGCACCCACGCCTGCAAAAGGTAAAAGGGGGGAAGAAGCTTCACCACGCTGCCCATGAAAAAGAGAGGGGAATGAATTTGAACGGTGGGGAAGTCATTGACTCATTGGACGAGTGATCGGCAACCATGCCTGGCCGGAAGTAGAAGAAAGAAAGGCAAAACAAGGATTTTAGCCCTTGTTCGTGGGGAAGAAAAACAATACTCAAACTTCCCCGTATTGGAAAGGAAAGACCAAAAAGGAAATCAGGGGGGGGGGAATCGCGAACATACAGCCCTGTCCGGAAAAAAAAGAAGAAGGGAGGGAGAGAGAAGTAGTCACATCGTCATGGGAAATCGCCATCCAAAAAGAAAAAAAAAAAAAAAAAAAAAAAAAAAAAAAAAAAAACCAACCACAAAAGAAATGGAAGCATGAAAAAAGAGGAAATCGCTGAACCGCGCAATTTTCTCGTCGAAGAAAGGTGAAAAGAATCTGGAGGGGGGTTGCAGCGGTTACAGGAAAAAAAAGAACGGAAAAGGACGGTTCGCTAAACCGCAAAAGAGAGAGAAAAGAAAACATCTCGGAAAGGAAAAAAAAACGTGAGGACAGGCTCCCCACAAAGAAGTCCAAGAAAGGGCCCCGTGACCTTGAAGGGAAAGAGCAAGGCTCCACACTATTTAGGAGATTCAATACACGTGGAGAAGCCAATCGCGATCCCTCCGCCGGTCAAAGGCAAAGAGGAGGGAGGACTAAATCTCAGCCCCGTAAGAGGGGGAACCAGTCGAAATTGATTTTTGAGAAAAGAAATAGTGGGATTAATGGGGAGGAGTCGGATCAATCACCGATAGCTGGGCGAAAGGAGAAGACGGTTTCCGACGTAGAAGATTCCCCAGACTCCAAGAAGTCGTTCGTCGAAGAACAGAGGGGGGAAAAAAGGTCTGAACGGAAGGGGAGGGTTGATCTTCAATGGGGCCTTACAGAAACCGGGAAGACAAAAAGAGGAGACTAACGAGCTCAGCCCCATACACAAGGGAGGGCACCATTGCCGCTCAAGCGACACCTCAAAATTCGCGAAAATGTCCTGACGCCGGGGCGAGGTGAAATCGCATCCTTAGGGGGAAACACTGCGCCTCGTGTAATGCACATCGAGGAGAACGTCCCATCCCATACATCCGCGTCAAAACGCAAAGTCAAGAGAGAATCATGAATCATAAACCGAAAAAAAAGGGCTTCTGCTCATACGGCAGGAAAGAATCACGGAGAAGTCTGCAAGGGGAGGGGAACTTTCTTCTCGTGACAAGGGGAAGAAGGGGGAGGAGGCTCCTGTGGTTGAGGGAAAAGGGGGAAATGCTTCGATAGACTGAGGAGACAGAGAGGGTTCCGTCTGCCGAGTAGGGGAGGGGAGTAGTTTGCGTCTGCCCAAAATCAAAAGGAAGCACCCAAAAGAACCATGTCCGAAGGGGAAAACCTCAATACCTTTATCTAAATTGACCAGCAGGGGAAGAGAGGGGGGGATCGCCTTCCGCTCGCATCCCAAAAAGGAGAAGTTTACTTCCTCAGCCGTCCGAACCCAGAGAAAAAAAGAATTCGAGCACACGTGTGGACGAAAGGACTTGGAAAAGAGCACCCTATGTATCTCCCGCCGTCAAAGGAAAAAAAAGAGGACAACATTCAATTTCAATCAACACAGGGAAGGAATGACTCAAAGGGAACGATACCGCGCCACCTCATCCCCCGCATCAGGGGGGGAAAGGAAATCAAAAAAAAAAAAGAAGTAGCGCCTCTGTTCGTCATCCATAAAAAAAAAAAGAATAACCACAAATAGAAGAGATTAGAACTCCCTCATCCTCCGCAAAAAAAAGGGGGAAATTCCCAAAAAATCCGACTTAAGCCCGCACCAAAGTGAAACTGAACTGGCTGAAAAAAGAAGCAACCACGCTCGCCTGCACATACAACCCCGGGAGGGAAAGAGGACCCCCAGCTTACTGCCCCAGAAGGAAAAAGGTTCCCTGAAGTACTCCCAGCCACAGACGTAACTGGGGAGAGACCCAGCCACATATCTGTCACCACGAAAAAGGGGAAGAAAAAAGCACCCGGCCCCAGATAAAAGAACCACCCAAGAATCCATCCTAAGAAGGGAAAAGGTCCTCTTTGACCCCGGGGAACGCTGCAACCCTTCACATGCTCAAGAACAGATGACTACAAGGAAATCGCATTCGGCACCATCGATTATACAGGGATAGCAAAGGGAAGGAGTAAACTGAGAGAGGATACGAGATCCTCTATTAAGTATGTTCGATTTCGATGCAGGAGGTTGCATTGAAGAGGGCGGGTCAATGGGTCCAAAGGGGGAAACGAGAAGAGGGGAGAGGGTCCTTGTTCGATCCGGGGTGAGGGGGCGATTGATCTGTTTCCTGTGGAGGATGCGATGGTGGCGGGGGAAGGGGGGGATGGGCGAAGGTCAGTTTCCCGGCTCCAAGAGGGGGGGAGGGACTTCCGGGAAAATGGTGCCTGGAAAGGGGGCACTGGGCGTGGAGGCGAGCGGTTGAGGGGATGGGGAGTAGAAAAGGAAAAGAGCTTTCAGGCATTGGGGGGGTGGCTTACTTTCTAATTGTTCAGGGGACGAGTAGCTTGGAGCTGGAGAAAGAGGGAACTGCCTTAATGCTTTTGAAAAGGAGGCTTATCTAAAAAATGAAGGGGTAAAGGGGAGCGTTTTTTGTGAAAGTGCAAGGGGGGAAGGTCTATGCGGTGTGATGAAGGGGGGGCTCATTATCGCTGGATTGGGGGGGGGAGATTGGTCCCAGTGGGGGGAAGATGGAGTGCCTAGGGAGTGCCTGTGAATTGGGGGAAGTGGTTCAGATAAAGGAATTTTCTGCTTCGGCCGAGTCGGGGGCCCGAAAGGGGGAGATACTGGGATCGGGAAATAAATGGACTTAGAGAAGCTTCTTGGGAGGTAGAGGGGAAAGAGGGGGAAGGCTATCCTCGATTACAGAAAGACAGGTATTGAGGTTGCTAGGAAGGTCGGGTGGGCGGGTTCGGTGCTGACTTTTTTCGCCGCGTTGCGGGGGGGGAAAAACTACTCCTCCTCCACAAGCTCCGCTGAGGAGCATCATCCTGAAGGCAGGACAGCG
>Ga0179593_1465370_pt1 | contig 27662 bp, 47 predicted proteins | sample CZODoug2_1_08_16_FD_185931 | JGI IMG/M metagenome (GOLD analysis project Ga0179593, IMG submission 185931) | Vadose zone soil fungal communities from Angelo Coast Range Reserve, California, USA - CZODoug2_1_08_16fungal (PacBio error correction) | ecosystem: Environmental > Terrestrial > Soil >...
TGACATAGCAGTGCCTTCCAAAACAGAGAAACTCAGAACACATGGCAAGAAAAAAAAAAGGGGGATCGAGGATTTGAAGGAAAGAAAGAGGGTCTTCCCCATATTGGCCGCGGAGGGGCCAGGGCGAAACACTCAGGAGGGGGCATCGAAGGGGACCACCTACCATCAAAGGTGGCGCCGCATGTCTCAAACGATAGGGAAAAAAGTGTCGCATCTAACGCCGACCACACATCGTTCGGGACTTAGATCCCTGAATAAACCTAAAACAATGTGTGAAAAATGGCCAAAAAAGAACAAAAAGGGAAAGGAAAAAAACACAGCGGAACAAGAAGACGAAATCACTTGGACAACGGGGGTCGCAACCCGCTTCATGACGAGCAGGGATAGGCTCAAGAAGAAGCAAAAAAGCAAAAAACCGAGTTGGATCCGTTGCAGGCAATCACTGGAACATAAACGCTGCTTGCCCACTGCTGGGGAATAAAAAAGGATTGTGATGTAAAAAAAAAAAGGTGCTGGAAAACAGAAAGAAGGGATGCGAAGATCAGGGGCCAAAGAAACGGAAATGCAGCCAGCGGTCAAAAAAGTTTTGGGGCGGAGGTTGTTGAAAAGGAAAAAGGAGGGGTCGGAAGGGATTTGGTATTGGGGACGCACATCAGAAGGGGGACACTGTTTTCATATGCCAAGGGGTGAGATATGACCCCCTCTGAGGGAAAAAGTGCCGATCACAGAAAAGAAACTGTCACGGGAAGGTTGAATGAAAAAAAAAAAGGGATGGTGAAAAGAAAAGGGAAGGGACAAAGTGCCCCATCAACCTTAAGGTCGAAAAGGCTTCCTTGGGGTTCCAACGCGTGCGGGATACGGTTATGGAGGCAAAAATAAAGGACAAGACAGAAAAAGAGTCCCCCACGATCTTTAGGCCAGTTTCGCGCGGTGTAGGAGACGTCCGAAGAGGCCGCAAAACGACGGGGGGTTGGTGTGGCCTATTGGGAATCAAGCGGACGATCTGATAACGCGAAAAAAGGCTGTATCAAGGGGACAAGTCAAGCTCTAAGAAAGCCTAGGGGAGATTCAGCTAGGCGAAAAACGGTTTCACAAAAGGCTTTTTTGGAGGGGTGGAACAAAAGCATACTCGGCCAAAGAAAACGAAGTTCAGACAGCCAAGAGAAAGCCAGCTGAGATTCGGGGCCATCGGGGCGAACAAGTATATGAAAGGTTAAATGGAAGGGAAAAACTCAAACAAAAGGGGGCACAGTGGAACTACGCATGGAAAAAAAAAGCGGGGTATGGAAGTAAAAAAAAGGGTGGTTTGGGCAGCACCTTCCTCCAAAAAAATGAGGAACTGAATGATTCACTGACCACAAAGAACACTGACAGGAAAAAAAAGGCAATGTTCCTTGGAGTTATCAAAAAACGTTCTCGAAGGGGTAGGGGGGGGGATCAGAATTGGTAAAAAAAAAAAGGCCTAGCCGGAAACACCGCCCCGAGGACCGAATAAAAAGTCAAATTGGATACAAAGCCGAAGACACCTTATGGTAAAAAAGGGAGAAAATGGTCACAATCTCCAGAAAGGGGAGAAGAAAAAACTATAACCGCACTAAAATCGACAAATCGTATGAAAGAGTTTTTACAGTTCAAAAATCCTTTAGGAGTCATTAAGGAAACGGGGGGGGGTAAAGGAACACAGAGAAACTTCAACTGGAAGAGGTCCGGGCCTTGAAAAGTCGGCAAAAGCAATCAGGATGCACGCAAAAACCGAAGGAAAAACTAGGACTACAAATAGTCAGAAGGCGATGGTAAATCAGGGGGAGGGGACTAGACTGGCTTGGTGTGTGCGAGATGTAGTAACGGCTACAAGAAGGATCCAGACTGAGAAAAAGGGGAGGGAGGCGGGGGCGGCAACATGTTGGCACGACAGAAAAATCAGAAAGAAACCCTACCAATGCCAATGACGCCTGGTGAAAAAAAAAAGACAATTCAGGATAACGCCGGGAGAAGAGAGGGGGCCCGACGAATGACAGGAGGACAAAAGATCAAGAACCAAAAACAACGGAGGAAAAGGAAAGGGAAAAAATGCCGGGGGGGAAAAGCCTAAAGCAGAAACCTCCTCATGAGCCGTTCGAAAGGGAGAAGGTTCCCCAGGAGACTGGGGGGAGGGAGGGGTGGAGATAAGGGGTGGCGGTTTGAGCGCTAAAGCAAGTGCCCCGGGGGACAGGCCAGGAGAGAGAGAAAACGTATCAATTGAGTTAAGAAGAAAGAAAGGGGGACAGGGAGAAAAAAACCGCGAACAGGGGGGCCACAAACGTGCCCTGGAAAGTAGGATTCTAAGGAAAAGTTGACAGGGGGGACAGGGGGTCGGGGGGAGTGGTCGGAAAAAGAGGAGGAGGGGGGGTAAAAGGGAAGGAAAAGGGTAGTGGGGTGGGAAAATAAAGTGGGAGAAGGGTTTGAGGGTAGGGAGAATGTAAGCGAGGGGTGATGTGGGGAAAGGGGGAGGGGGGGAAAGAGAGAGGGATTAAGGATAGGGTAGAGTGGAGTTAAAGGCGGAAAGGAAAGGCACTACAGGGGGGGGATAAAAATCAGGGGTGAGAAAAAAAGGGGGGGTGGAAAAACACCCGGAACGAAGGTATTGGGGGTAAGGGCCTAAAAGGGGACGTTGGAATAGGTAGTAAAGCGGGTGGGGGGTCGTAAAAAAAAACGGAGAAAAAAGGAAGCAGCCCATCAAGTTTGAATACCAATAAGGGGTCACGCGGCCTTGATGGACGGGCATTGTGGGATCGAGGAGGAAACTCGGTGAGTGGGAGAGAGGAAAAAGTCCAGGCCGACGGGGGGGCAACAAAAAAAGCAAGAATCAAGAAGCCTTTCGAATGGGAGGTAATGTTTATGGAGGAGGGGGGACCGGAAGCAGCACATTCAGTTTCAAAAACCAGGGCGAACGGGAGGCATTTACGCCAACGGCGTGGTGTGGTAGGGGGGTCGGAAAATTCGGCACAGGTTGGGGGGGTGAGAAAAACGGAGGGGAAAGGGGGACACCAGAACCTAAAAGAGGAAGACAGTGGGAAGGGATTCTAGCACAGCATGTTTAGGCGGGGGTTCGCTGGAACCAGCCCGCAGGGGGTTGGAAAGGAATTGACCAAAAACAGTAGTGTGCAACAGGGGGGGGGAAAAGAAAGTGTTGGGGAACAGTGGCCTAAAAAGGGGGAAAATAGAGACAGGATACTCCGGTCAAAAACAAAAGGTTGGGAAAACTGAAAAACTCGCCGGCGGACCAGAGGAATTCAAAAGGGAAAGACAGTAATCGCAGTAAGCGCAGGCGAAGAGAAGGGGGAATGGGGAAAAGGGGAACTGGAAGGGGAACACAGGCTGTCATAAAGCATTTCCCAAGAAACTTCCATACGAGGGGAAAAAAAGTTGTGGGAAAAAAATGGTTGGGAAAGGAGGGGGGGGGGAAGGGAAATTTCCCACAAACGCGAAAATCAGCAAAAGGAGTGAAAAAGGGTAATGGATAAGAGGGAAAAACCATTGAAAAAAGAAAGCTGAGTGAACACAAGAAAAGGAAAGCTTAGAACGAACAGGGGCAACAAAAGAGGGGCAGAATGGTCAGGCCAAAGTCGCCCATGGGCCTCAAGGAAGGAAAACGAAAAAAGATGAGGGGTTGCCCATAAACCAAGGGCAAAGTGGGTGACCCGGGGGGTAGCTGTCCTATTTGGAAAAAGGAAAGAATGCCAAATTTCCCAGGCAGAAAAAAAAAACTCCCAAGCGGCCGGTAAGAGGGCACCAGGAAGAGAAAGGAAAACGCTGGTTGCGAAACCAAAAAGGTTGAAAGTCCATGGGGGGAAAAGAAAGGGGACATTGTGAAGGGCTGGGTTTAGAAAAAAAAGGGGACGGGTGAAAAGTTTCAAAAGGAAGGTCAGGATAGCCTCGGGGGGAGAGTTGGGGAGGGGCGTACTAGTTTTGGACCCAAAGAAGTAGAGAAAATGCATGCCGCTTTGTCTGACGGTATGAAGAGGGGCCGAACGAGGAGGGGAAAGAGAGAGCGTTTGACATCACCGGGGGGGTGGGGGGGGAGAACGACCTTCAAGCCACGGCAGATAAGATGACAGAAAAAGACAAAATCTCACATGATTTCGATCTCTAGAGAGAAACAAAACCAAGGAAGGGGAGGAATCGAAAAAAATATGAAATGGGGATGCTGATACCAACATCTGTTATCAATGACCTGGGGCCGTGAGGAGGGAGGGAAAAAAGTACCTAACGCGTCAGACACCACTCTGAAAGAAAGGAAAAATGGGGCTTACGAAAAACGAGAAATAACTCCGGTAAAGGGGGAAAAATTCTTACGGGGGGTGATTTCAAAAAAAAGGGGGGGGAACAGGAAGAATTGGGGGGGGAAAAATTTCCCATGGCGACCAATAAGCCCAACAAAGGAGGAGTCTGATCCACCTGCAAAGGGGGAGTGTCAACAAAATAGTAAAAAGGGGAGACAGGGGGGAAGGGATTGAATCAGAGAAATTGAAAATGGGTCGAAAAAGAGAACATTAGGAACTCGCGCTTGGTGCGAAGGGGAAGGACGCGCTGGAAAAAGGGGGGGGGGGGTGAGGGGGTGAGGGGGCAAAAAGTGGCCATCGCCTGGCAAGAGGGCTGGCAGCGACAATGAGTGGAGTGGACACGGTAGGTGTAAAAAAAAAAAGAAAAAAGCGGGGCGTTCACCAAAAACAAAAGTTGCCAAATACGCGTGGAAAGAAGGGAAGACCGCTGGAACTTGGCCGAGTGGGGGGGACGTCACCTGGGCGGAAAAGGGAAGGGTGAAGGATCCAAAACAAAAATCCAGAGTGCAACATGGGGACGACTCTCGAATAAGTCTCGAGACTTCACAAAAAAACAGGGATGAACGAGGGGGGGGAAAAAATTGGGAAGGGAAGGCCAAACAGGAAAAAAAACGGCCAACAAATTAAGTGACGGAAACAACATCGATGACATTTTCCGGGGGGGGGTCTCGTTGGGCAGGGGAAAAGACTGAAAAACATCATAGAGATGCCCGCTCAGGACCCTGAGAGGAGGCGAATGATCGGGTTACAAGAGGGGGGGGGAAAAGAAGGGGGGGGTGATTGGGGGGGGAAAACCTTTGGGAAATGACCGACCATCTCCTGTGGAAGAGAGGTTCAGTAACTCGGCAAGCAAAAACTGCTGGAAAGGAAGGTGGGGGACGGCACCAACTCAAAACATAAGGACCTGCCGGATCAGGGGGGGTCATCTGAGAAAACCCTGGAAAAAAAAGGGACTTGGGGAGTCGTTGGGGGAAAAAAAAAAGGAAAAGCCGACAGGAAGCGGAAAAAAAAAAGCAAAAAAGGGGGACGAGAAAAGCCCGAAGAAGCAGAGCAGACGGCAGCGAGGGGGGTCGTTCTGGAAAGTTGAAGGGTGAAGGACGGAAGGCAAACAGTGCGCGCCCCGCGCCAACTCCCTCAAAGCTTAGGGGGAAAAAAAAAGGGGTAAAAAAATTGTGTAAGACGCCCTCCGGAAGGGGGGGAACTCCACTGAGGCCTTGTGCCCCCTACAACTTCCCTAGAATTGTAAGGGGGGGGGGGAAAGAAAGAACGTCAAACGGTGATGTTAAACAAAAAGGAAAGTCGTCCGAGGGTGATGTGGCAAAAACGAAGGGGGAAAAGTTCCATCACGAGAAACGTCAAGGACCCAAAGGTTAATGCCAGGAGGGGAGGAAAAACAAAACGCCGCACCGGGATGTACAGAAAAAGCTCAAAGGGCGCGCAAATTTCGCAAAGGAAATCGACAAAGGGGAAAAACTCGAAAAAAAAAAAAGCTCCTGCTCGGGTCAGGGGGAAAAGAAAAGATTCGGAACGAAACCAGCCGAAAATCAGTGGGGGGGAAAGAAAAAAACTCGCCTGACTATTTGAAAACGCCACTGGAAAAGAAAAAAAAAAAAGAAAATCTAAAAACAATGAAAAACGCCACACCAAGGACAAAATACTTGAGAACAATAGCTCTATGGGGGAAGGGCGGCCATGCAGTGAGGGAGGGTTGGTACGCAGGACCAGGATTTATGGGGGCGTACTCAAAAACTTCTCTGGGGAACTGCGTCCCCAAGGGAAGCAGACCACAAGATAAAATAAAAAAAAAAGGAACCATCTCACGGAAGGAACGGTAGATCATGGAAAGAAGTAGGAGCAGAGAAGGCGACTTGACAAGGGCCTTAGAAGAGAACCAAAAAACAACACCGAGGGGGGGGAAGGAAGGACCTCAGGGAATGTGTCCTCCGGGAGGAAAGCGTTTCTCATGAGCAGGGGGGGGAAGAGACGGACTTAAAGACTGGGGTGGGGTTCGGGTTGGGGAAGAGGGGAATGGGGGCTTCAAAAACAGTAAATGAAATTGCCTGGGGAAAAGAGGACCGCAGGAAGGGTTATCAAAAGAAAAGGGAAGGAAAGTTAGTAAAAAATAAAGTAATGGTCAAGCGAACCAAACCAATAACCCAAGCCAGGAAAGACATTGAAAAGAGAGAGGGTATACTATTCGATTAAGAAGGGGGGAGGGGGGGGGGTGGAGTTTTTAGCAATTTTTTTGGAGAAAAGGAGGGGAAGGGAAAGAGAAAATATCCAGGCCCATTCTAATCAAAAAAACGGCCGCGGAAAATAGGAAAGGATACCGAATTTTGCTGGAGGCCGAAGAAATGAACTTGGGGGAGAAGGGAAGAATTTGGGATTACAATGAAGAAAAAAACAACTCACGAGTCTCTGTGAAAAAGGCCGGGGTGCGCCTGGGGATAAAGACAAGACCTTGCATTAACCTAAATTGGGGGTAAAAGAAAAAGGAGGGACTTCTCAGAGGGGAGGGGAAAACGGGCCATCCCAAAAAAAAAACACAGTGAGGGGGGGGAGGAATCATTTGACGGCTGTCCGGTTTTCAGAGGTGGCAGGTGGCCAAAAAAAAAAACAAAAAATTAAGGAAAGGGAACGAAAACGGAAACGACCGGGAGATTAGACACGCTTGGGAATTGCTAATTTCGGGCCCTGTGCCGGGGGGAGGGACACAAAGGAACCGTAAACCAAAAAGCCTACAGGTGTGGGGCGGCTGCCGAGAGCCCAGTTCTCTGCCTGGGGGGTGGGGGACCCCCTCGAAAGTCAAAGGGGAGGGGAGGGACCAACCGCGCACAGTAGTCAAAACTGACAACTCCTGTTGTTCAAAAAGCGGGGTTCATGGCTGGTCTTATGGAGGGGGAAAAAAAAAACCGAATCCCGGCGAGGCTACGCGAAGGGAAAAAGAAAAAAAGGGGTTTGAAAAGAGAAAACCACATAGCGGCCAGGGGGAAAGTCAATTAGAGGAAAGGGGGGAGTCCAAAAGGAAAATCACTTCTCTCGCCGTCTAGAGAACGCCCAAAGAAGAGTGGAATTCCTAAAAAAAAGAACAGGGAAAAGAGGCAAAGTCAATTGAGACTGGATTGTACCAGGGAAAGAAAAGAATAACCCCAGAATGTCACGGGGGTTAAGATGGTCCAAGGAGAAGGGGAAAGAGTGGCAAGGAAATCTTAAGGGAAAAAGGCGGAACCATTCAAGGGAACGGGAGTGGGATCCAATAAGGAGGGGGCTATGAGATCCCATCATGGAAAACGGGCTGAGTCGGAAAATTCACAGGGGGTGACGAAACAAGAATGTACTAAGCACAACTCAGGGAAAAGAAAAACGGTGGGATTCAAAGGAAGGAATCGCAGACGGAACCAGAGGAGTTAGGAAAAAAGGGAGGCACAAACATTTAAAAACGATGGCCGGGGGGGGAGAAGCGAAGGCGGGAAAGAGAGACATAGCGCGAAAGAAAACGCCAGGTCAGTAAAGTCAGACTAGCGGCGAAAGAAAATGAAGGAGGCGTCTGGCTGGTAAGTGATGGGAGTTAGGTTTCCAAAAAGGCTGGGGAAAGAGGGCATGACTGCAAAGGGAGTTTGGGAAAGGGGGGAATCGGGGGGACAAGAAAGGGTCTCTACGAAATTGGGTTTTCTGAAAAGGGGGGAAAGAATCAGGTCTATCATTGCCCAGGACAAACGCCTGTAAGAAAAAGTAAGAAATGAAAGAAAAAGGGCAAGGCATCGTTTCGGAAGGGAGGGGGAAGACGGGTTCAGACCAGAAAAATGAGGAAAGGAAATGGAAACGTTAGAGGCATTGGGGGGAGAAGATCAGCCAGGAAAAGGGGGATGACACGAACACAACAAAGGAGAAGGACAGTAGAAACGATAAATAGGAGGGAGAGGAAACAGAACGTCTCCAATGCTCCAGCAGGAGCGGAAGGAATGTAATCCCCGTCAATGGGGGCCTCCGAAGGGATGTCCAACCTCGAGGACTAGTGGTCCAAAATTCAGCACATCTGACCGGGGGGAAAAAGGTAAAAACATTGGCAGAAAAAAAGAAAAAACAGATTCTGGGGAAAAAGGTCCGACAAGGCAAGAGAAAACACAACTTCGGCAGGAAGGAGACCAATCAATGTTAAAAGTTGAAAAGAGCAGGGGCCCGAATGAAACCATGGACAAAGGAAAGGGACACAAACGCTGTGTCAAAAAGCAAAAAGCGATTACGCTTCGCGTTAAGCGAAAAGTGCAAACAAAAAACACCGTGAATAGAAGGGACTTTCAGACTTCCTGCCCCTCAAGACCAGGGGCAACGTTCAGAGGGGGGGGGGGAGAAATTGAGTGGGTGATAACTGGGGGGCGAAAAGAAGTCTGACCGGAGATGCTAAGGGGAAAAACGCCGCGGTCAAGGACCAGAGAAGGAGTCACAGGGTTGGGGCGTTTGGTGTGCGCCGAGGGGGAGGAAAACCGGCAAAAAGGGTTGTTTATTTGCAAAGGGCAGTTCCCCGGGGTGATGGGCATGGAAAGCGAGGGTCGTCATTCTCGATCCACGAACCAGTGAAGGGGCAGCTGGGGAAGGAGGGGTAAAGTGCAAAAGTCCCCTGACAAGCAACAGAAAGGGCAAAAACACGTCAAACCCGCTGGGGGGGGGGGCCCAAGTCGTGTGGAGGTAAAACGGGTGGAGGGGGAGAGAACAAAAAAAACTCAGTCTTCAAGAGGACCTCAGGCAATGGTCTTCGGGTGAAGGGAGAGGTAAAAAAGGTGCTCCGATAGGAAACACGAACGGGAAAAGGGGAAAGGTTTTTTTTGAGTGAAGAAGAGGGAAAATCTGCCACCCGATGGGGGGGAAGGAAAGAGGGAGCCCAAGTCAGGGAGGACAGGGCAAGAGGAAAAGGGACAGAACGGTCTCAATTCATTTCGGAAAAAAAGGGAGAAGGCCATAAAAAGACAAACAATGCAGGGGGTTGGGATTGAAAAGAAAAATAAAAGGGGCGGGGAAAGCGAGGGCCAGGGTTGCAACAAAAACACGAAGAGAAAAAAAAAGAAGGCAGGGGACGTGGAAGGCGAAAAAGTCACATGAGCCAGGTACGGAAGGAGGCGCAAAGGAAAAAACAAGGGGGGCGGGGGAAAAAACTTTACGACGCACTCAAACACCAAACGAGGCTTGAAAAGGGGAAATCGGACCGGCCGCCATGGAAAGGGGGGACAAAAGGTGCTGAAACTCGCAAGCAAGAAAGTATTTGCCTTGACATGGGAATTCCAACGGGGGAAAAAAAAAGTTGGGGGTCCTCAAACCACCGTGGAGAAAAGGGGGGAGAGGCGAATAACAATAGACGGATGCCACAGAAGGGAAAGGCACCCAATTTTGGTGCATGAAGAGAAAACAGGGTCCAGGGCAAAAAAACAGACGCCGGTAGGTGCTAAGCAAGAGGGGGGATGAAGGGGCATCCTGAAAAGAAAAAAGAGAGGAACAAGATACTAAAGAAACGAAAAAAAGGGGGGACAAACCCTTCAGAACCAAAATCCTGCTAACGTAACGAGAAAAAATTTACGCTGAAAACTCCAGGGGGGGGAGAACAAGAAGGGTAGAACACTGACAAAAGGACATTGGGCCCTGTGAAAAAGAAAGACAAATCAAAAACATATCTGAAAAAACAAGGGAAAGGGAACAGTCAACAGAAAGGAAAGGACATAAAAAAAGCGAGGGGAAAGGGCAAAACGTGGGTACCGTCAGGGGGAAGAGTGGGGGGGTCGCAGAACCCAGGAATGATGGGGTAAGAAAAGGCCTACTAAAAGGGGGAAAAAAACGAATCTCATACCGCGGGAAAAAGAGGGCCGCCATGACATGAAAGAAGGAAACAAGAAAAAAAAAAAAGAGAAAAAAAGACCTGATTAACAGGTAGAACACTCCTCACCCGAAGGGATAAACCAAATGCTCAATAGGGTGAGTCGGGATGGCCGGGGAGGGAAACGGTATTGCAAGAGTGGGGGCGGCCTCTCAACAAACAAAAAGGGGGGGAAGGGGCAAATGAAAGGAAAGAAGTGAATCTTCTCAGATGAACTCAAACATACTCCTGGGGGAAAAGAAGTTACCTCTACAAAAGAAGGGGGACCGGGGGGAAGAGTTGATCCGTTCCCACTCGGGTTTTGGAATTGGGGTGGGGCTGTCGCGCTGGAGGCATGGGGGAAACGCGAAACGCAAAAAACATGGAGAGCGCAGGAGCCAAGGGGAAAAACAAGAAAAAATGGTGACTGGAGAACAACATCTTAAAATGTCCGCCCCGAAGGGGAAAGATCGGGTTCATCACGGCCTCGGGGGGGAAAGGGGGGACGGGGGGTCAATGCGTTTCGAGGGATGTGGGAGAAGGGATTGACAAGACACGAAATAGGACGAGACCGGGAACCCCGCAACCAAGGTTTCTGCAGAAAGCAGGAAAAGTGATGGGGCGTGAGCCGGAAGGAAGAGGGGGACGGGGTGGGGGGGAAGAGTTTGAAGATCCGCAATGGGAGGAACCATTCCGGCGCGGGAGGCCAAGAAAAGGGGGGTGAGCACACTTGGGGAGAAAAAAAAAACCAGAGGAAGGCAAATTGGAAAGCCTTCCAATTCAAACTCAAGTCAGTCCCCGAAAACCCAGGCGAGTAGGGGGGGCAGGGGGGAAAACGTTTGACGTCTTTCAATGGGAAAAAAAAGTTGTCATATTAAGGGAGACTTCGGAAGCAGCCAAAAATTGGGGGGGAGCCGGCGAAAGGGGGAAGATTCAAACTTTACGAAAAAAAGGGTTGGGGAGTGCGTCGTTCATTTCAAGAAAAACGTGGTGAAACAAATTGCAAAAAAAAGGGAAAAACGGCCAACAGGGTGGACTACCTTGGTGCATAAGGAAAAAGGGGAGGGGGGGGGAACTTCTTTGGGGGTTTTCGCTGCAAACAGTCCAAAAGGGAAAAGTTGCTGAGGGGACAAAACGCAACAGAAGGGAAACTGCTCACTGGGAAGGAGAAAAAACTTGGGAACGAAGGTTTTTGTTGAAATTTGATGGAAAAAAAGAACCGGAGGGGAAAAAAGAACGGGAGGGGGAGGGCCCACCCAATTTGATTTGGTCAAAGACGGGTTAAGAAAGCCCATAACATGCGGGCCAGAAAAGGACGGAGGATCAAATGGGAAGACCCCGTGCATAGCAGGGAAGAAGAAGAATTTAAACATCAAAAGAAGCAACGCGATAGAAAAAGGGGGAAGACGATCATCTTACTAAAGCGGACCAGTAATTGGAAAAAACAAAGGAGAAGGAAACAATCCGAGGTTGACGAGGTGGTTGCGTAAGTAGGGGAAATGAGGGGGGGAAAGGCCCTGCAATTTAAAACCGGTCAAAAGAAAAAGGGAGAAAGTGGGGAACTTGTATGGACGAGAAATAAGTCGAGAAAACCCAAATACGGGGGGGGGTGGAAAAGAGACAGCAAATAAACCGCTGGGACCAGAAGGGGAACACACAGCCGCCACGCTGTAACTCAAAGGAAAAAAAAAAAGGAGGGGAATCTAGGGCCAACGGCAAAAAGAATGGCCACTTAAACGATCAAGAAGCAGATGGAAAGTTCCAGAAACAACAAAGGGGAAACAACAAAAACCGTGTGTATTCCACGAGGACCGTGGGGGGGGAGGAAGATTCCCCGGAGGGGAGCGCAAGTCACCGGAAAAAAACGAAATCAACGGCGAGCAAATTCGTCGGAACACTAGCAAAGTCTCGAGGGAAAGAAAAGAGACTTGCGAACAAGGTGGGGGGAGATGATGAAAAAGAAGGCGTTGGGAAGAGGTCGCCAAAACGCTGTTGAGTTGAAAAGGGGAAAAGGTCGGTGAAGCAGGCATTCGTGTTTCAAAGGGAGGGGGAGGGAAAGGGGGGTGTTGAAAGATCTCGAAGCAGGAAAAAAAAAAGGAGAGGTGGCATCAAACCCGTAAGAGTGCGGCCAGAAAAAAGAGGCCAGAGAAAAGGACAAAGACGGGAGTGTGCAGAAGTAGACTTCAAAAAAAATCCAGGAAAAAGAAAAAAGTGAGTCATCGAATACGTAGAAGGCGGTGACAAAAAAGAAAGGAGGAATATTGAAGAGACAATCAAAACAAAACAAAAACCGGAGGAGAGGAAAAAGCGAAGAGGATCGCCACACAAGCAAGAAAGGAATTCTTAAAGGGACTGTTCCGAGGGGAAAGAGGGAAGGGGGGGGGGAGGAATCGGCGCCGTCTATCTCGGGGGGGAAAAATCCGGGGGGGGGGGGGGGGGGGGTCCTAAAAGAGAGAACATTAGAAGGGAGGAAGGAGGAAGGTGGGTGGGAAGTGAAAAAAAAACGCTTGGAGAGACCAGAGTTCGGGGGGGATGATCGGTTCGGAAAAACTCCACTAAAAAAGCTCGTTTCAGGTCAAGGGGACACCTGAAAAAAACGAAAAGGCAAAAAAAGGATTGAACCTATTACCGGAAAAAGGAACTGGGAAACCACACAAAAAGAAATTTACAAGGCGCAAGCAAAGCGACGGAGTCAAAACTCCAAAAAGAGTGTGCACAAACGAGAAAAAACCCAGGAACGTGTGAGTTTTTTCATGGGGGAAGGGGGGGGGGGAAAAAGTTAAAGGAAGCCAGGGGAAAAACGCCGGAAGGGATGCTGGAACGCAGAGGGGGGAAAATTGATTGTGAGTGACACTGGGGGGGGAGGGTGGAGACAAGTGCGTTCCGACTCAAAACGAAAAAACCCGCCGGTGAAAGAAGGAGAGACTGGGGAACGTTTGGCGCTGGGGCCCACAACATGTTGTTTCACTTCAAAAAAGGGGGGGGAACCGGAAGGGGGAGTGGGACGCCGGACAGAGAAAGTCATTCCGTAGAAAACTCACACAAGGGGAGGGGAACCCAAGGGTAATTGAGGAAACCTACCCCTCAGGAAAGAAACATAGAAGACAAAAAAAAGAGGAAACCTCGGACTCCTTCACTCCTCCGTCGTTGCAGGGGGGGGGGAAAGAAGGGGGTTTGAAGAAAGAAAAGGACGAAAAACAAATTCAAAAACCGCAAGGAGCGGAAAGGACAATTGGGCGGGGGGATTTTCCAAGCGAAGGGGGGGGGGGGTATGAAGAAAACCGGTATTTAAAAAGGGGGGGAATAAGAAAGGGAAAAATCTCAAAAAAAAGAAGGGAAGCCAAAAAGCCGGGTCGCCGAGGAGAGGACGTAGCCATCTCCAAAAGGCTTGTTCAAATCTTGGAAAAGAAAGCTCGTGAAAAAAATACAAACTTGCGGGAGGTGGCCAGGAAAAAATAACTGAAAGGGGGACCGCGGGAGCAGTGGGGGAGGGAGCATCGCAAACCACCTAATAAGGAAAAGAGGGGGGGAGGGAACAACTGTCAGAGCTACAAAGGGAAAAAGGAAGAGGGGCAGGTAAGGGGAATGCCGGCACAAGCCCACAAAAGGGGGGGGGGAGATTAAAAACTGACAAGCACAAAACGGCGGGGAGACTTAAAGGGAAGTAACCACTCTCCAAAAAATGAACACATGAAAGGGTTGAAGTGCAGCCCACCAGAAGATAAGGGAAAGAATGAAGTAAATTGACAGGATTCAAGGGGGAGGGGGCCCAAACTCCCAAAAAAGAAGGGGATTTACACGGAAAAGAAAAACAAAAAAGCCTAGGAAAACTAAAAAAATGTCTAGCACCTTAAAGGGGGCAATTTCGAGTAGGTGGTACAAAGGTAGCAAGCCAAGACAGGAAAAGAATCATGAGACAACAATTTTACGGTCCTAAAGAAAATCGAGACAACGCTCTACGTCCCTCGAAAAATCAATTGCATCGTCGGCAACAAAAAAGGGACTTCGTCGATCGTATCGTAAGACAGAACAGGGGGGGAAGAAGCGTAAAAAAGGCCCGCGGGGACTATTTAGGGCAGAGGGGGAAATTCAACTGGATCATCGAAAAAGAAAGTCTAAACGCAAACGGAAAAAAGGGCCACTTAAGATTTATGCTTAGATAGAAGAAAAAGGAGAGAGTTGGGGTAAAAGGCAAAAACGTTGCCGCATAGGGGGGGTTCGGCCGTTTGCCTCTAACAAATTTATTCGGTACCGAACAATTCAAGTAAGGAGAAGAAACTATTCGGCTACGCAACCAACCCAGCCAAGGCACCACAAAAGAAAGAGCCTTTCAAAAAACAAAGCCCATTAGAAAAAGGAAGGGGGTTACTGAACCGTAAGGGCCAAAAAAAATGAGAAGTGAGAGGAGAGAGGGGGAAAGAGGGAAACGGCAAGGCAAATTCCGATCTCAAAAAAACAGAAAAAAAAGGAAGAGGAGAAAGAGAGAGATGGGCACCTGAGAGGAAAGGGAGCTCTCACACCGTCTTCCATTTTCGAGAAAGGACGGGAAAAACTTTCATATTTGAAGCGGCAGAAGGGGCGGGAATACTGTTCGAAAAAAAAAACTTTGGGGAAGGAGGGGGGGGGGACCGAAACCGGGTCTCAATCCTATCCAAAAGGGGTTACGAATAAATCATGGGGGGGTTAGGGACGAAAACATGAGAATGGGGCAAGCAAAAAAAGGCCGGTGAAAGCTACTATAAGAAGTTGGTGGGTTTAGGACCCCACCGCGGGTGCGTTTGGCGAGTTTTGGAAAGGAAGGGGGGGGGGGGATGAAAATTAAAGCGGCGAAAGCCAACGGGCCGTGGGGCTATGCGGGAAGGGATCGCGGACGATACCCCCGAAAAGGGAGGTGCTTCAAGAAAAAAAGGAGGGAAAAAAAAAAAGCGGGTTTGGTAAGAGGAGTGGAAAGAGGGAGGGGGGTGCCGAAAGCAGACAAAAAAAAACTTTGCTGCTTCCATCAAGTGTTCGCCACTGTGGTATCAAGAAGGGGAAGAAGGGAAAAAATGGGGGGGAGAAGGAAAAAAGGAAAAAACGGCCGACGGGGGGAGGGGGGGGGGAACGAGGATCAAAAAGCAGGAAGATTGCGAGTGACGTACTTCCATGTAAACGGGGGGATAGGGGAAAAAAAGGGGGCTTGCGACGCTCGAAAAGGAAAAGGGTCAGTGAAAGGAGTCCGGCGACGGGGATCCACGGTTGACGAGTGGGGGGGGAGTTGGCGTTCAATTCTCCCACCTTGTGTGGCAGGCCCTTGGGTGGCGAGCCCCATGGCGGGTAACGAAACGAATGGATCCGTGGGTAAGAACCGCCATAAAGAGAAAGTCTAACTGACTTACGGGGGTTTTTCTAACAGGGAAAAGAATGCTGGGAAATCACTGCCAAGAAGGGGGGGAAGGAATAGGGAAAAAAAGCTGAAAAAAACAAAGTTGGGGCGATTCAAGAGGTGGGAAGACCAAAAGGGACCGCTGCACGCCCTCCATGTATAAGCGGTGGGAACCTGCCCGAGTTCTAAGCAAAGAAGGAGGGGGGGCTAAAGCGGGGGAATAACAAAAGGGAAGAACCGTCCATAAGGGGGAGAGAAAAGGAGAGTCATCGAAAACGAATTGAATTCCGACTGAAGAAGAGGAAGGTTGCGTCTTAGGTAAGGAAAGAAAAGAGCCCCGAAAAAAAAAGAACGGCAACAAACAAAAAAAAGGCCAGAGGTGGGGCCTTATATGTGTGTTGAAAAACGCATAACGTGAAAAAAGGGACAAAGCGGGGCATCAGCTTGAAACCTTCGTGGAGGAAAAAGCAAGAGAGGAAGAACGAACCGGCATGAAATCAGGGGATGCGCAATAAATTACTTGCTAGGGGAAAAAACAAAGGCCAAAAAAAAAGAGGGGTTGTCAAGGAGGGAAATGCAAAGTGGAAACGGCGGGTCAAAACCAAAGGCCACTTTCCGAACGTTGAAAAAGAAAAAAAATATGGGAACACCAGGGCAATCAAGAAAGTGGGAATTACAATGCCCTGGGGTGCAAAAAGTTGACGGCGACCAGGAAGCAAAGTTCCGGCAGAAACTCCTCGGAGGGAGGAACTAAAAAAGGACCACGTTAAGCGCGAGATGGAGGAAGAGGGACAGGGATTGATGGGTTATACAGTGTCGTGGTCAAGGGGGCTTAGGAACGAGCTGTAAAACATGTTCATGGTCGGTTGAAAAAAAAAATCAAAGCAGAAAAAGAATGTTTGCGATTGGAGAGAGGAAAAAGGGGGGGAAAGGGGTGCAAAGAAAAGGGACTGAGCCAAATAACGCCAGTGGGGAAAAAGAAAAAAATGATGAAAGGGGGACACGGTCAGTCATAACGGAGAAGTATGTAAGTACCAAACGAAACAATAAGGGAGACCGCCCGGGATTACCTGCAAGAAAAAGAAAAGGAAAGGAGCCCATCTGAAGACAGGAGGAAAGGGCGTGAGCATCCAGGAGCCAGTCAGATCAAAAAAACAAACGGAAGGAAAAAGAGAATAGACACAAGAAAGCTGAGGCGGCCACTTCACCCACACAACCGAGGAGGCATGGGACTTGAAGGGCAGGGGGAGACAAAGGAGGGGGAAGACAGAAAAGGCACTGATCAGAGAGTAGACATCCGCTGGGTGGGGAACTTGTACCGCAGAAAGACATGAAGGAAAGACGAGAGCCAGGGGGGTCTCGGGATACACAGAGTTGATTTTGAGTGGCCACGCGAAAGAAAAAGAATGTTCCGACTGGGAAATCCATCAGGGGGGATGAAAAGGGAAAAAACAGGACGGAAAAAGAAGGGAAAAAAGAAACACAAAGACCCCTGTAACGAGGTAAAAGTGAATACTCCATGGACACTCCACGTCGGGGGGGAAAAAAACCTCAGAGAAAAAAACCAGGGACGAAAAAAACTATTCACCAACGCGCCTTAAGTGGCTTGAAAAATTTGGAACAACTGACCCGGGCAAGAGAGGGGTCAAGTTGGGGGCATGCAAAGAAGGGGGGGGTGCCATCCAGAAACCTAACAAACTGCTGAAAACAAAGAATGTTGCAAGGAAAAAAGGGGGAAAGGGGGGAATTCACAACTGGTGCTGGGAACCGATAGGAGGACCGCGTCACTTGGGACCGCCGTGCCTGCAGAGGACACGCTATCTCTTGGAGGGGTGGGGGCGTCACGCTGGTAAAAAAGCAACGAATTTGAACATTCCAAGTGGCAAGTTTAAACCTTGATGGTGAGCTCATCTCGTAAGAAACTGGGAGAGAGGAGACAACCTCGGACCGGCAAAAAAAAACTTGGGATGGAAAAAAAAAAAAGGGGTTAAAATTGGAGCCTGACAGCCATCAACTGGGTCGTTCAAAAAACCTCGACATGAGGGTGGGTGCCAGGAATTGCGGGGAGAAAGGGGGGGATTTGAAAAAGAAAAAAAGGTCAAATTCGCTTCTGAAAATTCAACAACGAAAAATCGTGGCGTTGATGTAGGGGATGAGTTGGAAACCAAGCGCCACGATATGCCGCGGTGTTGAAAAGGGGAATATAACGCAGGGGAAAATAGACATGAAGAAAAAAAAAAAAAAAATGGGAGGTCTGACGGCAACTGCGTAAGGCGTGGAAAGAAGCATCAGAAGGGGGGGAAGAAGGTTCCCTCAGGCTGGAAATAGGGTCGAAAGCCATGAAAACCCGCTTCTTACACCTTCTTTGGGGGGGGGGAAGAAGGTTTTAAGGATAAGACAAAGCCGACGGGCAAGAGGAGGGAATGTAAAAACGCAGAACAACAACCCCGAAACTGAGGAGGGAGAATGATGGGGAAAAAAAGCCAGGCTCACATGGTCGAAACGGGAAAATCCATTTTTAGGGGGAATGGCCAGGTGAAAAAAAGCGGAAACCAGGGTGGCCGCACAAAAAACTTTTACGACAATCACCAACTCGGGCAGGGGAAAATAAAAAGGGTGGAGTCATCCCCGTCGAAGGTTAAAAAAACAGATGTTGCCAGTCGCCCCGGAAAGAAAAAAGGCCATTGCGACAAAACAAGGAAAGCACGGTGGAAGGTAATCCGTCCGCACCGTGAAGGGGGGAACATGGATTGGGCCCTGAATGGGAAAGGGGAACAATAAAAGGGCGCCCAAAAAAATGAAAGAACAACGGGGTTCTGTGGGTGGGGGGCATAAAAAAAAAGTTCTTGGTGGACAAAACAGAACGTGGGGAAAAAAAGAAACATTTAGGAAGGGAAAGCAGGAAGGGAAGAAACAAAAACATGAAAAACTCCTCGAAAAAACGCTCATGCCAAATGCGTTCAAAAATCGGTCGGTAGGCAGGGAATATTCGTCACGAAAAAGTCTTGAACCAAGTAGCCAAAAAAGGCCACCTGGGGGGGGGGACTAAAAGGGGCGGGGCACTGGGGGGAAAAAAAAAAATTAAAAAACGCAATGAAAAAACAATAAAAAAAAGCAAAAAACGACTGCAACGGATGTCCACAGGAGAAAAGAGGGACATAACCTAAAATTGAAAAAAAGGGGGGAAGGGCAATTTGGGCAATGGGTAAAAAAAGGAGAATAAGTTCCACTGACTTGGGGGGGAAGAGGAAAGTCATGGACAGGGAAGGGACGCAAAGGGAGCCGACCAGGAACATATCGCTAAAAACAGTCTTCCCGGGGGAGGACGCCGGTAAAGAAAAGGAGAAGGGAAGAAGCGTGGAAAAAAGGGGAGAAGCAAGGACGACGAAATGGAAAATAAGGGCAAAGATGCAAAAACAAAAACACGAGGGAAGGGAGGAAAATAATAGGAGGCCCAACCGAATAGGGGAAAAAGGAAGAGACAAAAGAAACAAGGGCAGTTGTGACTAAGGAGCCTGAGTCCGGAAATGAAAAGTTGGTGAGAGGTCTCTTGGGGGGAATGTGTGGGGGGGACACAGGGGGGGTCCGAGCAGCACGAACCGCCGTCACCGCAAAGAGGGGACGAGAAAGATAGCATTTGAGGTACGAATAATCTTGGGAGGAAAACAAGCTAACATGAAAGGGCCCCAACGGGGTGAGGTTTGAAAAGGAGGGGGGGGACCTATTCAGAAAGGAATGATGGGACGGGTGCGGGGTTGAGCAGTGGGGTGGAAATGAGGTGTGTCAATCTTCGAGGAAAAAAGGACGAGGGGGTTTGGCCTATCCCCGTGTTGGACAGCACAGGGAGATGACATAGACGAAAAAAGAAAAGGATTTTCAAGAAAGAGGCAGCGTTGTGTCGAGGAAAAGGAGTTTCAAAACAAACTAAAGCCAGTCGAAAAGTCGGAATTGGGGATCATGAGTGAAAAAACAGGACCCTTGTCCCTAAAGCACAAACATTGAAGTCTGAAAAGGGGGTCAATAACGTCGGTGAGGCTGCCACTGAGTTATGGGGGGTAGGACCATAAGAAAAAAAGCGAGGTTTGAGAATTCACAGTGGGACTGGGCCGGGCCCATTGGAAAGGAGGGAAGTGTAAGCCAAAAACTCCGGTCAGTCAGCAAAGAATTGTCAAAATGGGAGAGGACGGGAGAAAAGGACCAACTTACTTCCCACCGCAAACATGGGTAGTGGGGGCTACGTAATTTTCGCGCAAAAAAGGGGGGGAGCCAAAAAAATGTGAACAAAACTGCTCCCGGAAAATGGGGAAGAAAAAAGAACCGTGGGGGGGAAAAGCAATAAAAAAAAAAAAAAAACAAGCTTCATGTTCGAAAAAACAGGCAAGCGCCCTGACGGGGACTGGGGGAAAGGGACGGCAGGCGAGAATGTCAAAAAACTACAAAAAAAAAACCGGTGGGAAAAAAGAACATGGCGGGGACGAAATATTGATGGAAAAGAATGAGAAACGAGACCTTAAAACTCCGCAAATGGGAAAAGTTTTGAAACAAAACCGAGGTACGAAGCCCAACGCGAAAAAGAACCAAAGAAAAAAAAGGGAAACCGTGAGGGAAAAGACGCCGGCATCATCAAAAAAAGAAAAGGGGGGGGAACCGGATATAAGGAAGGGGGAGAGTGATTGCCCAGTTATGCACAACAACGGAGACGGGGGAAAAACACAATAAAAAAGGTCGAGGTTGGGAAAATTAGGGAACAATCGAAGGACTTCCTGCAAGAAAACCCCTCCCGTGAAAGAAGTCCGGACTGAACTGAGAGAAAGGATCACGCCAATCGAAACGGGGCACCTACTGGGGGAAGGGAGGAACAATAAAAAGGTGGGGGGAAAAGCCATCGTGCAAACAACTGAGAAAAAAGAAAAAAAAACCGCTGGCGTGTCAACGGCTGGGAAAGGGGGACCAAATTCTAAAGAGACGGCAACCGATGAGGGGGGGGTCCCAAGCAAGGGGAAAAGTCAAGCTTAAAATTTTGTTGGGGTAAACCAGTAGGGGCTTCCTCATCGAAAAAGGGATTAAACAGGAGATGCCAAGTTTGACCAACGGAGAAAAAAAGAAAAAAGGGCCTCTTGAGGAGGGGAACAACGCCACTTAAGAGGAGATCAAGATGGGGGGGGAAAAAGTGGAGGAAAAAAAAAAGATGTTTGTAACATGCTTTTTAAGGCGGAAAAACCTCTAAAAACTGGGTTGTGAACAGGTGGTTGCGTAGTGATCGGAAAACTCAATAGGGGAGAGGGGGGCGGGCGAGCAATGGTGGACCAGAATGAGGGGCTCATCGAAAGCAGGAAGAATGAGGCAAAGCAACAACCACAGGCGTGGAGTACTTGAGAAAAAAAAGTCATCGGCAAAAAGCAGCGAGTGTGCAAGGGAATATTAGAAAGCCCGTAGTACGGTTCCGAAAAGGGCCACCAGCAGAAGGGGGAAAAAAAATTTTATCTCGGTTAAAAAAACAGGATGGACAGGGGAAAAAACCTGAAAAAACAAAACCACGTTTAATAGAAGGAAGCTGGACGGGACTCAACAGACTGCTAACACGTCACAGAGGGGGGAAGCAGTATATAGTGAAGGATAAAGGGGCAGGGCGAAAAGACAGTCCTTGCAACCCATGAGTGAGGCCTTTGACTAACAGCGGGGGAACAACGCCGTGGTCGGAGCTCAATTGCGGAAGGAAGTGTTCCCGACAAAAAGGGCAGAAGGCTGCGGCGGAAAAGAAGGAGGTGATTTGTAAATCGCCAAAACGAAGGGCAACCAACGCAGGTTCCTGAAAAAAAAAACAAAGACCGCATGTTGAACTGGGTCAAAGCCACGGGAGGAAAAGAAAAAAAAAAGGAAACAACAGACCAACGGCTTGGGAAAAAAAAAAGTCCGAAATCACTTGAAGGTTCGCAAAAAAAGGGGGAGGAAAAACCCCCCCCCCTTCATTACTCAAGAGGGAAATGGAGGGTCCCGAAAACTCGGAGGGGCCACTTGGCAACCCGTGCACGGGGGGTCAAAAAAGGGGAAAGGACCGGCAACACGGCTTTAAACCCACAGGAAAGAGTGTAAAAGGTGAAATTAAAAAGGGCAAAAGGAACGCAGATAAATCGTGAAAGAAACAAAAGGGCTGGGTCAACAAGGAAAAAAGAAGGACCAAAATCAAGGACCGCAGTCTGAGAGGGGTTAAAGAAAAAAAAAAAGGGGGGGGGGTTGCAAAAAAAAATCCAACTGTTCAAGAAACCGCTGGAAGGGGGGGGTGGCATCACGCCACAGAGGTGACACAAAAATGAAATCAGGGCGATCCAAGACGGAAGAAACATGCCCGCACATAAATAAAAGGAAGTGCAGAGGGGGATGGAAAAACAGGGTTAAATGACAAAGTACCCAGCTGCAACGAAAAGGAGGCAAACATCGTTCAACCTCGGACTGGATGGGTGGTGGGAAGGTCGGAAAAAGAAAGGAAGGTGAGTGTAAAAAGAAGAAAACTCTTCCCGAAAGTAAGTCGATAACACAAGGAACTCTTCGGGGGGCTGTGATTGCCCAGGAAACACCAAAACAAAGACGTCAATATGCACCGAAACTGTGCAAGGGGGGGGGGTCCAACTACGCTGGAAGAATGGAAAAGCCCACGTCATAGGAAATGAACGGAAAAAACAAACTGCCTTATCAGTGGCGGGGAAGGAGCCAAAGGTACTGAAGGGAGAGTCGTGTAAAAATATGTCGAAAAAGAACCTGAACCGCCGTTCAAAAAAGTGCTTGGTGGAGCGGGGGGGGAAAACAGGAACGGGCAGGGGGCAGGAACAGGAAAAAAGGGGAGCCTGTTCAGAAAAAGCGAAAAAAAACAACGACTCAATTCTGTCAAGAGAAAAAGTCCACCAATACCGGGAAAGGTGGGGGGGAAGGGGGGGCAAAGAACCACAAGGGTCGCCGAAAAAAACTGAAGAATCAAAAAACGGAGACGTGGACCGGAACGGTTTGTCAGGCAATCAGTCGCCTAACTAGAGGGGACACAAACGGGGAGTGTGGAAAAAAAAAGGACAACGTCCAAAAAAAAAATCAAGAAAAGGAACTATCCCCAAGGAGGAAAACAAATACGTCACGGGGGATTTAAAAAACCCGACGGTCACCATGGGGTGCGCGAGAAATGGAACAATCCCAGACAGGGCGAAAAAAAGAAAGACCTTGAGAAAAGGAACTTTTCCGAGGGCCCCTCCGGTAAGGAACAAAGCGTCAAAAAAAAGATGGTACAGCAAAAAAATGTGTGGGGGGCGGGGTTTCACGCCGACTCAGACCAAGATAACGGGACCTAGGACCAACACCGCCGTCAGGCAGTAAACGGTAAAGAAAAAAAAATCCACTGCAGTCCGGCTGACCAAGCGGAAAAAAGTTATTCGTCCGGAGTAGCCCAAGCAAAAGCTGACTAGTTTCGCCCCTGGGGGGAAAAAGACAAAGCAGAGCAAAAATATCAGAAAAACGAAAAATCAACCGAAAAGAAAAAGGTCCTTAAAAAATAGTCCAAAAAAAACCTCTCTAATTAAAGCCGTTTTGCGGACATTAGAAAGGGGGGTGGACGGGGTCGAAACCATGGGGGGGGAGGGTCCAATAAGAGGAAAGAAATCCCTCATGAAGGGGAACAGCAAAGGGGAACCCACAATTGCAATTCAATACGGGGGGGAAAAAAACAATCTAAAGACAAAGAATGACAAAAAACCAACAGACAAAACTTACTCCCTGGAGCAATATTAAGAAAGGACATGAGGCCTGCGAAGGGAAGGGGAGGAAATCCAATCAAAAACACGATGGGACACGCTAGGTAGAAAACGACAATCGTCGTCCTGGAAGCTCTCACGAGTAGAATTCATTTAGGACTTGAGTAGGGGGAGGAAACTGGGGAGAAGTGTCTGTCTCGGGGTTGGGTTGGGCCCTGGTCCGCACCCAATTGAACCTCTTTGGCAAAAAAAAAGGTGCCTAAACCATGGGAAGAGGGAATCCCGAGTATCAGAAAAAGGTTACGAATAGAAATTCCTGAGAGAAAACACAGACGAAAAAAGGGGATAGAATGGCCAAACAACGTGGCAACCGGAATTAAAACGATTTTCGAAAGGAAGAGGGGGGATCCGGTGAGGCGTCGAATTGTTTTGGAAGGAATGTGAAGGGAAAAAAAAAGCTAAGACCAGCAGGTGGCTACTCCAAGGGGACCACAAGGGAGAAGGAAAAAGAACCGAAACGAGGGTGGAAAACTCATCTTGTGGAAGTGTAGGCGGGTCCTCAGGGGAATGGAAAAGAAAAAAAACCCGGGGGCAAGAGGAGCAGTTAGAAAACGTCAAAAAAGTCAAGGGTTCGGACACAAGAAACCGGGCCAAGGACCAAATTGTCCTAGGAGCGGAGGTGAAAAAGACCGCGGGAAAAAGGTAAAGAGTCTCAACCCCATAAAAAAAGAAACTTCGTTTGGAAAATCGGACTCCCTAAACCTTGGGTCCAGAGGGAATGGACAAATGACGGGCGGAAGAAGCAGGACACAGGTAGGACCGGGCATGGCGAAAGGCAAGGGAAAATGTTCCAAACCAAAAGGTTTTGGGGAGTCGTCGGACTCACCTTGGTGGGTTGGAAAAACTTGCGCCAAGGCCATAAGGGTAAAAGGGGGGGGAGAAGAACCTTGGGAACGGCGCCAGAATCGAAGCTGCATTTCTCCAGGGGTGGTTAGCTGCGACAAAGCAAAAAAAGGGCCAAAAAAAAAAAAAACTTGTAAAAAAGAGCCAGGGCTTTTCCAACCAAAAAAGCACAAAATTTGGTGAACGAGCAGTTCATGGAAGTTTGAGAAAAGAAGGGAGGGGAAGAGAAAAAGGAGGCCCTCAAGCAAACAATATAAGCAACAGGGGGGGGAAAAGGTACGAGCCCATGGCGGGGCTGTCCCAAGAGAACCCGCGGAAGGACTCGAGAAGAGGGGGGAAAAGAGAAAGAAGCACTCCGGAGAACCGCGACAGAGGGGGAAGAGTGGCTCTGTAGCAAGAAAGGGATAAAACCCGCAACTAAGCCAAACAAAAAACTCCAAAAAGGGGGCGAGGTGTGACCTTAAGGTTTAATGGGGCAAGAAGGGGGGGGGAAGGGACACGAACGAAACAATAAAGAGGAAAAGGGACGTGATGCTGAAGTTGAAAAAAGAGAAGCACGCCAACATACAGAAACGGGGGGGTGTACAAGGGATTCGAAAGAAATTCCTCGGGGGGGGGTGGAACAAGACGGGTGGAACAAAAAAAAAAAAGAGGGGGGGGGGTTACAGGTAAGAAACATGGGGGAAACACACTGCACTGGCACCTCGTGAAAAACTCCATTATGGGTCCAAAAACTGGAAAGAAGAATGGGTATTCAAAAAGGCGGTTGTCAAAGCGTGGACCGGAGGGGATCCATTAGAAGTCCAAATGGGGGAAAAAGAACAAACTGCAAGGGTCTGAAGGGAAGGCAACAGGGGACGCGAGAAATGAATAGCTCACTGGGGTGGACAAACGACGTTGAATGGGGGGTTTTCCAAGCCAGGGCTGTATGAGGGTCGCCCCGCAGGGGCATTTGTTTCAACACGGGAGAAGGATCCAAAAAAAAAATGTGTGCAGTGGGTTCGGACGATGGGGCCAAAAGTGGTTAAAAATAATCCGCGAAGAAGGAAAAAGAAGGTGTCCAGGAAAGGGGGGCGAAAAAGAAAACGGGGAAAAAAACATGAGAGAGGGGTGACGTAAAAGGGGGGGAAGCCACTCGTGCGAAAGGGGGAGAACCGCCCGTAGGGACTTCACAAATCACTGCGAAAAGAACGTTGTGAGAATCAGCTTCATGAAAATGTCTATCAGATCAAAACAAACCGCTAGGTTAAAAAGGGAAAAAAAAAGAAGGGGATCACTGCCTCACATCTACTTACGCAGGCGGGCCAAAGGGGAGAGATTGATCAAAGAAGGGACCAGTTCTCAGGCTTTGCAAAAACAAGAACTTGATTTCAGGTAAAAACTCTGACGACCGAGCGTGGGGGTGACGCAAAATAAGTCCCTGGAGGGGGATAAAGGGAAATAGGGGGGGCGGGGGAAACTCTGGGGAGGAAAAAGGGGAAACCGAATACGAAACAACATCGTCAGTGCGAAAGGAAAAGAAACTAACCTTGAATGGGATAAAAAAAAAGCGGACGAAGGGGAAAAAACTGCCCTGCGGTGGAAACCAAGCACAAATCCAAATGGCAAAAAAGCTTTCAGGAATTCATATCACCGCCCGTGGAAAAAAAGGGGGGGGGGGAGGAGTGTTAAAGCAAAAAAGGCTTAAATGGAGGGTGTTCACATCAAGGGAAAAAGGCGGACTCCCGGGAAAGAGGAAGGGCTTCAAACGGCAAGGGGAAAAATGGAGTGAGGTGTAAAAAAAAAAAGTCAACTGTGGGGACCATCATTTGACCGAACCTCGGCGAAGTGGTCAGGAAGGAAGGGACACCAAAGTGCAAAAAGAAAATAGGATCACGCGGTTGAACTCGGGTCTCACAGGAAAAAAAAAAAAAGCGGGGTATTAGTTGGGGAGACACAAGACAAAAGAAAGGGGGGAAACCTTTGGGGAGGGGGCGGAGCATCTCAGGAACATCCTAAAAACAGAAAAAGAAAAAAGCGGTCACTGGGACAGCGTGGATGGAAGCGTTGGAAAATGGCAGGGTCCGGACACCCCAAACCTAGTAAGGGGTCAAAAACAATAATCTGGAAGAGTGTGGAGTCAAGGTGGCGGAAGGGGATGGCACTCGAACCTAAACTCCAAGAGGCCAGACTTTAGGAAATTCCAATGCGCGGCAGGGGAGGTCTTTGGAAATAAACGAAAAAAATATAAATGCAAGCGGGGGGGGGGTTAAACCAGGGGAGGTCAAGACGCTTGGAAAAAAAAAGCCAGCGATGGGGGGAGCGTCCAGCCGGCAGCAAAAACAGAAAAGGAAGAGGGCTCGACGGGGACACCAACGGAGAAAAAATAATGCATTCTGATCAGTAAAAACCAGAACCGATCGGTTCCCCACGTGCTTGGGGGGGGGGGGGCGTTTGGGACTAGAAACTAAGGGGGGGAACCTGCTTGGCCAAGCAGAGAGAAGGGCGTTCACGCAGCAAACCCACAACGGTAAAAAAAAAAAAAAAAAACTCGGGGCTGGCAGCGGTTCTAAGTTAGCATAGGTGGAACCAGGAAGGGGGATGACAAGGAGAAACACCAAATACATTTAAGAGCAACTCACCAAACGAAAAAAACATTAAGTGGGGAAAACCGTTCGAAAAAACGGCCGCAGGCAATGCACATGAAAAAGCTGAGAAAAATCCGGGCAAAAAAGAATTGACAAATTATGGGGAAAGGAAAACGAGGGTATTTTGAGCAAAAAAAAAAAAGGCACTAACCACTGGGGGGATGTGCACAATGAAAAGTTGAAAAAGACCACTGGGGACCCCAAACGGAAAGACTTTATAATCAAAGGGGTGGAAAAACTCCGGCAAATGCTGGAGGGATAAGCGGAAAACCGGGGGGTCCAAGAAAAAAAAAGAAAATGGAACAAGTCAGTTGAGGGCCAAGGAAAATCCAGAACGGACTAAGAAAGAAGAGAACAAAAAAACGCGAATCTCAAGGGAACGGCGACGCCAAAATCACACCGTTGACAGGTTGAGGTCAAAAACATCCGGTTGGGGCGGTAACAAACAAAAAAAATGGACTTTTCGACGACGGAAAGTCAACTGAGAAAAAAAAAAAGACGTAAACGAACCCGCCACTCACCGTCAAAAAAAAAGGTCCTTAGTAAGGATAAACCAGGAAGGGGAAATAAAAAACCAACTTGTTGCAAAAAAAAAAAAAATTCAAACAGGTGCTCACTGGGTAGTGGGGGTGAAACCTGAAATTAGGAATCTTAAAAAGACTAAAAGTGGGAAAAGCGAAACTCGAAAGCCCAAAAAGAAAAGGTACTCATTGGGGACAAAAAGAAATGCAGGAAAAGAGAGGAAAAAAAAAAAGGGACCAAACAATCAAACAAAGAAGACGCTACTACGAACCAGTCCCCAAAGAAGGAAGGCCTAGATCACCAAAAAAAAAAGGGAAAAAACTTAGAGAGTTTCCGCCAAAGATGTGAGGC
>Ga0179593_1562511_pt1 | contig 27661 bp, 36 predicted proteins | sample CZODoug2_1_08_16_FD_185931 | JGI IMG/M metagenome (GOLD analysis project Ga0179593, IMG submission 185931) | Vadose zone soil fungal communities from Angelo Coast Range Reserve, California, USA - CZODoug2_1_08_16fungal (PacBio error correction) | ecosystem: Environmental > Terrestrial > Soil >...
AGGGGAAAACGGGATGAAAGGGACTGGGGGACAACGCGAAACAAAAAAGGTGCTGATGAGGAGCATTGAGGGAGGAGGAGGAAAGATGATGAAGTGAGTGGGATGATCGACGGCGGTGGGAAAAAAAGAAAAGAGGACCGGACCAACAGAAAAAGGAAGGGGGGAGTAGGAAAAACGAAGGAAGTGGGCCCGCGCCAGATTCGTGGGGAAAACAGAACAAGAGTAAACCCCAGAGAGAAACAAGGAGCTGAGAGAGGGAACAGTGAAGTGGTAAAAGCGAGGAGTAAAGAATGACGAGACTTGGGGAAAGCGGAGAAACCCGCAGGACACCAACAAAGCAAAATGGGACGCCGTACATGACCAGAACTCGAAGACACTCTTTACTTCCCCATAAAGGCATTATGAGCTGAAGGGGACGAGGGAGAAGTAGAGGGTCCAACTGGCTTAGAAGACACACCAGACCTTTAGAACGTAACAAAAGTGGGGGGGAGGGCAGGGTAACTACGAAAACGAGCAGGAGAAGAACCATGAGTGGTGCTCCTTATGAATGTTCAAAGGGGGGGGAGGAAAGGGGGGGTGTCTACGTAGAGAGGGGATGCTTGTCAACCAATGTCGAAGAGGACCACCAACGGCAATTTAGAAAGAAAAAAGTGGAGTTAAAGAAAACAAGAAAATGATAGAAAGGACAACGGGTTAACGCCTCCTGTTTTCTCTGGCAAACTATCAGGATGAAACAAAACAAAGAGAGGGGATTTCGGGTTGTGAGGAAAGCTCAAGAAGACCAGAGGATACCCTGAACAAGAAATAAACACCCAAATGTAAGTTAAAAGAGACCGAAGGCAAAAGGGGGGGAGGAAAAAAAGAAAAGAAGAGTTGGCAAAGAGGAAGGGGGCAACATCTGAGATACAAAGGAAAGTCTTCCCAAAGAAGAAGACAAGAGAAAAAAAAAAGGAAGAAAAGAAAAAAAGGTTGATGTCCACATGAGGACAACGCGCTTCCCTGGTGGGTAAAAGTGAGGGGGTGGGGGAGGACTGGAATATGTGCTAGGAAAAAAGGAGAAGGGGGGAGGAGAAAAATGTATAAAGCAAAAGGGAGTCTGAATAGAAACCAACAAACGAAAAAGCCGGAAGCAGTCGGGAAATAAAAAGAAAAAGGATGGGAGGAAGGGGTGAATGAGAGCAAAGCGGTCTCGACCCCAATAAAAAAAAAGAAGGGGGGGGGTAGGTCGTCAGGCAAGAAAATGGAAGGGAAAAAAAAAAAAAAGGATCAAGCCAGTGCAGGTCAGGAATAAAAGAAAAGAAGGGGCAAGGAGAAAGTCCGCCGGGAGGGGGTCGTCGCTGAGAAGGCTACAGGTGAAGAAAAATCAAGGGGAAAACGGGGTTATGATCCCGATTTCTGGGGACGAAAAGGGGGGGGGACCTCTCTCCCCCTGCAGCTTTACAAGGAAAGAACTCGAAAAAAGGAACCGACAGGGTGACTCAGACTAGAACAGCGGGGAGGGGTGTGAAAAAGAGAAGGAATAAAGAATCGTGGACTGCCTTTCAATGGAATCGGGGGACACACATAGAAACGAGGGAGGGGTGGGACCTGGAAAAAACTGTTGGTGTTTTGAAAGTGTGCACCACGCTGAAGAACGACTCAGGTAAAAAACAGGACAACAAAATCACCACCGCCATTGCAAACAAAAATAATAAAGGAAAGCACAGGTCAGCAAAAAATTCTTCTCAGGAGAACCTGCTTCGCAACTACCCAAGCGTGGAGGGAACAAACTAACTAAAAAGTCAGCGAAAAGAAGAAGGGTACCAAAGGATTGTTGAAATGGCTTTGCAAGAGGGGAAGGGGTTACCTCTCAAGAAGTTTTATCGGGTTGGTGGGGGGATTGTGGGGTAACCTTACAAGGAACAAGTGAAAAAAAAAGGGGGGTTTGGGGGGGGGACAGTTAGGTTACGTGAGATGGACCAACGCAGGGCAAGAAGGACATGGTAACAGGCAATCAGTCCTGTACGTACTCCCAAAAAGACGCACATGTAAAAAACAGACCTCTGGACCGCAAAAAACGGAATGGGGGAGGCTGATGTCACGCGGGTACTTAAAAAAAAAAAAAAGGCCGGGCCCTAAAACCTGGGAACAAAAAGCCAAAACACACTTTACCTTCCAAATTAACCCGCCGAGAAGGACAACCAGGGGTACACGCGTCCCATGCGTGCGGGGATAGAAACTTGGGAAAAACAAAGAGCAATGAACTTCCTCAAAAACGGAAAAAGCCTGTAACCCGCTAAACACCAACGACCAATTGGGTCGGAGCCCGGTCGTAAGATAGACAAAGGCTACCTGAAGAAAGGAAAGACTCAAACGAAGGAAACCGCACACCCAGAAACCAGCAGCTGTAAAAGAAAAAAAATCTAGAAAAGGCGTCTTGGGAGGGGAAACTGGTTGGGGCAAAACAAAAAAAAAAAAGGACAGTTATCTGTGGACCTTTCAGAAAACAACGGTAGTAAGTTCTCAAGGAAAGAAGGAAATAAAGTGAACTGGAAAAAGGCGTAAGAAAAGCCCGTACGAAAAGGTGGGGATTAATCAGACCTGGAAAAAGAGTCGGACCTGGGAAGTGAGAGGAAAGGAAAAAACTCGGCTAACTCGAGTAAACATGATCCCGGCACAGCCTACGAGACGAAGGTGGGGGGTCCGCGGAGTGGGACGATTGCTGTTGTAGCCAAAGTTTAGCAACAAAATCGCAGTCCAGCGGGTTGTAAAAACGAGAGAGTCACAAAGCGTCCCGGGGGGGATCACGAGAACAAAAAGCAAGCACCAGAAGGGGCCCTGGTCAGTAGGGTAACAAAAAAACATCGGAAAAAAAAAACTTTAAAGAAGGGGGGGGGGCCGTGGATTCTATAAAAGTCACGGACGACGGTCAAGGGGTGAAGCCAGAGTGAACGGGCAAAAGAAGATGGATCGAAGACAACCATTCAGTCCAATTCAGCCAGGGGGTGCGTCCATGCCAATCAGGAATAAGGAGGGGAAGAAGAGGACTGGGAAAAAACAAAAAATGCTTGTAGGCCCAACCCCACGGGAGGTTCGACGGGGAAACCAAAGCCGGCACCCAAGCGTCACTTGGTTTGGTCGGCCTACATTGGGATTTCAGGAAGGGAACTATCAGAAAAGGTCTTACGTCGAAACGATATGTGAAGCCGCCTTCGTCCAATAGGTACGAACAAAACTCTTGGTAGGGGGGGGGGGAATGATTAAATGAATCAAGAAAACTAGAGGGCTGGGTGCCTTGACGGTTTCTTCCAAACGGAATCGGGGGGAATCACTCTGCGAACTTATCAGGTGCCGAAATCGTGGGGAGTACAACGAGCTGAATCTGGTGGGGGGGGGGAAGGGTCAGATGTGGTATTGCAAAAAGTAAGCCAGATCGTTTGACCCCAATGGGGCCTAAACTCAAAAGTCCACAAGGGAAAGGGGGATGGGGGGGGAAAAGGATTACAGCCAGGTTTTGTCTAGATTGTGCTCGGGGGGGGACGAATTAGTGTTGGCAGTTGTCACGATCCACGGCAAAGGTAACACAAGAAAGGGAGGTTAAATTGGGCTCGAAAAAAGGCCACAACCGCGCCCTGGGAAGTCCAAACTGGTAAAAAAGACAGTTTTTAAAAGTAAAAAAAACAGCTTGTGAAAGATGGTTGACAGCTTTGGAGGAGGGGGGGAGGCAAAAAGCAAAGCACTTCTGGAAACAAGAAGAAAAAAAAGAAGCGATATGACCGCGGGTCAGGCGTTACCACCATGGGTCGCGACTTCATCACTAAAGTGGGAAACGGACAAAACCGACACAGTTTTAGAAGAGGAAGGTCAAAAAGGGAAAAAACACCAGAGGATGCGGGTTGCCTTGCGTTTGCCTTGCTTTGAAAAACACCCGAAAGACAAGTTTGGGCAGGAAAGGCGAAACCCGAAGGCAAAAACAACGAAAAACAGTGAAGGTCGAGCCAAGACCAAAAAGAAAAGGGAAGAAGCACACGGTCGCCAAGGGAAAGGACGGGGTCACGAGTTGTCAACTGGACACAGGAACCGAGAGGCAGTTTGGGTCCAGAAGGAAGGCCAAACCCTGATATGAAGCCCAAAACCAAAAACGTCAAAACAGAACCCACGCATGTAAACGCACAATTTCGTTTACCAGCGGGCGGCGGAACTCGCGAAACCATCCAAGTTCGGCAGAGAACTAGATGGGGGGGGGGGACAGGCGGGAACTAAAAAAGAAAAAAAAACTAGGAAAAAGAGAACCAAACATCCAGGGAAAAAACTCTCAATATCGGCTGGAGGAGGGGAAAAGGCACGCCCAATCACCCGAGGCAAACCAGGAAACAGACGCAGGGGGAACGGAATATTGTCTTGGGGGATAAGGGGAGGGTTTTGGGGAACCAGGATAGCGCCTTCCTTAAAAAAAAAGCACCCCCAAGATAGGGTAGCAACCCGTGGCAGGGGGAACCTCAAGTCTTCATCGTGCGTGAGCCGAAAGAAATGGCAAAAAGGGGGTTGGGGAAATGTTTTAAAAACTTCTCCATGACGTTGACTGGGAAAAAGTGGGGGCCCAAAGGGGGGGGAGGTAAACGCAAGGCAAAAAGCCAGGGGGAAATGAAAAAAAACCCATCCGTGGGGGGGGAACGGAATAGAAAAAAAAGAAAGTTTTCGCCGGAAGTGAGAAATTTGTAAACTAACCGGTATTCAATACGCGAAATCCGGAGAGCGTGTTTGTGCAAGAAGGGCCTTTGTGCAGGGATGAAAAATCAGTGCAACCACAAACGAAAAAGGGAGCTGGGGGTGAAAAACAGCGCAGGAGAAAAGTTTTTCGGGGGGACAGTCGGAGGAAAGCAAGAAACCAGGACCCCGAATGGGGAAAGGTTGACAGGGGAAAAAAGTGTCTGGCAGGAAGGGGAAAAAAACGGGGTCAGACACAGCCAGAAGAGGGGGAAAACAACGCTGGTGGGTGTCCTCAGCTTCCAAAGTCGCACCCGCTCGAGGGGGCTTAGCTCCAAAAGGGGGGCCCACAAGAGATTCGAACAAATAAACTGCCCGAGTGACAAGGCAAAAAAAAACCTGGACGCGAAAAGTTGGGTAAACTCAAAAACCACGGACCGAGCCCAGTGAACACCGTTCGATCTACGATCCGGGTGGGGGGAAAAAGAAAAACGCACAAGAAAACATGAATATCTGGGTTGTAAAGAGGAATGCGGGAACAAAAAGGACAAAATACGGGCGTTCGATGGGGGGGCATACCGGCCCCTGATGAACAGAGGGGGATCACAGGGCACCAACTGCTAGGGGGTAGTTTCCAACCAAGGAAGACCCGTCCTGGGGCGCCGGGGGAAATCTAAAACCTCAAAAATTTCAGGGGGCGCGCCGCAAGCCTACTGGGGTTCGAAGAGGTTCGAAAACGTTTAAAAATTAACCCTACAACATGTAGTAGGATAATCTACAGGAGGGTTTCCCAGTCACCCCTCCCTTCCAACCCTGCCCAAGGACGGAGGGAGGGGGAGGAAGTCATGTTCTCAACTTGTGCACGGAGAGCAAAAAAAAAGTAAACACACAACAGAACTACACAACTTTCGTGGTCGGCAACGGATTTCATTCAAGGGGATCAAAGAGGGGACGATGTTCGCACGGAACGGGCGAAGCAAGGCTGAAAAATTGTTTTTCTCCGAAAAAACTTCAGGGGAGCCCCAAATTCTTTCTACCCGGAAGGGGAAGGGAGGTATCACATGATCCGAGAAGGGTGAGAAGCGCAGGAAACTACCCACAAGACCTGCGAGGGAAAAACTGAAACTTAACCAATTTGTCAGGAAAAAAGAACACCAGGAAGGAAAGGGGGGGATAACGAATTCCCGAAGTAGTTCCAGCACTGGACAATGATCTGTAAGAAAGGAAAGTCCGGGGTAACCGAATGCAACCTTCGCAGGGTTGGGACGGCAAACACGGAATGGGGGGAACCTAAAATTCATTGATTAAACCTGCTGCCGTTGGTCTGGGGGGTATGGTTCAGTGGGGGGACGGCCAAAATGGCAGAATGTCGAACAGGGAGGAGTGCCCAAACCGGCATGTGAGTTTGGGCCGCGGTGGTGAAGGGGGGGGTGATAGTGGAGGAAAAAAAAAGAATGCTAAAACGGTAGGAACGCATCAGGGGCGAAAGAAGGGAATTTCCCATGTGGTTACTGTTTAAACCCTTTCAAGCCTTGGTCGGATGGGAACGGGCAGTGGGTATCGCAAAACTCCACCGGTTTTTGTTAGGGTCTGGGATATGAAGGGAGGGGCGGGGGGGGGAATTGCTAAAGGGCAATCTTCAAACCGGGACCGGGACAGGCCTCCGAATTCCTACAAAACAGGTGGAAGGAGCACATCAACTAAGTGGACAAACGCCTGTGTGGGGGAAAGGGTCTCATGTCTAAACAAACGGTAAAAGCGAGAGAGCCCGTGAACTTACAAGCCAAAAACTGAAACAAAAGACGGGCTGGAGTCCTAACTGAAACAGAGGACATCAAATTCTCAATACATGTAGAAGAAAAAGGGGGAGGAAAAAGGGCTCACATTTGTGGAATTCAGGACTTAGGGGTGGATTGAGTCTTGGGAAAGGACGCAAGGGGGGAAACAAAAACAAATCCAGGGGGTTTTGCCAAGAGTAACAACGATGGTTACTGTGTTGAAAGTGGAAGCCAATTAACGGAAGGGCAGGGGTTAATAGCGCACAAGAAGAGCAAGGATGACCCTTGCGAAGAAGCACCCGGGGCAAAAATTGGAAGCGTGGTGAGTGACGGGCTCAGTCCTTTTAAAGGGAAAAGAAAGGGAAAATTTGGGCACCACGGAACTTGGGGAATTGAGAATGAAGCCGGGGGAGAGAGAATTTCAAAAAGGGAACTGGCCAATCACCATACGTAAGGTGAACAAGGAAGGATTTGACGACTTAACTCAGGGCGAAAAAATGGAAAGGGAAAGGCCAAGGGGGATAGGGGAAACGCAGAGGGGAGGCTGGTGAGAAAACGGAGATTTAAAAAGGAGCAAATAGAAAAAGTTTGACCTATAAGTTCTCTAAAGTGGGCCGCGGGCGGGGTTAGTACCTCCTGAGAAACCTGAGAAAAGGTGGGGGGAAAAAAAAAAAAAACATCACGATGAGAGCACCCTACCCTGAATGCATCTGGGAAACGAAACTTGTGGGGAACAAAGAGGTCAAGGTGAAGAGGTACCGAAATAGACAAAAAGTCTCTTGGAGTGTGGTGTTGGGGGACGCAATTGAAAGGGAAAAAAGAAGGGCACCCTTTTCAGGGGAAAGAAGTTTTAACCTTAACTCAATGCAAGAGAGGCCTCAAAAAAAAAAGGAGGAAGGAAGAGAGTGGGGGGAAAAGGTGAAGTTAAACTCTACGGATCTGCGAAAAACCGGGTCGTGGAAGCCCAGAAAAAAAGACGCACGAAAAAAAAAAGAAAAAAGAAAGAAAAAATCCCTGACGGGTAGACCACGGACCCACCTTGAAACAAGCTAGGCTAATTCCCGGTGTTGAGAGCAGGAAGATGAGGAAGGGAATGCCGGGTCTCCTACGTTATAACACCAAAACTGTCGCAAACGGGGGGGGAGAGCCGAATGACACCTCCCCCCACCAACCCTGCCCTCAAAACGATTGTTCTGGAAGGCAGAAACAAGAGAAGGGGTCTCCACCCACCACTCCATTTGACGGAGACAGGGTGTAAAAAAAAGGAGAGGCCTTAGGAGGACCAAGGATGGAATGCTACTGAACATCCAAAGGCTTCAAAGGAAACAGTCTGGGGGCTTTAAAGGGGGAAAAAAAAAGAGTGAGGGAGGCAGGAACGGGCAGGAGAAATAACTGGCAGACAAATGGGGGGGTGAATAAAGGACACCAAGGTCCCTGTTCTTTGAGCGAAAGCGTCCAACTGAAAAATATCTGGCGCAGTATTGGGCAGAGGCTTCAGCAATGTCGATCCACTTGAGTGAGGGGATAAAGAAAACTTGGAACTAAGGATTCCTCCACCAATACACCGTAGTTGTACGGGTCACATTGCTGTGTTGAACGACCCCTGAAGTACACGCAATAGAACAAAAAAAAAAAAGGAAGGAACAGCGGGGGGGGAGACATGAGGAGAAAAATTCTGTTGAGAGACAATTCTTCTTCTTTCGCTGGCGAAAAGGGGAGCAGGCCCCAGGCAGGGGGGGGCCGGGGGACAGGAACAACGCCCGGTGCAATACCATGAAAAGGGAAGTCGGGGGAATCTGGATCCCGCCTATCAGAAAAAGTTGGCACCATGGTGGGGGGGTGGGGGTGTTTGGGGGGGGTACAGAAAAAAAAGTGGTCAAAACCACAGCGTGAAAAAAAGTCGTGAAGGTTGGTCACGAGTTGTAACAAAAGGAGAAAGGGGAAACAGAGGTCATAACTGTTCCTCGAGCAGTAGTGGACAGAGCAAAAAGAAAAAATCAATCAATCAAAAACTATCCCGAAATAAAAAAAAGGGAGGAAAAGTAGAATTGGGTCAAATCAAATAAACCAAACACAAATCCTTACCAAAAATTAAACCGGTCCAAACACTGGGAAAGGCCCGTTGAGAGGACGGCTAAAAAAGAATCAACCTTGTGGGAAGACCCATTTGAATGGTCACTCGTTTCCTCTGTCTGTCAGAATGAAAAACTAACGGCCCAATGAAATTGCCGCGCAGCTTCTCGGAAAACATGACCTGACTACAGGGGGAGAAAGCGAGAAAAGTCAACGTGACACAGAAAAAAAAACTTTTCGGGTTAAGAAGCTGGAAAAAACCCAGAACCACACTGGTGGGGAATTTCACCCGGGTTGAAGCACCCAAGAACGTTAGGCGTAATCCAGAGCATGTAGTAAAGAACGCAGGTTTCCACAGTCCCCGAGGGAACGACAGGATGCGGAGGAAAGGCCTTGGGGGCAGCTGTTAGTAGGTCAAAGTGAAGTTGGGGTTGAAAAGAACCCATCGATTTAAGACCCAACGGTAGGGGGTGGTTTTGTTTTTCATTCTGGGAACGTGGGAAGTTGAGACTTAAATTCTGTTCAAGCTCGAACAATTGGAAAGAAAGCAAGGGGACGGCGGAAGAGGCAGCGGGGGGGGAGACAAGGAGTGCCTGTTTATAAGCAAGTTGGAGGAATCCAGACGAAAAATCTCGGGCACGGTTTGAAAAAGGAAGTCACACTCAAGCTTGGGTATCGCCAAAGTCGACCTCCGTCAAAAGGCCATATTCCGTGCTGAGGAAAAAAAAATCAGGAGTCAGCCGCAAAAAAAGGAAGGGATCTTTGAATGGGCAGCCAGAGAACGGGGACGCGACATGTGGGGCCGGGTGAGGGAGGGGCCGTTGCACTAGAGAAGGAGAAAATGACTCCACAGGAATAAATCGGGGGAGGAACGTCTTCAATCAACCCTTAAAGTGTACCGCGGGGAAATAATAATTGCTCTTACGAGAGGGTGCAGGCTTCGGCGGTGGAAATTCCCATTTCAATAAAAGGACGGGGTACCCTCCGGAGAAAAGCAAAGGGGGAAATAATGGCGGGGTAGAAAACTATAAACTGTACCCCATCCGAGGCGCTCTCCCTCCAAGGGAGGGGGAAGGTGGACACAGGCATAGGTAAAACTAAAGACAAAGGGGTACGGTGCGGTGGAGTGACCACATCGTAAACCTAACATTCGAGAAGGTGACCGCCTATGGGGGCACGAAATACAACTCTTTTGGTAAGGGTAAGAAAGATAGGACCGTAAGGTTTGGTTATAGGGGTATTGATGAGGGCAATTCAAATCATTCAGCAAGTGGGGCCCCCGTTGGGATCTGAAAAGGGTAAGCGAAAGCGGTGACCCAGGGGTATAATTGGGAAATTTTGGGATCAGACAGCAATACTTGGGGTGTCATTAGAGGCGGTCGCCGAACAAGGGACGTTTCAAGCAGGTTCTTGCCGGTACAACGAATAAAAACAGGATCAAACGAAAAGAGGGCAAGGGGTTTACGGGGGGGTCGACGCGTTCAAAAAAAACACCGCAGGGTTCCAGGGCCTGCATGAGCTATTGGGCTAGTCGATCCATAAAACACTTTAACACACAAACCCCTTGCTACTGTGCTGAAAAATAGGGGGGGGTTGCACAGGGGGGGTGGAAACGGGGGGGCAACAAAATGGCCCGATCAAAGAAAAAGGGAACAAAGGGCAGGAAGAAACTAGGTAGGCGTTCGCGGGGAAACAGCCAATGAAACAAAGTAGAAGACTCAGGGGGCGGCCAACACAGAACCAATGTTTGATCAAGGAAAAACAAATAATTGGGCACCGAAATGGCGGGGGGGGCGGGGGGGGAGGTGTGGGGGTTGCTACCCTAACAGCCATTGGGGGGGGGGGGAAATGCAAAAACCACGGTGTCAACAAACAACGAAAAGACTAAGTTTGTAATGGGAAAAGGGTTAAAAGGCCGGGCGGGGGGGGCGCAGCCAGGGCGACCCTGCACCAAACAACTGCGAGTGTCAATTCCCACCGGGAAACGAGAATGGGGGGGCAAGGTTGTTGAAGGAAAAAAGGGGCGGAAGGAGGACTTCAAACCCAAAAAGGCAAACGCCAAGAAGCATTCCCAACAAACACCGAAAGCAGGCTTGGCCGCCGGTTTGGGGGTTCGGCGGAAAACCGACGGGTGGAGGAAAGGGGGCGTTATGTCTCCATCATAAATGCAGGGAGAGAAAGGGCCGGAGGGTGAGGGACGCAAAAGGTATCGATCAAAGAGACACATGTATTGGTAGGGTAAAATAGAGATAAAACAAAAAGAAAATCCCCATAAGGGATGGAGGGACGAACGGAAACAATCCACAAACGATCCGATCCCTCAAGAATGCATTGAAGCTACTATGGGCGGGAGAGTGCTGGGTTGAACAGTGTGGGGGGGGGAAAAGCAAGGGCAGAGAAGGGAAAACTGGCCCCTTACAGAAAAGGTAAAGTTAAGTGTTTATAACGGGGCCCCATTAAAACCAAGGATGGCAGGCAGATGGAAAGCCCCGGCCAGGGGCACCCTCTGGCTAGTACAGGGTAGTCGTCTTGCGGGGTCGTCATCGTTTGCCTGACAGGGGGAAACATAATGGAGGGAAGGTCTAACTTAAATGCAAACATTGGGACGGTGACACAGATCAAGGGTGTTTGGGGGGATTAACAAGCCAAAACACTTTGGAGGTGCTAACAGACCAAACGGGGTGAGAGACAAGGTAATGGGTGGATACGGGAAAAAGGGAATTGAAGAAGTCGAAAAGTTCAGGGTGAGCATGGAAGGGGGTGTTCCATAGCCGGTGTTCTTAAAGGCCTCCCGGGGTGGCACACCAGGAAAAGGAAAAGTTAAACCCGCGCACAGAAACCCGCACGGTGTGGAGGGCAACCGAATATAGGCACACAAAAAACCCCGAAATGGACGGGGAAAAGGGGAGTTGTAAAATTTGGGAAAAGGCATTCAAACACGGGACCGAACAACCGCCTCTCACCACATCACCAGAAAAAAGGAAAGGATTTCTCCTTCTCTCAGCCCTGTTTTGTTACCCACCCTCATAAAGGCAAAGCTGCATTTGTCGCCAGAACAGCCGGGAACTGTCATGTTATCTCTATTTCCCACCCAAGGGGGGGGGGACATCTGGGGGCCCCAGGGAAAGGAAGACCTCTGCCGGCAAGGGGGAAACCAAAAAAAGCGGGGGTACGCAAGGTGTGTACGCCAAGTATTGAAGGGGGCCCACCGAACTGGTGCGAAAGTGAGAGCAAGACGGATAACCGCACGCAACCCAGCTGGAGAAAAAATGAGTTGGGGGGACATCACTTGCCCTGGCCAAAAAGTATCGTCCCTGGGGGAGAAACAGTCAGCAAGCCTAAAAACTTTAAGGGGAAAGGGGGGGAACGAAGTAAGGGCCTCGACAGGAGGAAACAAGAGTTGGTCAACAGTTCTCCCCTCTTTGCCGTGCCCCGTCGAACGATGAGCCGCCACCGAGATGGCCGACCGCGGAAAGACCGCACGGAAGAAATTTAGGAAAGAACATTCCGACCCGGGGAAGAAAAATCTTTATGAGCTCATATACGAGGTTGGCAACGGTTCCGCCGGAGTGGCAACCATTAATACACCGGCTTCACCAACGGCACCTCGAAAGGTCTTTGAATGCTACTTCCTTCCTAAACGTAGGGGGGAAGAAGTCAGAGTAAAAGGGGAATAAAAAGAAGTGGTGGAAAGGCCGTTTCAAAAAGAGGGAGGCGCCCAAGAACATAAAACGCTAAAAAGCACACGCATCGCCTCAGCGGCCCAAACGGGACAGAGTAAAAGAACGCAGCAAAAGGGAAGATCAAGAGGGAGTTTCAACGAGGGGAAAATTGTTAACCTGATTCCACGCCGCCAGGCTCGAGGGGTGAACTAACCGAAAAAGGGCTGTAGAATCAACAACGGCGAAGGCGACGACCCGCTTGCCCCAAAAGGGGCAGGGCCCGGCCTGGGACAATGAGGTGGATGGGGGGCACAAGGGAAGACCTGAAAAAAGGTCCGGGAAAGGGGGGTGATGCAACCCAATGTATTCACCCCGGGTGGTTTCGGAAGCCGAGGAGGACCTGGACTGTCAGGGGGGCGGTAAAGGAAGTGGGGGGCGGGCTTTAGGATTGTTCCAACCTGGGCGACGTCGATGGGCCCCAAAAAAAAACGCTGGTGGGTTGAAGGACGGGGGGGGGTTGGATGGGGAAAAGGGGGGGAAGGAACGGGGAAAGAAAAATGTTGGTGCCAAATTGTCACGAAGCCTGGGGGGGGACGCGCACGCCCAAGGGGTGGTAATGGACGGTAAAGGGGTGTGGGGAAGGAGGAGTGGTCGAGTGGAAAACAATAAAACGTAAAGTCCGCAAGGGGTTCTGCGGGGGGCGAGCAGGGGCAGTGGCAAAATGGGGACTCAGGGGCACGGAACTTCTCGTCTGGGCAGCCAGCGGGGGACCTTTATCCAGTGCTACGCGCCGAAAAAAAAAAGGAGTCGAGGGGGGAAAAAGAATCAAGTAACTGTTCACCGAGGGGCTAGGGGCGGGGGTTGAAAAGGATACACATTGGAAACACAAGCAAGCGAGCGACGGACGGCCTCCGACGTTCCAAAGGGTCCCACGGGACGGGGGGGGGGAGGGCCGAGACCCGAATGGAAGGGCATGAGAAGAGCCAGAGAAGTTGGGATGAGACGCTGAAAAGGTTCCAAAGGGGAAGAAGCAGGCGGGGGATGTTGGGGAGGGGACGCCAGGGGAAAAAAACTTGGAATTACCGGAAAAAACTGGGGGGCGTTGGGGAAGGGGGAAACCGGAACGGAACGCGAGGGGCCGTCAAAACCTTACCGGAGCTGATCGCCCTTGAACGGAAGCAAAAAAAGGACATTCGAGGGGACATGGGGAGCGGGTGAAAGCAGGGGGAAAAAAAAGGCAAGGCCAACATGTAGCCCGACAAAATTGGGTGGACTTCAATCAAAACCCCGGCCGCCCGAATTTTAAGCCGCCAAGATCAAACTTTCACGAAGGCGCCAATACTGCAGGAAAAGTATTTCTGAAAAAAACCGGGGAACACGGAGCGACAACTGCTGCAAAAGAACTGGGCAGGAAAAAAAAAAAAAAGTTCAAAAAAAACAACGGAAAGGGGGGGCAGGGTTCAAAAAAAAAACAAAAAAAAAAAAAACAAGGCTGGGGAGGGGGGACGCAAAAAATAGTTCCGGATTGAAACGGGGGTAAAGAATCAGAGGGGGGGGTGGATTCGGATCGCCAACCGGGCGGAAGTGGTGCGAAATCACGTGATCAAATTAAAATCTCCAACCCTCCCAAGTTCCAACACACATCTTACAATCAACCGACCCAAAAAGAGGGGCAATTTGGAATCGGAAAAAACTTGGGTGTCCAGGGGCAAGAGTTCGGGTCTGTGTTGAGTCCCTTGAGGTGCTCCCAACGAGCGTGGAAAAAAAAGAAGAACTAGTTGCCAGGTGCCAATGAGAAAGCAACAACCAAGGGAGGAAAAGAAAAGAGGTTGGCCATGGAGGTGTGGAAGGTGAAAAAAGAAATTAATGGGAAAAGAAACCGTGTGGCACACGAAAGGAAACAAAAACAAGAAAAAAGAAGAAGGGCAGAAGGACGTCCAAAAAGTCCACAAGCTCGTCCCTTATTTTTTCGTGGCCGGACGAAATGCTGGGAAATGCAAATGGGATTGTGATCGCAGGACCGGGACACTGTCCGAAAAACGGGGGAGATAACGAATAGAAACCGACCCAAAAAAAAAAAAAAAAACTGAGGGGCCCTTGGGCTAAACCAGGATCAACGATGGCTAAGTACCAACGGGCCCAAAGTCAGGGGAATCAAAAAATCCCCGGGTGGGGGGGACAGGGAGACCCGGGCCCCTGGAAGGGTCAAAATCTAAAGGAACAGAGTTGGAAGGCTACTGAAGGGAAAAATCGTTCAACCGGGGGAAGGAAAGAATAGAGAAAAAAAAGGACTAGAAACATAGAAAACCCGGCGGTCAAGGGGGATAACGTGCCAAAAAAATGGTGACAGGTAGAAATGGTGACGGAACATACTCGGATCTCATGCACTTGAATCGAGAAGTCCTTTAAAATGAGTTCCGCAAGGCCGATCCAAACTTGGACGGGGGGGGGAGGACAAGGAACGAAGCTTTGACCGGTCAACCGGAAAAGGAGCCAGTCACAACAAAAGAAACCAACTCGTGTCCAGGCCCACACATTGAGGGGGGGTGGGGCAACAAACTGCGGTTAAAAAAAATAAGACACCCCACGCCGCAAAAGAATCTCACCCAGTCGACACTTGAAGAAAAAAAGAGTCTAAGAAAAAAGGCTTTCGAAGATGGCCGGCCCAGACCCTGACGGGGGTTCACAAATCCAAAAAATGTCACCACGGAAAAAAAGGCGCAGGAAAGGAGGGTCGGCAGACAGCCGGGGGACATCGGGTGGTTTGTCGTTTTAATGTTCCCAGGTGGGAAGCGGGGACGGTGGAGGAAGGTGAAAACCATAGGTGCCGCAAACGTGGAACAACTCAGCACCCCGAAGGCCGGGGAACAGTCCCGCAAAAAAAAGGCTGCCGGGAAAAAAATTCCGCGGGAAGCCAAGGCGTACACAACCCCCAAGCCAACAAAGGTGCTCGGGACAAACCAACCGGGACGTGACGGGATTCTCGTCCGTTTTGTGAATTGTCGTCCCAGGGACGAGAAAAGATGCCAAACGTTTCAACAGACCCGGAGGAAGACGAAAAAGTCACAATTGTACGGCCGGCTTGAATCCAAACGGTTAGGGGGACAAACAGGTTGGTACAAGGGATGATCCCAGGTCCGTCCAAAGAGAAACAAAAAACGGGATAAGAAAACATCACTAACCGCAGCCGGCAGGAGGCGGGGGGCCCCATAAGCAAGGAAATCAGCCCGTTCCGGGTGAAAAAAAAAAGGACACCACCCACACCATAAAAGAGAGGGCACAAATGTTGAAGGCTTGGAAAAAGCAACAAAGGGGGCATGCCAAAGGGGGGGGCACAAGACACCCCTTGCGAAAGATTTGAAGTGAGACGGGAAGGTCAATAAAACCCCACAAAAGCGTGGGTACGCCATGGGCAGTTTCCGAAGGAACGACGCGTACCGTCCGGCCTGGCCGGGAAGGCGGGGACGGAGGGACGTGAGAGAAAAATAAGGTACACTCGATGCCGGGCGGCCACTGAGGTCAAATAACCCGGACCTTCCTCCGGGCCTGGGAAAAAATCGAACGAAAAGGGGGAAAAAAGGATCCCTGACGTGCGGCGGTACGACGCGGGGGGGGGGGGGGGGCGGGGGGGGGGAGGTGGGGCCAAAAAAACCATGAAGTGGACGAAAAACAGCGCCCGAATTACTGCCAATAACCGGGTGACGGGAGGCCACACTCAAGAAACGACTCGGGGGGGGGAGAGCCAAAAATAGGAGAACGACGTCAACGAAAAAGGGTCCTTCAGGTAAGGGAGATTTCAAAGCTGGCCACAAGGAAGGTTGGGCAGGGGGGGGACGGGAAAGCAGGAAGAAAGTCAGGTGAAGAAGCGGGACCGGGACACAAAAAGAAAAGGGTAAAAGAGATTCCTAATACACCAAGAGGGGGCGTCAAGGAAGGCGGGGGGGGGGAACCGGCAGTCCGAACGTCAAAAAAGAAGAAGAAAAGCTGGGCGGGGGAGAAAAGAGGAGTGGGCCTCAAGTTGGAAGAAGGGATTCGAAGGCACGGCTTCAAAATTAAAAAAGCCACGTGGAAAACAGAAAAATGCCCGGGTAAGAAACGATGAACGACCCGCCCGGAGGAACCAGAAAGAGGAAAAAAACCTTAGTGTGCCTGTCGGGACCAAAGGAAGGGAAAAAAACGGATTAAGTGAGGGAAAAAAGTGGGGGTTGCGTTTCTCTTCCACGGAAGAAAGTTCCTGGGGAAGCAGGGCGACAACCTCAGGGTTGAAAAAGCGGGGGCGTAAAAAAGAGCAAAGAAGAGTGGGTGGTGGGTGTTGCCAAGTGACAGGGGGGGGGCAAAGAATGGATTTCTGAATATTGCTTTTTTGGAGTTGGGGGTGAAACCTTCGAGGAACAAAAAAGAGGGGGGGCAAACACATTTTAGAGAAAAAGTCAATCGGAGAATCACTTTTCGAAGTGTATCATGTCTTTGCAAAAAAAGGATCATCAGACCAAACGGCGTGGGTAATGGATGGGGCATTTTGTCAACGTGGTTATTGACAGGGCACGAAACTCAACATCTGAAAAAGGTAGAAGCCTGTACATGGCATGGGGATTGGCGAGAAGGGACCCAGGAAACAAATGGGCTAAAAAAAACGCACGGAGGGGGGAATAGGAGACACAATCCAATTTTTAACGCCTTGGTTTGGACCCGGCGGCTTATAACGGGGCCCCGGTCCATTTTATAAAAGCCGGCCTGGTCTCAAAAACATCAGCGATCCGAAATTGGGAGGAGTAGACGGTGAATTACCCCCGGTCCTAGTCGTCCTCTCGCACGTGGGAGGGCGCGAAGCATTAAACCACGAATATATAGAGACAATTATAAAATACAAAACCCCACAAAGGCGGGGATTCGTCAAAGGGGCGAACGTTTTTGCCCTTTGCTTGGGTTGGGGGCCTTTGCGGGGCCAAAACGAACGCCCGGGGGGGAAGCAAGACGCAATGGCAAACGAAGCAAACGAAAAAAGAACGAAGGGGAATGAAGGGGGAGAAACAGGCGTAGGGGGGCGCTCAAAAACATCCATCCGGAACGGAAGGCACAGGGGTGACGAGGAAAAATGGATCACAAGAGGTGGGCCTTGGAGAAAGGAAAGTGGGGAAAAAAAAAAAGGGAAAGGGGGACGGGTCAAAACACCAATGGAACACCCACTGCACCGACATGGCCTTCTCACCAGGAAAATCTGACGTTCCAGGCAACCCCATGGCAGGAGGTCGGGCTCACAATGGGGTTCGGGCGGGTGGTGCCGGTTAGTCCACAAAAAAACCATACAAGATAGGGAAGGTCGGTTAACTGCCTGGGGTTTAGGAAGGTAGAGGGGAAAACGGAAAAAAAAAAAAAAAAAAAACCAACTTAGTGTGATAATTAGGATTAAAACTCCTCAACATAAGTTGAATCCTACTCCCTAAGGGGGGAAGCAAAAAAAGGAGGCCTTACCCTATAAAAGAACTCCGCATGGGGGACGGAACCGCGATGCTCCGGCGGGGGTGCAGTTGGTTGGGGGGGGGTAGCATTACCTATCAGAAAGTCCTAAACCATCAGGGGGGGGACACTGGTCCCAAATGAAAAACCAAAAAAAAAAAAAAAAAAAAAAAAAAAAAAACCCACAAAAAAACAACAAAATAGGGGAACAGGAAATCCTCCGAAAGGACAAATCAGGCAGTCCGGTAAGACGGTCAAGTAGGAAAAAAGGGGTTCAAGTTTCCAAAACTTGGTGGAAAGTTGGGGCATGCTTGGGGGGTGACCTGCACATTGAACAAATTCTGTATGGGAAGCAAGGGAACACGAAAGGCCAAAACGTGGCACAAAAAACAAAAAACAGAAAGGGGGGGGGTTTGGGAGTATTGAATCAGGACCTAACTTGTGTCAGGGGGCGCCAAAAACACTGGATATACAAGATAACCTTGACCAGTGGTAAGTCACAAGGAGCGAGAAAAAAAAAAAGGACAAGAAAGAAAAATTGACCAGAAGTCTTTTTTTTGAGGAACGCTCCCGGGCCACAAAAGGAAAAAAGCGGTCAAAGGAAAATGGAAAAATACTCGATCCAGCGGTTCTTGGTTACCGAGGGGAGAAAAAACAACAAGGGCCACGATGGGTGGTGAGGGATGTAGAAGGAACGTGAAAGGGGAAAAGAAATTTTGTAACTGCGCCAAGCCACGCAAAAAAAAAAAAACAAGGGGGAGGGACGAAGGAGATCAAAAAAAAAGCCCCTCTCACAAACCTGGACAAGAGATCTACCAGGGGTCAGGCGAACAAAGGGGAAACCGCAGGGGGGGCCGACCAGGAAATAAAACTGTCGGCAGACAACCATTGCTACACCCGCCCGGGGCGAGACGGGTTGTGAAAAAAAAAAAAAAACCGGGAATAACGGGGAAGCCAGGAGTTCGGAAAAAGGATAAGGGTAAAAAAACCGGCACACAAAAAAATGAAGAGAAAGGGGTAGAGCCCGGGACACGGGAAACAATCCGCAATACGGCTTGTGGAGAACGGGAAAGTACACGGCGAGGAAACAAAAGAGTGGGTACGCAGGGACGAACAAAAACTAGAGACCAAGGCGACAACGCCCTGGTTCGGAAGCCCCCAGAAATGGGGGACCGTCGATCGCCGCAAACGCAGAGGCCAGACCCACACCTCCTTACATTCAAAAAAGGATTTGGGGGGGGGAATGTAAGGACTGGCCTGAACAAAAGGGAAATGGGGTGATAAAGCATCTACTATTTGAAAGCAACCGACTGGAAGAAAAACAGTGCCAAAAAAGCGTCCCGTATCAACACTGCATGCCCGGCAAAGGGACCTCCCGGGGGGGGACAAAAGAGAAGCAAGTGTACTGAGGACTCGGCTTGACCGTCGAGTTTGGAAGGAAAAAAAAGGTCAGACGGGGGGGGGGGAGCCCCTTAAAACAAATCACGGCGGGCGGCTGAGAAAAAAACTGCTGTGAAAAAGAAAAAAAACAGCTGACCGCCCCGAGCCACAAGAGGGGGTGAACGTTACTCAGACTCCTGAAAAGGGAAGAATGTCAGGATCATCGGTGGAACTGACGAGGATGGGGGAAGACGCCGAAAACCCAACTCCTCCCGTTCGACCAGAGTCTACCCTCGTATGGGGTGGGGTCCCAGGACAAGAAAAAAAAAAAAAAAAAAAAAAAGGACAGAGAAGGACCGGTGTCCAGAGGCCGTAGGTCAAAGAGGGACCTGGCTGGGTATCTTTACTGCCACCGGGTAAGGCTGTCAGAAAAAGAAAGTGAACTAAAGGGAAGGCCCAACAACTTGCAGTGGAAACCAAAGGGGGGTGCAAAAAGTCAGCTCGTGGAAAACTCTTGTCTTGACGTTTGCTGGGGGACGGAACCGAAAAAAAAAAAAGGGGGAAGGGGTCAACGCTTCTCCGAGCCGTAGCAGAGAACCCTGCGCGGCAGGGAAAGGGGAGCCTCCTGTGATGAGTGTGGATGCGAAGAACAAATGGCAGGAACCAAAAGGGGGGTGGGGAAAAAAAAGAAAGAAAAAGGGGGGAACGCCGGCTTTACCAGGTTGAAAAACAGTTGGCCGGCGCCTGGTCGGAAGGGAGGGGACCCAAGTGGAGGAGAAACGAAAGGTCCAGACACTGCGGGGCGAGCCAGGGTCGGGGCGGGAAAGCTGCCCGGGCTGTTGGCGAGAAGTGAAGGTCGAACCCTTCCTCGGAAACTGACTCACCAGGTCAGGGTTTTTTTTATCAAGTGGGGGTACCTTGAACATTGAGGGACAACCGAAAGAGGGGGACAACGTGAAGAAAAGACTCTTCCGTTCAATTCGACTGGAACATGCGGCGGGGGGAGGGAAAACGAACGGAAAAAACCCATAGGTACCTTGGAGTGAAGCGCCAGCCCGAAAGAAATTTGCAAACGACTCCTTGAGAAGGTAAGTCAGTGGAGACGGAGGGGGGGGGGGTTCGGACTTTGTTCAAAACAACAAGGGCCAAGACAACGAGTGGAGCTGTTGTTGGAACAAACCTGACCGGCCGGCAGCCGTTCCTGCTCTTCAAAAAAAAAGACAAGCCTATACGAAAGTGCAAAAAAAAAACAGCCCCTGCGGAGGGGCAGATTGCTTAAAAAGGGGGACGCGTTGACCTCGAGCAGGGGCAACAGAGGAAAAAAAGTGGGGGAAAAGCAGAAAAAAAGCCCAAGGTTAGAGGGACCGTGCAAAAAAAAACCCGTCCGCAAGCAGCCTTTGGTAGAAACAAAAAAAGCGGGTACTAAGCCCAACGGTACGGAGCCGTACCAGATGAGATACTTCGCCGGAACTCCAAAACTAAAAAAACAGAACCTGTCAAAATGGAAGGGCCGCCCAAAAAAACAAACTTCCTTGGCGCGGGGGGGGGTTATCTACACGGAAGGGGAAAGGCCCAAAATCGGGGCTTGTTGGAAGAGAAGTGCCGCCCGTGAGCAACGGGTCTTGACAGGGGGTCGGGAAAAAAAGAAAAGGGCAACCCGTAAAAAGTGGTGCACCTGTACCAAAAGGCATTATTCGACAGCACCAAGCATTCAGCAAAGAGGAGTCGTTAAAGACAGGGTTGTTACCTCCTCGGGGTTAGTGTACGATGTACCGAGGAAGAAGAACTTCCAAGGAAGGGTAGGGGTCGGGGGGGGACCGAAAAAAAAACTGAGGTTCGAAGGCGTTTGGACCGCAAAGAGAGCAGAGGGGGGACAGGGCACTTCAATGGAAAGTTTCGCCGCAAAAACAAGAGGAAGGGAAGATAGTTCCAAGGAAGTTGAAGGGGGAATGCAAAAAAAACGATCTAAAAAAAAGGAAAACGGGAGCAAATCCGCAAAAACCCCAAGAAATAAGGGGGATCTTGACGTGGAAGAGGGGGGGAAAAAAAGTCCACAGAGGAAGGGGAACAATTGGGAAAAAAAAAAGGCCGATCAACAGGGGAGGGGTGTTGGGGAGAGAGACAGCACAGGAATCAGCAAAATGGGGACCAAATCAATCTACCCCTCCCTCCTAGCTCTTCATTTGAACCTCACCGAAAACTGGGAAAAAGGCAAGGAAGCGAAGTGGGTATCAACCCTGCCGCCACTTCTTTTGGCGGGGGAGGGTGTGAAAAGAGGGGGAAATGGTGAATGAAAGAGCCTCATTGAGAAACCCCATGCGTTGAAAGAGAAAGGTAAGAATACTCCGGTGTAGAAACTTCGGGTTCCCGTCTTGGGTCAAAAAAAGGGACCAGAGGAAGGCGAGGGGAAGACGGGCTAAAAAAAAGGAAAGCTGGTCCGTCGGGGCCTGTGGAAGTGCCAAAAAAGTGGGAAGGGCAGGGTTCCCGCCCAAGCGCGGAAAGGAGTCCAGGGAAGAACTCCGCGACCCGCCGCAGGGGGATTGCTGCTTGCAGAAAAAGGCACAGATTAAAGGGAAGGACAAGAAAGTCAAAAGGGTTGGGGGGAAAAAAACGGTTCAGTCGAACCAGCTTCACACACCGGTCCAAGGACACCAGGCCAGGTTTTGGGGGTTTGGCCCCCCTGACCCTCGCAGAAAAGGAAACCGCCGAAAGGAGGAAAAAAAACCATTGCCGGAAAAGCAGCAAGAGGTCGGGTACATCAAAGGTCGCAAAGGGCGCCGACCGCAAGGCAAAAATAAAGTTGGGGAAGGAAGCCCCTCAAAAAAAGCAAAAGTTCCAAGGGAGAGGAGGGAAAACCGGGGGTCGACTCAACCTGGAGGGGGGGGCCTCGTTTGTTCTTGAGGGGTTGGGGTACGAGAACAGGGTCCAACTGAAACGAAGTGACATGTGAGGATTTGTGAACCAAAAGAGGGTAAAGAAAGGCAAAAAAGGCACAAAAAGGGGAAGGGTCGAACGCCGCTGTCAGCAACAAAAAGCTGTAAAAAGCCACCAAAGACCCCCGCGAGAACCCCCTGCCTAAAAAAAAAAAAAGAACCAAAAGTCGTCGAAGATAAAAAATAAAAACTGCACTGGCAAAAATACAGACAGTCTCCTGCCAAAGAACACCGCAAATTGGGGTACAGGAAAGGCAAAGGGGGCTCAAAAAAGTCTCGGGAGGATGAAATGGGGGGGGGGGGGGGACATAACAAGAACTCCACATAAAGTCCCCCCACGGCTTCTAAAAGAAAGGGCACCCTTCTCATGTAAGCGACCGGGGGTGAAAACAACATGAGGAAGAGTGAACAGAATCCTTGCCAGTTACGGGGAAAAAACCAATAGAAACAGGGCATTTGAATCAGAGGAAACGAAACAAACAGGTGGGTGGGGAAAAGTCCACAAAAAGGGGGGGAAGCCCCACCCGAGATAATTTTACCATTTACGGCCGTTTCAAGGCCAGGGAGGGAAAAAAGTAAGTGGGGTGGAATCATTGGGACGGACTCTTAAAGAAAACAGACGAAGGTTTAAAGGACGCGTGTGGGAAAAAAGAGGGAAAAGGAAACCAGGGTGATGGGACAAACCAAAATAGAGGGTAAGAAACAGAGGTCAGCTTCTTGGGAAGAGGGCGGCCATCAAAAGGGCTCGGGACTTAACATGCGTTGACCAGGGGGGAAAACGGCAACGTAACTCAACCCGGCGAGCACCGGCGAAATAAAAAAGGGGGGTGGATAAAAAAAAGGGGGACCACACAGAAGCATCGGAACAAAGCTGTGTGGGGGATAACGGGTCATCAACCTCTTCCCGAACCATAAGGTGAGCGTAAGCAACGGAAGCCGCAAAAAAAACTTCATTTAAGGAATTCTAGGCCAAAGCCCGGATAAGGAAGGTAAATCCGCGACTATACGGGTTGGCTGGGGGAAGAAGAGGAAGTTGAAAAAAGGAGGGTGATGCGAACTAAAAAAAACATCCCTTCACAAGGGGGAGGGACATGGACCGTCACTCAAAAAGTCAAAAAAATTAAGAAAGGCTTCTGGGGGCAAAATAAGGGACGTAAGAAAAAGGAGTGGGGAAGAAGGGCCAAATCACACAAATGCGGCCTGTCCGGGACAGGGGACCGGGGGGGGGGCAGCGTTCCGGAAGGAACAGGGGAACGTTCCCGAATCAGGGGATGGGGCCGTCCAAGGGGGAAAAGATGGCCCGAAGAGCTCAAAAAAGCCATTGTACAGAAATGTGGCCTGAAAGGCACCGCTAAAAACGATATATTGCCAGGGGGTGCCGGGGGACGTTGAGGCCAAAGAAGCTAGTCTGACGAACGCGTGAAAACCGTGATTAGGGGGGGCCAAAAAGGAAACCAGGGGAGGTTGCGCAAACTAGCGGAAAACGGGGGGGAAGGGAAATGGGGAACAGAATTTAACGAAAAGTTTTTACGTGTCCGGAAAAAGAGCAAAGGTGGCACCACAAGGTGGAGCGAAAGGCCCGAGCGGGGGGGCAGCAGTTTGAGTCAGGTGGGAAGATAGATGAAACATAAAAAAAATCAGTTGGGGAAACGGTTGCAAAAGGCCCCCGGGGGGTTTGTAAAAGAAGGGGGATGGGTCGGAATCCATCCTTTGAAAAAAACGCAATCAGGGGCAATGGGGTTAAGGGGGGAAATGGGGTCTAAAGCAAAAGGGAAAAAAAAAACACGACCTCTGGAGATGGGGGTCTCATTTAACCGGCAGTTTGTTTTGAACGGGTCAGGGGGTGCCCTGTAGGTCATTGAAGAAAAACCCAAGGGAAAATTCAAACCCTGAAAAAGCCTGCGAAACAATGCGACGTAGCGGGGGGGGGGGGGAGGGACAACAGGGTCAAAAAGAAAAAAATGATCGACCTCATAGGGGGGGACGAAAAAAAAAAAATTAAGAAATTCCACTTACTGTACGCAACAAAAGGGGAATGGGCACCGAAGGGCGGGTGGCCTGAACGTTGTGGCTTTGGGCGTTCCACCCTCCCGCAAGGGGGTGGGAACAATACCAGCAAAAAAAGCAGGGGAAAAGCAGCCAAGAAGACTACGGAAAGGAACAGTGGCGATCAAAGGCCTCGGGGCTGTCACAATCAGCCGTATCGGCCAATCAACCTGGGGGTTCGGGAAGGAAACAACACAAAAAACAAAAAAATAAAAAGGGAACTGTCAGAAAGGAAGGAAACTTAAGTAGGAGAACCAAAACCCCCAAATGAACAAAACTCCCCACTCAAACCCGGAAAGAAAAACTACCCCCCCATGCGAAAGGTTTGAGGAAAACTACGGGGGTTGCTTGAGGGGAGGTCTCGCCAAACCAGAAACGAGTGCAAAGAAAAAACCGGCTTTTTGGGGCAGAAAGGAAGAAAAAGATTAAACAAACAACGGAGGAAAGGGGGAAAGAGAAAGCTACCGGACCACCGGCCAGCTCTCCTCAAATGCTGGGGAACGCCGACTTCAAAAGGGGAAAAGAACCTCAAAGCCGGATGCGAGGGAGGAAGCCGGAGGGGGGACGTGCCAGTTGGGTGGGGGGAGCAGGAGAAAAAGGACTTCAATCAGCAACATCTCGGTGTATCCGCGCCCGTTCACTCGAAGGGCCTTTAATCCTGAAATGAAAAAAAAACTGAAAAGCTGCAATCTTTTTTAAACGTGGAAAAGGAGTTGGCCAAGTTTAGTGCTGCCCAAGTAGTGGGGTGGCAACGCCCAAACGCAATGGCAAACTGTCATGTCGGGAACCCCAATCAAGGGGTGGAGTAAGGAAAAAAAGGTAAAAGAGGGTTTTCCGACGCCTTGAGGAGACGAATTGGAGACCCTGTGACACGGGGGGGGAGGAAAGCGACGCGAAGGGAAAAAAATTTTCCTTGGTTGGCCAAAGTCTTTGGTGAAAAAAAAGGAAAGACAAGAACACCCAAAAGAAGGGTCCAAATGCCGTTAAAAAAATGGGGAGAATGCAATAAAGGGCGCTACCAACGGGGTGACGGGGGGGGAAACCGGGCGGAGGAAAAATCAACCAAAAACAGAAACATGTGTACCGGAGGGGGAAGTGCAAAATGGAAAAGAAGGGGTCCGAACCGGCAGGGCACAGCTCTGGGGACAAACCGCTTCGGGGAGTCAAAAAAAAGGAAACAAGGGGAACTGAGCCAAGGAGACTGCCTCCTTTGACCTCAGCCCAACATGGGGGCAAAAAAGCACCCAACCAGAGAAAAAACTCTGCACCAATGCACATACTGGCCCCACGTAAGGCACAGTTTCGCTCCAGGGGTGGGGGGTAAATAAAACGAGGGGGGGAGGGAAAAAAGACCCGGCCTGCGAGAACTTCGATGCAGTGGGTAAACCTAACATGCACCCAACTCCATAACAAAAAAAAAAAAAAAAGAGGGGGGAGGAACACAGCACACCCTCACTGACCGCTACGGGATGGACGCTCAAGCCATACCGTCGGGCCACCATCGGGGCTAAAAAAAAGGCACAAAGAAGGGGGAAATTCTCAGGAAATGGGTCAACACGCTGCCCCTGGCGGACGAACGTCAGGGTGGCCACCTGATAAGGGAACTCGCCTAAAGACCTCTTGGAAAAGCAACGAAACTCGCTTTTCCGCAAAGTTCGAAGCGGGGAAGGGAAAAGAAAATGGAAGACGGGAAACTCCCGTAAGAGGATACGATCAGATACTATGTTCACTTAAAGGGGCTAAAAACTGGACCGTCCCAAGGGCGTCACAGGGACGCAGGAAACGGGACAAATCAGTAAAACACAAAGGGCCTGGCGAGAGATCAAGGAAAGAAAGAGAACGTAGGAGGAAAAAAACGAGGGGATGCCCGAGGACACTAGTGACGAGGTGGTGGACTGAAAAAGGTTCGGGAAAAAAAGAACTGCGGGCGGCGTCTTAAAAAAGTTTCCTTTGGCACAACATCCATCGAAGGACCGACGAAAGACCAAAGTAACAGCCGACGGCCCCGGGAGAAAAACGGGCAATACGAGTAAACGCCGAGATGTACGACCCTTAAAACAAAACGCCAAAAAAATGGAGGGTCCTAACTCAAGATGTGGGAATAAGGAATAAAACCTCGATCCGACGACCCGTCCGGACCTGGGGGAAAGGGAGAGTTAAAAACGAGTAAAGCAATGAGGGGGGGAACAAACGTGCCGGGCCCGCTTACTGAATGCTCGGGTCGGCAACGTGAATGTGGGAAAAACCAACGGTGGAGTCAGCGATGGGAAAAACGAAGGGGGAGGTTGTGCCGGGGGGAGGGACAGGCATATGATGCCCCCCCAACAAACCCAAAGCTCTAACTGCGTCACATCATGGGCACGAGACCTGGACGCGGAAAGGTGAAAAAAGGGGGGGGGGGCGCCGTGGGTCTATGGTGGATGCGGCCATCAACAGGGACCAATTTTGTCTCCCGCCTGGGGGGGGGAACGCGTCCGGAAGGTTAAAACATGGTGAAAGGGCTTGGGCCGAGGTTCGGTGAACGGTGACAAGGATCGAGAAAAAAGACGTCAAGGAAGGGCTTGGAGGTTTTCAAAAGAAGGGGGGATAAGGGGACGAAGGTCTTACCGCTGGACTTTAGCAGAGACGGGAAAAGGGGGACAAACAACCTCTTTGGAGAATGCCTCTACACCTTTGGGAAAGACATCACAGGGGGAAAAAAACAGGGTTGGAAAAAAAAAAAAAAAAAGGGTGTACAGGGGATAAAACAAAAAGAAAACAACGAGAAAAGAGTAGAAAAAAAAAACCGCGGGACAAATCTCCGACTTCAAGGACAGAGAAGCGGAGTTAGACGGACAACCCAAACGAGAATGGGCCTTGACCGGGAGCCAGGCGAAGAAAAGTTGATTATAAAAAAAGCAAAAAACTGCTGTCACTGGTTGCCGGCGGCGTCGGGGGAGAAAGGGATGACCGGAAGAATGGTCATCTGAAAGACAACGAGGGAACTGGGTGGAAAAAGGGGGAGACAGATTCAGGTTAACTGGTTGTGTCGTTCCTTGGGGAAAAACCCAGCAAGCTTATGAAATTGCGGGGGGAGAAAAAAAGGCACTGCGGGCAGAGAAGGGCATGGAATATTCCCCGACGAAGGGCGAACATGAAAAGAACCGGACATTGGGGGGGGAAACGACATCCAACAAACCCTACAAGTAGCTGCCCTGCCCCAACCACTCGCCTTACGAAAGGACTGAGAAAGAAGGAAAGGGTGGAAAAAAAAAAGGGAGAGTCTCCGGGAAAAACTCTACCTCCTGGCCAAGGAACCGGGGCAGGGGAAAGGAAGGGGTCACAAACGGCCCAGCGCGTGGAACGAACGGAGCTGGCCGTCGCCCCTAACATCATCCCGGGGGGGAACGACGAAAAAGTGCAAAAAAAAAAAAAGAGATCGACTGAAAAAAAAAAAGAAACAAATTGCAACCAGTGCTGAACGGAGAATTCACCCGCAACAGAGTGCAGAAAGAGGCAGCAACACCGAACTGTTTTGGAGGGGTTCAAAAGGTTGGGAACGGGTCCAACTAGGAACACTGTCAAAGAGAGAAAGGGTTTGGGGCCTTGACAAGAGGTTCCCCAGAAAAAATGAAAAAAGAGGGGAAAACCTTCAACTCAACAGGGC
>Ga0179593_1350356_pt1 | contig 27657 bp, 34 predicted proteins | sample CZODoug2_1_08_16_FD_185931 | JGI IMG/M metagenome (GOLD analysis project Ga0179593, IMG submission 185931) | Vadose zone soil fungal communities from Angelo Coast Range Reserve, California, USA - CZODoug2_1_08_16fungal (PacBio error correction) | ecosystem: Environmental > Terrestrial > Soil >...
AAAATCGATAAAAAAACGTCATGGACATCATCCAGGAAAAACAAGAAAAAAGACAAAAAAAACCACAAAAAAGAAACAAAAAATAAAACAAAAAGCGAGATACTCAAAAAACAAGTTGAGGGTCCGCCTCCAGCGAGGGATCAAAAGAATAAAAAAAAAAAAAAACACCCCAAAAACAAAAAAAAACAACACAAAAAAAAACAAAAAAACCAAAAAAAAAAAAAAAAAAAAACAAAACAAAAAAAAAACCAGAACAGAAAAAAAGAAAACAACATAGCCCCCACAAAAAAAAAAAAAAAAAACAAAAAAGACCCACACAAAACAACAACCCAACACGAAACACAAAGACCAAAACAGAAGTAACAGCCGTAACCGCCAAGGCCCGGACGCCCCCTCCCTGCAATCAAACTACAAAAATCTCAATTCTAGGGCCCAATGGCTGGAATGAGAAATCCGGGCTATCAAACTATACCACACCACAACCCCGAGACACAAGGAAGGCACAACAAGTCATGTTAAAAGTGGAACCAAATCCGATTACCGGAAAACGAATCGCTTATAAAACCAACAAACAACAAATAGCAAGCTGGCCTCAGAAAGAAAAACAACAAGGGACAAACATACCTGTAAAAACACGACTTTCACGAGTGTGAAGCGAGCCGAAAATCAATAAATAACAAAAAATTGGGAAACCCCGAAGGAAAAAAACAAATCAGGCATATGGAACGCCGACCCGTAAAGTGAAAAAAAAGTCAAAACACTGTCATCACAAAGGAACGGACCTAATTGAGAAACCGATTGCACAATATATCAAACTTCAGTCACCAAACGAAAAAGGATACAAAACGGGGAAACAACTAAAACACAAAAATAATGCAGTGCGAACAGCACAAGAGGGCTGTGGAACAAAAAGGGGGCAAAGAGAAATAAAACCAAACACAAAAAAACAAAACACAAAAAAAAAAAAATACAAACCCCAATAACCCCAAACCACCAACCCCCACCCCCCCCCAACAAACGCAAAATAATTAAGCTCTTTGCATAGTAAAAACTCTATCGCCACGGCTAGTCCTTATCGGATCTACCACATCTCAAGAAACAAAACTGATAACAAAAGGGGTTCTAAAAAGCCAACCCAAACGTGTAAGACAAAAAAAACCAGAGGAATAAGATAACAATAAAAAAGAAAAAGAACAATGGAGCCATAGCATTAACACAAACAAAAGTATTAATCGCTAAAACAAATTACATAAAAACCAAAAAAAATGCAGAAAATAACAACAATGCAAAAGCACGGAATGTACAAGGGCAACCCTAAGAATACCAGCCCTCACGAACCGGAACGCATAAAAAGGAACAAAAAAAAGGTCACAAATAACAAAAACTATACAAAGTATGGAAACTTATTAAAACAAAACAAAAGACTGAACTAAAAAACAGAGATAGGGGGAGGGAAAAAAAAAAAAAAAAATCGCCGAAAGCGGGTATGGAAAAAACAAAGCACAACCACGGCTAAATAAGTGGACAATCAAAAACAACAGGACAAGAACACGACCGAACCAAAAAACAGGTCCGAATAGGCGACAATGCACAAGGAAAAGGGGACAAAATACGGGGAAAGAAGAGAATTCAAATAGCAAAAAAAAAATAAAATGTCAAACACAAGGAAAAACAGTATCCTAACAATAAAGAAAACAGAAAAGGGGCGAAGGCCGGATCGCGAGAATCTACAAGAAAGCCGATCCACAAGAAAAAGAACCTTTCGTCACTGCAAAAAAAACAAAAGAACCAACGGGCTAGGACAAGCAACGAAAACCAAAAACAAAAGAAAAAAAACAAAGTTGAACTATCGACAGAACAAAATAAAAAAATTAACAAAAAAAACTGGGCAATTGAAAGAATACCCGGGGCAGAGGTGTGGGGACAACCGTTGGAACAAAATTCTATAAAAAAATACGACCGCAGAGCAAAAAAAAATCGAATATTTTACCAAATTCTGCTAAAGATAAAGTCCAAAAACAAACAGAAAACCCGAATAACCAATGGACCACTCCCCCCCCAAAAAAAAACAAACATTTGTTAACCTATAAAACAAGGACCCGATGGGGGGTGCAGCAAACCCAAAACACAACTTCCGCAACAATAGGCACAAAACAGGGGGCGTGGGCAATCACAACTAAAATCGGAGACAAGACCACAGAAACAGAAAACACGCAAAAAAGAAGGACCGAATCCCAAATTCTTGGAAAAATGGAAAAAGTGCAAAAAAAAACTATAAAAACCACAGAAAAACACAAAAAACAAACAAAAAGAAAAAGAAAGAAAATTAGAAAAACCTTAGACCCAAAAAAAAACAAGAAAATGAAATCGGGGGTGGCCACCCATGTAAAATAAAGTAAGGCAAGGGGGGCAAAGTCGTTTGAAAAGCATCGTAAGAACTCAAAAAAAGACCGAAAAGGGGAGAAAACTAAAGCTGGGGGGCAATACAAGTCTAAACAGACAGGTGCATTGTAGCAAAGACACAGGAAAAAAACCTAGGGGAATTTATAAGAAAAAAAAACAATAAAAAAAAAACAAAAATGGGGTGACTACTAACCCCACCTGTACAAGAAAAAAAAAAACAAACAAAAAAATACAAAAAAAAAATAAAACAAAAACAGAAAAACAAAAGGGTTAAAAAAAAAAACCCATTACGAAGCGGGGGGGGAGGTACAAACTTGCGGACACCAATAATTCAACATCAAAAAAAAAGAAAACGAGCCTGGTCGGGGGCGATTAGCAAAGAGTAGCGCAAATGAACAACAAACAACACCAAAAGGGAAAACAAGACTAAAAAAAAAAAAAAACATGGTAACAAAACAAAATAAGCCAAAACTCCGAGGGAAGCAAAAAAGAAACACAAACACAAACAAAAAAAAACCAAAAAAAAAAAATAAGCGACAGAAAACAAAGTAACAAAATTATAAGGTAGAAAAAGTACGAAACACCGGGGGGTTCTTTCTAAGTGGCATAAACTTAAAAATAAAGTTGAAAAAAACAAAAAGAATGGGAAAAAAAAAAGAAACACGAAACATTTGATCGGAAGGGCACACCTAAAGAAAATAGGAGAAAAAAACAACAAATTCAAAACATAAACTCCTACGCTTTAAACCAAGGTTGCATGAAGAGTCGTGACGGCCTCAAATGATACACGTTAAAGGAAGCGAGTCGTGAAAAACAAAACAAAAAACACAAAAAGACCACTGAAAAAGAAAAAAAGCGGACCGCCCACAAAAAAAAACAAAAACGAGGGAGTGAACTAAAAGTTCCTGCAGCGAAAGGAGAGTTCAGAAAACCAAAGTAGCAAACAGTCAAAAGGAAGGATCTGCTGGAGATTTGGGGGGGGGAAAATGACAAACTTTCTCGAGCCGAAAATAGGGATCTGTAGTCAAGCAACGACACGGGAAAAAACGACAATAACTTTGTCTAAAAAAACGACACAAATAAAAGGTGGGAACAGACAACCGGAAAAAAAAAAACGATCAATGACAAAAAAAAGACAAAAACGTTCAGCAAAAAAGCCGAACATTCCACTTAGAGGGAACACGAGACGAAGGCAAACATCTTAGTATCACAAGGAAAAAAAAGCGAGCCTAAAATAGACAATAAAAAAAGAACAGGAGGGGCAGACACAAAAAAAGCCAACAAAAAACACAGCTGTCCAAAACACATACACAAAATACAAAAAACAAACACAACGAGGGAAATAAAGGAGCGCACATTGTCAATCCCTTAAAGAAAAGGACACACGGATAGTAGGTAACAAGATTTTCGAACAGACACCAAAATAGCGTTAAAGGTGGTAAGTCCCGGGTCAACAATCCGGGTGATAAGCGGCGACTGTGGCTGGTAAAAAACAACTCAAAACATCAGAAATAGGCAAAAATTCATCCCAAAAAAAAGCAAACGGCCAGAGAGCAACCAACGAGCAAAAAACAATGTGCAAGAAGTAAGAGAAAAAAAAAAAAATAAATAAAGTAAAGGCCCAATGGAGAGCACAAGGGAAGGCACCATAAATCTAAGACGCATTGGTGGGGACGTCTTCCACTACAGAACATACACAGAAAGCGCCCTAAAAAAAAAAAAAACAAACGAGCAAAATGTTTTACACAGACTGTACTCTGGTGCCACTAATAATCATAGGGGAGAAAAACAAACTAAAAGTGCACGAGAGTGATAGTGAAAGACGATTGGGTTGACATCAATAACTCTGAAAGTTGTAGATGTCGAAAGTGGAAGGAGAAAAGGGAGTCTGGAAACTGGAAAAAAACTCATCTTGAAATATACACAGAGACTCGGCATAGAAGCAGGGATTGACAAACGGCACAAAAGAGAGAGGCGGGAGGAAAAGGATCTCTCTCACAACAAAGATGGGAACATCCTTCAGGAAAAAATCGCAGCAAATATGGGAAAAAAAGATCGTCGTCCAAAAAAGAAAAAAAAAAAAAACCAAAAATGGTCTATTGCACTAACAAATAAAAAAGGACTCAAGCAGTATAAACTACCAAGAGTCCGACAGGACCAACTTCACATCTTCCTAAAAAAAAAAGAAGCCAGAAAAATGGTCACACTTTCGAGGTAGTCACACACCCCCAAAAAAACAAAAACCGGCATTTCCGTCAAAACCCCTCTAACAACGGGGCGCGCCCAAAGCTCCAAACACCAATGGGAGGAGAAAACCCTGCAATCAAGGAGTATTCAAAAAAAAATAGCAAGAAGAAGGAAGGGGGAGCTCTTTCTGTTTGGTACCAAACTTAAAAGGACACAATCAGAGCAAAAAAAAAAAAAGGTCTGCTAATAATTCCAACAAAAGTTGAAATGCAAACTAGAAAAGGGGAAGGGGGGGAAAACAACCTGAAAGACCATCAGATAAAAAAAAAAAACGATCACATCTCCGGGAAATAAAAAAGGGAACTAATAAAAGACCAAAACGCGCGGCGTTGGGGAATCGAAGGTCGGACGCTGGGAACTGACATAAGTAAAAAAAGCCAACAACGCGGAGGAATAATCAATGCGGTACATCACATACAAACTTCCGAAAAGGAACAAAAGAGGCCGAAAAACGGAGAAAAACCTAGAGTAACTAACAAAGGACAAACTAAAGCCACAGGAACGTTGAAGGCACAAATATGACAACTGGAAGAACAAAAACAATGATCCGCCAGATCTTTCGAAAAAAAGGAAAAAAAAAAACCAAATCTGAATTCACAGACATTCTAAGGCATCAAGGAACGGGAAGGAGAAAGGCGCGCTGTTAACGCTAACGCAAAAGGGTGTGCTCCCCAGAAGGAAAAAAATATGCAATGATCATGTCAGGCAATTGACGTAAAAGCCAAAAAAATATGTTGCACAACCCTCTAGTACCCTAAAAGGGGGAAGGAAAGGAAAAAAACGTACGAAGACGGCAAGGGTGGGGGCATAAGGAGGTGAGAACGTTCCACAAAATCACCAAAACGGAAAGAAAAGCTGGACAAGTATAACGGGGGGAACAACCAAAAAAAAACGAAAAATGGAAAAGAAAACGTGATCAAAGGGAAAAAAAAAAGCGTCAGAAGAAACGGAATGCAAAAAAGAGTCATCTCAAGCAAGATGAAAAGAGTCCATAAAAGAGCGTGAAAACGGGAACCAAAACATAGTCTGAAACACAGCAAAAATAATTCGACAGCGACATGTAAAAAACCCTAATTCGTCCCAACGAAAGACAAAATGCCAAGTCAAAGAGAGCAAAAACAAAAGATAGTTATTTTGATCGGGGCATCATAACAGAATCAACGAAAAACAACGCCAAAAAGAACACCCGTGCACTGAAACGCACAAAAGACATCCACCGTAAGCAAGAAGACAGAAAGAGTGTAAAATATGTGCTCAATGAATTCTACGAAAAAAAAAAACAGGAACAAAAAGATACCATTCAAGAACAAACCAAAACACAAGGAGGTTGAGGCAAACATCCAACCAAGGGGCCAGGGGCATCCCTTCGAGAATTAATGGCTAACACAAGACCACGAACCAAAGCGGGATAAAATACACGGGCGCAAAAGTGAATCCAAAAAAAAAATCAAAAAAAACACCCCCAAAGCCAACTTTTAACAACCCACCCAAAAACCGCAAAACTCCGAAGAAGAAAAACTCCCCCTGGGAGGGAAGTAAAAAATAGGGTATGGAGAAAAAAAAAGAAAAAGAAATTCGGAATGTCAAAACTTATACCGCCAAAATAGTTGCGTGAAAAGAGTAAAAAAAAAAAAAAAACAAAAAATTCTCCCCCGTGCAACTAATCCCCCGTGTTTTGTGAAGAACAAATAATCACAAAAAGCATAAAACCGACAAACACCTAAACTAACCACTAAGAACTGGTGGAAATCGGGGGTAATTTGGTGTGGAAAGTCTTCAACAAAGGACAAATCAAAAAAAGCACAAAAAAAACGAGAGGGAAAAAAACTACAAGGCAAACGAATGGAGAACAAGGGGTCACAGCAAGAACAGGGGAACTGAAGAAACAGAAAAACAAAAAAAAAGTTAAAAATAACCAAAAAGAAAACCACCGGGCTGAGACAACCTACTTTTGCAAAGCGCACAAAAGCCCCCCCTCCATAAAAAATCCCAAACGAACAAAACCATCGGCAAACAAACATCCCAAGGGTAATTGTAACATGAGAGACACCATCGGAACCAAAAAAAATTCAAAATCAATTACAGCACGGAGCAAGCAAAACGGTGCGGCAAAAGAAAGGAGGTAATCGTTCGTATCTCGGGGGATGGGACGATATAAAATGTCGGGAAGAGAAAGCAGAAGATAACTGCGAGCCACACTGGGGGTCAACACAAAAAAACCACAATCATTTCAAGAAACACAAAACCAGGGTAGTATATTTATAAACCAGCACAAAATAGAGGAAAAGAAAAAAAGTGTGAACCAAAACACCAAAACAAAAAAAAAAAACCAACACTTGGAGTCTAGACAAGTGTTACAGTCCACACAGATGACCTACGGAACAAAAAAGAAAGGAAAACATATTTACGGCCCCAAGGTTGCCCTTCCAAACAAAAAGCTTTTAGACCACACAAAAAACAAATCCTGTGAAACGTTTGCGGGAACACGTGCGCCAGAGTTACCCGAACATCAAAGCCAACACCCAATATCAAGAACAATGCTTATAATCAAAACCTCAAAAAAAAAAATCCAACAAACCCCCAGCCCACAAAAAAGTAAAAGAACAAGTCAAAAAAAAAAATGGGAACCTAGGGAAAGATCTATGTAAGCCTGACTTCCTGAAAAAGAAATGCGCTGGTATGGAAACTCAAAATTTTCCTAACACATAGATCTGGTGGATCAAAATGGGGGCGATTGAGATAGAGCGAGACTCCATCCGATCAAAAAATAAGATCAATCAAAAGATGTAAATAATAAATGAGTCAGAGAATAAAAAAAAAAATAAAAAAAAAACATGGAAAACAACTAAGAAATAAATGGCAGGCCAACACAAAAGACGGATGAAACGGTTATATTTGTTACTGTCGTTCCCAAAACCCCCAACAACCACCAACAAAAAAACCGCCCCCACATTACAACAAAAAGGTCTGGGACCGTTTGTCCGTAAGTCTAAAAAACAAAGAGGGGACACGGAATTGGCGAAAAAACAATTCAATGTAACAAACGAAAGAAAACCAAGAAAAGGGGGAAAAAAAACCTAACATACCTGGTAGGAAAAAGAAGACAAAAAAACCAAAATCAAGCTAGAACAAAAACAGATCAATCACTACGATGCGGAGTACAAGATTGCTGTATAGACAACCAATAACACGAAAAAATGAGAAAAAAAAAGGAAAATAACCCAAAATCCCAGAACAATTAAAGGGTGGCTCAACCAGGACGGAGAAAATAATGAAAAAAAAAAAGCTTAAACGCCTAGCAAAGAAACAGAAAACCAAAACAAGCAGACAAAAAAAAACAACCCACAACTCGTGGCGGCAAGTAAAAATCTTACGAAAACAGGCCATCCCGTTTATAAATACTTGTTCGAACTAGCACAAAAGACAAATGGTGGTGCAACAAACCACAAAACAACCGCAAAAGTATCCAACCTAAAAGATGCGAATCAATAGGACTGGCCTAACTTTAACGAGTAACAAAAATCACCTGCAACACATCCAGACAGGCCGGCAACAAATCAATAAGGCGAGAAGTAATAAAGCTGTCCGCTAAACAAAACTAAGACCAAATAGTGGACAAACGCACTACAACTGGAACAAAAACAAAAGAACAAACCAGAAGGATATCGTCAAAACGGGGGTAACAAACGCAAATACCAGCCTCTTCAAACAATCATTAAAAGTCCAAAATTCAGTGTAAAAAGAAAAGGGAACCAAAAAAACTGGGTTTGGGGGGGCTAAAACTAAAAAAAATTTCAAAAGAAAAATCACAAAACTGTGACAAGAAAAAACGGCCATCAAAGTTCATGCAGCCAAGACAGTAAATCAAAAAAAGAAAAGGGGGAGCATCATGAAGAAACAAAGAAGATACAAGAAAATGCAGCAAGAAAAGGGCGGACCAGAAAAAAAAACAGCATAAAGAAAAACCGCCAACAACACACACAAGCATTCCCACCCCCACAAATACGTCAAGCAAAGACACGATACCAAAGACCACGCTACAAACACTCTCCCCTATCATAAAAACCAATACACTTGACACCGCGTGCCAGCATCCATCAAAAAACACACAAGAAACAGGAAAAATCTAATAACCAGTTTAAGGGGGGATCTTGGAAAAAAAAATCGGCGGAGAAAGGGCACCTCCTACGTAAAAACAGAATCAGAAAAAAAAAGGGAAAAAAGACATGATCTTTGAAACGCCCTCATAGTCTATAATCAAAAAACCCGAAAGGAACAAAAAAAAACAAAAAAGAACCAAGAAAAAACCCTTAAAAGAAACAAAAAAACCGCGCAAATAAAGAAAATGAAGTGCAAGTAAACTGGTACAGCTCGCTGAGTAAAAAACAAACAAAAAAAATAATAAACAACTAATAAAAAAACAATTGATGCCCGGCTCGTCAAACCTAAGGGGCCAGTGATACGGGAGGGCAGGGGAAAGATAAAATCAAGACACACAATAGGAAACCAAAGAAAAAAATCATTGGTGCAACAACTTACAAAGAAGAAGGAGCAGACTGGACGAACTAAAAATCACCAAAAATATACGCCGGGGAAAACAAAAACAGTCCAGAAGAAACAAGCAAAACGACTCATCAGGGGAAAAAAAAGGACGGTAACAACATCGTACTGGGGAGGACAAAACAAAAAAAAAAAAAAAAAAAAAAAAATTATAAATGGAGAAAAAAAGACAAAAGAAGACCAAACAACAAAAAAAAAAAGCTAAAGTTTCACGAAAGGCACCAAGAAAACCAAAAACAAATTGGGGAAACACGGGAAAAAAAAACCCAAACCACAACAAAACAAAAAACAGGAAAACAACAAATCTCACTAAACAACCCAAAAAACAAGGATAACTGATACACGCACCCCAGAACACAACCAACCGAACCCACCCAACCAAAAGTATGACCAAACACTTCAAACCTCCACCCCCCACATTCTATACCTATACTCAGTACACTGGAACCCCGTCAACCAATTAGAAACTCCGCTACATAAAAAACACCCCCAAAAAAAAACCGCTCAAGTAAATCAAACCCTCACAACCAAACCCCACCATAAACCCCCCAAAGACCGAACCTATCAACCTTAAACGACCCACCAAAAACCACCCCCCCCCAGAACAAAAAAGACCAAAAACACTCCTCTGCGGTTTCTCGCCGCAACAATATAACAAAAATCATATATTAAAAAAGGAACCTCCCAGACCACTTTCTGATTCACTCCCACCCCACACGTGAAAAAATAGCCCACTAATTCGTAAACAACGACAAACGAAGACAAGTAACAAACGGGGAAGGGCCTGAAAAAACAACTCCCCGTCAAAACAGGAAAATAGCCTCGGGAAAACAAAACCAAAAAACAAAAAAACGGACTAAAGAAGAAAAAGACACAACATCAGAAACACAAGCGGCTGGGGGACAGCAAACGCTCCACCACAACAATCAGGAACCATAATCACCATAGAAGATAAACAGGGTGCGGGTCTACAACCCCATAGGAAAAATAAAATAACGGCCAGGGGGAGAATCCGACAATTGTATAAAAAACTGGTGTAATCACGAAAAGCAAACGAAGAAGAGGTCAATAAAAAGTCAGGATTAACCTCCCGAAACAATAAAGGGGGGATAAGAAAAAATTAACTGATCGGACACAGCAAGAAAAAAAAAATCTAGGACTAAAACGAAACACGACAAGTCGGTGTCACAATGGCCAACTAACGACGAAAAAAAGATAAGGGTACACCTACCTAAGTAAAAACAAGAAACAATTGCAGGGGGTACAAAAGGAACCAATAAAAAATTAATCGAACAAAAGGGGAAAGCCAAAATAAAGAAAAAAACATAAAAGAACCACAAAAGACCCATCGCAAAGGAAAAGAAAGAAGGAAAGATTCAGAGTCCACCAGAAGAATAAAAAAAAATCACTCTCGAACTAACAAAAAGGAAGATACGCTGAAAAAAACCACCACAACTAACTAATCGAGAAGTAATCACATCTTGCCGAATAAAACGCGGACCCACGCGATCTCTACGTCAAGCCAGGCCCTGGATCCAGGGGAAATAAAGCTCACACAAATCAAATTAGTTTGGGGGGGAGGGGACAATACATATATCTAAAAAAATTGGGCAAAAGAAAAAAAAAAAAAACAAACAAAAAGAAAAAAAAAACAAACAAAAAAAAAAAAAAAAAAAAAAAAAAAAAAAAGGAAAAAAACACAAACACAAAAAAACAAACACCCCACGAACCAAAAACAATAAAAACAACAACCAAGACAAAAAAAAAAAGCCCTCCACCACGAACACCAGAACCGCCCCCAACAGAAACAAGCGTACACATGAGAAAAACCAAATTATGAAAGTTCAACAGGTACCCCTCCGGCTCTACTTTGCTTTGAGGAGATCAATCCCCACAAGCGCCAGAAGTGCCCACAAAACACGCATCGCGGGCTTCACTCCGCGCCCCTCCGCAATGCCACATCTACCCAGTACTAGACCCCATAACCAGCCACCACCATTCAGGCACCCCCCCAAAATATACCCCCCACAAACCACAAAAAAAAAGCAACAGAAGCAACCCCAACACAAGCAAAAACCGCCAACCCCTGTCACGCCAGATATATTTTAACTGCTTCCATCCGTACCATTCCTTACCCAGCCGCTAGGCACTAAAACCCTTTCCCAACCCGCCCTGCACTCAACCCCCCGGGGCCCCAAAAACAACATTAGCAATCAAGGGAGGAACTATCAAAACCACACCGAATAAACATTCTAGAATACACACCAAAAAGTAAAAAGCTAAACCAAAAAAAAAGTTACGCGATATCAAGAAACAACACACTAACCACATGGAAAATACACAGCAACAACTCCAAACACCCACCACAGCAAGAAACATCTCACAATCGAAAAAAGAAAAATCACCAAAAGACGACTAACAAACCATCACCAGCAACAAAACTAATTTAGATGCAAAAAAATCAACCAAAAACATAAAACCACTTAATCAAAAACCTACGCTTGGGGGAGAAATAAGACTATGGCTCAAATAAACTCAGCCAGGCGCACAACACAAAGGGGTGAAAAGGCAAAACAACTAACAAAAAAACCAAAAAAATCAAATGCGAACTGAAAGAAAAAAAAAGAGTCAAAATATGACTCAAAAAACACTTTCAAAAGGTTGTAAAAGAATAGAAAAGGTAACTAAATTCTGAAGATAAGTCAACAAAAAAAACCAGCACATCGTAAAAAACAAAGGAATAATACTCTGAAAATAATCCACGTACCTGACCCCACACGGCCCCAAACAGAAAAAGATCAATGGGGTCAAAAAAAACCCATTCAGTAAAACAAGAATTCCGAGCAGATTTTTTGTGTCATTATATATCCAACCAAGCACACAACAAACCCAACGCCCGCACGCTCGTGAAGAATGTAGGACTTCCAAAAAACACCATTAAACTCAAGGTAAGGAAGAGACCTCTGAAAAAAGAAATCCAAAAGTAAAAAAAAAAATGAAATCCATGCGACAAAACAAAACACAACAAAAAAAACATAGACAAAAAACACAAAGTTAAAAAGATCCAGAATAGGACACAAAAAATCGGGTTCGGCCCGGGAACACAAAACCACCCAATAGCCACCACGCCGGCCCGCCCGCCACCATCATAGGAAAGAAAAAACTAACCGTAACAAACAAAAACACAAGGCAGAAGAGAACAAACGGGACCAAAACCAAACTCTTTTTGGGTTTACACAACAAACACATACGGGACAGACCCCCACACCGCTCCAAAACCCCACCCCGACAACCAAACAACACCAAAACCATACCGACACTCAGACATATAAAACCCCAACATTCAACGTCGTAAAACAGTAACCCAAAACCCAAAGGACACAAACTTAAGAAAAGGAAGGACGACAAACCCTGCCTCAAACAAATGAAAAAAAATCAAGAAAGTATGGCAGAAACTAGAACGGACGAAAAATCCAAAAAACCACGGGAACTTTATTACAATAGTTTCGGGAGCTGGAAGACCCAAAGGGGCAACAAGACAACCTTAATCAACAACAAAAAAAAAAACGGTTAGCACGAGGGGAAAAAACATCCATGAGAGAAAAAAAAATAAACAAAAACAGAAAAAGAAAGGTACTAAGAGAACAAAAACAAAACTAAATATGGCAATAACAAGAATCCTTGCACAAAACCTAACAAACTAAAAAAGGATCTCACAATACGGTAAGTCAAGCCAACGAGGAACAAACGGGCGCGAAGAGGAGGTGCAAAAATAGTACAAAATGCAAACTAAAGGGAAAAAAACGGAAAGAGAGAGGCATACCAAAAACCAAAGAAATTTAAATTAAAACAACCAAACATTTCTTCACAGGGCCACGCCTGCCTCATAACGTAAGACCAGACGAACAAAAAAAACCCAATCCAGAAACCATGACCAAGACACCAACTAATCATAAAGCGGGCAAAAAATGCAAAAACAACATAACACCTAGAGCAAAATAACAAAAAAAAAAAAAACAACCCAATGCAACTCTGGCCCTGTGTCAAAACACAGGTACACAAACAGCTAATTATTTGGCACTATCGAGAAAAAACGGAAAAAAAAAAAAAAAGAGACAACTCCTTGACCACTGACACAAGGGGGAAGACAAGACAGAAAAAAAGAAAAAAGAAAAATAACAAGATGACAATAAAGAACAGAAATGGTGGGGTATCCAATAGAACAACCAATTCTTGAAGATCAATAAAGATAAAACCTAAAATCGACACCGGAACAACACACAAAAATCTGTGGCAAAGAACCATAAAAAAAACTGCGGAGGGGAAGGGGGGGTCGTCCCCACAAGTAAGATTCCGTAAAAAAAGACAATCATGCCAACAACGGAAAAAACAACACGAAAGACGGGAAACACAATGTCCGAACAACAAAAAAACAGGAACAAAACACTAAGAAAGAATTAATAAGGGAAATGGCAACGAAAGACAAGACACTGCTTGACATCACAAAAAAACCAGGGTCGGAGACAAGACAAACACGGAACAACCAAACAGGGCAACCAAAAAACATAAGACTACAGACAAAGCCCAATCAAATCACCCGTAACGCCCCCCCAAAAACCACGCCCCACCTTTACCCGCGAAAAAGAACCACACAACAAAGTTTCCCCACTGGCCCAGTACAATCACAACACAATCACCCCAAAATCTCCCAAAGGTTACAGACCGGCCAAAACCCCCCCAGCGGCCCAGACGATAAAACCCAGAAAGCCCTTGACATCCTCCACACGTCCCCAACGACACCAGACAATAACCCCCAAAACCCAATGGAAAACCGGAGACTCTAAACAATGAAAAATACCTACCAAACCTCAGACCCCCGGTACCCCACGCACTTAAGGTCTAAATAAACCCACACCACAAACCTTCGGGAGGGAGGGGTTTCCTACCCTTTCCTTCACTCTATTCATCCGCCCCGCCCCGCACCTCACCATCACCCCCAAGATAGGCACACCCCACACCCACAGCCCCATTCCGAAGACACAACAACAACTAAGCTCGGAAACAAAAAAAAAAAAATGAGAGAATCACTGAGAAAAAATTAAACAAAGAAGGAAGGGCAGGGAGAAAAAAAGAAATCAAGAAAGGAATAGGGGGAAGACAAAAAAGACCTATACCGTCGGTATAGATGACAGCTAAAGGCCCCAGAAACATGAAGGCCGAAAATAAAGACATAAAAAAAAAAACAAAAAGAGAAAAAATCAGCAAAAACGCTATTCAAGAAAAAGAACCACCCACAACCAGGAAAACATCCAACAAAAAACACCTAAAAAAAAAAAGAAACAGCCTCAAAAAAAAACCAAGAACAAACCTACTATCAAAAACTAAAAATGTCGCTAAATAAAAACAAAAAACGGCGAGCAAAAGAAAAAAAAGGGACGCAGTCTGCAAACAAACAAGACGTAAACGATGAGACAGGTACCACCTTTCGGAATAAACCACCATATGTTGGGACAGATGGGGGGGAGTAAAAGTAACCAATGACAAGCTATGACACTACAACAAAGGACAGCGAAATAAAGAAAACCAGAACACTCACAACCATGGAAACTAGAGAAGAACAGACAACGAGAAAAAAAAGAAAAAAAAAAGGAAAAAAATTGGGTAGGTAACAAAAGACAAAAAAAAAAAACAAGGCAATCCTGCTAACGTCCAAAAAAAATAAAAAGTAAAGGGACAGGCGGGATAATGCAATCTAAATAAATGAAAACTAATCAAAAAAAAATGCAAAAAAAGAAATCGTCAAAACTGACCAACCCACATAAAATATAAACTGAAAAGAAGAAGGAAAAAAAAAAAAAAAAAAAAAAAATACCAACAAACCACCAAACGAACAAATGACAAAGAATCCTCAAGGAAAAAAAAGGCGCGAAAAGTTGGGGGAACCCGGATAAAAAAAACGAACAAACAATAAAAACGAAGAAAAGAGGCGAGGTTAACAAAAAATAAACGAAATAACCCGAGAAAAAAAAAGGGTTATAGTGAGATCTTTACGTGTGGAAAGCCCGGCCGCCGGATGTGCCGAACAGTAAACTGCAATCGAAACCACACCACCCCCACAATAATTAAGGAAAAAAAAAATGCCCGGTTTGGGAACCAACACCAGTGGGGGACCGAGTATGAACCCCACCCCGAACCCCTCGGGGGTGGATTGGGTCTTCCAAAAGATAAGCACCGAATATTAAAGCTGGCCCCCCCTAACACATACATAGAAAAACCTCCCCCCTACCGCCCCCAAGCCCCCCGGGGGCACCCGAACACCGAAACTTTCCATTCCCATGTGTTGCGCCATCAGCCCCGAAGCTCAGCCACTATGTTGTGTTTCCCTAAAGTGGACCCCTACAGGCTACCCCCCCTGCCCCAGGAAAGACCAGCGCCCTTGCCGATGTAGTGGGCTCTTGGACCCTCCCCTCCCTCTCCCACACCGGGCCAATCCCCATCCCTATTCTACACCAACCCCCCCCGCCCCCCTATAATAATCATCCGTAGCAAAGTGGCACGTGTTGACCAATTTCCAAACCCCCCCCACATCTAACACCCCAATTATTTAGTGGCGGGTGCCTGCCCGCCACCTTCCGCCGTAGTTTCCTATCCCTAACGCGTCGGTTGCGTTCTGGGGTTCTCCAAATTCCGGCCCCACGAAAACCCCCCCCCCCCCCATTTAGTTGAGCAACAACGAAAAAGGTCCTCCCCTAACCCACCCAACCTTGGGGTGTCTCTGGTTCCCCCCACTGTGGGTGGCAACACGGAAAAGGGCACCCACCCCCATGGATGTGCGTTGAATGTGCCTGAAACCACGCCACCCCAAACAAAGCTACTCGTTTTTATCCCGGGGTGTCCCCCTTGGGGTGTTGCCCTCAGTCCATTCCCATCCGAGAAGTTTTGCGACGGCCAAAAACCCCTAGTGGGAGCCCCCACACCTCACTTCCCCAGGATCCGAGCTTCAACCCTCTCACTCCCCGGGGGCAGAAGTGACAAATATTGCCCTTGGGGGACCTACACATAAACTTCCTGTTAGGCAAGTAACGAACATTGACGCCCCCCCCACCATCCATGGTTCCCAAACAAAGACGTGTGCCACCCTTTGCGCACAGTGGCCGAAACCCACCAACCCCCCCCCCCCAACACCCCCCCCCCAACAAGCCCCCAAACCCCAATACCTGGCCCCGCCTTTGCAACCCAATGGACTCCAAAAGATCGTGGGTAAACAAAAAAAAGAAAACTTGACGGATACCGGATAAAAACAGGCTGCCAAAAGGTCCAAAACAAAAAAACATCACAAAGGAGCCCGTCGAAAGAAAAATAAACGAACCAAAAGGTAAGAAGCGACAAGAATGCTCGCCAAAACCAGGACACAAAAAGCAAATAAAACAAACAAAAACCAAACCAACAACGAATCTCACGGCGACTTTAAATTGTAATGCAACCCCATGAAACCCCCAAAAACCCCCCAAGTAAACCCACAAAAAAAATTTCAACTTTTACACCACAAAACCACGCGAAAAAAACCTCCCCCACAACAAAACTAACCGAAAACACACAAAATAAAAAACGTCAGACTGCCTAAAGTATGTAAATCCACTACAACGTGAAGAGAAAACTATGGAAAGGGGAAAATCCCGCAAACACCCTCTGGGTTAAGAACGCCAACCCCCATAATAAAAAGGGGGCGGAAAGTCAAAGCAACATTCACAAAAAAAACAACAGCTCGCTAACCTACAAACCACAGGTGCACCAGGAAAACAAAAACCAAACAAAAAAAAAACAAAAAAAAAATCATAAAAAAAAAAACAAAGCAACACGGTAAAAAACTACTAATCACGTCCTAGTCAAAGTATTAATGGAAGAGTCAGGGCCAAAAAGGCCAAACAAAATAAAAAAAAAAAAAAAGAAGAACCAAAAATAAAAGAACACAAAACCAAAAATAACACAAGAAAGAAACCTACCCCCCCAACACACAAGAACCCAGCTTCACCACAAACCTAACAAACCCCCATGCAAAAACACCACAGACAAACCAAACAGGCAAGCCTCAAACCCCAAAATCCCACACACAATAAAAGCAAAGCATCACATCCCACCCCATTAAGAAAATATCACTTCTGGGAGCATCGGTCATACTATACCAAACCAAAAAGTTTCGTCAATCTGACGCAACGAACAATAAGGATCAAATAAAGGGTAAACACAATAAACAATCCCCATAACGACCATGAAAAACAGAGTTATATCCCACAAAACAAACAGTAAAAAAGACATGTGGAACACGACCCCACAAGACAAAAAAAACAACCGGAAACCCAAACTCGTAAAGTTGAAACAAAATTAACGCGCAACCCCAAAACCAAAAAAAAAAATGCGAGAAAAAGACATTCAACAACACACAATAACCGCAAATCAATTTCAGAATGCAAATGAGCACCAAAAAAGAGTTTGTAAAACATATCAAGCAGAAACAAAAATTCGAAAACAACAAAAAAAAAACAACAAAAAAAAAACCAAACAAAAAAACACAAACAAACACACCAAAACACCACACCACCCCACACACAACCCCAACCCCAACCCACACCCACACAGAAAAAACACACCCCGACCACAACACAACACACCCCCCCCACAACAAAAAACACCCCCGAAAAAACCAACACCACAAAACACCCCCACCAAAAAAACAACCACCCCCACCCACCCAAATGCCCCCTCACCAAACACACGCCCACACCAAGGCAGCCCCCCCACCACACCCACACAAACCAAACCCCCACACCCCCTCCCCCCACAACAACACCCGACACCCCCCACCCCCCCCAAACCCACACCCCACCTCCAACCCCCCACCACGCCCACCCCACCCCCCACCAACCCTCAACACGCCCCCCCTCCCCCCCTCCCAACCACAACCCACACACACCACACCACCCACCCACCACAACAACTGCACCCCCCCCCCCACCAACCCCACCATACCACCCCACCACCAACCCCCCCACAAAACCCGCCCGCCCCCCCCAACCCAACACCGCACACCTCCACGAACCACCCCAGCCCCCCCGCCTCAACAAACACACCCCACCCTCCCCCCCACCCCGTAAGTATCGCCCACGGATGTTTGAGAAGCTGTAAATGAGAGTGATACATTAGAAAGTACTACCGTCGGAACCCCATCCTTCTGTGATTTGGTGTTTACAAGGTCCCCCTTTTCGCTTCCCCTTATTATCCCCCTCTCAGCATACCCGAGTTGGGGTCTAACCCTGTTTTGATGTGTTGTCGTAACCCATTTAAAAGATTGCTACAACAGGTAAAAATTTAAGTCAAAAAGCCAACAACTCTGGATAAAACGACAAAGGACCCGCGGAAGACGCGAAAGCTCGAAAAAACAGAAAAGCGGCGACATGCAAATAAGGCCAGCACAAAGATACGACACCCTTCTTAAAAGACAATGGGGCACAAACAAAAAAACTGAAAAAAAAAAAAAGATTTCCTCAATCACAACTAAAACTAAACTGGAGAGAGGCGAAAAAATGTTAAACTACCAATCACAACTCGTAAAAGCGACAGGGGGAAAAAACGAATGGATAGGGAGCACCAAGACAGAAGTGGGCATGGAAAAACAAAAAAAGAGAAGGCATTCGGTCCACAACGAAACAAAATGAAGTCCGAACACAGATAAACAAAGTCAAAAATAGAAGTTTCAGAAAAAAAGAGGTACAAAAAAAAAAAAAAAAAAACAAAAAACAAGTAACAACCCAACCTAACACAGAAAGCAAATGGAAGGAAAAGTCAGAAAAAATCAGCTCGAACCAGACAGAGGGGAGCGGCAACTACTCAGACGAATAGCTAACACACCGGAAGAGAATACTTTTAACCTAAAAAAAAAAAGAAAACAAAAGTGAAAAAGAAATAAGAGAAAAGAAAAAAACCAAGGGGGAACCGAACGTAAAAAACAAAAGAAAGAATGTCCAAAAAGGAGTCTTTAGACGGAAGCCGATGGGGATCAAATAACTAACAAAAAACAACAAAATAAACCGCGGCGACAATCAAGGACAAAACTGATACCAAGTTCGTCCTAAGAATACCTCTGGACTATTCCCCACCGGAATCTTTAAGAAGGAGAACGCACCCACCGAAAAAAGGCCATACGGGAGGAGTGAAAAAAAAGCTGGTGAGAACGGAAACGCTTGACTCAAAGCTGAAAAGCACATGAGCAAAAAAAAAAACAAACAAAAAACAAAAACCAATAACATGAGGGAAAAAAACAAAAAAAAAAAAAAAAAGAAGAAGACAAAAAAATAGGGCAGCTCAAATCAAAGCAGAAAGAAAGGGCAAAGGGAGAACGTCCATACCACACCAAAAAACCAGAAAAGCTTCAATACGCAGAAGCAAGAAAATAAAAAAAAATACTGAAACCACCAAAAAACAAATATTAAAAAACACAGCCACGAACCAAAAAAATATAAGACAAACAAAAAGGAATTTCGACTAACTCTAAGAAAAAATCAAAAAAAAAACCTAACGGTCAAACAAAAAACAAAAAAAAAACACAAAAAAAAAAGACCAAGGTTAGAAAAGTTTCACAAACAAAACAAGGGAAAAAAATAAAGAGAAAACCGAATCAACAACCAATTCGGCATTGTGAAAACGCAAAAACCAATAATCCTGAGATGAATAACAAAGCATCAAAATATGGCTATTCACCCAAAACGAACTAAATTGTGTACAAGGAAAAAGATGGAGCCACCAAGAAGTAAAAGAATAAAAAACGTAAAAACAACTGTGGGAAAGCAAATAGGTCATTACACAAAAACAAAAAAAAAAAAAAAAAAGAGAGGGGTAAACCGACCAAAAACAAAAAAATAAATAAAAACTAGAACTGGAAATGGGCATTTCTGAGACCTTGAATACAGAACAGACAAAAGTCAGCATCGCGGAATAAAAAACACAATCAGAAAAAAACGCGAGCATAACAAACAACAAACAAGCCGGCGTTGGAATGACAGCCAGAAAAAACAAAAGCGACCAAAAGATTCGCTGGGGGGGCGATGTTCGCCAAGCGCAGAGACCACAAAAATCCACCTCAAAAAATCAAAAAAAAAACTAAAAAACACAAAACCAGAACAAAAAAACCAAGAATGCCTCAACAACCCGAAAGCGAAAACGACCAGTCTGTTCTAGCTAGAAAAGCATTGAAATAACGGTAAAATGAAACCCAACCCACGAAAAAAAACATCTTTCATACGAAAAGCAAAAAAACTGAAGAGCCAGTGTCTCAAATCTCTAAGCAAGCATGTCAGACGAAAGAAAATTAGAACAAATTACGGAATAAATCTAAAAAAAACGGTATTACGATTTAAAAAACAAAAGAGAAACTTCTATTTGAATGAGACAATACGCCAAAAAAAAAAAAAAAAAACAATACGTCGAGAAATGATAACCAAATAGGAAAGTCTAATGTCCGTTAGGAACAAAAAACCAAAAAAACAAAAACGACAAAAAACTCTTTAAACAAGAAAAAAATCAAATAAATTTCCCCACAAAAAAAAAAAAACCCTCCCAATCTATAGAAACCATAAGTAAATAGAAGACAATGGGCTAGGCCACCAACCTCATTAAAAAGTCCCTCAACAGAAGACTGGGACCTGTTAAGAAAAACCAGGAATATAACAAGCAAAATTGATGCTGGCAAAAAAAAAAAAAAAAAAATCAAAAGAACGTCCCAAAAACCACGTTAAAGAAAATCAAAAAATGCAGATGGCAAACCACAAAAAAAAAAAAACACAACAAGCTGATCTAGGTCGTCTGGAAAAACAAACTGAAAAAGAAAAAAAAAAAACAATCATACAAATCTGACAATAAATAAAAGGACACAATATTAGTGTGACAAAACAGAAGGAAACAGCAAAAAAAAAAAACAAAAACCCTTCCAGGGAAATGACAAATCTTTTCAAAGGGGGAAAAAAAAATGACCGGAGTAAGAAAAGAGAACAAAAAATGTGGTAGGGAAAAGGGAAAAAGAAACATAAAGAGACAAAAAAAAAAACACGAAAACAGGAAAAACAAACAAAAAAAAGAAACCATAAAAAAAAAGTCACAAACGGTAAGAGGACTTACACAAAAATAAAAAACAAAAAACAGGAAGAGAGCAAAAACTGTTGATAGGCGTGTCCAATTGCAACTTGACTAAAACCTATTAAACCGAAAACAAAAAAACAAAAGAAAAAACAAAAGAAAAGAATAAAAAGTAACAAAATTGAAAGGGGACACGCTAAAAAGTGAAATGGGCCAAAAACAAAAAAAAAAACAAAACAGACAAACACAAGTTTTCTAATAAAACAAAACAAGTCAAAAGCTGAAAAAATAAATATTCACTACACAGAAAAAAAAAAAGCCTTCGCATCACACATAAATAAAACACCAAAAAATGTTCAGCCCCCCCCCAACCATGCAAAAAAAAAAAAAACTAAATGGAAATGTAAAAGGGTAAACAACCCCCACGCATGACATCACTTCAAAAGCAGATACAAAAACCCCAAAAGCGCCTAAAGACAAAATACTACCCATGTAAAAAGGCGAAAATAACCTAAATAAATCGAACCCGACCACGACAACAAAAAATAATAACGCCCCCTGTTGGCGAAAATAACAACCAGCCAGAGAAAACAAGAAACCAAAATCAAAAAAAATTAAATAATAAGACCACATAACGAAAACAAAAAAACAGAAAAATTATAACACCACCCCCGATTTTGAAAACATCGCCTCCAACCAGGGGGGGTTTTCGAGAACTGTCTGTCCAAGGGGCGGCAAAAACAAAACAAGACAAAATCAAACACAGCAATACAAAAAAAGGGTCTAAAAAAAGGGAAAAACTCCAGGCATTCAGGGCGAAAAAAATGAAAAAAAACAGGGGCTGAGTTCAGACTGGACAACAAACAAAGAAATAAAACGATTTCTAATTGGTCATAATGAGTAAAAATAATAGTAATGGTGAAAAAAAAACATCAAAGAAACAAAAAAACAACCTACAAAAACAAAAAAAAAAAAAAGACCAAAGAAAAAAGAGAAAAACATTAAATAAAAAAAAAAAAAAAAAAAAGTCACACTCACAGAAAAAACAAACAAGATAAAAAAACCACATAAAAAACTACCCTTCACACAGACCCAAAAAAATATCACGCACCGCCCCAAACATAACAACCAACTCCCCTGCAGCAAGACAGGGTGATCTGAAACCCCCACGCGACAAAAAAGGGACAAACACATCACAAAAAAAGGACAACAAACAGAGATCCTTCCCCGATGAGAACGAACAAAAAGGGGCCCCATCCCCACCCAACCGCCCTATCCCTAAAAAAAAATCACCGTTGCATCAAACCAATCCCCAAACCCCCCACTCCCCTGCCTTAGTTCTAATCTGGAATAATTAACCCTCCCCCCCAACCCCCGCCCCACCCCCAAACCCCCAAAAAAAAAAAAAAACAACCGAAAAAAACACCCAAATAACCAACAAAAACCCCACTCAACCTGATAAGATAAACACACAAAAGTTTTAAAAATGATAAATGCCAAAAGTGTACAAAACCAATAACACAACAAAAGAAAGCAACCAAAAAATAAAGTAAAAGGAAAAACAGCACTCAACACAATAAGTTAACAAAAAACAAAACACACAAACATAATGGACAAACCAGACATGAAACTCACATAAGGGCCCGAAAAAAAAAGCACGAGAACAAAAAAAAAAAAAAAACAAAAAAAAAACTCGTCAAAAAAAACTGGACAAAAAAGGAAACACACAAAAATAAAAGAACAACAAACAATTTCAGGGACTCAATACAATAAGGTCAAACGACAAAAAAAAAAAATCAAAAACTGGACAAAATTTTTGCGCAGACAACCGCGGAAAAAAAGAACTGCAAAGCAGGGTCAAATAAAGCCCAAGCCACAGCAAAAAAAGGAAGCACTCAATAAGAGGGGACAACTAAAACACTTCCACGCTCAAACCAACATGAAACAGCCACAAAAAGGAAAAACACACGAAACTCCAAACGTGCACTAAACAAACAGCGGAGGTAGAAAGGAAAAATTCACCCAAAACACAGAAACACTCCAACTCCTACTTCAACTTGTGGCACAATAAATTAACCCCAAACAAGTCTCTCCACAAAAATCACCCCCCCACGCGTACAAAAAAAATGGGGTGAGAAACAAACAAAAAACATGAAACAAACTCTAGATAAACCTAAAGGAAACAAGATCCGAGCAAAAAAACAAACTCCCCAAACAACAAAAAACAAAAAAAAAGGGAGAAAAATCCAAAAAACAACCACCAACGCCACCCCATTTTGAGCAGAAAAACCCCACCAAAAAAGAATAACAAACAAAAACTAAGCCAAGACCAAAATCAACCCTTTGGACAGTCCTGAAAAAAAAAAAAAAAAAAACAACAAAAAAGCTGGGGATTAAAACAAACCCAGAAAGAAATATAATTGTGGGGTTTCGCCAAGTAAAAAAAAGAAAACAAACAAAAAACACAAACAAAAAACCCCACAACAAACACAAAAAAATGGGGGGGTAACCCCCCTCCATAACCAAACATGGGACAAACCCACAAAAGAAATGACGGAGAAGCAATAAAAAAAAACCCCGTCCTCAATATTAATTGGGGGCGCCTAACTCCCCTCCCACAAAACGAACATACACCGATCAAAGTGACTCAAACAACAAAAAACAACTAAAAAAAAACGAAAGCGCCAGCACGAACACAAAAAAAAAAACCCAAGTTAAAAAACCCATCCAAAATAGGAAAAACAACTCCACACAAAATGATAACCCTAAAAAAAAAAAAAAAGCTAAAAATAAAATAAAACAAAATGGTAGAAAAAAAAAATTGGAACAACAAACAAAAAAAAAAACAAATAACATAAAAAAAAGGAAAATCAAAAAAAATATCCTTAAAAAAAAAAGAAAAAGGTATAGCTTTCTCAAAACACAAAAAAAAACCAGGAAGAAAAAACACAAATAAAAAAAGCAGAGAAAAAACAAGACAACCCTGTAAGATTCGACAAAAAAAACACCAAGGAAACAAAAAAACTGAAACAAAAAAAAATAAAGAAAGAGAAAAACAACAAGCAACAATTCGGAAAGAACACTGATGAAGAAAACAATACAAACATTAAATAAATCGCCTGAAAACAAGAAAAACAAAATTGGGAAAAACAAACAAGTCCGCTTTAAAATCACGACAAAAAAGAGGAAAAAAGGAGGGAAAAGACATACTGACCAGTTTCAAACCAAAAAAACGGTAAATACTCGGTCGCCGGTCATCAAAAAAAAATCAATAGACGAACACCAGTAGGAAAACAAATGCCCAAAACAAAAAAACAGAAAAAACACCACAAAAGAGAAGTGGGCACATATCAGCAAATAAGGATGCTCCAAAGACGTAAACGATAACTCGGCTGGAGGCCACCGCGCAAAAAAAACCGGTACAACCACCACATCACATACCGACGCCACGATGTTAACCAGGGGTAACCTGGTGAACGGTGACCACAGGAAACACCAAACAAAAAACAAAAAAACAATAAAAATACAAGACCAAAAGAATCTTTTCCCAAAAACAATTAAAAACAAATAAACGCAGATAAACCGAGAAAAAATCAGGGAGCAAATTCTAAAAAAAAAAAAAAAGGACGAGTGAACGGGTCTCCTAGAACAGCGGACAGCGAGCAGAGACGTGGAATATCAAAAGGATGAAACAAAAAGACCAACCCTAAATAAAGGCCTACGCGGCGAGGACCATAAAAAACAAAATGATCTATTAACAAAATAACGCGAACGGATAGAAGATTTCAGAGAAAAGTAAACAACACCAAGGAAGTGAAACTCCAGAATTCCACAGGGGAAGAAAGATACGTAAAGCACTAAAAACAAGACGATATAAAAAAAAAAAAGGAACGTTGACATAGGAAGGTCGGGAAAGAACGAAGCAAACCCTGAACAAAAAAAGTAACAGCCGAAGAACTTAGTAAAGCAAATCGAAAAAAATTAAAATAACCATATAGACACATCAACAAAAACGACAGACAAAAAAATAAAACAAAAAAAAAAAAACAAACTAAAGAAGATCTCAAAATTGGCACAAACAAAACAAAGTCCCAAAAGAAAAAATCAAAAAGGAGTATGAATAAGGCGAATATCGGGGGGGAAACAACCTAAAAGTGAAAAGAGGGACATCGCGGGGCTAAAAAATCCCAGGGGACCAAAAGAAACACAAAAGCTAGAAACACAAAACCAACACAAAACTACACTGCCAGGGAACAATACCGCATGCAAACCGTAAAAGATCCAGATAAATACGGGGTAAAGACAGCGTCTATAACCCAAGACAAAATAGAGGCAAAGGGAAAAAAAAATCAAGAAAATCAGACTAACCCCAAATCCACGACGGCGAGCTTCAAAAAAAAACTAAAGTAAAACCTACTAAACAACGCCCCCCAGCACATCAAGACAAAAAAACAAGAAACCCACCCACGGCAGGCCAAATAAATCGCCCCCCCCCACAACAAAAAAAGCCACCGACAACATCATCCGATGCGCAAAATCCAAAAAATCCTCAGAACTGAAAAAAAAAATTTCTGACCGAAAAAAAAAGTCCTAAAGAAAAAAGACAAACAAAACCAACAAAGAAAACAAAACCACCCGTGCACGTCCCGCGGCCCCCACCACCCCAAAGAAAAACAGACTACCCGACAAAACTCGAAACAAAGTGCCCAGAAACACAAAAAACGGCCACTTCCGAAAAAACAAACCAAAATAAAACTAATACAACTTGAAGCCGGCGACGTGTCTGGGTGGTCACATAAAAAAGAGCAGGAAAAAAACCACCCAAAACTCAAACAAAAATCTGAAAAATCCCTCTCCCCACCACACGGACGAAACCAGGCAAAACAAATGTCCAAAAAGACTCCCAGATGGTGACACAGAATGTGGTATCACGGAAAAAAAAAAAAAAACGGGAAGGGGGAAAGCTAAGTTAAAAAGGTAAAACCGGACGAAATCATAAAAACAGGGCAGGGTAATATAAAAACCAAAAAGGAAAAAAAGTGGAAACAAAGACCAACCGATGGGATAAAAAATAGGGAAAAAAAAAAAAAAAAAAAAAAACCAAAAAAACGAGGGAATCGAGGAAAATACAGATAAAAAAAAAACCAAAAAAACACGCATAAGCGGCTGAGAACAACATAAAACACAACAAAAAAGGGAACTTCAGACAAGAGGGGTCTGGGGGACCTGGGAACAATGGGCGGGATACCAATTTGAGGAAACTATAAAATAAGGAAAAAAAAAAAGCCACAGCAAGGTATTCAAAAAACAAACTGGCCAAAATGTGTAATCGGGCACTGGGATTTGGGTCGGGCAAAAGAGAACGAAATAAAAAAGAACACACCCAATTTAAACAAGAAACCGATCATGAGGGGGTGCAAAAAAAAAATAAAAAATGGCAGCAAAAGAAGGGGCAGAGTAAGGGGAAGGGGGGGACCAAAAAAAAAAAGCTAAAAAAAAAGCGAGCGGCAAAAAAGAACCCATAAAAAGGGTACTGTAGTGACGTAGACAAAATAAAAAATATACTAACATTAAACTTAGGAACTCGAGAATAGAAAAAGGGACTCAGCTAAAAAAGAATGCAAAACGAACAAAAAACAATAAAATCCCAATCAATAAGAAGAACAAAAACAACACAACAAGGAGAAAAAAAGGGAAAAGAGAATTATTTAATGTAAAATCGAGGGGGTGAACGGACTCCACAAGAGAAGCAGAGAAACACTTAGCATCAGAAAAAGTAATCACAAGCGATGGGAGATGTCAAAACCAAATGAAAAGGACGAAACCCCAAAGAAGACAACAATAACATACGGCGAAAAAAAGTAACGAAATAAAAAAACTGAACAAAAAAAAACAAACAAACCGCATACGAGACACTCAAAGGAAAAACAATAACAACAAGATGGAAAAAGCAAAACACCACAATAAAAAACGAGAGTTATCCACCGGGCAAATAGGCATAATAAAAACAACGACTCACAAAAAAAAATACAGTCGACCCAAAAAATAACATCTGCAACAGGAATGGAAAACAAAAGCACAATCGGAAGAAGGATGAGAATCAAAAAGCAACTGACAAAAAGAAGTTCAATCAAAACAAACATCGTCAAAACAACAACAAAACACCCAACACACTAACATTCAACAGAAAACAACGAAACGCACCAAAAAAAAGAATACAAAAAAATGGCGGAAACCAAAGGGGAAATTCAAGGGACTTACGACACTCACCGAAAGAACTAAAAAATAAAAGCAGCAACCGAAGGGGGGTGAAAACAGACA
>Ga0179593_1427047_pt1 | contig 27653 bp, 47 predicted proteins | sample CZODoug2_1_08_16_FD_185931 | JGI IMG/M metagenome (GOLD analysis project Ga0179593, IMG submission 185931) | Vadose zone soil fungal communities from Angelo Coast Range Reserve, California, USA - CZODoug2_1_08_16fungal (PacBio error correction) | ecosystem: Environmental > Terrestrial > Soil >...
TAGGGTGTGGTAAGGCGTGGGTGCCCAAATGAAGAAACCGCTTACGAGCGAGGGTCTTGCGACCCAGTGAAAGGACTGGGGGGTGATCGTGATTAAAGGGGGGAGCTTCCTTTGGAGTAAGGGGGGAAACGAGGAAAAGGAGAGGTGGTTCACGGGGGTTTCCCTAGCTGATCGGGGGGTAGTTGGGACTTGGCTCAAAAAGAGGAAGGTCCATGGTGGAAAAGAAAAGTAGGTCCGCGGCAGGGCCGAAAAACGGTTTTGCCCGTCTCCCCGTGTAGAAAGGGAAAAGAACCTGTGAAAAAGGAAAGAGCTTTCCAAAAGGAAATTTCTCCCCGGCAGAGGAAAGAGAAGGAAAAAAAAAAGCCAACAATCAGGAAGGGAAAAATTCCCAAAAAAAAAGTGGCACTTTCACCCGTGACGAGCCCGTAGACCCAACAAGCCAAAACAAAGGAACCGCGGGAACAAGAAAAGGGGGTGGATGACACTTTCGCAATTGTTCCCGCCCTACCCAGGATCGGGTAGAAGAGGGGGGGGTAAAATGTGGAAGAGAGTTGTCAGTAAGTGAACAGGAGGGTAGAGAAACGGACCCGGCGGAGTCCGTCAAATTCCATTCATTTGGAGTTCGGGAAAGATAAGAGGGGGACAAGGGAGGAGAGAAAAGGAAGGGGGCTGACTGCCCATGGATGGTGGGGGGCCGTCGGGAAAAAAAGAGGGGAAAAATATGGGGTGGAGCTCGCTCTCATACCATATCAGCTGGGGGTCGAAAAAAGGAAGTGGGCATCGCCGAAATACAGTTGGGCCCAGCAAAAAAGACAGCCGGAGTGTGCGGAAATAGGGACCGCCCGGCTCAAAATTGGTAGAGTTCAAAAGATGACGAAAGGGACGGAAAGAGAAATAGGGATGGGCATACCTCCCCATGAGTGGAGGGAGCTTGGATAGAAAAGGGGAAGATTTGGGGGTTGGTTCGGAGTGGGAATTGACCGCGTTTGGTTGCTGGGGTGAAGTTACGGGGAAGACGGGTGCGTCAGGACTCCGCAAACCGCAGGGGCCACGGGATAACAAAAAAAAGGTTGTCCCCGGGGGGGGAAAATCCACCTGCCAAACGGAAAAAGAAACATCAGCAAAAAGACGCATTCCATGGAGGGGAGCGGGGGGGGTTTTTGAAACCACACTACCAGCTAACGACCGCCGGAAGCTCAAAAAAGGGGGAGGCTGAATGCAAAAGAAAAGGGGGATGGAAAAAAAGAATGACTCTCAATCAACGGGAGGGGGAAAGGAATCCGCCAAGGGCAACCTAACAAAGAAAAGAGAAAGGGTGGTAGCAAAAAAAGGGGTCACGGGAGGCCGGTGGGGGAGAACCAGTACAAAGCGGGAGAGCACAAAATCGGAAGGCGAGAGAAGATTTTGAAAAGAAGAGTAGATGGTCAGAGAAAACATTGGAAAAAACTCAGTGCGGCAATTTAGATCCACAAACGAAGGGGGGGGGAACGCCAACGCGGAGGACTGCCCCAGGACAAGCACATTGAAAAAGGGAAGAAGGGGGAAGAAAAAAAAAAAGGAAGGATAGCGACACAGGGACAGGGAAAAAAAATGAAGAAAAAACGTGTGGAAAAAATCGGAAGGAAGAAACAGAAAAGAGCAGGAGGACTGAGGGGGGTTAGGAAGGAAACCTATCGCGTTTGGGAAATCGGGGGGGAGGGGTTTTGGGGGGGGGGGGACCGGGACAACCAAGATGTTGATCATCGGATCCGATGAAGAACGGCGGAGGGGCCTCCCGAGGGGGGAAGGCGCGAACGGCCACTTCCCATTGCCAGATTGGGTCACCTTCAAGCTGACGCACAAAGGGGTAAAAGAAGCAAGGGGCACACTGAACAATGAAAAAGTAGACACCACTCTGCCCGGGGTCGTCTGGTTTTTGCGGTGGTGTTGGGGGAAAAGGAAACTGAGGACGGGCCACAGCCGAATCTCGGGGGCCAGGACCAACCCGGGTGAGACCGACTGGGCAGGAAAAAAAAGAGGGAGGACCTAGCGAAACCCCTTCTGAACAGATGCAGAACCTAAAGATACCTTTGAAAATGAACAAGCAAGGGACCAAAAGGGGACATGGATGGGACGACTTGGAAGAACGGATAAGCGAAAAAATATTTTTGAAAAACGTTGCCCCAGAGGAAGCGAACCCACGGGCAGGAAAGGCAACCGAGGAAGTCCCAAACAGGAGAAAAAACGAGGCAAACGCATCTCTCGTGGAACGCCTCCAAGATGCGTGGGAAAAAAAGGGGTAGGTGGGGAAGAGGGGGGGAAAGACAGCCTCCGACCTTCTCACGTGGACAACACGATCCAACTCGTGCATAGTGCTGGAAAAAAGGGCACAGGAATAGATTAGTCAAAAAAACTAGGAGGATGAAAAGTACGAGCCTGCGGCAAACTGGGAAAGAAAACAAAGAAAGCCATAGTCAGAGAGGGTTATCTGTGTCACGTAGGAGAGTGAAAGAACGTTCAAAGCCAAGAAAACAACACGTGGATCCACAAAGGGGAGGGACACTTCCACCGATCTTTGGAAGGCACCGTCAGGAGAGGAGTTTTTTGGGGGAAAGAGTAAAAAAAGAGACAGGGCTGAAGAGTGGGGCATACGACGTGGGGAAGTCCCTCCCGGGAAAAAAGAGGAGGGCAAAAAACAACACAGTAGGAAAAAATATAACACAGAACACAAAACAAATACCAAAAAAAAAAGAAAAAAAAAAAAAAAAAAAAAAAAAAAAAACACATGTGGGGCGGGCGAGAAAGAAAGGAAAACCCAGCATGTCAACTGTCTTAAAAGAGCAGGGGTTGACAAAAAGTCATAAAGCCGAGCACCAGGTTCTTCCCATTCCTGAACGAAGGAGAAGTGGGGGGCGACTATCGAGAAAAGACCAAAACAGAGGCCAGCTTTTCAAAAAGGAGTGTTCCCGGGGAGGAATGAGCGAAAAAAAAAAACGCCAAAGTTCAATCACAAGGGTTCATAACCACAACATAGCAAAAAAAAAGGGAACCCGGCAGCAGAGATACAGGGAAAACAGGCAGTGAAAAGCGACGCCAAATCGTCGCGTTCCCGAGAAAGGTTGAACAAGCAAAGGGCAGAGACAACAAGCGCAGGGGCCAGCGGGGAGAATCAGCACGAGAAGGAAAAAAAAAAAAGGACGATGGGGGGGAACGCCCGAAAAATCACTCGGTTGCCCAGAACACCCAACAAAAACAAACTCACAAATCCCTCAATTTTGGATCAAAAACAAGAGAAAGTGAAGGCCAATCCCAAGACACCGGGGGACGTGGTTCTGGGCCTCTCTGGTTAAGAAAAAAAAAAAAAAAAAAGTGGTCACTAGTTGTGTCCACCTGACCCTTGCAAGGGACTTGAGGACGGAGGGGGCGCCACTCTGCGCTAAGAATGCATCGAAGGAAAAGGGGCGTAAGGGGGAAGGGGTTGCTGGGGGGGGGTGCGGGAGGGGTGGCAATGCGCGTTGGGGTGTCACGAGGAACGAATTTGGGGGGTTGGTGAATGCAATCCTGAACCGAAACAGCCAAAAAAACACGGGGGCAGAGGGTGGGAACGCCGACGAGAAAACGCTCTGCACGGGACGAAAACAATGAAGGGGAATCGTCGACTTCCGAATAAAGAAAAGATTTCAGGAACGGTGAGAAAACCAAAGTCAAGGGGACCGACAAAAAGGGACGTGATCAAAAACCTCCCACACTTTGACGATTTTTAAGGGGGCCCAGGGTTCAGGGAAGAAAAAAAAACAAGGGTGCGCCGAATGGTACATGCCCAATTAAAGGGAAGGGGCGCCATCTAGTGTGGGTCCCCCCGCAAACCGTTTGGGGAACATCTAGGAAAAAGAAAAAAGGGAAGATCAACGGGTCGGGTCGATGGTCTTGAGACAAAAAAACAAACAACCAAAACCGCGGAAAGGAAGAGGGAAATGACGGACCGTGGGAACGGAGAAAGGGGGGGACGTGTTCAAGGGGGGAAAGGGAACTATTGCGACCAAACGGGGGAACATTGCGGCAAGACCACCAGGTCATGCGGGTGGTTGCGCGGAAAGCAGACCGGAAGGCCAGAAAACCAGAATCGGACACCCCAGACACCAAAGGAGGTCCAGAACCGGCCAGAAACTAAAATACCCGAAGAGAGCAAACGCCTAAAGAAAAATCGGGACGCGTCCACGAGCGCGGGGCCGAAAAATCGCAAAGTACAGGAACGCTAAAAGCTGGTGCGGGAGAAAGAAGCCACGAAAAGCGGCATGAGGGTTGAAACTGGGCTTCAACAAAAAAATGAAGAAATTCGACGTGGCTGAAAAAAGGACTCCGGCAAAATTCACGCAGCCGAAGAAACCAGATTGGATAGGGATGGAATAAGAAGCAGCATCACAACCGACTCTGCCCGCGGGGCCACGGAGGAAAGGACCATCAAGAGGGAAACACTTTCAGTCAAACAAGCATGGTTTGAAGACGGACTAGGGATCTGAAACATGAATTGAATGTGGACGAAAGAAGGGACACGAAGGTCCGTAGCTGGACAGCGCCAGAGGGGGGAAGTTCAAAAAAAAAGGGAGACCACTGTGCAAATACCGGCACACGAGAACTAAACGGACAAGAGGTGGGCCGAAACTGATTAAAGGAAGCCAAAATCCGGGGAGGGGGGGGTAACATTTCGTGGGGGGGGGCGGGGAGGGTTATTAAAGTCGGAGATGATACAGAAGGAACCAAAAAGTGGGAAGGGGCTTGTCAGGAAGATGTGGAGCACTGCCACAGGACTTTGGAAACGAGGACGGGGAGAAGACGAGAAAGCGTCAATCCAAGCAGGGGAGAGGAAACCTTGGTAGACAGGACAAACAGTTCCGCGAACTCAAAGGAGGACTTAAGGGGGGATAAAACAAAACACCACAATAAAAATACGCTGGAAAACGCAACAAAAAGCACCGAGATGAAGGGGCAGGAAAACGTGCACCAAACAACACACACACACAACTTTGAAAAACTGAAAGACAAAAATCCTTGGTCACGAGCAAAAAATAATGAAAAAGCAATCCAAAAAGATCGGTAGAGAACTTGGGGTAAAAAACGAACCCAACCCTAGAACTCACTAGACTCGAAGCAAAAACAAAAAAAAAACAAAAAAAACAAACAACGGCAGGGGACAGAGATAGCCGTCCTTTGTTCAAGGGGGTGGGGAGGTATGGCAAAAAAGACCGACAGTCGTCGTAGAAGTTTTACAAGGAGGGGGGGATCGGGAAGGAAAGGATCTCTTTTAGAAGGGGGGGTGGGGGAAAAAAAAAGAGCGAAGAGCGGTGAGGGGTGGTCACAGCTTGTAAAAGAGGTGAGGGGAATGCAAGGATGGGCGGTGTAAATCCAGTGAATCAACCAGAGGGGGAGGGATACGAAAAAAAGTGGGTGTGGACAAAACCGTCGCCCCCCAGGGTAGAGAAGAAGAGCAAGGGGATTGAAGAGCAGTCAAAGATCCAAAAAAAACGGGGGGGAACAGGACGAAAATGGACCGTCTCACAAAGAAAGGAAAAAATGACAGAAATAAACAATGTGGGGGTCCCTTCCCGGGTGTGACACAAAACGAACGGAAGGAACCTAAATAAGGAGCCGCCACAGGAAAAAAAAGGTAAAAAGAGAAAACGAACTCCCAAAGGGGCGGGGTCAACTTTAACTAATACAAGGTGAAAAGACAACCATACCAAAGAAGGGACGGTGAGGCTGAACACGTATTGGTGGACAAAAGGGGGGGGGGGGGTTCGCAGTGGGAAAAAGAAATGTTGTAAAAGTGCAACTGGTGAATCAACACGGGACCCGGACGTATGAAGCAACTTCAGGCACAGGGAAGTAATTTTCGAGAGATTGACGGACACATTGCCTTTGTCGGAAGGGAAGGTTTGAAGGGGGAACACACGAGGTAATTGGACGAGACTGGGAAAAACACAAAGGAAAGAAAAATGCGTGGTTGTGAGAGTTAGAGGGTGACAAAAGAATTCAAAGGAGCAAAGCGTACCATTCGGACGGAGAAGTGGGTAATAAAGCCCGAACTAGGGAAATTTGGGTTTCAGCCAGCAAACAAACGCCGGCGAAAAGTGAGCATGGTGAGCAGCTAAGGGGGTAGAAGTCCTGACGGGAGGAGGACGAGACAGGCTGGCCGGTGGGGGGAAATAAACATAACCACGTGAGGTACGCGTCGGGGACGGAAAACGTCGAATATGTTGATTCGGGGCACATGTGAAATGCCGTGGGTGGTTTCGGGGTAATGAATAAATCTGGGTCGGGGAAACGGGCAGTGAGAGTCGCGACACAGACCCGCAAGTAAACAAATGGTGAAGGAAGAAAAAATGTTCACACGGTTGTGACGCAACAAGGCCTTCCAACCGTTAAAAACCAGAAAACAGAAAAACGGCAAGCACGGAACCCGCCATTACTGAATCGGGGCTACGGTTAGGGGTTTATTGGGGGCACGAAACGAACCCTCGGGCGACACCCTCCGAGCCTCCGGCGATGCTAGATAGCCGCCAACGGCGGACTGGGGGGGAAAAATCGAGGGGCCTTCAGAATAAGTGATTGGGGGGGAATGAAAACATCGAGCAAAAAAAAAAAGTCGAAAAAAAAGAAAGGAAGAAAGTTGGTTAATCACAGGCGCCCGTTGGGGAGGAAAGTCAAGGGGGTGGTGGGAGAACCAAGCAACAGGAAGAAAAGAGCGTAGCGAAAAGGAAAGAAAGTAGGGTGGTCGCCGGGAATCCTTAAGATGGAGAGCACAAGGGCAAAAAAAAAAGAAAAACAACGGATGTGAGAATGACAGTCAAAAGTACCAGTTGAAAGCACAAACTCTAAGGGGGGGGAAGAGTGGCATGAAAAAAAAGATCAAAAGCAAAAAAGAACAAAGCCACTTCCAACCAAAGAAGGGGGAAGATGCATTATAGAGAAACAACGCGAACGCGGACGACAAGGCCAAAGGGAGGGGTGGAAAAAATACGAAGAAAAAAAACGAAGGGAAAGAAGTCCCGGGGTGGTGGGGATGGGGGGGCGGGCCCAAAACTCTGAGGAGGGGGGAAAAACAGGGTTGGGGTTTGGGGTGGGGGCCGGGCAACCAAAGAAGGTTGGTTCCGAGGATGGAAAAAAATGGGAAAAGCATGAATTGCACTAAGAGGAAGGAGAAGAACTTCCGGAAAAAAAAAGAACGGGGCTTGTCACTGAACAAGGAGGGGAACATGCGGGAGAGTTGTTGGGGGGGAAAAAAAGAGGTGTAAGGCCATGGGTGGTGGGAACACACCGAGACACAAACGCCAGGGTAAGTGAGAAAAGGGGTGGGGTTTGACGATTGGGGGGGGGAAAAGGATAAAGAGACTCAAAGGAAAACCGCGCCCAAAGAAAAAAGAGCACGAACAAATGGTAAAAGGGAACACGAGGTTGGGAACGGTCAAAGAGGGCGCAAGCGACTTCACGTAAACAAAGCCAAGAAAAGGGGGGCATCAGGCGGAGAAGGGCAAAATGAAGGGCGGGAGCAAAAAAGGCCAAGACGGGGTCGTCAGGGAGGTTCCTCTAGCCAAGGAGAAGCGAAAATATGGTGAACAAAAACAATAAGGGGGTGGGAAACTGAGGGGGAAGGAAAAAGGGTCACCAAAATAAAAAAGCGAGCCCGAGCCACACCCTGTCCACCGAGGGCAAAAAAAAAATCAGGTTGGTGTGGCCGCCACTCCACATAGGCTTTGGTGAAGGCAAGAGGGGGGGGAAAAAATTGCCTCGTTGGAAAAACAAGACTGGAGACGGACAAACGTGAACACCAGATCAACATCAAAAAGATCGATGCCGTGGGGGGTCGGAAAGAAGGATTGAAGACAAAAAAAAACCAAGAGGGGAGGGAGAAAAGAGAGAGAAGAAAATGTCAGTGAAAGAGAACACGGACAACAAAAAGCAAAAACACAGTCGCCAGGAAGGCAGAGACTGTGGCACGTGTCGAAGTTGACCACAATCTGATTTGAAAGCCAGCAGGAAACAATTGTTAACAACGAGCCTCCCCACAAGGAAGTTCCGGGTGGTAGGGAAAAAAAAAAAAGAAGGGGATGCCGTGGGGGGGGAAACTAGGGGGTGGGAAAAATTCGGGGAAAGCGGAGGAAGCAGACGTGGTCAAAGAGACCGTTCCGCAAAACCTGTAAGATTAGAGATCGGCGGCTATAAAGCCATTAAAAAACAGCGCGGCCTGCTTGGAAAAAACATTGAAAAGTAACGCAACAGTTTTTCTGAAAGGCCCTGGACAGGGGAGGAAGCGTGGGCGATAAAACGTCGTGCCGCCTTGAAGAAAAAAAAAAGTTGGGAACACCCCGGGGCTGGGGGCCGGCGGAGGAGGAGCAGGGGCCAGAAAAAGGTCAGAACATCGGGGGACCAAACCAAAAAAAGTCGCAAAAAAAAGACCAAGGAAATGCCACTCTCACTGGTCACCAAATTCAGGGGAAAAAAAATCAAAAAAGAACGTAAAACGGCCACATGGAAAGGTTAACAAGACACGAAAAGGGGGGGAAAGAAATCGCGCAAAACGGGCACGCAAGCTCTGATCATCGGAATAAGCAGGGGTTTGGGGCACGGCCAACACCAACAAAAAACTCAAGGCAACGGGGTTTCAACAAAAAAAACGACCCGTCAGAAGGGATGTGGGGGGAACAGACGCAACACAGGACAAGGGGGACGGGGTCTGGCAAAGGGGTGAGAATGGGGGCCGAGGGTTGGTGGCAACACGACCACAGTGAAAAAAGTGAAGCGGGGGCGCGACCCTGGGGGAACGGATGGGGAAACAATAGTCTGTACACTTGACTTCCATGGGGGAGGGATTTGGCTTGAGGTGGTGTCATTAAGTAAAGGTGGGGGGCGGGGAAACTAATTGTGCACGGCAATGCGAAAAAGGGGGACCGTGAAGGGGAAAGCCGGCATCAGAACGGTTCTGGGGCGAACAATGGAACTTATCGTAGAGGTTCCAAAAAAAGAAAGGAGACCATTTTCACAATGGTTCGTCCAAAACCGGGGAATGCCAGAAAAAAGGGAGAGAAAGGGCCTAACACAACACTTTAGAGTTTGTGAGGGGGGGGAAATGATTGCGCTATGGTTACTTCCAAAAGAACTTTGGCGCGTACACGAAAAAGTGGAACAAGACACAGTGGGGGAGGAAGAATAGCGAGGAACAGAGGAACGGGGTCTGTTTCGAGGGGGGACCGTGGAAAACAAAAAAAACCCAACAGCTCAAGAAAGAAAAGAAGGGCAGGGGTAGGCATGGCGGGGGTGTCTTGTTTCACCAAGTGTGGTAAGGGAACGATTGAACGCAACCGGTGGAAAATTGTGTGTGGCAGAAAAGGTGGCCACGTGGAAGGGTGGGAAAAAGCCCGATCACAGGAACCGAAAAAAAACAATTAAAACTCCCAAACAACGTCACCACTCAACATAAAGGGGACCCACAGGGCCAAGAAAAAAAAGAAGACAAATCCATCAAGAAACGAGCACCACCTACACAGATAGGGGGAAGATCCAGACGAGCGCGGACGCCTCAAAAAAGAAGGAAAAGCATGAAACAAGCGGAGCCAGGGCCGAAAACCGAGCTGCGTTTTGTTGGGAGGGAAAAAAAAGGAGAGGGTCGCTGGGATGGGAAAAAGGAAGAAGCAAAAGAAACGAGCTGGATTTCCGAGAGAAACAAAACAAAAACTGCATCAGTTTGAAAAAACCCAGTGGTTGGGGGGAGAACACACAGGGGAACAGAAACTACATGAGGTCCCTCCAAACCTGAAGGAGGAAGCAAAGTGGGAACTCGAAAACTAATCCGAGACGCATGTGGGGGGCCCGAAGAAAGGCCCAAGGCCATGGGTGAACGGGAGCGAAAAAAACCGACGAAAAGGGGTTCAACGGGGGGAGGCAACTGAAAGAAAACAGCCTACCGTAGGGGAAAGAGAAAGGCTGTTAGAAGGAAAGGCCAGGCGTCGCTGGTTACAGTGTTGGAGGTGAGGGCGAGCATGAGGTAGCGTGACAGGGGGGGAAAAGGGACCAATGGGGGAAAGGGAAGGGGTTAATCAAGAAATTGAGCACTGGAAGGGAATCTTTGACGAGGACCGGGGGAAAAAAAAATGGACGGAGGAGCCTCTTCAAGCAAAAAAAAAAGCGTGGGAATAAAAAATATAAACGGACAACCGGGTACGCTCCTACGGAAGGGGAAACTGGGTATACACCCAAGACGGGAAAAGACAAATATCAACAGGAGTGAAAAGAGGAACCAAGAGCAAACCGCAAAAAAAAAAGCGAAGAAAAAACTGGCTACAAAGAAAGAAGAAGAAAAGAAAGAAAAGAAGGAAAAAAGGCAGAACGAACGGAGTCTTCTAGAAAAAGGGTTGATACAGCCCGGAACAAACCCACAAAATGGACATCGGTAGGCAACAAAAAAAAGGAGGGGGAGAAGAAAGGATATCCCGAGGTGGTTGGGTATTCTAGTAAAAAAACGGGAGAAGGGGGGACACAGATCTGAGTCGGGGGGAGAAAACCCAAATGAGGGGTGGGGGGGGAACAGTGTGCACAAAAAATTTGTCACGCAATTTTGTTGCAACAGCGAAAAAAGAACCGGGGTGCAGGGGGTGTCCAGCACCGGGGGGGAAACTAGGGGGAGTGTAAGGGCATCAAAAAGGTATCGGTGTAGAAAAAAGAGTCAGCGGACGCGGGGGGGGGAGGGAAAAAGGTTTGCCAGGAGAAGGCAGAGAAACTCTCTTTAGAGCAGCGTTGCAAGAGAATTCGCCCAAAGGCCGACGTCAAAAGAGACATGACCAGGAGAAACAACATCGAAATGCAAAACCCTTCAAATGGAGACCTTCACAAAGGTCACAACGCTACCCGAATAGAAACGCACCGCCCCCAAAGAAAAAGTAAAAAATAACGGTCAAAATACCCTGGGCTGCCTGCAGAAAGGTACATGAAACAAAATACCCAGGGATTAGTAAAGGGGCTGGTCAGGAGTAGGGGGGCAAGGGTAAGAAAAAGGGGGGATGAGGGCTGGGTAGACTTAACCCAGATCTCGACATGAAAAGGGGAGATAGGAGCTTACAAAAAAAGGGCGTGTGGTAGTTGGGAAAGGGGGACGGGGAAACAACGCGATGGGGTGCTAAAGGTCCAAAAAAACTTAAATATTCGGGGGGGGAGCGGAAATTAGGGGGATTACCGGGAAAAGACAAGGTGAAGGCAGGGCGGAGAATGGGTTTGGTTACAACCAAAAGCCGAAGCCCGTGAATTTGTGGGGGAAAAAAAAAAGCCGCAAAAGGAAAACTAACGCTAGTTAGGGGGCAATCGTGAGACGTTGGGGGGGAACGTGACACGGAAGAGGACGGCACTGGAAAGGGAAAGGAACACCTCCGGATGATCGCGCACGCTTAAAAGGATGGCACAATGTCGAGAAAGATACTAAAGGGTTACGTCAGGGGGGGGTAAAACAGGGGGGACGAAGTGGGTTGGTGGTGTGCTGGGGGGGAAATCGGTGTTGGTGAGGGAAAAGGAGGTAGGGAGATCACGCCAAAACAACCGAAGAAAGTGGCAGGAAGTGTTTCAAAGGGGGGGGGCGAAAAGAGGGACGTTAACAAAAAAAATGACACTGAAGACATACAAAAAAGCGCAAAACATGTCGAAATTCTTGGAAAAGGAGGGGGGGGGTTGGGGGGCTGCAAAACACCCTCAAGCAGAAAAGACGCGAAATCATACGCGGGGAAAAAACGGTGATCAATCAAAAACGGAAAAGTTGAACAGCGGGCGCGGAACAAGAACGTGAATCTGGGAAGAAAACAAGCCAGTACCAAAAAGTAGAAAAAAAGGAAGAAGAAAAAAAGGTGGGGTGGCAAGCACCCGTTGCGGGACATTCATTTGTGATAAAAAAAAAGGAAGAAAAAAATCGATCGGGGAAAAGCGACTAATCCAATAATTTTGGGAAAAGAAAAGAAAGGGAGAATGGGTAAGCACACCAAATGGACCACAGGCCACTTAAGGGGGCGGAAAAAAAGAAGGCAAAAATTATTTGTGACCAGCACACAGGCGCATGACTGCCAAAAAAAAAAAAAAGCAAAGGAAAAACAAGAAAAAGAATGAGATGCAGCCAGAGAAGGGAGTTCGCATCTAAGAAACAGGAAAAAATCGAAGGGGCCGATGAAGGACGGAAAAAGGGAGAAAAAAAAAGAAATCGAAAAGGACCAGTTGCGTGGGGGGCGGGACAATGGATGGGACGGCGGTGGGGGGGAAAAAGCGATTGAGTTTGTGGGGGGTGGGGGAAAAAAAGGGGCAGAAGATTGTTTGGCCAACCGCCAAAGATCAAGGAGAAAAAAAGGTAAGGCATCCCTTACGGACCCACCGTGCTGCAAAGGGAGGGGGAGGGTCACCTGCACCCAAAGAAGAAAAACTGGACTGAGTTGTTTGGTGAACCCTGAGTGGGGGGGTAAAAAAAGGTAGAACAACGCAGGAAGGGGATCAAAAAAAGGGGTTTGCGAAAGGGTGGTTGTCGAACAAAGGAGGGATGGGAAAAGGCCAAGCCAGCGCCGACCAAGAACTGTAAAAGGGCGGCCTACCTGTGGAGGAAAAAACATCAGAAGAGGCAATAGAAGTCTTCACAAAGCAAATAACGACAGTCGCTTATAAAGGAATGGGCGAACAGAAGTGCACAACCGCGGTCAAAATGGGGAGATAAAAAACCAAAAGAGCAGCAAAATAATTTGTGCAGCCGTGACCGGAGGGGACACGGATGGGGAAGCATTAGCAAAAAGAGGGGAAAAAAAAAACCAACCAAGGGTTAAAAGAGAAATGCCAAACCTCCAAAAAAAAAATCAGGGTGAAGACCTCGGAGAAAGGGGGGGAACGGAAGGGGGGAGTTGAAAAGAAAAAAAAGAAAACTAATTCTCAAATGGAAAGAAAAAAGACCATCTCTGTATTGACCAGGGAAGGTAGAGCAAGGAGAGCGAGTAGAAAAAAAAAACAGGGATGATGAAAAGAAAAAAAAGAAGGAAATGCTGGAAGAGCCGAACACCAAGAACCCAAAAAAACCACTGGGGAGATGGGGGGGTCCACGGAATAAGTGGGAGGAAGGAAGAGGTAACCAAGGGCAGGGAAAAGACACAAATTTTTGAACTTTGCTCCGGCCGGAAAAAAAAGCTTTGGAAGGGACAAAAAAAGCGGCAAAAACGTTGGAAGAGGGGACAGAGCGTTCACGCGTGCAAGGAAAGGGAAGTGCATGAAAAGAACGGGCAAAAAGGAGTGGGAAAAGATTTTTGTGGAGGCTCTAGTGGGAGAAACAACAATGAAACACGGCTGGCATGCTAGAAGCGACCAGGTTTCAAGTATCAGCCGAAGGAAAACCCGTTATGCAAACATGAGGGGATTCGATTGCACACTGACTCATAGGGCAACGCGGCAAAGGGTAAAAAAAAGAGGGGGGGGGGAGGAGGGAGATGGAGAAGGCCAGACGAAGTTTCAAAGGGTAAAACAATCGCAAACAATTGAAATTAAGCACGACGAAAAGGGGTAGCAACAAATGTGGACCAAGGAGGGGCGACCCAACTCTTCAAGCGGGAAGATGGGGAAGGCCCCCCCACAAGAAAGCAGAACCGCTGTACTGTCCAGAACTCCTACTGGGCGGACCGCGGAAAAGAGCTGGGGGTTTGCCCCAAAAAAAAAACACCACAAAAAAAGACGTAGGCCAGGTTCCAAAACGAGTGACAGATTGGTGGAAACTCCATCAAACAACAAACAAAATAAGGCTCGAGTGTGTTCAGGACATTGGACGAAGGTTTTTTTTTACAAAAAGCAAAAAAACACCGGCCTGCCATTGAGGACGCGGGAACAGGAGACAAAAGAGACAACTTTTGCAAGGAAAGGGGTGGAAATAGGGGCGGGGGAGGCGGGGCAAGTCGCAGGTGGTGAGGTAAAACGATTTGTGGACGAAATCTAAAGGCGGGAACGGGGCAAGGTGCGCGGGAAAACGCAGAAAAGAGCAGAGAAAAAAGGGGTACTGTCGGACGAAAGGAAACCTGAAGGGACTAGACCTCCTTAAAAAAAAGGTCGCCAAAAAAAGTCAAGGCCAGGACAAAATTGAGCTGCAGGCAGAAAAAAAATGTGATCTTTGAAGGGGGAAAAAACCCGGGGGTGGGGGAAATGGTCAGGATGGCAAAGATTTCTGAAAAGAAGCAAGAGTATTGGACCGCCCCTGGTGAGGGTAAAGCAAGAGAAACGAGGGGGGAACCATGGCCACGATGGCCCCGGTGCAGAAAAAAACCCAAAAAAAAGAACCTCAATATAAAAAAGGACGGGAGAGGTGTCTTTGGGTCAAAAGGTTGGAGGAACAAGGGCTAAACACCGGAACAGGTGGAGGGCAAACACCAGGGTTGGAAAGTGAGGGGGGCAAAAAAAAATAAGACCAAACGCCTGGGACCAAAAACCGGAGAACAACCCCCTCCACGAAAAGAAGGGGAAAGCACAACTAAAATGATCACCAAGGCGGGATCCCATCCCCAACCAGGAAACCGGTAAGTCGGGGGAGGAACGAAAAAACCAACGTGCAGGGTAAGAACAGGGAAGCAAAAAGCAGAAAAAGACTAACAATCTATAGCTAAAATATGCCACAGAACATAAGAGGTTTGCTGGCGGACACAAAAAATTAGAAGGTTGAGAGGATGGGAAAGAAAAATAACCGACTCCGCAGACCATGACCATGAAAGTTTAGAAGAAAGGGAGGCAAAGGAGGATTACCCGCTTGGGGGGGGGGGGGACACGCAGGACCACAAGTACAATACACGGCCCGCAACATCCCTTCGAAATTGTGGGTGACTCAAAGATCAGTGCCGGAACTTGAAAAAGGGCCCAGAAGACGACCCAAAGCAAGTCACGTACAAAAAAGAAACAAAACCACGAAGACCCACGAAACCGAAACAATCAAAGGGCAAAAAACGTAAAGATTAGAAAGAAACCAAGGAAAGAGTACTGGGGGTCAACAGGTTGGAAGGCGTCCGGCAGAATATGGAGGCGGGAAAAAAGTGGAAAGGAAATTGGGGCAGGTTAGGGGGCATGGGGCAAGGATGGTGGTAGACACGGGGACCTGAATCAAGAGGCCTTTGTGGGGAAAGGTGCAGGAATGCGAAAGATAAAAACAGACTAGTGTAGAAAAGTAGAACGGGACAAAAACTTATCTCAATCGGAACTAAATTGGGGGAGCAACCGAACAAAACGCGAAATAATAAAACCAAATCAGGACAACCATGCAAAACTCAAACAAAATTCGACTGTAAAAAACTGTGAAAAAGGAAGGATCGCTTGAATCAAAAGAGCAAATGGACCGCCGGCCGCCGAAAACGAAAGCGAACTTGTGGAGCATACCAAAAAGACGGAGATCTATGAAAAAAAAAAACCGGAATGAGGGAAAAGAAAGAAGACCTAGGGGTGTTAAGGTAAAGGGTGGAATGAAAAACCGAAACCTGATGGAGGAAAAAGTTTGTGGAATGCGGGGCGTGGAGCCTGGGTGTGTGGGGAAGGGGGGTTCAAAAAAAAAAAAAAAAAAGGTCCGGGTGCGGGGTGGTAAAGTCGGGGGGGACTCAACGTTATTTCGGCGCAATCAGGTGTGGGGGGTCCCAAACTTCAGTGCTAAAAGAAAGTGTGAAGGAATACCCGGGCGAAAAGAGCCAGTGGGGAGCTCAGAGCAGGGTCTCATACCAAGCACAGAGTAAAAGAATGCCGGGACTCACCATCAGGAAACTTGAAAAAGACCCTAACCAAAATTGGGTTAAACCTGAAAAAAAACGGGTTGGCAATCACCACAATAGAACGAAGAAAGGAACCACAAAGAACAGCGGACTACCGAGGGTTTCAAAAAAAGATAAAAATGGTTCCCGCCCTAACCAGTATGGGAAAGAGCTTGCAAAACGGGTTTGCAAAGGGACGGAGTTGACAGGCAATAAAAAAAAATAGGGGCGAAACGGACACGGAGGGGGAGGTTCTTCGCCAGGTTCATGGCCCCGGAAAGAAAAAAAAGATTCTCTTAAATGAATGGTGTCCAAGGAAGGGGAGCCGAAAGGGGGGGGGGAGGTATGGGCAAAAGACGGGAAACCAAGCGGGAAGAAAGTCGTTGGGGGTGTCAAAAGGGGGAGGAGGAATCCCAGACTAATTCGCGGGAGGGGGATTGTTCACAGCCGAGAGGGATGTTTGGGGTGCCTCCAGCAAAACGTAAGCACTATTTCATGCATATTGTTGGAAAAGCTGGGAGAGTTGAAGGGGCTTACTGGGAGGACGCCTCAAAAGGTGGATCAATGACGGAAACCAAGAGGCTGAGGAGGAGAGAGTTACTTTAAGTGGAATGGGACGCTTTTGGGCGTGGGGTGAAAGATCACACACACGGTGAATCGGGGAGGGGATTCAGAAAAAAAAAAAACCCCCCAGGCCACAGGGGACGCAAATGTGAACATGTGTAGCAAGTGGCCCCTAAAACCCGAAAAAGAATAGCAACAAAAAAACAGGGCGATCGGAAAAACGTTTGGGGGTGGGGGTTGGGGGGGCCCCATGAACGGGAAAAGCTAAGAATTCCTCCAAAAACTATGAACCAAACGGGCGGGGAAACAGGAGGGCGGCTCAGAAACGTGAATTACCATAGCGCACAAAAGAAAAACAAAAGAAATAGAGTGTGTGAGCACAAGGACGCCCCTTTTGAAACCGTAGAACAAAACAGGTAAGAAGGAATCCGGGGGGAAAAAAGGAAACATGGTGTCGAGATCAGAGAAGCAACATGCCACAGCGGCGGGGGCCGGTCAAAAATTCAGTGGAAACAAAAAAAACGATCAACTGCACCGAAGAAATCCGAAGAAGTGTGGAACAAAAAACGAAGTCCAAGCAAGGGGGGGGTTCCAATCGGGACGAGAAAACTCCCACAGGTGGCGGGGGGGGATAAAAAAAAAAAAATCAAGGAAAACGTTGGAAAAAAAGGAGGGGGTTTGGGGGCAAGGGGGGGTTGTGTACATAGGACGAAAAAACTAGCGGAGGCCGCAAAGATGGGGGAAAGGTCCTGAACTTGCAAGTCCTTGTAAAAGAACCCCAGCACGCTGGAGTTTGGAAAGGGACCCGGGGTCCGGCAGGGACAAAACCCGGTAGAGCACTAGGCCGGAAAAAGGGTTTGGGCCGTTGGTGGGAAGATAACTGTCTTGTGGAACCAGCAGACTCCGACAAACATCCCTGTTGAGATCTACCGTTGGCGGTCAGAGACGGCTTCGTCAAAAGGAGGTACGGCACCAAAAGGAGTGAAATGGCGAATAAAGAAGTGCCAGCCGCTTTTCGGGGCTTCAAGTGGACAAGGCCGAGCAATTTGGGGGGCCACCAGGAAAGGGGGAGAGGAAACATCTGAAAAAAGCGTCGAAACCGACACCGGGACCAGAGGGGAAAACTAAACTGAAAAAGAGGAGAAGCAAAATTGTGATTGAGGCGGGGACGGAAAACCTTCTCAAAGGGGACACAATCCAGCTATCAGAGGGCAAAACAGTCGTTGCAGCAGTCCCGAGACACACGAGAAAAAGTAAGGAAAGTAAAACCAAAGGAATGCAAACAAACAGCAAGGCAAAAAGCGATGGCAACGTGAGAAAATTAAAGTCGGAGGAAAAAAAACACCCACAATACAAAATCACACAAAGTTTCCCGAAGAGTGTCAACAACTCTTGTGGGGAGTTCCAACGCGGAGATGGAGGGGAGGCCGTGCGACAACAGCAAAAAGATAAACGGGGAATCCCCAAGAAAAGAAACGGCTGCAAAATGACCGGATCACCGGGGGGGGGGGGAACTTCTATAAACAATAAAACCTCGTGGCAACTGAAAAAGGGGAAAATATAAGACCAAGGCTGTTTCATGCATTCTGGAAGTTCGATGGAGCACAATAGGACAAAGTAGGGGCCAGGGAGTTAAACAACACTGTGGGCCGCCCAGGCCAGAACGAAGGAAATCAAAACACAATCGCAAAATGGAACGACAAGCGGAGAATAACCGGGGTGTAAAAATTAAAACATCCGGGGGAACCACTCAAAAAGTCCATGAAAGGGGGGGGGGGGACAAAACCCGCCCACGCGCCCGCGGAGACTGGCACTGGGCCTAGACTAGCCATAAATTAAAAGACTCGGACACCCAACAAACAAAACTAAAAGAAGGGAAAGGTCAAAAAAAGTGGGAAGAATGTTTGGGGCCCGCCCAAACCACGCCACAGAACATGTAGGCTCAAGATGTTTCTTTGAGTCATCAAACCAATGGGTTCAACACGACAAAAGGAGGACATGACTTCCCGCAAAGGAAGAACGGGCTTAAAGGGGTGTCACTTCAAGGGAGAAGCGTTGTTTTGGACGGAAAAGGCAAAACGACAAGGTGAAAGCACTACGAGAGTCGGCGAAAACACACTGAAGTGAACTTTGCAAGAATCGCAGCTCCGATGTCAGATCCCAAAAAAGGGGAAATGCAACCAAAGGCGCGTGCAGAGAAAAACCAAGGGGAATCTTGAGGGGGTACCGACGGGGGGAAAAAGCGATGTAAAGGGTCCCAAGCACTAGGAGAGCAAAACGGGGAAAGTTTAAACAAAACCCATTTGGAGGAGCTCAAACGGATGAGGAGCAACGGGGGGTCAGGCGATTGGTCGTGGCGTCCAACCAACAACGACCGCGATTGGATAGTGGGGCAGGCAAACTATGGGGGAGGGTTTCCGTTGAAACTATTGGCACCACGGGGGAACTTGCGCAGCCCTGGGGAAGAAGTGGAGCGAATCGAGCCGACACCGCAACGGGGGTGTCAACCAATATGGACCCCACAAAAATCCCACCCACCACAGGGGAATTTAAGAAACGGGGCCACACGACAAAAATCTCCTTGAAGATAAGAACCGAAACCCCAAACCAAGCGGGGCGACATACAGCGGGGAAGCAAAGGAAAAAACAGCAAAAAGGAAAAAAAAGAAAAAGGCGAGCCAGGAAAAAAGGCAAAAAAAAAAACGGAAACCCTCAAGGGCGAATGTTTTTACTTGGAGACACCAAAAAAAAAGGGGGGCGGGGGCGCTGGGAATCACGCAAAAGAAGAAAACTTACTGGCGAACACTTCAACCTCCTGGCACCAGCTTTTGGGGGGGGCCCGAAACGGCCCTAAAAGCAGGCCGACACAAGCTGTCCTCGAACAAAACGCACAATGGGGGAATCAACCTGAAAAGACAGCCCAATGGTGGCCGAATAATCCGCCAGTGGGGAAAGGAGAACACTCAACTGCGGGGGGCACGACCAGGCAAAAAAAAAACGGGCCCGAACAAATGGTAGAAACTGGATGGGAGATGAAGCCCGGAATGCGGTTGACAGCGCGGAGTCCTGAGCGGGAGGACGGTGAAAACCAAGGGAAGGGAGTGGGAAAGTCATATGTGGGAAGAAAGGGTCCCATGGGGAAAGAGTCCGTTGGGGGGATCGTAGACGAAAACTTTCAGAAAAAAAAGAAAAAAACGGGCTCGAACAGGTAAGAAAGGCCAAACGTGAGAGCAGTCACGGGGAGGGTACTTTGGGAAAAAAACAGTAGAATGCCAATCAAACACAAAAAAAATCTTGGGAACCACCCACCCAGCCGTCGAAAGACAAACTGCTACAAAGGAGGATCACGCATCACGTAGCAAGGCGCCTCACGACTAGAAGAGAGGAGGGAAGGTGGGGTAATAAACCGCCTACCAACAAGAAAAAGAAACTGAAAAAAACAACAACAAAGTGATGGGAAAAGATATGGTCATGGGGGGGGGCCGTCAGCAACGGCAGGAGCGGAGTCTAGGCGCCCAAATTCTGTGAACTCGGATTCAAGGACGCGCACCAGGTGGGGAAAGTTGAAACACGCGAGGACAGGTGGGTACTAAAACGCGGTGAGTTTTGCAAAGACAGAATATTGACGGGTTCAAAATAAAGGGCCCGCAAGCGTCGTAAAGGCCGTGAAATAACCAGGGGGAGGGGAAACCTGTATAAGCCGCTGATAATTCGCCAACAGTGACCCTGGAGGGAAACAAGATAATGAGTCCAACCACCAACGAAAAAAACCGGGCAAGTGGGGAAGAAAATTTGAAAACATCAAAAAAAAACCGAACTAACAAGCCATAAATTTAACAGACGAAGGCAAAAGGGCGGGACACTTCGTAATACGCCCGCCCCTACCAGTGGCGGGTACAGGGGCGGTAAATGTGGGGGGGAACGGGGCAGCCGTCGTCGCGGGGGTCGCAAATTTCACGGGAACTTCGGGAACAATTTGAAAAAAAGTCCCGGGAACAAATTGATTGTGGTTGGCGGGGCAAGGGAGGGTATGCCGCGGGGAAAAAAAAAGGGAAAGGTAGGGTGGGGGGTACTTCGTCAAACCATCAAAGTGGGAGGCAAAATTTAAAAAAAAAAAACTCGAAGGTTGGGTTGTCAAAAAGAACGCGAAGGTGGGGTTTGTTTCACGACATAATTCGCAAGCTCCGAAGGGGTGAGGGCGATCGGGACGCTGAAACGAGAGGCTGGAGAGAGGGAAAAAAACCACGCTCGGAGGAGATAGGGTCACGGGCCGGCGCGGGGGGACCGGGTGAGAGGTTTACGGAATCTGGTCGGAGTCAGGCAACAAAAAAACGAAGGAAAAACAAAAATGAAACTGAAGTTCCGTGTCAGGCAAAAGGGGCCTGCAAAAAGACAACCAGCGCAAAACCGAGAGGGAAAGAGGGGTGGGGGGTGAAAAGACCCATCGAAAAAAAAAAACCCCCGCAAAGCTCCTCGGATAAAGAAAAAAGGGGGGGAGCCGCCGCTACAAAAAACGGGGGAAAATGGGACATACCGCAAAATTTCAAGAACCAAAAGAGAAAGGGGTGGGAGACGCCCCCCGGGGAAGCCGGGGGGAGAAAAAACCAAGTCAGGAAGAAAGGAGCGATTTGTGGGAACGCAATAGAAAGGAGCGCACACCTTTCCCCGTCGGAAAAAAGGTTGGAGAAAACGGGACAAAATTCCCGCCAAAGCGCCGGGAAGGAAAAAACAAAGCACGTCAATAGAAAGGTGGGAAATGCGGGAGGACAAGCGCGACGGGAAGGAGTGGGAAAAAAGGAAATAAGAAAGAAAAACAAAGCAAACGGGGAACACCCCGTGGGGGTGAGCTGACTCGGGTTTGGAAAAAAAAAAGGTTTTTTGTTGGGGGGGTGGGTCACAGGCGAGTTTTCCAGATGCCAAGGATAGAAGAGGCCGTGCGGGAGAGCGACGACGGGGGTTGGGTGGGAACAGTCCCACTACTATGGAACGAACGACACCGGGGAAGGGGAGGGCGGTAGAAGGTTTTTTTGTTAAAAGTGTGGGTGAAAAGGGAAAGCCCGCAGCACGAAAAACAACAAGACCAGAATTTGGCTGTCAAGGACACTTTCGTCAGGAGCAAACGGTCGGAAAGATACTTGAAAAAATGGCAGAGAAAGAATGCCCAGAGCGTCAGGCGTTCCTGCGAAGGGGAAAGGCACAAAAAGTTGGATAACCACGGCGACCACGTCGGATGCAAAGTCAGCCCGAAGTTGGGTGCCCACATCGTCCAAACGAAGTGAAGAGGGGGCAACCACTCGGTGGGGGAAAGGCCCTCGGAGAAGACATTGGGGTGGCGTTTGAAAGGATCAATTCGACCAAAGAAAAAAAGGCTCAGGCGATGGAGTGCGGGAGTGCGCGGTGAATCGAAACAACAACGGAAAGAAAGAAGAAAAACAAAGGAAAATTGCCGAAAAAAAAAATCGCAGAGCAAGGTTGGATCGGTGGACACGTCGGAAAAGGAGGGGGGAACACGACAAAATTCTCGAGGGGCCTTCCAAAAGATCATGTGGGCAGGCCGGCCCAAGGGAAAAAGAATGCCGTTGTGAAGAGGTTGGAACGAGGACGACCGCGGGCATAAGAAAGTAGCTGGCCAGAAAGCAAACGTAAAATTGGTTGCAGGGAAACAAACCGGGCGGAGAAACACGCCGCCTGGCCAAAGGAGCTCCATTTCAGTTATCATCAGGTCTGCATGCATGGGAAAAGGGAGGACAGCCCTCGAAGAACCAAGGAAGGCCAACCAGTTTATAACAAATGAAATAATGAAAGGCTGGTAGGCGTAAACAAAAAACAAGTTTTCATAAACAGTCGTCACCATGAAAAACCATGGGAAGAAAGGCAAATTGACAAAAAAGAAAAAACTTGTGGACAAATCAGGACAAAATCCAAAACTCCAGCAGGGAAATGGAAAAAGCCAACCCAAAAAACAAGAAGCGCGGACGGACGTGGCAACCCCGGCAAGGATTTTCGAATGGCGCGCGAAATCGATTGGAAGGCCCCCCAACACAAAACAACCAATCACGTTGTTGGGCCAAACACGTCCAAAGATCCAAGAAAAAATAACAAAAGAACGTTCGAAAAAAAAAAAAAACGGTTCGCGTTCAAAAAACAAAAGACTTTTTTGTTCATTTAAAAACTGGGGGCCAATTGAAAGCCACGGCCGTAGACTGCCGTAAAATGGGACAGCAAGGGGTCAAGGAGTTTGCCTGGGGGGGGGGGTGTGGGGCAAGGGGCCCGGGTGGCGGGAAACAGGTTTGCCGGTCAAGACCAATGAGCAACCCGTGCCGCACACGGGGAACCCGCGACAGACCTAAAAAATTACGAAACAATTACTGGAATCGGACGCCTGGACCAATTCCAGGGCTTACGAGGGGGGTTAAGACGGGTCTGGGCAAAACCCCACCAAAAAGGGCGCAAGACGAAAAAACTGGTTAGGGGAAGTGTCGAATGGGTCACCTTTGCAGGGATGTTTTCCCCACGTTTCAAAAAGGCCTTGGTTACAACTAGGCAAAAAAAACGTTTAGGACAAAGGGCGACGTTCGTGAAGATGGTACGCCAAAAACACCAACCTCAATCTAGTGGCACCGTTCGGTTTTTGACGGGGTGGGAATGTGCGGACACCGGAAAAAAGTGCCCGGACCAGTCCCCGGGCAGGGGGGCACGGGTTGGGGGCGCGAATCCGAAAGGGGAAATTCAAACCCCGAAGATTCCCCCCTGAAAAAAACCCCCGCAAACGCGGCCCCGGCACAAGAAAGCGCCTGGGCAACAAGGGAAGATCCCTCAAAAGAAGAAGAGCACCGCAGACGTGGAGCCAAGAACCATGGGGAGCACGAATACAAGAAAAAAAAGAGGGAAAGTGTGAAAAAAGGGACAAAAGTTGGGAAGGGTGGGAAAACTTCCCTCCCCCAAAACAGCCACCGGGATTAACCAAATCACCCCACATGAAAACGAAGCAAAAAGTTTCAGAAAAGAGCCCTAAAAACAGTCTTCCCGAACCTTACCGGGTGACCGGAAAAAAAAAGTGTACGAAGACTCAACGATTGGAAAGGGGCCGAAAAAACTCTCCAAGACAGAAAATAAAAGATCACATAACGTGGAAAACAGCGAGAGAAAAAAGGGGCATAACCTGGGGGGAGAATGGAAAGGGTGAAGCCAAAGAGTCTCGGGTTACAATTTGTTAAAGCGTACGTGAAAAGCGGGGCGAAAATGAAAAGGACCAATTAAGGGGCCTTGTCAGTCATGGTGGGGGAGGAACGTCATTCCTAACGGTGGAAAAGCAATTGGGAAGGAAGCCGAATAGCTCCCCCTTAAACCAAAAGCGGAGGTGGGGACGAATCGAAAAACGGTTAGAAAACGCAAACGGTCTCACGGCCTACGGGGGGAAAAGCAATACCGGCAAAATCAAGGGGGGGCAAAACTGGGAAAAAAACCGACGTCCAAACCAACAAAACTCGACACAGAGACTCCTTGGAAGACCAATAAATTGAAACGCGACGAACGAGATGGGAGCGCCGTTTGGATACTCCAAATAAACAAAAGGTCCAAAACTAAAAAAACAACAACGGAATGAGGAAATATGGGTTAGGGGTAAGGAACACAGACCGGGCACGGTTGCATCTTGGGGCAGTCTGTGATTCAGAGATCTGGGGGGGGTGAACGAATTGGGAAGCGGCGAAGAGGTGCAAGGGTGGTCCAGCATTGAGGGGGGGACGCTACAAAGGAGTGAGGGGGGTGTCATCCCACGTGCGCGAGACGGTGCGGGAAGAACGCAGAAAAAAACGCGATAAAAAAAGCTTCGATGCACCCACTGGGAAACCAAAAAGAGGCAAGCAAAAAAAGGACAGGGGGAGGCCGCAAAGTGAAAATGCCGGTTCCCTGAAACGATAAAGACGACGAACAAACACCGAAGTAAACGGAGGCTCACGGGGCCTACCAAGGCCCCCAGAAAAAGGAGTAGCTGGACACGAGGTTTTGCACAGGGGACTGTACAGCCGGGGGTAGCAAAAAAAAACTGAAAAAACGGAGCAGAACTGGCCGCCAAGCGGCCGGGGCGAAGATAGTCCAAGTACAAAAGCGAAGGGGTTTGGCGGTGAAGCCAGGGATGGGGCAGAGAACCCAACAAGCAAGGAAGGGGGTGGGGCGCGTCAGTAAGAAGGCGTTCCCAGGAGGAGGAAGGAATACGTAAAAGCAAGAGATCAAAAAAGGGTTGGGTCCACCAGCACTCGAAAGGGTGGGCGGCATTTGACGAACGTGTAAGAGGTGTCGATGGGACAGGCAACGAAGCAGCAGCCAAACGTCACCAGGAGGGACCTGACTGAATTGGGAAATATCGGAAGGGGGGACGGGGAACCTGCGGGGGGTGGAGAAAGGTGGAGAAAGTCTTTCCAAAAAGGATTCGCCAAAACCCGCAGGCGAAGGGGAGGGGTGGGTCCCGGTTCCGAAATCTGCCAACGGACCCGAAAACGACCAAACATTCGAGGGGAAGAGTGGGGTTTGCGCGACCATCACGACCCAACGCTCCTAACGGAAGGAAGAAACGGGGGGGCAAGGAAGCTGGCGCAAACGGTTGAAGGACATCAGGGAGAACCCCAGAAAAAAAGTGGTGGGTGAGCACACACAGCCACCGGTGGGCGAAAGCAAGGAGAAACACGTAAGAAGGGAGCAAAAAAACGACTGGAACAACGCAAGTTCGCGAGATGGAAAAAACGCGAAAGGGAACAACGGTTAAAAAAACCAGGGGGGATGCCGGCAAAAAAATTAAGGCAACAAACAGAAATTACTGACAATGAACTGCCAAAACTGAAAAGTGAGATTGCATGAGAGGGGAACAAGCGGGAAAAAAAATGCAAGGTCCGTGGGGGGAAAGGAAAATGCAGAAACAACAGGTTCAACCCTGGGCCCGGGATGGAAATCACTAAATGGGGGGGGGAAGAATGATGGGGGGTGTGTGGGGTGGGGGAAGGCACCATTTAAGGGAGATCCAACGATTCAAAAATCGTGGGAGGAAACCCCGCGATGGAATCCCAACTTCAGGTTTGGGGAAAGGCCCAAAAACGGGACGAGGGTGGGAGATCAAGTTGTCCTGCCCCAATGTAACCAGTACCCGGTCTCAAAAAGGGTTTGCAAACAGGGATGTGGGTGAAGGAAACTTGCGTCGTCCCCAAGCTCATCTACCGCAAAAGCAACGGGTTAAATGCCAGAACGTTGGTGACAGCGACTCAACGACAGTCAAAGAAGACGGCTGAAGTGAAGGGAGGATCAACAAGTGCCAGACCGGAGGGGAGGAGAGACCAAAAAGAAATTTGGGGGGCAAAAGCCGTTTGTCCCCAAGGAGCGACCACCGTCGATGCCCCAATAAAAGCCTGGGGGGAAAAACTTCAGGAAATCCAGCGGGCCGCCTCCAAAAGAGGTGGATTGTTGAGGGGCGGAATCCAGCAACTCAAAATTCACGTTAAACCAGAGGACCAGCCTCTGCTAGCAGGCTTGTGTCGGCAAGAGTGCCAGGTATGACTCCAAAACAAAGGAGGAGTAAGGAAAGAGATAAAATTCGGGGCAAGATCGCAAAGAGCAGGGAGGAGTGTGGGGGGGTGGGGACACGAGAATTTTTCGAAGCGCTTTTCACAGATCAGAGTCACACAATAAGACCAAGGAAGCCGTGGCACACGTCGTGCGGGAACGCTGGACAAACTAGGTGGAAGCGGGCGGGATAAGGGTCATCAATGAGGGGTCGTGAAAATCCGCAAACTGCAAATATGGGGTCAACTGAAAAAAAAGGAGGAGGTCAGATTACCGCGCCCACGGGGGAAAAACTGGAATAAATTTACAAAGTTATAAAGAGAGTTTTTTGAGCAGTAAGGGAAGAAGTGAGACCAAAGAGGTTAAGCAACAACCCCCCCCCCACAGGACCACTTGGTTAAAAAGGGTCTGACTGGAGAAAGCACACACAGACGCAGTTCAAGCACCACAAATAGAAAAAAACAATGGAACCGGACAGAACGGGGGTGCTCGACAGGTGGTACAGCAAGCGACTAAACTCGGAAAAGAAAACTGGAAGGTGAAGCCCACGAAGGGTAAGCGACCGCGGCCTCCCAAATCGATCCAGCGGAAATCCCGCGGTAAAACAAGGGCCAGAAACAATCAGATGGAAAACCCAAAAAAAAAAACCGCGTTCAGAGAACCGAAACTCCCAAAAGAAAATGGAAAAAGGGTTCGTACTGGTTTTCTTCTTCTGATGTTTAAAGTTTCGATTGTTTCCCCACGACCACTGTGCCGAGGGAAAACCAGAAAGAGTCGAAACGCCTATCATCTAAAATTTCTGAAAGGGGCGGGAAGGGTGGGGAATTTTTTCCCCCCCCCCTGGGTTAAACGGGGACAGTTTTTTGGGCGGGCAATGAAAAAACTCCGGCACTGGAAGGTGCGAAGAAATGGAAAATACAGAAAACACCAGAGGCGGCAGAATCGAGAGAAAAGTTACATGGGACACAAGGCATTCCGGACCAAGGCGGGGGGGAGAACAAAGGTCTTAAAGGGGGGAATGGCCGAAAAATTTTGCGCGATGAAACATTCCCAATCAATGAGGGGGGAACGGGGCCAGACGTTTAAGCGTTGGAGGGGGAGAGCCGAGGGATCGCACGGTGGGAAGGGTCGAGTCAAAATACAAAAACACAACGAATGGAGGGCAGGGGGCAGCCAACTAATTTGGATTAAGTGGAAGACGGGGGGGCGGGCAACCGCATGGGTTGCAAAAAAATCAAGGGGTGCCTGAAAGTTGGCAGAAAACCCCGCGCCGACAAGAAAAACGATCAGCGAAACACCCGCAAAAAAAGCAGTGAGGCAAGGGAGGAAAAAAATTAGGGACCGGGTGCAAGACAAAACGAATGTGAGAGAACACAAAAAGGGGAGGGAAACGCAGCAATCATCTAGCGAAAAAAAGGTGACGAAATCTGAGTTTGGGGGCTGGAGGAACAAAAAGTTGCCCAAGAAAAATTCCCTAAATCCCAGACCAAAGATTGGAAAACGAAAAAGAGACAAAACCAAAGAATCTTAAACTTGTTGCACCCTGGGCAAAAGGAACAAAACCGCGGCCCAACTTGCCATCCAAAAAAAGAAAAGGGGTATCAACGATTCAAAAAACAAGGAATTTAATGCAAAAAAAGGGTAAGCCAAGTCAGCTACCCACACAGAACAAACAGAGCCGACGGCAAAATAAAACCTTCGAATCCGACCTGGAACAGGGGGGGTTGGAATTAATGGGAAAGAAAACAAAATTAAATCAACCAAAGTATGGGGTTCGACGGTGAACTA